>Ga0209777_10003555_pt1 | contig 19171 bp, 19 predicted proteins | sample FrelakmetHBP12HB_FD_187147 | JGI IMG/M metagenome (GOLD analysis project Ga0209777, IMG submission 187147) | Freshwater lake sediment microbial communities from the University of Notre Dame, USA, for methane emissions studies -HBP12 HB (SPAdes)... | ecosystem: Environmental > Aquatic >...
CTCCAGCCTCAGGAAAAAGTACTGCCGCATAACATCACCTACGTCGCCCTGGGAGCCGGCCTGTTATGGTTCGGCTGGTTCGGGTTTAACGGAGGCAGCGCCCTGGCAGCCAACGGTCTGGCCTCGATTGCCTTCGTGAATACTGATATCTCTGCATCACTGGCAATGGTTACCTGGATGTTCATCTCGTGGATACACGAAGGCAAGCCCAGTATGACCGGTGCTTTGACAGGTTCCGTGGCCGGCCTGGTAGCCATCACACCAGCAGCCGGTTACGTCCAACCTTGGGCAGCAGCAGTCATCGGCGTGGTCACCGGCTTCGTCTGCTATGGAGCCATCCAATTGCGCGCCAAGTGGGGGTGGGATGATGCTCTCGATGTCTGGGCCTGCCATGGTGTGGGAGGAACATTGGGAACCATTCTGGTGGGAGTCTTTGCAGTCAGTTCAGTTAACGGTGTCAGCGGACTGATTGAAGGCAACTTGCACCAATTCGGAGTCCAATTCCTAGCAGCCCTGATCACCATCGTATATGCCTTCGGGGTGACTTGGTTGATTCTGAAAATTCAGAATCATTTCATGCCTGTTCGTGTCTCGGACGATGTCCAAGTCAAAGGTCTGGACGAAGGGGAATTTGGGGAAGACGCGTATTCGCTTTAATTCCAGCCAACAAACCTTTGCTGAACAAAAAATGCTCGACGGTTTATCGTCGAGCATTTTTGTCAACTTTGGATTCACTTACTTATCTTCAATTATCTTCTGACCGCTATACTTAAGCGCCGAGTGCGCTGCTGCCAGGCGGGCGATTGGAACACGGAAGGGAGAGCAGGAAACATAGTTATTACCGATCATATGGCACCACTCAATGGACTCAGGATCGCCACCATGTTCACCGCAGATGCCAACTTCCAGTTCGGGGCGGGTCTTGCGACCATCGTTTATCGCCATCTGCATCAGCTTGCCTACCCCGTCGCGGTCCAGGGTCTGGAACGGGTTCTTGGGTAGGATGCCCTCGGCGACATAGGTGATGAGGAAGTTGCGTTCTGCATCGTCACGCGAATACCCGAAGGTCATCTGGGTCAGGTCGTTGGTACCAAACGAGAAGAACTCAGCCCTTGTCGCAAGCTCAGAGGCGGTGACCGCGGCACGCGGGATCTCAATCATCGTGCCAAATTTGTAGTGGAAGTTAACTTTCTTCTCTTCCATCACGGTCTTACCGATGCGTTCCAGACGGGGTTGGATCCATTCGAGTTCTTTGACCGTACCGGTCAGCGGGATCATGATCTCCGGTTTGACAACAATGCCGCGCAGAGTGCAATCAGCGGCAGCTTCGAAAATGGCGCGCACTTGCATTTCCACGATCTGAGGCATATAGATGCTCAAACGGACGCCGCGTAGCCCCATCATCGGATTGGATTCATGCATGCCCCTGATGGCAGCCAGCAGGTCTTCCTTCTCTTTCAGGCCTTTGGTTTCGCCTTTGACACGCATTGTTACGCATTCTTCAAAAAGTTTCTCTTCGTCGGGCATAAATTCGTGCAGAGGCGGGTCGATCAGGCGGATGATGACCGGATAACCGTTCATTGCTTCGAACAGGCCATCGAAATCCTTGCGCTGGCTTGGCAACAGTTCATCAAGCGCAGCTTTGCGGTCTTCGGGCGTCTTGGCAAGGATCATGCGCTGGACAACGGGCAGGCGCTCAGTCTCGAAGAACATGTGCTCGGTGCGGCACAAACCAATCCCGACGGCACCATAGGAGCGGGCGCGGCGGGCATCCTTGGGATAGTCCGCGTTGGCCCATACCTGCAAACCGGGAGCTTTGCGGCCGTCGGGCAGGATGCGGATATCCGGGCGGGCAGCAAGGTTATCTGCCCAGTTTAAAAGTGTCAGAAGGTCGGTCTGTTCTTCTATCTTGGTTTCAACGGTTGGGATTTTACCAACGAAAACTTTCCCTGTTGTACCATCGACTGAAATCCACTCGCTTTCCTTGACGACCTTCCCATCTACCTCCATGATGCGATTCTCGAGGTCTACCTTCATCTTCGAAGCGCCAACCACGCACGGGATGCCAAATTGGCGGGCAACAACCGCAGCATGTGAAGATGCCCCACCTTCGCTGGTCAACACCCCTTGGGAGGCGATCATGCCGTGAACATCGTCTGGTTTGGTGAAAGGGCGAACCATAATGACTTTTTGCTTTTCTTCCTTGGCCATACGTTCAGCAGTGTCTGCATCAAAATATACCTGGCCGACCGCTGCGCCTGGAGAAGCGTTAACACCCGTGACGTAGTAAGCGCCCGATTTTTCCGCGGTTTTCAATGCTGTTTCATCAAACTGCGGGTGGAGTAGCATATCAACAATTTCGGGAGTAACGCGCAATACTGCCTCTTCTTTCGAGATCAACCCCTCATTTGCCATATCCAGAGAGTTCTTGATCGCAGCCTTGGCGGTGCGCTTGGCATTGCGGGTCTGGAGCATCCACAGTTTGCCACGCTCAATGGTGAACTCTACATCCTGCATGTCTTTGTAATGTTTTTCCAATTTGGCTGTGATATCCATGAACTGTTTGTAGACTTCCGGCATTGCCTTACCGAGGTTCTCGATCGGATCAGCATTGCGGATACCAGCTACCACATCCTCACCTTGGGCATTCAGCAGGTACTCGCCCATCATCTTCTTATCACCGGTGGACGGGTTGCGGGTAAAAGCAACACCTGTGCCAGAGTCGTCACCCATATTGCCGAACACCATAGTTACAATGTTGACGGCGGTCCCCAGGTCATCAGAGATGTTGGTTGCCTTGCGGTAATCAATGGCCTTCTTGCCCATCCAGGATTCAAAGACAGCCTTGGTGGCTAGTTCGAGTTGTTTATATACATCCTGCGGGAATTCTGAGCCAACATGCTTTTTATATACTTCCATAAAAGTACCAACAAGGGTCTTCCAGTCCTCGGCAGTCATTTCGGTATCAAGCTTATAGCCCTTCTTGGTCTTGTATTCATCCATCGGATGTTCGAAAACCTCGTCTTCAAGATTGAAAACAGTAGTTCCGAACATCTCGATCAAACGGCGATAAGAATCATAAACAAAACGGGGATTTTTGGTCAGCTTGATCATGCCATCCACGACTTTATCATTCAAGCCTATGTTGAGGATGGTATTCATCATTCCCGGCATGGAGAACTTGGCACCGGAGCGGCAGGACACAAGTAAAGGCTTGGACGGATCCCCAAACTTCTTGCCGGTTTTATGCTCAACCACTTTGAGAGCAGCCAGCTCTTCGTCCCACTGACCATTAGGGAACTTGCCAGTCTTGCGGAATTCATTGCAGGCTTCAGTTGTTACCGTGAATCCAGGTGGCACTGGGACACCAGCCCGGGTCATATCAGCTAGGCCGGAACCTTTACCCCCAAGCAACCCACGCACACCTTCCCATGAACCGGCATACTTTTCTGCCTGTTCGACTTCTTCAAAGAGATATATCCATTTCTTTGCCATGCTAAGCCTCCTGCTTAAGTAGACGTCGAAATTCGATTCCTGCTTGAAGTGCAGAACAATTTATTTTATTTTCCGTGCAAACACACAATCGGCAAGTTTACCATAAACTTTGGCCTCTAACTGTTAATGTTTTTAGAATTTCAGGAATGTCGGGACGAAATTGGAAACCTGAGTGTTAGGAGAGCTTGGGTTCCATAATAAATCAAAATCCTGCCTCTATCAAAATAATACCCAGAGTAACTATTTTGTAAACCGTTTGCAAAGCACACATCATGATCCTTGTATGATAATAGTGTTTATGACTTATGGTGACTCCTATGACTCTTAAAGTCCTTTCGATTGATGATGATTCTGCAATGACCGAGCTGCTGGCCCTGCTCCTGAAGATGCACGGGTATGAACCGCTATCTGCTAACACAGGCGAAGCTGGGATAAAAGCTATCCGGGAAAAATCTCCTGATGTGGTTATCCTCGACTTGATGATGCCCGGTATGGATGGCTGGCAGGTTTGCGCCGAAGTGCGTAAATTCAGCACTGTACCAATCGTGATCTTCTCCGCCCTCGACAGCCCGGGATTGGTTGCCAGTGCCCTGGATGCTGGTGCGGACGATTACCTGGTCAAACCTGTCCCAAGCGGAGTATTGATCGCTCATTTAAACAAGTTAACCCGCCGCACAGAAATGAACAACGGGAATAAGCCCAAACCACAGACTGCTCCCATCTCTGCCTGAGGGATTTATTCATAATAAAAAGCGCAGGCTTCCGCCTGCGCTTTTTATTTGTGCTAAAATCAAAAAGTGCCTTTCATGAACAAATATGTGATATATAAATATTGGAGTCCTGCCATGCAAACCTGTTCCAAATGCAATGCTTCTTCCCCAGATGATGCCCGCACTTGCGTTAACTGCCATGCAGACATGAAAGAATTCTCCGCCTCTGCGGTTGCGCTCAAACACCTGCAGTCCAACCCGCGCGTAAGGGCTATCCGCGTTTCGGTGGCACACGACGCCTGTCCCTATTGCTATGAATTGCTCCAGACTTACCCGAAAGAAAAGGTCCCGACCTTACCACATGAAGGCTGCTCGCATGAGAACGGCTGCCGGTGTTTCTACGAACCCGTCCTGGAAGAGACCGCTCTTGTGGGAAAAGTGGCGGAGTAAAATGAATTGTAGATGGATCAATAGAAACCCGGTTGTGGTGACCGGGTTTTTGGATTATTTTAGTGCTTTCAATGCCTCCGCCGTCTCTTGCGGCGCTTCCATCATCGGCATGTGACCGACGCCTTCAATCTCAATTAGGTTTATTTTTTTCGCCAACGCACGGGCTTCGAGGGCGCGTTCCATAGGGATCAAAATGTCCGCTATACCGTGAACGAGAATAGTGGGGAAGTCGAAGCCTACCAACCGCGCGGATGAGTCCGGACGTTCAGCCATCGCTCGCAGCGACTCAGCCACCCCGTGTGTACTCTGCCGGAGGATGATATTACGCAAGACAGGCTGCAAGGCAGGATTACCCGTCAGCTTTGCTGGAAAAGTATCCGCTAAAATCCCAACTCCCTGCTTCTCAATTTCAGTGGCAGTCTCGAAACGGGACAGCTTGCGCTCGGATGAGTCGGCAAAGACATTGGTAGCCACGAGACCTAGCCCGCGTACACGCCCGGGGTAAGCGTGTGCAAAGGCCAGGGCAATATAACCGCCCATCGAATGTCCGGCAATCACTGTCCGTTGGATGTTAAGGGTATCCAATAAGGCGGCGATGTCAGCGGCCATATCGGTCAACAGGCAGCGGGTCTGGACCGTTTCGCTTAAGCCAAAGCCGCGCATATCAGGCAGGATTAAATCAAAGTCGTTTTTAAGCAGCGGTTCAACTGGTTCCCATAAGGTGTGGTCAAGCGGGTGACCATGGATGAGCACCAGGGGTGTGCCTGCCCCGCTGCGTTCATAGGCAAGTTCAATCCCATTCACGATCGCTCTCAACACCTCCAATTTACCTGCACTTTCTGCTTGCTCCCCAACCGGGTAAAGTAGTTCACGAAACCATTGGTGCAACCAAACTCATAGATGCGCCGGGTCACGTCCACGTCCATTTTGCAATACTCCGCCAGTAAATCCAACTTTCCCTCCCGCCACCAGGTAACCGCCTGGACACCGTTTGCGGATTTGGTATCACCTAAAGTGGCGCGTGCAACCGCATCCAGACTCACGCGGAAACTGAGCGTGTGGAACAGATCGTCCATGATATCGAGGGTGGGCAGGAATTGCAATCGTTCATTCGGAGCGTAAGGTCGGAGCACTTCATAATCAAAACTTTTGATATTGAAACCCACCACACGCCCGGCAGATCTTAAATCGGCAAGGAGTGCCGGGATATCCTTTTCCCAGTATAGTGCGAAATCGTTACGGACCGAAGACCAGGTCACCCCGCAGGAGACTTTCAGTGCACCAATATTGTTCCTGCCTCCGACATCTTCAAACAGGTTTTGCGTTTCGAGATCGAAGACGACGATGTTCATGGTTCCTCCGGGTTTAGGGTCACAACATACCCCGTGGGTATGCTGTATCGTGACCTTATGTAATCCGCTTCCGCGCTAATTCTAGTGCCTGTTCGCGCGTGGATACTTCACCCATCGCCTGTGCCTCGCGGATGGTTTCAATCAGTTCGCCGATTTGCTTTCCCGGCTGAAGACCGAGTTGGTGCATCAGGTCGTTTCCATCCACCAGCGTTGGCGGGGTGACTGACTCGGTCGGTTTTTCGTACCAGTTCTCCAACAGGATGCGAACCACATCCAGGCAGGCGGCCCATGTCTCATGAGGCAGGCTTTGCTCGTGGGTGGCACGCAGATCCGCCAGCGCCAGCAGGCATACATCTACACCGGAGGCACCGGTATCGCGGAAAAATCGATAGACTGCGCGTCGTGATGGGGGCTTCTGGTCATTCAGCAGGCGGTTGGTATGGAAGAGGATGCGCATGTGGTAGCGGATAATAGTCTCGATGCGCTGGATTTCGTCGTTGCTTAAAGCCAGGGCACGCGCCCGTTTGGCGGCCACCTCGGCTCCCTGCTGGTCATGGTCCCAGAATCTCAGCCGGCCTTCTTCATCCATTTTTTTTGATTGAGGTTTGGCAACATCGTGGTAAATTGCTGCCAGGAACAACAGGCTGTGTAATGAGCGATCAGCAGTCAACGGTGTTGCGAGAGCATCCCCTATTTGCCGGCGGAAACGGCCTATCCGCATCACCAGTAGTCCAATAAAAAAGTCGTTGGCGGTATCGGGGTTATAGTCCGGAGTAAGCGCAGCCAGAGTCGATTCCAAATAACCCACCACCGCCAGTGTGTGCTCCCAGACATCATGGATATGCGGTGCAGTTTGTTCGACTTTCTTTAATCCGGAAAGTTCCGGTAGGACCCAATCCAATGCGCCAAGCAAATCAAGAGCGCGCAAACATATTGCCGGTTGTACACCATCCAGGATGCGGAACAACTCGTCCCGCAGGCGCTCGGGAGAAACATTTCCCAGTAGGCTGACCGCTGCTTTCATGGCTCGGCGTGTCTCAGGCAGGATGTGAAACCCAAAATTCGCCGCAAGACGAACTCCGCGCAGGATACGCACCGGGTCATCTGTAAAAGTGGAAGAGGAGCAGGCACGCAGCCGCTTTTCCTTCAAGTCCATTGCCCCGCCAAGTGGATCGTGCACGGTGTTATCGGTAAGATTGATCGCAATGGCATTGAGGGTGAAATCGCGGCCGATGAGATCTGCTTCCAGATCCGGGCCTCGGAAGGCGGTAAAATCCATCAGGGTGTGCGTCCCATCGTCGTTGGTCACGATGACACGGCCAGTGTCACGCTCCACGTCGAGAGGGTAGAAATCTGCTTTTATGGCCTCAGCAACGCGGCGGGCCAGCTTAATCGCATCCTGTTTTACGACAAAGTCAAGGTCGTGGATATGGCGACCGAGTATGGCATCCCGCACTGCTCCGCCAACCAGGTAAATGATCACCCTGTCCGTTAAGGTTTTACGGACGGAATCCAAAATTGGGGGGAAAATCAACGGAGCACTGGTCGGCATGAAAACAATCTCAGGCGTTTCTTTATAGCGGGATTGGGCTGCCCGGTGTGCTTGTTCGGGTGTACCCCCTTGTGCAATGACTCGTCCACGTAAAACGGCAACCCAGCGGCCGGCATATGATTTCTCATTTTCACCTGCATGTTCGCCTCCTGAATGAATCATGGAGTTTTTTTATATTTCTTTAGATCAGCCGAGGCAATGAAACGCAGGTGGCGATAATACTCATCTATATCAATACCATAGCCAAAGACATATCGATCGGGCACATCGAAGCCGATATAATCCACTTCCACCGGGACCTCGCGGCGGTATTTCTTGTCGAGCAACACACACACCTTGAGACTCTTCGGCTCGCGTGTCTTCAGCATCTGCAGGACATGAGCCAGAGTACGGCCACTGTCAACGATATCTTCAACCAATAGAACGTTGATGCCTTCAATGTTGGTCATCAGGTCGAGATTGACGCGCACATTTCCGCTGGAGGCATAATGCCCGGTACCATAGGAGGACAGGGACATGCAGTCCAATGTGTGCGGGATGGTCAGGAAGCGGGTCAGGTCTGCCGTGAAAGTCATCCCACCTCGCAGCAGGCAGACAACGAGCAGTTCCTGCCCGGCATAATCGTGGCTGATTTTTGCGCCAAGTTCAGAAACGCGTTTCTCAATGCTTTTTTCATCAACAAGGATTTCATCAATGAACTCACGGTAATTCTGCATGGTGTCATTCCTCTCAGGCGGAAGGTGGGTGGTACTTTTTCAAGTCAACTACAGCAATGAAGGGTAAATTACGGTAGTACTCATCGAGGTCGAGCCCGTAGCCAAAGACGAATTTATTTGGGATGGTAAAGCCGCGGTAGTCGACCGGGACGGGTGTCTCCCGGCGCTCTGGTTTATCCAGCAGGGTACATACTTTTAAGCTGTGCGGCTGGCGTGTTTGCAGAAATTCCAGCACATAGGCAATGGTATTACCGCTGTCCACGATATCTTCTACCAGCAGTACTTCCTTGCCCCGAATATCGGTCTTCAGATCGAGAGAGAGACGTACACTTCCACCCGACTGGCGCGTCCCGGTTCCATAGGAGGAGACTGCCATAAAATCTACTTGGTGCGGGACAGTTAAGTGGCGCATGAGATCCACCAGGAAGACGATACCGCCGCGCAGTATGCATATAAGCAGCAAATCCTTGCCCTGGTAATCGCGGTTTATCTCCACAGCCAGTTCTTTAATTCGGTTCTGGAGTGCCTGTTCATCAATCAGGATTTCCGCCAATATGTCTTGGTAAGCCTGCATATCTGCTCCTGCCAGGGACTATCACTACCCTATCTTGGGACTTCATGGTGGGCGCGACAGCGCGCCTCATACATTTCCGCCGCACCAACGATCACGACCGGGTCATTGAACCGGGCTGGTTTTCCATTGACCAATCGCTGGGTCCGGCTGGCTGGTTCACCACAGACCATGCAGATGGCCTGCAGTTTGTCCACATGCTCGGCGCGTGCCATCAATGCCGGCATTGGTCCGAATGGCTCGCCCCGAAAATCTGTGTCCAGCCCCGCCACGATGACGCGGATCTTCTCCGCAGCCAGTTCATCAACAAGTGGGATGATATCATCATCAAAGAATTGAGCCTCATCGATGGCAACCACGGTGACTTCCCCATCCAAGTGATGGCGGATATCCTCCGCATCTTTGACAGGGATGGCAGCGTAATTAGTCCCTGCATGAGAGGTAACCGCCTCAATCGCATAACGAAAATCGATGGCGGGTTTGAAGACCTGCACATGCTGGCGGGCAATGGTTGCCCGCCGGAGACGACGAATGAGTTCATCCGTTTTTCCGCTGAACATTGAACCGCAAATAACTTCAACCGAACCGGGCATATGTGGCGTCATGGTACCCTCCCGTGAGATAATCAAACAGGCAGATGCCTTGTGCATCTGCCTGTTAAGTTTACCTGATTATCGGCTTTAGACAAGCCCTACGCAGCAGGAGTTTGCGCCGCTTCTGGTAGATCATAGCCAAGTGCGCGCAGTTTCTTCTTGATGTCAATCAACGACTTGCGGCCAAAGCCCTCAACAGACAATACTACTGCCTCACCCTCAGTTAATTTAGCGAGGAATTGGCCAACATCTTTAATGCCGGCCTTCTCCAACGCTGTGGTAGGGCGGGTGCCCAATTCCAGTTCCGCAATGGTGCGTTTTGGAGATACTTTGGACGCGGCACGGGTCTTCTTATCATCAACATAGGCTTGGCGGACTTGTAATTTCTTGTAGAAGCGATCCACCTGGCCTTCAATATCCACGATGCGGGCACTCTCACCGGAGAAGAAAGGGTGACAATTCGAGCAGATTTCGACGCGGATTTCTTGTTTCGTTGAACCGGTTGTCCAAGTGCTGCCACAAGAAGCGCAGGTCACTTTGGCATCCGTGTAGTAAGTCGGATGTATTCCCTGTTTCATTTTCAAAATCCTTTCGCCGGTTACTTCACTTCTACCGGCATGACATTAACGCGTTTGCGCCCTTTGACGACATCATAAACCACAAGACCGTCAATTATGGCAAAAATTGTATCGTCCTTGCCAACATCCACATTCTGGCCAGGCTTGATGTGCGTTCCGCGTTGGCGAATAAGGATGTTCCCGGAGAGGACATGCTCGCCTGCGTATTTTTTCACACCCAGGCGTTGGGAATTGGAGTCGCGACCATTGCGGCTCGAGCCGCCACCTTTTTTATGTGCCATATCTACCTCACTCTCAAACTATTTCGCCGCGGGCTTCTTCCCCTTTGGGGAGGACGCAGGAGCTTTCTTCTTGGGCTCAGCTTTGGCAGGCGTTGTTTTCTTGGTTGAAGACGCGGCAGGTTTCTTCACCTTCGAGGCTGTTGTCGCATTTGCCTTGGTAGGAGTTTTGGTCGCCGGCTTCTTGGCTCCACTTTTATCTGAAGCCTTCTTGGTATCGGTTTTCTTTTCCTTCGAAGAGGCTTTTGTCGCCACCTTCGCTTCATTCTTGGTGGCCTTTTCAACCTTTTCAGCCTTGACTTCGACCGCTTTTTCCACCATGACGGGTTCCTTTTTTACCAGTTTGGAACCACCAATCTGCTCCACGAACAAGCGGGTGTAATTTTGGCGGTGACCAATCTTTACCCGAATGCGCTTCTTTGGGCGGTAGTTGAAAATATTCACCTTCGGCCCTTTGAAGTGCTCAACCACTGTTGTCCACACCGGGGTATCCTTGATAAGGGGTGTACCGACGGAGATGGTCTCCCCATCCGCCAGCAGAAGAACCTGTTCAAGCTTGACATTGGTACCGGTTTCAACCGGCAGGCGGTCCACTTCGATGGTACCGCCTTCGACGGCACGATATTGCTTGCCGCCACTTTCTACAATTGCGAACTTCATCTCTTTTTTACTCCTGGTCTTCGCTTCGCCACCGTCCCTGCGGTACGGGCTCGGGTCTTTCACGTGCTACAGCTTGAAGGACGAACCCCTACGCCGGGCGGCGGGGAAGCCGGGATACAAACGGACGCCCCAGCAAACTGCCGGGGCAGAGCGGACGATATTATACATTCGAGATGCAGCCGTGTCAACGGTTGGGATAATAAATGTCAGTGGTTTTCCAACCCTTCAATCGGAAGGCTCGTTGACAAAACCTTCCATTTGCCTTATTCTGAATTCATCATGCAAACAAATCTAAGGAGGAAATGATGAAAATTGGAAAATCGGAGATATCCTGGGGACAAACGCAGTACATCCTGCTGTGGATTGCACTCCCGCTCATCATTGGTGTGTTGATCGCTGCCGCTATTCCACGCCCGATTATCGGTGTGATTCACCTCGATACTGCCATCGATTCCTATGCGGCGGGAGACCTGATCGCTCAGATTGATTATGCTCGTCAGCGTACAGAAGTACGCGCCGTGGTATTGATGGTAGACAGCCCCGGTGGTACCGTAGTAGATACTGAGTCTATCTATCAGGAACTCCTCCAGCTGCGGCAGGATAAACCGGTGGTCGCATCTGTTGCGGGAATGGCCGCCAGTGGAGCTTATTACCTATCAGTGGGCACAGATTACATCATTGCCAACCCAACCTCTGAGGTTGGGAACATCGGCGTCATTGGCACATTGCCTGACAACCCTGCCATCTTCGAGAGCCTCGTCTCGACCGGTCCATATAAGTTATGGGGTGAACCACGGGATACCTTTCAACGCGAGATGGAAATGATCAAACAGGACTTTTACCAGGCAGTCAAGCTCGGGCGCGGGGACCGGCTTTTGGTTGGTCCGGAAGTCATCCTCACCGGGCGCATCTGGCCTGGCAGTGAAGCTCTGCGCATTGGCCTGATTGATAGCCTTGGTTCTCAATCGGTTGCCATTGCCACTGCTGCACGCCTGGCACGCATAAGCAATTATCGGGTGACAGATCTGGCCGGGTTGATTGGAATCCAAGCCAGTTCCTCAGGATTCTTTGCCCAAAGCCCGGATGGGGTTACATTACCCTATCCAAACCAGACAGGTATATACCTGCTTTACATCCCGCCAGTTCCGGTGGAAAGATAAGGAGGCTGTGATGGGTTTCATAAAACGTTATCGCATCTGGATCGTCCTGGCTTTGCTGATTGTTCCAGTCGCCCTGCGAGGGTTGTCTTTCTATCATGGGTATGTAATTCGGCCCAAAGTATTATCACCGGATTTCGCATCCAATGCCATCCCTGAACCCCCCATTTCGACTTCGGCCCCCGAACAAATTACACTCCGCACTGGAAAAGTAGTAATAATGGATTTCCTGCACAGCAACCAGATTGCTCCCAGCGATATGAGCTCTTTCGTCACCGCCCTGACCCAGCGCGGGGCGCGGGTTGAAATTACCAACGGTGATCTACCCCTTGCAACCCAGCTCAAGTATGCCAGTGCATACCTGGTTTTTTCTCCATCTACTTCTTTCAGTGCCGAGGAAGTGAACCTGGTTCGCAATTTCGTCACGAGTGGTGGACGGTTGATGGTGTTTACCGACCCAACACGCGGCATGAGTACATATGATTACAACAGCGGGTTGACCATTAACCAACCCGATGCAGATTCCGCCAACAACCTGCTGGCTCCCTTTGGCATCTCGATCAACAATGACTACCTTTACAATCTGGTGAAGAGCGAAGGCAATTTCCGTAATGTATTGTTCAGTACATTCGGTAGTAGCACCCTCACCGGCGATCTGACCCAGGTGGCTTTTTATGGTGTCCACTCGGTGGACGCTGGAAGCGGTATGCCTTTGATTATTGGCGATAAAAATACGTATTCGTCCTTGACCGATTCAGATGGGTCGGGGATGGCTGCAGCAGCTGTCAGTGCAGACGGGAATGTTCTGGTATTCGGAGATTTCAGTTTCATGATCCCCCCTTATAACACAGTGGCTGATAACGGGAACCTGATCCGCCACATTGCTGATTACGCCCTGGGTGGAACACACACGCACAGTGTGGCTGACTTCCCTTATGTTTTTGATCGGAATGTCTACGTTGTCCCTGCTGGCGGAATGCAGATGACCGCCGACATGCTGGCACCCCTTGCCAGCCTGCAAAACGAGCTGCTCGCCACCAGCACTTCGCTGGCCATTCAGGCTGAACCGCCTGCCGAAGGTGATCTTCTGGTCGTCGGCTCTCTGACCCCTTCGGATGACTTAATACCTTACATTGAATCCTTCCACCTTGGATTGGACGATCCCAGCACGATTGTCATCCCTAGTCTTGGAACGGTCAGCCGTTCGGGAATTGGCCTGCTGCTCTACCACTACACTGCAACTCGCAACACACTCATCCTCCTGACTGACACCCTCGATGACCTGCCGGCTTTGATCGACCTGGTGTCGAGTGGAGATTTGTCCTCCTGCGTTACCCAGGGAGACATCGGTGTGTGCAGCATTGGTTCGGGTAATAGTTATTATGCTGAACCAACCTGGGAACCACCACTCGAGGGAACGCCCTCTTCCACCCCTTCCGGTTGATCAAATCGCATCATATATACAGACCGGTATCCTGATCAGGATGCCGGTCTGCTTGAATGGCGATCTTCTTTTGTCCCTAGAACCCATACACAATAACACCACCTAAAAATCCCAGCACTGCAACAATAGCAAAACCGATAAAATAAGCAGAAACATAGAGCGCTTTAAAACGACCATGGAAAATTTTTGGATTCCGCCAGCGGGTGATTGCAATCGTGGTAGTCACCAGGAAAAGAATAGTGGCTAGGATGATTTTTACAATATGGTTGGGGGCAAGACCATGATAGAACACAGCATTATCATGAATGCCTGCAATGGCTGCTACGATGGTGCTCACAGCCGCCAGGGAAATGTCGGCAAAGGCAACCTGTTCAAGAATGTCACTTTTCTTCCACACGGCCAGAAGGATAAAAAAAAGGGCAGCACTCGTCAGGGCGATCGGGAAGTGCACCAATAACGCGTGCGGAGGATGAATATACAACAAATCGTGTATCACTTGAAGAATGATGGACATGGGTTCCTCCATTTGGAAAACAGGCTTGACAAATAGTTCCTTCCGGGTATATTTAGTATAAATAATACCATAAAAATCTAAAAACCTATTGTGAGGCAGTATGGCTACCCTTTTTGAACTTGGATCGATTTCAGGCTATCTGGCAAAACCATCCAGCGGTGGACCATGGCCCGGGCTGATTGTTATACAGGAATGGTGGGGGCTCGACCGGCAAACTAAATCCGTTGCGGACCGTTTCGCCGCTATTGGGTACCTGGCTTTTGCCCCGGACTTATACCATGGCGAGATGGCAAACCTTGGTGATGGTCAAAAAGCGGCCATTCTCGTCCAAAAATACGCCCCCACAGCACCCGACGACCTGCAAAAGGTTTTCGACGCGCTCAAGAGTAACCCGGATTGCAGCGGGAAGATCGGTAGTGTGGGTTTTTGTTTCGGCGGACGGATGTCGCTGGCACTTGGCATTAGCCGGCCTCTGGACGCCATCTGTACATTCTATGGGGGCGGGATGCAACAGCTCTTTGACCAGTTGGGCAGCCTCAAGAGTCCTGTCCTGGGACTGTTCGGGGACAAGGATATCTCCATCCCGATTGGGACAGTCGAACAGTTTGACCGTTTGCTCGGTAAAATCGGAGTGCATCATGAAGTGATCGTTTATCCAGACTCCGGTCATGCCTTTTTCCGCGACAGTGACCCGAGTGTTTATAAGCCGGAAGCAGCAAAAGATGCCTGGGAAAGGGTCACAAAATTTTTTGCGAATAACTTGAAGTAAGCAGGGGCGCCTCATAGGCTACCACTTCCTTTGATGGTTGACAAATCCCCCGCTTTCCGCTAATCTTGACATTGTGGACCTGACCCCCGATCAACGCGAAATTATATCTGCCCCTCCCGAGACCAAAATCTTCCTCTCCGGTCCCGCAGGCAGCGGTAAGACCACGGTTGGTGCGGAACGCCTGCGGACGCTCCTGGCCATGGGCTTGCCGGCTGATTCCGTGCTCATCCTGACCCCTCAACGGACCCTGCAAATTCCATACGAGGCAGCCCTGCGACACCCGGAGCTTGGTCCAGGCGGGCAGGCCACACTTGCCACGGTGGGCGGTCTCGCCCGCCGCATGGTGGATCTGTTTTGGCCACTGGCTGCCGAAACCGCGGGGTTTGCCCGCCCCGACCAGCCCCCGGCCTTCCTGACGCTCGAAACGGCTCAATATTATATGGCCCGCCTCGTCCGTCCACTGATGGAGGCTGGTTTCTTTGCATCAGTGACCATTGACCGCAACCGGCTGTACTCCCAGGTACTGGATAACTTGAACAAGGCCGCTTCAGTGGGCTTCCCATACACCGAGATCGGTGAGCGCCTGGCTGAGGCATGGATTGGTGACCCGGGGCAACGCCGGGTCTACGCTGACGCCCAGGAGTGTGCCAGTCGTTTCCGCCGGTATTGCCTTGACCACAACCTGCTGGATTTCTCCCTGCAAATGGATGTTTTCTGGTCCATCCTGTGGCGCGCCCCTTTGTGCCATGCATATTTGACGCGCCGCTACCGCCACCTGATCTGCGATAATATTGAAGAAGACATCCCGGTGGCGCATGATCTTCTGGCTGAATGGCTGCCTGATTTTGTCTCGGGGTTGATCATTTTTGATACTGATGCCGGCTACCGCCGCTTTTTGGGTGCAGACCCGGATACCGCCCAGCGTATCGCCGATTTATGTAACACTCACATTGAATTGAATAAGTCTTTTGTTACCACACCGGAAATCCAGGCGCTGGAAATTGCATTTGCTTCGAAACTTCTACCTGACCATCCAGCGTTTATCATTCCGGAAAGCCTCGCCGCGCTTCAATTTCCTCCTCCCGAAACACCCACCCGCTTCTTCCCCCAAATGCTGGACTGGGTAGCCGGAGAAATTCAGCGGCTTATCAATGTAGAAAGCGTATCACCCTCGGAAATTGTTGTCCTGGCTCCTTTCTTTTCCGATTCCCTGCGCTTTTCCCTCAGCAATCGCCTGGAAGAGTTGGGTATCCCCTGGCGCTCACACCGGCCTTCACGTTCGCTGCGTGACGAACCCGCCAGCCGTTGCCTCCTGACCCTGGCTGAACTGTCTCATCCGGGTTGGGAGGTCCGTCCAACGAAATTCGATTTGGCATACGCCCTGTTATATGCCATCGAGGGAATGGACCTTGTGCGCGCCCAACTGCTGAGCGAGATCGTCTTTCGCCCGCGGGACTCCTCATTATCAAGTTTCACTGCAATCCGATCCGAGGTTCAGGAACGGATCACATTTGTCTTTGGCAGGCAATATGAAATATTAAGGGAATGGATTGCCGCTTATCGCCTCCAATCAGCCCCTGATCCGCTTGATCACTTCCTGCGGCGCCTGTTCGGGGAAGTATTGTCACAGAAAGGGTTCGGCCTGCATCGGAACAATGATGGCGCCCGTACGGCTGCTAGCCTGGTTGAGTCGGTACAAAAGTTCCGTCAGGCAATGGAGGCCGCCAGCGATGAGTCAATGGACACGGGACGTGAGTATCTGACGATGTTGCGAGACGGTGTTATCGCTGCCCAGTATGTGGAAGCCTGGACGATCGAACCAGCTGAATCGGTCCTGCTTGCCCCGGCTCATACCTTCCTGATGATGAACCATCCGGCGACCATACAATTCTGGCTTGACGTTGGCTCGGGTGGTTGGTGGGAGCGTCTGTTCCAACCGCTGACCCAACCCTACGTGCTCAGCCGCTCGTGGGAGCGTGATCACCAATGGACGGATGCAGATGACTTGGCTGCCAACCAGCAGGCTTTGAGGCGGCTCGTGATTGGCCTCCTGCGCCGTTGTCGGGAGCGGGTTTATCTTGGCTTAAGCGACCTGGGTGAATCAGGTTTCGAGCAGCGCGGTCCGTTATTGAAGGTCATCTGGAAGATGCAACTGGAAAATCAGATACAACATGAGAATTAAGCATCTCTTGGTATGCATTGCAAGCACCACCGCCCTTTTATCTGGCTGTGTTGCTCCCATCGCGTCAGCGACCAGTCTCCCTCAAGCATTGGATGCCACAGCGACGCGCACCCCCTTCCTCCCGGTAACTGATACTCCCGATCCTGTTCAAGACACATCCTCTCCTGTGGTAGACACGTCCACCTCCACCCCCGTGCACAAAGAGACAACCACCAGCGTACCGACCGACACACCCACCCCCAGTCTGACGGTCAACCTGGAAGCGGTGGGCGACATCATGCTGGCACGGACGGTCGGGCAACAGGTACAATCTCAGGGTCCCCAGATTGTCTTTGTAGGAGTCCAGCCTGTGCTGGATACAGCGGATGTCCTGGTGGGTAATCTGGAATGCGCTCTCACAACCGGAAGCGACCGACAGCACAAGAGTTATACTTTTGCCGCTCCGCCGGAGACAGCCCAGGCACTTGCGCTGGCTGGTTTTGATGTGCTCAGCCTGGCCAACAACCATGCCATGGATTATGGCGCATCCGGTTTGTCAGATACCCGCAATAATCTTAACCAATACGGGATCGCCAGCGTGGGAGCGGGGGCGAATGCCACCGAGGCACACAAGCCGGTGATTCTTGAACGCAATGGTCTGCGATTGGCTTTCCTGGCATACGCGGATGTGCCAGTCGAGAACGACGGGTTCGACGCACGTACCTGGATCGCCAGCGATACCCAGCCTGGTCTCGCTTGGGCAGATCTCAACCAGATAACGACCGGTGTGGCCTCTGTCAGGAATGAAGCTGATGTGGTTATCGTTCTACTTCACTCCGGTTATGAACTCAACTCCGCTGTATCGACCAACCAGCGGGCGGAGGCCCACGCTGCCATTGACGCCGGAGCAGCATTGGTGATTGGGTCACACTCACACATCCTGCAGCCGATCGAAACGTACCACGGCGGATTGATCGCCTACAGCCTGGGTAATTTTGTTTTTGACGACTATCTCGGGATTGTCAATGCCACTATCATCCTGCGCGTTGTGTTGACTAGTACTGGTTTCCAGAGCTACGACTGGGTACCTGTCCTCATCCAAAATGGTATGCCAATATTAACCAGCCTGAACAATGTTCAGGCAATTGGGACGATGGTTGCACCTATAAACCCTTAGAGCAAGGATTCATGAAAAAGGAGAGACAAATGAATAAACGCAGCATTATTGAGCAGATCACGGCGCATGGCGCGGTTGCCGCGCAATTGGTCGGTCGCAATGTGGAAATCATCAAAGATATTCCCGTAAAAGTGTCCTTGGTTACCCCGATTTACATGAAGAAGGACACCCTTCGCAAAGGGGACAAGATCGCCATTATTGATATGGATGACTCTATGGCTTTCATTTGTACGGTCAGTAAAACCGAAACACGCGGCTTGTCAAAGACGCAGGTTTTGTATCTCGGGAAAGCGAAAAAGATAAAACTGGCTGACTGAAAGCTCTGCTCAGGGAGCGACCTTCATGCAGGAAACAATAAAAACTCTTCAGGATCAAATCGCAATAGTTACCGGAGCGGGTAGCCCAACTGGCATCGGTTTTGCCAGCGCGCGAATGCTGGGCATGGCCGGCGCTACACTTGCGCTGGTCAGCACTACGGACCGCATCCACCAACGCGCCGCAGAACTGGAAAAAGAAGGCATCCATGCCAGGGGCTATATCGCCGACTTGACCCGGCCTGATGTGGTGCAGTTTATCGTGGATGATATTCGGAGGATCCACGGTCGATTGGATATCTGCGTCAACAACGCCGGGATGACCGTGGTCGGTGAGAAACCTTTTGAGTCTGCCGTGGATGAGATCCCGCTTGAGGAATGGCATCTTTCGTTGGAGCGCAATCTGACTACCTGCTTCCTGGTTACCCGGGCTGTCCTGCCATTGATGCGGGCGCGGAAATATGGCCGGATAATCAACGTGACCTCCACCAGCGGGCCGGTGCAGGCTTCTGTAGGGGATGCCGCCTACCACGCCGCAAAAGCCGGGATGTGGGGTTTCACCCGCGCTGTAGCCGTTGAGACTGCTGTGGACGGTATCACCGTCAACGCGATCGCGCCCGGTTGGATAGCCACCGGATCACAGCTCGAAAGCGAAGCCGCCGCGGGGCTCCTGACCCCCA
>Ga0209777_10003556_pt1 | contig 19169 bp, 18 predicted proteins | sample FrelakmetHBP12HB_FD_187147 | JGI IMG/M metagenome (GOLD analysis project Ga0209777, IMG submission 187147) | Freshwater lake sediment microbial communities from the University of Notre Dame, USA, for methane emissions studies -HBP12 HB (SPAdes)... | ecosystem: Environmental > Aquatic >...
GAGGAGGGCGGGCAGATCCCTGACAAGACTGCGCAGGTGCTCCTGCTGGCCGCCAAGCTCATGCAAGGCTCTGGTAGATTTGATAATGTTCCCAACGAGGCTGGTGGTAGCGCGCAGCCTGGAAGTCATTTCGTTGAACGGTAAAGGGTGTGCAGTGATGCGAACGATATCCAGCAACTTGAGGCGATTTTCCGCCAAACTGCTGTTGATAGCCGCGACCATGTCGCGCTTTTCGGCTGGGGGTCAGGACGGAGGACTTCTGCGAGATGAGAGAGGATTGGATGAGGGCAGGTGGAGGGTGAGGGATATGGCTGGAATAGAGCCCATGCCGGAAGGCGTTGGAGTTGCCGGGCTGGCCGCCGCGTCTTCGCCGTGGGCAGGCTCCGTGTTTGAGGCGGGGAAGCGAACCAGGCAGACAAGGGCGAATTTGAGGGGAAGAGGAAGGGAGGCTGGTTAGCATGAGAAGGGAGCAGTAATCAGTGAACAATGAGTGATTGAAAGGCTGAGAGGCGAGCCACCAGACCTATTATAGAACATATATTCTAATTAAGCAAGCATTAGCGGGGATTCACGAAAACAATTTGAGTCGGTCGGATGACCAGGAGACATCCCCAAGAATTGATCAGACCTTGACCCCTATCTCAAAGCGGCTCATCTTCCTTCCGCTCAACCCTTCCCCGTCACTGTGGACCGGATAGAGTTTCAAACCGTTCACCCTCGCCCGGGTGTCGAAGAGATTAAGCCCGTGATGTATTTCGCCGGCAAACAGAAAGGGTTAATCTTGACAAACTCGAAGCAAGACTTTCTCCGCGCTTCCTTTGGCGACGAAATTCCGGCCAGCTATGGGAAGAAGATCACTCTTAAGCCAGTGCATAAGACAGTCGCCGGCCGAGAAATCGATACGATAATTATCGGCCTTCCCACTGCATAGACTTCATCCAGATCCAAACTGCCCGCCCAGGTCCAGAAAATCGGACTTGGGCAGTCTTATTTTGCAAAAAAATTCTTAAGCCCCTGATGGGGCTTCGCCTTTGGCGTGGGTACTGACGCAGTTCACCCCTTCGGACGGGTTCTGCAGGCGAACGGGATGGATGGTGTTCTAAAATTATTGTAAATGCTTTGACTGATCGCTGTATAATATATATTCTCGAAGGAGATTAAGATGGATATTAATTTCATTCCTGCGGTTTGCCCGAAGTGTGGCGGGAAGCTCCAAGTTGAACCAAATGCAGATACCCTGACATGTCAATTCTGTGGTACTGAACATATTATTCGTCGAAATTTTACCGGAGTTGTTAGTCTCGAAGCTTATGCTAGATGCCCTATATGTCAGCGAAACGACCGATCTGAAAAAGTCTCCGCGATATTAAGAAACCAGACACACCAATCAGAAGGTATTTCTCAGCAACAACGGGTATTTACCAATAGTGATGGACAGCCCTATACCCAAACGATAAATGTTCCAGTAAAGACAGTACAGACATCCGACCTAGCTCAGCGTCTAGTTCCTCCACAACCCCCTACGCCACCTCCCCCACCATATGCTAAATCAAAGGGTGGATTTCGAGTAGATATGCGATGGTTTGCATTTACCTCAATATTCTGAGGCATACTTGGTTTCGTAATAAATTCATTGTCCTCTTCTACCACCTCCAATTCTGATTCAGGGACCGGGTATGTGTGTTGCGAGGTATTTCCAATTCTTCTTGGTATAGGTCTATTTATCCTATGGTATTCCTTACGAAAGTCGGTCAAAGAAAAAGCATCACAACAACAGATTAGTTTCAATAATGCTCAACACCAGTGGGAACAAGATCGCGATAATGGCCAAAAACAGTGGCAACAAGCTATGTCTCGTTGGGAAAAGTTATACTATTGTGGAAGGGATGACATTATTTATATACCAGGTGAGAAGACTAGTGCCAATGTATCTGATATGCTAGTCTACATTTATGCTAACCCGAAAAATTAATCCAAAATACTCGTTCACTGTAAAAAATATTCGGTCGATATTCAAATCAGGGCATTGGCTCCTTCATTTTCTTCCCTTATATCTCCACCTCAATTCTATCCAATCCTCAATCTCCATCCTGATATCCCAGGGATTTCCTAGCTCGCGCCGAATCGCTGCCCATACAACACCCGGCAGCGGCACAAGGTTGTAAGTATTCTCTCGTATCACCCTTCTAACCGCCATTTCCAGCAATCCCATAGGCACCTCCCCCAGCGACATCGCATATATCTCTAGCCGGTCCGCCTCCACGGGTCTCCCCGCCGCCTTCCATAGTTCCGCCAGCACCCCCAGCCATTCCTCGAGCGCCTTGTCATACCATTCGCTCATTTCACCCTCCGCGCCACTTCCCTGATTGCATCAGCATCGCTCTTAGCAGCTACTTCTTTCTTGCCGTTCGGCGGTACCGAGCCGTTCAGCGCCCATTCCGTCAGCCAGGAGATATTCGCCGGGTCATAAGGCCGCCCGTCCTGCCGTTTCCTGCCCGACCACGCCAGCCAGTACGGCGTAAGATACGCCCTTAGTCCCTGGTCGTCCAGTTTCTCCCGCCCGCGCAAGAAGCGCATGGTCTCAATCACTGTCCGGTACTGCGACAGCCCCGGGGTCCTCCCGCCCGTCACGGCCGTATATATCCGCACATCCGGGTGCAGCATGGCTTCCACCGGCGAACTTGGCACCGCCCGCGGTTCTTCCCCACCTCTGCCATTTTCGAGGGGCGGTTCTGAACTTTCAGCCGGCACGCGCGGCGCGGTACGTGATTCCTCCCCCTGCACCCACTCCTCCGAAGAAACAGAATCCGAATAAGATTCAGAAGTAGAAGTAGAAGAGCCTGCTGCTACTTCTCCGTCACCGTTACATTCACCGTTTCTGTAACGCTCTCTGTAACGCTTGACCCTCTCATACGATTCGGGGGTTTGTCTTTCCTGAAAATGCGTGACGAACCAGGACCTCGGCTCCGCTTCATGCACTACCCCGACTTCTGCCAGGCCGTGGAGATCCTCAAGCGCCTTGTCTTCCGACAGGCGGAGTGTCCAGGCCATCTCTTCTACGGGCGGTAGTGAACCGTCATTCCCTTCCCTACCCGCAAGGGGAACTTGTTCGCCAACCTGTTCACATTTGTGCTATTATCCATGTATCCCATCTTTAGATTATTGGCACCGTTGAAGGATAACCTTCACTTTTAGAAATGTTCATGTGGATCACAGAAGAAATCCTTAAGTATTATCGCCAGGAGACACTGGCAGAGCGCGGAAAACGCATGGTGCCAGGCGCCTTGTACTGTGCCATTGCTGCCACCGTATATATGATGGTATCCCCGGTCATTAACGTCATCATATTTTCTGACCTGCATCTGATAGTCGATTGGATCGGTCTTCTAATCCATTGGATCGAGTCCGGTATAGTATTGGCGCTGGCCGGGGCGATAGTTGGATGGTTTACCGAAAATTATGAGGGGATCATCTGGGGTGGGGTGGTGCTGGCTATTCTTTTACTGGTTGAAAACCTGATTGCGTCCCTGATAGATGGTGGAGGCGTTGACATGGTGGGGGAATCGGTTATTATGGCTCTGCCACTGGTTGGGGCCGGCATCCTGCTGGCGTGGGCAATCAGAGCGGCAATCACCCGTCATTTGTCCATCAAACATCAAGAGATAGCCGCGGTTCGCAGGAAACAGTCTTTACAATTATTCGTTTTCGTTTTGTTCATTGGATCGATCCTGGGCGTATTATCCCTCTTCGGCAACAACTCCTTAAATACCATGCGCAGCGTCAATGATAGCCTTCAAAATTACGCAACCGATCCTTTGAACGAATGGCGATTCCCGTACGAGAAAGTACCTGACTTGAAAGATCACTTTGGCATGAACTATTCCTTGTACGCACGCCCTTCAACCAGCATGGCTGGTGTCATGGATATCACCATCCGCTTCGAAAACGGCTACACCGTTACCTGTCTTGTGCCTCCGACATACGGCAATGACCCGTTGTTATTGGATGTGTGCAATGAGGGAACCAATATTGTCTTTCCATAATATGTCATTGGTACGAAACGTAAAAGAGGTATTATTACCGAGCCAAGTATAGACAAAGTAAGAGAAATAGAAAGGGAGAACCTGATGAAGCCGAGACAGATATGTGAGGGAGTGGAATGGGTGGGAGCTGTTGACTGGAATCGGCGGCTTTTCGATTCACTGATCCCTTTGCCAGATGGCACCAGCTACAATGCTTACCTCGTCCAGGGAGCAGATAAGACCGCACTGTTGGACACGGTTGATCCTGCCATGGAAAGCGTTCTATCGCTCCACCTGGCAAATGTTGAACGCATAGATTACATTATCTCGCACCATACTGAGCAAGATCATTCAGGATCCATTCCTTTTGTCTTGAGCAAGTACAACCAGGCCATGGTCGTGTGTACCCCCAAAGCAAAAACACTATTGGTCGATCATCTTGATATCGCGGCCGAACGCATCAAAACCGTTGAAGATGGCGAGACACTGGCTCTCGGCGGCAAGACACTCCGCTTTGTTCATACGCCCTGGGTTCACTGGCCTGAGACGATGGTCACATACCTTGCCGAAGATCGCATTCTGTTCACGTGTGATTTCTTCGGTTCCCATCTTGCCACTTCCGATCTATTCACTGGCGAGGATCCGTACGTCTTGGAGGCAGCAAAACGATATTATGCCGAGATAATGATGCCCTTCCGCCCTATGATTCTGAATAACCTGAAGAAAGTACGGGAGCTTGAATTTGACTTGATCGCGCCCAGCCACGGTCCGATCTACAATCACCCAGACTGGATCTTATCAGCCTACGAAGACTGGACCTCTGATCGGGTTGCGAATCTGGTCGTTATTCCATACATCTCGATGCACGGAAGCACCGAAACGATGGTTAATTATCTTGTCTCTGCATTGGCAGGGCGAGGCATCAAGGTTCAAAAGTTCGAGCTGTCCACCACCGACATTGGAAAATTGGCGATGGCCCTGGTTGATGCAGCAACGATTGTGATCGGAACACCCACGTTGCACATGGGTCCCCATCCAAGTGTCTTTTCAGCAATGCATCTGGCCAACGCTCTGCGTCCCAAGGTAAAGTATGCGGCCATCATCGGTTCCTATGGGTGGGGTACCAAGGCCGTAGAGGAAATTTCCGGCTTGATTCCGAATCTGAAGGTCGAGGTTCTCGGAACGGTCCTATGCAAAGGCCTGCCACGCGCCGACACATTCTCGGCCCTTGATGACCTCGCAACCAAAATCGGAGATAAACACGCAGGGCTAAAGGAGCTCTGAATTTGATGGTGCATGCGACGTACACAATACAGGCCCATTCAGAGGCTACATCTATTTCAAGCTCTTGTGCAATGGATAATCCCTTGTAATGCCGCCGCTCAGCGTTTATACTCAGCGGGAAGAGCCTAAGAGCTTTTAAATATTTATGGAGACCCCATGGAAGACCTTTATCGCGAAATCATCATAGACCACTACAAGAACCCGCAGTACCGCGGCCATCTTGACCCGAACAACGTCCACTTCGAGGATGATAATCCCCTATGCGGCGACCACATCGAAATCACCTTGCGCATAGACGATTCTGGCAAAGTGACCGATGGTCGTTTCGACGGCAAGGGCTGCGCCATATCCCAGGCTTCGGCGGACCTGCTGATCGAGTCCATTATTGGGAAATCGCTGGATGAAGTTAAGAAACTGGTCAAGCAGGATATCTTGGATTTACTGGGGATCGAACTCGGTCCGGTGCGCTTGAAATGTGCACTGTTGCCTTTAAAGGTACTCAAGGCAGGTGTATATGGTCTGGGCACAGCCAGCGACGAATTAGTCGAATAGGGCGTCAGATACCAGGTTATCAGACCTGACCCCCATAGCTTGATAACCTGATCTTTATGTTCAATTACATCCAGCTCGACCCATCCAAACTCGAATACATTGAAATCGTCCCAACAGACCAGATTCCGGAAGGCGAGCGACTGTTTGTCGAACTTGGTGGAAAATCGATAGTTCTCTTCAACCTGGCCGGAAAGTTATTTGCCATTGGCGATGTCTGCTCCCATGACAACGGTCCGGTTGGCGACGGGGAGATCGAAGAGAACGAGATCATCTGTCCACGCCACGGGGCACGCTTCGACATCCGCACCGGTAAAGCCACTTCCTTACCGGCGATAGTAGACATCCCCGCCTATCCGGTGCGAGTGGTGGATGGGATGGTTGAGATAGGAGTTCCGAAAGTCTAAAGGACAAAACAGGAATCAAAAAGACGGAAGCCAGGCAGCTTCCGCCTTTTTTGTTACTCCAAGTAATCCTGGATTTCCCTTTCCACTATATCTGCTGCTGCTTCCAGCGCGGCGCGGACCTCGTGACTGAGTCCCGCGCCCGCGTTGAAATTTCTCCCTACAATCCCAATCAATGCGACCCGGCACTTTACCAGAGAAGGAACCAATGAGCGGCCCATTTGCAGGGTTTCAGCCACGCCCCATCCATGTGCGGATCTGGCATCCGGGGTGAAACTTGCCAGCTCATCCGGGCCAAGGCGGATGACTGTCCCAACGGAGGCAGAAGACTGGACCGCATCCACGAGGATGGCCACATCCATGCCCTCCAGCAGGTCAAGCAAGGCCAGTCCCGGCAGTTCCGAGAGTTCCACCAGTACCTGCGCGGCACTGTCGGGATGCTGTGCCTGCCACAAGCGGACCACTTCCAGCCCAGCGGCGTCATCGCGGCGTAGGGATTGACCGATCCCAAGGATGAGAATATTCATGGGTAAATTTTACCGCCAAGCCGAACGACTGTCCCCTTCGGGGAAAATAAAGTTGTTACTACGTTTTCGTGATCTTTTGATATACATAACCCTGCGAAGGCCTGGCCTGAAGGCGTAGCCCGAAGGACCAGAAGCTTCGCAGGGTTATCAATTTAATTGATTTCTTCCATCTTCAACTTCAGGAAGTGTGTGGCGCAAGATATGCACGGGTCGTACGAACGAACCAGGTGCTCGGCGGTCAGGGTTGCTTGCTCCTGAGGCATTTCCACGATCTGCGGTGCCAGGGCGAACAAGTCGGCCTCGATGCGCGGGAGGTTCTGGGCAGTAGGCGGGGTGATCCTCGCAAATGTAACCAGCCCGTTCTCGTCAATCTTATAGCGGTGGTAGAGTAGTCCACGCGGGGCTTCGCTTATACCGCAACCTTCCCCTGCCTTTAGTTTCAGGCTGGCGTGCGCCGGACCATCCGGCTGGTAGATCTCGATCAACTGGATGGCTTCTTCGTAGAAATGCACCAGTTCGATGGAGCGGGCAATCAGGCTCTTGTAGGGGTTTTTGAGTGGTAATTTGAGCCCGGCATCTTTCAACGCCGCCTGCGCCGCCGGGAGCAACTGGTCATGGTTCAAGTTCAGGCGCGCCAGCGGGCCGACCAGGTATGTTCCGCCCTGGGCAGTATGACCGTGCAGGGCATTCGAGCGTTGGACGTGTTCCTCGAAATAGCGCATTTCATAATCCGCAGCGGAGGTCTTATTGCCTTTCGACGACCATGCATCGCCGTGCATGAGGCCGTATTCATCCGGGTGGTGGATGGCGACAAATTCGTAATCGATCTCCAACTCCGGGTAGGGCAGATTCAATGACCACCGGACGGTCTCTTTGGCGGCTTCGAGTCCCCATTCCAGGTCGGGGAGCAGGGCTTTGAGGGGGGCCACATCGGGCCAGCGATAGAAGCCGCCGGCGCAGACGTTGACCGGGTGAACGCTCCGCCCGCCGATGGCCTTCAGCAGCTCATTACCGACTTTCTTCATCCGCAGGGCATTCTTGACCACCTCGGGGGCAATGGCGGCCAGGTCGAGGGCAGATGGCTGTCCGAGCAAATCAGGAGCCTGCAGCAAGTAGATGTGCAGGGAATGGCTCTCGATGTATTCGCCACAGTACATCAAGCGTCTCAGGGCATAAACCTGTGGGCTAACTTCCACATCCAGGGCTTTTTCTAGGGCGATGGCGGAACTCATCTGGTATGCCACCGGGCAGATCCCGCAGATGCGGGCGGTTATGTCGGGCACTTCCTGCAAATTACGCCCAACGAGGAATCCTTCGAAAAAGCGCGGCGGCTCGTAAATATCGAGCCGGATCTCGACAACCTGGCCGTCTTTCAAACCGATGTACAGGCCACCTTCCCCTTCAACGCGCGCCAGGGCGGGAACTTCAATCGTGTTCATCTAGTCTCCTTGACTGCGGCGGTCTTCAGGGCAGCATCGGCTGCAGCGCGGAATGCCGGGGCAGCACTGCTGAAACTGCGCAGTAAGTTTGCCGTCTCATTGGAGTAGCGATCGTGCTGCACCATGCTGGCGACCAGCGCGCTGAAATTTCCGGCGCTGGAGGGACCGAAGCAGCCGTAACAGCCGCGTCCGTTAGCCGGGCAGAGCGCGCCACATCCGCCATGCACCACAGGCCCCAGGCAGGAGATTCCCTGCGCGACAGCCACGCAGATAAGGCTGCGTCGCTTACATTCCAGACAGACCGGGCTGGGCGGGAAATTAGGCCTGCGATTCTGGAGCAAAGCGGCGAGAACTTCGACAACCGTGCCTTTATTAATGGGGCAGCCCCAGATCTCCAAATCCACCGGGACATGGGCGGAGATGGGGGTGGAAGTGTCAAGATAGTGCAAGAATTCCGGGTGGGCGTATACAGTCCGGGCGTATTCGCCTGGCCTGGCGAAGTTACGCAGAGCCTGGATCCCGCCGGCAGTGGCGCAGGTGCCGAGGGAGATCAGGAATTTGCATTCAGAGCGCACTTCTTTGATACGCTCGACTTCGTGAGGGGTGGTGACTGATCCTTCGATAATACCTACATCATACGGCCCCGGCTTCACAGTCCGGGTGGCTTCGAGGAAGAAAGCGATATCCACGGCAGAGGCCAGGTCGAGCAGTTCGTCTTCCAGGTTCAGGATGGATAACTGGCAACCGTCGCAGGAGGAGAATTTGTAAATGGCCACTTTAGGCTTGTTGGTTTTCGGAGCGGGAATCATTAATACTCCTCCACGTTGAAGATATTTTCCAGTGCACTGAAGGGGAAGATCGGGCCGTCCTTGCAGATAAAATAGGGACCTTGCTGGCAATGGCCGCAAGCGCCCTGCCCGCATTTCATATTGCGTTCAAGCGATATGTAGATGTGTTCTGGGGGAACGCGGCGGGCCAGGGCTTCGTAGATGACAAAGCGCATCATGATCTCCGGGCCGCAAGTCAGGACGGCGGTCTTGTGCGGGTCGACCCGGAAGTGATAGAACCACATCGGAACGACACCCACGCGGCCTTTCCAGTCATCGTCGCCGCGGTCCACCGTCACTTCCATTTCAATGTCTGCTTTTTTCCATTCCTCGTATTCGGATGGGTACATCAGGTCTTTGGGTGTACGGGCCCCATAGAGCAGGGTGACTTTTCCGTACTTGGCGCGGTTGCGGATAATCCTATAAATGGCGCCTCGCAGCGGGGGCAGACCAATACCGCCACAGGCGATGACCACGTCCATCCCTTCAATGGCTTCCAACGGCCAGGAGGTACCAAAGGGACCGCGGATGCCGATCACATCACCAACTTTGAGACGGCTGGTGGCTCTGGATACGTTACCGACATGCCGGATGGTGTGGACAAGCAGCCCGTTTGCAGTTTCGAGATCGGAACTCATGGAGATGGCGGCTTCACCGTAACCGGGTACATACAGCATATTGAACTGTCCCGGCTCAAAGCAATAGCGGTTTTGGATCTCGGGGTCGACGAACTTGAGCTGGAAGGTGGTCACCCCCTCGGCCTCCGGGATGATTTTAACTATCTCAGTCCAGTGGGGCAGCAGCAGATTGTTGGTGTACCCAGCGCTATGCGCAGCAGTGTTGATCCGTATGGTGGTCATGCCTTCACCTCCGCGCGGATGGCAGCCACTTCTTCGGTCAGGTCGATCCCCGCCGGGCACCAAGTGATACAGCGACCGCAGCCCACGCAGCCCAGAACATCGAACTGGTCCTTCCAGGTAGCCAATTTGTGAGTCAACCATTGGCGGTAACGTGAGCGGATATTGGGGCGGGTATTTCCACCGACAACGTATGAGTAGTTTGGATTGAAGCACGAGTCCCAGACTCGCTCGCGGCGGGTGGACTTGCCGAGGATGTCCACGTGGTCGGTGGCATCCCAACAGAAGCAGGTGGGGCAGACCAGGGTGCAATTGGCACACGAGAGACACCGTTTCCCCACCTCAGTCCAACGTTCCGCCTCAAGATGCCCCATCAGCAAGCCAGGCAGGTTACTAGTGTCCATCATGCGGACCATGGATCCGGCGGCGCGTTCCATGGCATGGTTGGCGGCGTTCTGAACAAAGGCCGAAGGCAGGTCAAAGGTCCGGTCGGCCAGCAGAGAGCGGCCCAGTTCCGAACCAACCTCCACCAGGAAAACCTCATCCAATTCGGTCACACACAGGTCAAACCCGGCGCCGTGGCGTGGCCCGGTACCCATAGAGACGCAGAAGCAAGTTGCATCCGGATCCAGGCAGTTGACAGCCAGGATGAACAGCCCCTCACGGCGGAGGCGGTAGATGGGGTCGCAGAAATCTTCGCGCAGGAATACTTTGTCCTGGATGTTGATGGCAGCCAGTTCGCAAGCGCGCACGCCGATCAGGGCAAAACGCAGGGTGGGTTCGTCATTCTCTTTGAGCTGCCACAGTCCATCTCTCACTGCGGTGAAAAGTGTGTGACGGGGTGGAAAGAGGAACTGCTTCCAGGAATGACTGCCGGGGATGAAATCAAAGTAACGATCCTTGCCAGTCTGGACCATCCGGTACGAAGCCGGTTTTTGCTCACTGAGGATGCCGCGCGGTAGGTCCTTCAGACCATCAATTTTAGTATAGACGATGCTCTCGTCCTGCAGATGCGGACCGACGGTCTGAAAACCGTTCATGCGCAGGTCAGCCATCAGGAGGTCGAGTTCGGGTTTTGGAAGCGCGACGGTGCTTCCAATGGTCAGGGTCTTATCAGTCATTCTTCATCTCCGTCGGCCCGGCAAACATGTCGATCAATTGCAGGCGAGTAACCAGCAGGCGGCTGGCAACAACATTGGTCAGCCGACGCATGAGCAGATAGCCGAAGTCATGGTCGTCCTCAGCAAACTGGCGCAGTTTCTCTGCGTCGATGCACACCACCGTGCTATCCAGCACAGCGACAGCGCCGGCTGTGCGCTGACGTAAGCTCGGCGTTACGCTTGACCAGCCAAAAACGTCAAAAGGCTCGGCAGTGTAAAAACGCACCTTGCCATGATGGGGAACGAAAATATCCAGCGCCACACGACCCTCCAGGACAATGTAAACATAATCCTGCTTATCGCCTTCACGGAAAAAGGTTTCGCCTGCCTTTGCGCGCCGCAAATGGGTAAGCTCGGCGGTTTTATTAAAATGTTCGGGTGTCAGGCTGTTGAACCACGGGATCTTTTGAAGAGCTGAATGGATTTCTTCCGCAAGGACCATACCGGACTCTCCTCTACTAAAAGGTAAAAATCGCGATGATTGTATTATTCTTCACAAAAGATGCAAGTGCGTTCTTTCCTTTTCTATAAGCGGATTGTCACGCTTTTAATTCAAAGAACCCAAAGACCCGCACGTTAGGAAACAGGGAAATATGCTAAAATCCTAACACTAAGTGTAAGGCAGTACAAGTTAAACCGCAGCGGAGCAAGTCCATGAAGTATATCATCCCGCCCGTCAAAGGGACACGCGATTTCTATCCGGAACAGATGGCAGTACGCACCTGGTTATATAATACCGTGCGAGGTGTTTCGGAGTCTTATGGTTACCAGGAATGGGACGCACCGTTCCTCGAAAACATGGAACTGTACGCCGCCAAATCGGGCGAGGAACTGGTCAAAAAACAATCCTACGTTTTTACCGACAGGGGTGGGGATGAAATCACTCTGCGCCCAGAGTTGACCCCCTCCCTGGCGCGCATGATCGCCCAGAAGCAGGGCGAACTGATCTTCCCGGCCCGCTGGTGGTCCTTTGGTCCCTTCTGGCGCTACGAGAAAATGCAGAAGGGCCGCAGCCGAGAGTTTTTCCAGTGGAATATTGACCTGCTGGGCGTCGACTCGCCCGAAGCGGACGCCGAACTGGTCGCGATCGCTGCCGCTTTCTTGAAAGCGGTCGGTCTAACTCCGGCGCAGGCCCGCATCTGCGTCAATAACCGCCGCTTCATGGACGCCGAGTTCGAGGCCCTAGGGATCCCTACGGAAAAGAAAGCGAATGTCTCCGGGCTTGTAGACCGCCGCGAAAAAATGGAACCGGATGCCTGGGATGCCAACGCCTTGGAGATCGGATTAACCCCGAAACAACGGGAAGGCCTGAAATCCCTTCTGGCTGACGGAGAACGTTGGCGCAAGTCTGAGGAACTGGTCAGGATGTTCGCGGCGCTCAGATCGCTAGGCTTAAAGGATTACGTCCAGTTCGACCCAAACATTGTACGCGGCCTGCTTTACTACACCGGAACCGTTTTCGAAGCCTTTGACATTTCCGGCTGTGTCAGACGCGCGATTCTGGGCGGCGGTCGGTACGACAACCTGCTGTGCGACGTGGGCGGCGAACCGCTCCCAGCGGTCGGATTTGCGATGGGAGACGTGGTCATCGGCCTCATCTTGCAGGAACTGGGGCTGATCCCGCCGCTCCCGGTCACGCCTGCGGCTGTGCTGGTGACCGTCTTCTCTCCGGACCTGCTACCCGCTTCCTACTCCCTGGCCGCGGACCTGCGCCGCTCAGGTCTCAACGTAACCTGCTACCCGGAGCCGGCTAAACTGCCCAGGCAGTTCAAGTTTGCCGACCGGATGGGGATGCGCGTCGTGCTGGTCATCGGCCCGGACGAGGCTGCAGCCGGGAAAGTCACGCTGAAAAATCTGAAGAACGGCACTCAGGAAACAATTGCAAGGGCCGAGGCGGCTGCATCCATTAAATGCCTCCTTGAAAGCGGATGATGCCGGTGGTATAATCGCCCCCGCTCGTGGTGCCTGTAGCTCAATGGCAGAGTACCTGACTGTGGATCAGGCTGTTGTGGGTTCGACCCCCATCAGGCACCCCTATATGTGGCGATATGCAACTCCATAGCCCCCATATCTGGGGGCTTTTTGTTAGAATAAAGAACAAAGCGAACACGTGTTCTAATTGTATATGCTGTCAAATTGCTGTTAATTAGAACGATCTGGCAGGGAGGCAGGTAAGCAAGAGCACTTCTGGTCGGTAGCGAAGGCTCTCGAGACCTTTGCCACCGACTGTTCGCATTTTGGACAATTGAATTACAAAATGACATCACGAATTTGGGTAAAATTGTATCTCGAAATCCTGGACTATCCGAAGATGGGTCGTCTGGTGAACCATTTGTGGAGGCGTGCCGTAGAGCTTTTCCTGCTTGCGGGCAGGGGAGGGAACGACGGTGCGCTACTGCCCGAAGAAGAGATGGCTTGGAGTAAAAGAAATACGGCTTTTTCAGATCTAAGTCAGCGTTCGGCAGATCGCAAACCCGCCCTATTCTTCCACAGGTGTCGTACGGAGATCGCGCACGTCCTGCTGGTCTACACCAGCAAAGCGTGGCAGTTCGTTGATGGTGGTTCGACCGAGCCGTTCGCTCATCTTGGCCAGGAAAAGGGCGCTCAGGACCGGGTTGCCCATGAGACTGCGCAGAGTCTGCGCCGGTACCTGTAGCAGGCGGGTGTTTTCTGCCGCCGCCACATCCGCAGTGCGAGCTGCGCCGGTGAGAGCCGCGATCTCGCCAAAGAAATCACCGGGAGTCATGTTGGAGAGAGAGCGGTAAGTTCCTTCGCCCGTCGCAATCCCTGCCACGGCCCGTCCGGAAAGGATGAAGTAAGCGACGTCGCCGCCCTCACCGTGCCGGAGGATGTTCGTACCGACAGGGGCATCCACCACATGCGCTTGAAAAATAAAAATGCCACGTTCCCTGGCTGAAAGTGTTGATAGGGAGGGTAACAGACCAGCCAGCGCATCCAGATCTGAAGGCAGGGCTATTCGTCCAACGCCCAATCCGGTCTTGGCGGGTGCTGCCTTCAGCAGTCTGAGGGCTTGCCTCCATTCAGTACGGTTCTGACGCAAACCGGGCAGGACCAGGACCAGCACACCCCCTACCAGGAGAAGGATGGCACTACTGAAGTACATCCAGCGCACATCAACGAAATCAGCCAGGCCGGCGAAAGCCATACCAATCAGAAATAGAACATCCCGTGAAACGAAGAAGACACTGTTCACGCGGCCGCGTATTTCACGTGGAGTATTGCGCTGGACCGCTGTCCGGCGTCCGATCGCTGAAGGGGCATTGAAGAAACCGGATAGCGCCACGATGGCGATTGCCAGAGGTATGGAATGGGTGAAGGAATAGACAATACTTGTAAGGGCCATACCAATAAAACCGACCGCAATCCAGGCACCTTCCCGCATCCGGTCGAAAACACTGGCCATGAGCAGACTGCCGGCCACAAAACCGAGCGAGGTCAGGCCCTCCTGCAAGCCATATTCGAATTCAGTGGCTTTAAGGGCCCGCAAGGCAAAAGGCAGCAACAACGCGTTTGACAAGCCGAAAGCTATCAACGTCGGGATCGAGGTCACAAAAAGGGCGCGCAGGATGGGCGTATCGAAAAGCTGGCGTACACCAAGCTTCAGGTTTTTTAATATCACCACTGCATTGGTCTCCCCTTCCACCTGAAGAGGTTTGAGACGGATCAGAAAGATGCATGATGCCGAGAATAAGAACGAAATCGCATCCAGGTAGAACGCCCAACTGATATTGGTTGTAGAGGCAATCAGACCGGAAGCAGCGAAGCCAATGGCGGTGGCTCCGAACGAACTGATCGCCATGAGCGAGTTGGCTGCGGCTAATTCCTCTTCCGTAGCCACTTCTGGCAGAACACTTTCCTGGGCGGGGTCAAAGAATTGGCCGATCGCACTGGAAAGCATGACGATTACATACAACCAGACGATACTGAGCGGGACGAGAAAGGGGATCAGGAACACCAGCACAGCGCGGGTCAGGTCGGCAGCAATCATGATCCGTTTCCGGTCAAAGCGATCCACCAAAACGCCAGCGAATAATCCCACCAGCAGGCTGGGGGCAGCAGTGGCCATCAACATGAGACCCACGCTCATGGCGGAGTTGGTCAGGCGAAAGATGTAGATGGAGGCTGCTAGCGAGGTCAATGCCGACCCCATTGTCGAGACGAGCTGGCCGGTCCACATCTTGCTGAAATTTCGGTTGCGGAAAACTGCATAGGGGGACAACCGGGGTGCTGGTGCAGCAGCGATACTCATGCAAATTCTCCTTATGCAATCAGGGTGAGGTCGGTGATCATATTGTCGAGCACATCAAAACCACCCTGCCAGAAAGTAGCCGACGTGATATCCAACCCCGCTTCCTGCAGGATCTTGATCGGAGTTTCTGAACCGCCATAGGAGAGGATCTTCAGGTATCCTGGAATGAACGCGGCGCCTTCGCGGCGGTATTGCTGGTACAGTGCCAGTACTAGGAGCTGTCCGAAACTATAGGAATATGTATAAAAAGGAGAGTCATATAGGTGAGGAACGGTGATCCATTCCCATTTGAACTCGTCGGTCAATTCCACAGCTTGACCGAATTGTTCGGCCAGGTTTGAGAGGTAGTGGTCGGCGAGATCGTCAAAAGTTCTTCCCTCGACCATCATACGGTGGGCATCCCGTTCAAAGAGGGTGAAATATGCCTGGCGGATCACGGTCGCATAGGCATCGTCGATCACCCGCACCAGCAAGTCACGCCGGACGGCGGGGTCCTGCTCTTCCCGCAGCAGGCGGTCGGTCAATTGCATCTCGGCAAATATCGAGGCGGTTTCAGCCATGGGTTGCGAAGCGTGGAAAGATAAAACCGAATGGTTTTTGGCAAGCATGGCATGCACAGCATGTCCCAGCTCATGTGCCAGGGTGGCGATATCGCCTGGCCGGCCGCTGTAATTGACCAGCACCCAGGGCGTGAGTTCAGGCAAGGCGGCGTAGCAGAAACCGCCGCCGCGTTTGCCAGGGTGGATCTCCGAATCAAGATGCTGCTGGTCGAACACCTGCTGGGCCAGGCTGGCCATCTGGGGGGAGAATTCCTGGAAAGTATCCAGCACCATTTTCCTGGCTTGGGTGAAACCGTACTTCTTTTCTGCGTTGGCAAGCGGAGCGTAGATATCGTAACGGCGAAGTTTGTCGAGGCCCAACCAACCGGCTTTAAGGCGGAAATAGCGCTGGAAGAGGGCGGCATTCTTGCGGCAAACGGAAAGCAGGATATCCACGACATTGTCCGGCAGGTCGTTTCCCAGGTTGCGGGCTGAGATTGGGGACGAATAGCCGCGCAGTTCGATCCCTTCTGCGTGCCAATCCCGCACCCGGTGGCTGTAGATTTGGGCCAGGACAGTGGAGTTCTCGCCATAAACTCGGTAGAGTTCGCGGTAGGCCGCCGCGCGTATCTCGGCTGAGGCATTGAAGTAATAGCTGGTCAACTCATCGCGGGTCAGGCTCTTTTTCTCTCCATCCACTTCCAGTGAAAAAGTGAAGCGGTTGGTGATCATCTCGTAGAGGCTGACGAGGGCGTCGATCCCGTTAGGATCCTTCAGGGCGAGCAGTTTCTCCTCCCTTTCGCTCAAGGTGTATGGTTTAAAGCGGCGGATGGATTCTAAGAAGTATCTGAGATCCCCGCTTTGGGCAATCAGCTTTTCAGCGGTTGCATCCGGCAGGTCCTTGAACCATATCTCGAAGAACAAAACGCGGTTGCCGAAGCTGACCAGGGATTGGTCCAGGCGGTCACGCAGGTTCAGAGCGGCTTCATTCTGGGTGTCTTCCGAGAGCCATAGGTAGGAGTAGCCTTGCAGCCTTCTCATCAGGGCGTTTACTGACTCGAGCAGTTTAAGGGCTTTAGCGAATGCCTCCTCGGAGATCTCCGGGGTCATGTCTTCGCGCATCGCTTCCAGGTTCGACACCGCCTGTTCCATATTTGACAGATGCTCCTCCACTGCCCGGTCAACCGGGTCGGGGAGCAGATCTTTCAGATTCCAGCGGGTGGTTGTCACTGCTGATCCCATTTTGATTTTTTTCCTTTATTCCTGTCGTGATGTTTGCATTTAGACTGGTTCTTTAAAGAGCAAAAGCGGGAGACCCGCAATGTGCTATCCAGAGGAAGGCTTCCTCCCCTTGTGTTTCTTCTCATTGCGTTGCATATTGGATGCGCAGGCCAGCAGAACGGTCTTGATTTGGAAGGGAGTCAGATCCGGGTGCTTGGCACGGATCAGGGCAACAATCCCGGTGATATGCGGTGCAGCAAAACTGTTGCCAGTGCTGACCACATACTGTTTATTACTCCAAGCCACCTCCACGTCAATGCCACGCGCGCCGAATTCGACTGGCGGAGAAGGGTTGTAATAATATGTGAATGGATCAAAACCGTCATGCGCCGCCACCGAGATGACAGACGAATATAGAGATGGGTAACTGGGCTCAGGATAGTTGTTCACCGCTGATACAACATTCATGTTCTTGAAGTAGGCCTGGTCGGCCAAGTCGTGGAACAGGCCGAAGTATTCCTCCTTGGAGGTGCTCAGGCTCAGGTTGACCACCTGGATGTCGTGTTCGATGGCCCAATCCAATCCGCCTGCGAACTGGATGGCCCGTCCAGCCATATTGCTTCCCAAAACCCGCACACTGTAGATCTCAGCCTGCGGGGCGATCGCATGAATAATCCCGGCACAGGCAGTGCCATGACCGGCCAGGTCGCCCGGTGGATCATCCGGTTCATACCGAATCAAATTTTCAGCGTCCTCGTCGAATTCAACCACCACACCGCCCCGCACGGAGTCTCCCAGCGCCGGGTGATTATATTCGACACCACTGTCCACTACAGCTACCCGAATACCCTTGCCGGTACTGCCCCCGAAGGCCCATTCCGGGGTCAGGTTGGCGATGGGACCGGTGTGGACCAGTTGCTGTATGGCCTGTGCAGTAAACTGTTCGGACCAGGCCGGGCGTAAGGATTCATCTGTCATGCCGAGTCCTTCGCAAGGAATGCTGGTATTCTGCAAAGACTTTTAAGACCTGCAAACAAGCCTTGCGTTCCGCTTCGCCAAGCTCACTGATTTCGTTGAACAGATCAGCCAATGCCAGCAGATCCGCACTGGATTTCGAATCACTGGTCGCATCCAACACAGATAGGAGCTCGGTCGATTTCGAGGCGGGTTCAGCCATGACCAATCTTTTCAAACCCAATACCAGCGCATCCTTGATACGGTCCATGCGCTGGGACTGGTCGATGGCTATGGCTGCCTGGTGGGCAAACATGCCCAATAATTCCATGTCTTGGATCCCAAAGGAAGCCGCGTTGATCTTATCCAGCACTTCCATTACCCCAACAATCCGTTCCCCCGTCCGCAAGGGCATCGCCAGGATCGAGTTGGGGACATAGCCTGTGCTTTTAGCAAAATCCTGATTGAATCGTGCATCCTGGCGGACATTCGAAATGGCCAGCGGCTGGCCGGTCATCACCACATAGCCTGCAATCCCTTTATCCAGCGGGAATTTCAATCCCACCAGGTCGCGGTTGGAGGCTCCATAAGCCACTTTGAATTCCAGGAGCTGTTCCTGCTCATTAACTAGCAGGATAGAAGCGGCCGCGGCGCTGAAAATACGCGCCGCGGCTTCTACAATGGATTTCAATAGGTCATCGTTCGACTGTGGCAAGATGGCATGCCCGTTAGCCTCAATAGCGGCCAATAATCGTTTTAGCTGTCGGGATAGTTTTGTGTCTTGCGAACCTTTACTGGTGGTCATCAGTACCTGTGCTCCACTTAGGATGGATAAAGTGGATTTTCCGCAGCATTTCTGGTGCGGAAAATCCACTTAACTTGAACTTGCTAACGGGATGTGCTAATGAATGCGCTGGTACTCATCCTTGGTCTGGTCGTAGATGATCTGGATGCTCATCAAATGGGCCCTGGCTTCATCGGGAGCGGAGGAGTGGGTGGTGTTCTTGGCAGTGCTGATCTTCATCGAATGGGCCCTGGCTTCATCTGGGGAGGTAGCGCGGGTGGTGTTCTTGGCAGTGCTGATTTTCATCGTATGGGCCCTGGCTTCATCGGGAG
>Ga0209777_10003557_pt1 | contig 19167 bp, 14 predicted proteins | sample FrelakmetHBP12HB_FD_187147 | JGI IMG/M metagenome (GOLD analysis project Ga0209777, IMG submission 187147) | Freshwater lake sediment microbial communities from the University of Notre Dame, USA, for methane emissions studies -HBP12 HB (SPAdes)... | ecosystem: Environmental > Aquatic >...
CAGAAGCGATCGGTGCGCGCCTGGACCACGCCTTTACCGTAGTGGTGAATAAATCGACCGTGCCGATCGGCTCCGGGAATTGGGTGGGGGCGTTACTGCGGGAAGCCTATGTACGCAGCAAGGGTTCGCAACCGGATGAGAAGTATGCTGTGGCCTCCAATCCAGAATTCCTGCGGCAGGGGTCGGCTTTATTGGATACGCTCTATCCTGAGCGGGTGGTGATCGGCTCAGAAGAAGCGCGTGCGATCGACACACTAACGAATCTCTACCGACCGATTCTGAACCAGGATTTCCCGGCTCCTGCCCATTTACCACGTCCGGAAGGATTGAGCGCAATCCCAGTCGTGACCTGCGATCTGGCCTCGGCAGAGTTGATCAAATATGCCGCCAATTCATTTCTGGCACTGAAGATCAGTTATATGAATGAGATCGCTCATCTGGCTGAAAAGGTGGGCGCGGATATTACCCAGATCGCACGCGGGATTGGACTGGATGCGCGCATCGGCCCACGCTTTTTACAGGCAGGTATCGGCTGGGGTGGCAGTTGTTTTGGAAAAGATACGGCGGCCCTTGTGGCCATTTCCAAGGAATATGGGATAGGGATGCCGATCGTCCAGGCGGCGCGGGAGGTGAACTACCACCAGCGGACTTGGGTAGTGGATACCCTATTGCAGGAGTTGAAGATCCTGAAAGGGAAGACTGTTGCACTGCTGGGTTTCGCCTTCAAGGCGAATACCGACGATTTGCGGGATGCGCCAGCGCTTGATATTGCCAAGCAACTTATTCAGCGCGGGGCGCGAGTGCGGGCGACTGACCCGGTAGCCCTGGAGAATGCGCGACGGCTGTATCCGGACCTGGGAGTGATCTATTGCGATCAACCACTGGAGACCTTGCGCAATGCGGATGCGGTGGTACTGGTAACTGAATGGCCAGAGTATCGTGACCTGGATTGGGCAGAAGTAATAAAGATCATAGAAAACCCACTAATCCTGGACGGGCGTAACTTCCTCAACCGGGAACACCTGGAGAAGTCAGGTTATCGATACGTCGGGGTTGGGAGGTAGGTCATGAATAGAGCGCTCATAACCGGTATCACGGGTCAGGATGGCTCGTATCTGGCAGAACTGCTGCTGGATAAAGGCTATGAAGTGCATGGTTTGATCCGCCGCTCGAGTTCTTTCAATACACAGCGCATCAACCACATCTATAAAGATCCTCATTCCGGGACCAATCTACACCTTCACTATGGTGATGTGACGGATGTAGGTAGCCTGCTTGACCTGATCTACAATATCAAGCCAAACGAGATCTACCATTTGGCAGCGCAAAGCCATGTGCGGGTCAGTTTTGACCTGCCTGAATATACGGGCAATGTGACGGCTCTGGGTACGATCCGCATCCTGGAGGCGATCCGTAAGAGTGGCATCTCCACGCGCTTCTACCAGGCTTCTTCGAGTGAAATGTTTGGCGTAGCCAAGCCGCCCCAGAATGAATCGACACCCTTCCAGCCGCAGAGTCCGTACGCGGTTGCCAAGGTATATGCCTACTGGCTGACACGCGACTACAGGGAGGGGTACAAGATTTTTGCATCGAATGGCATACTCTTTAATCATGAATCTCCCCGACGTGGGGAGACATTTGTTACACGCAAAATCACGCGGGCTCTGGCTGCAATTAAGGCGAAAAAGCAGGAGGAATTATTCCTGGGCAACCTGGAGGCACGACGTGACTGGGGGTATGCTCCAGATTATGTGGCGGCCATGTGGAAGATGCTTCTCTATGATGAACCGACCGATTTTGTAATCGGCACGGGAGAAGCTCACTCGGTGCGAGAATTCCTGGACGAAGCGTTCGGATACCTGAACATGGATTGGCATGAGTATGTGAAGATCGATCCAAAATACTTCCGGCCAAACGAGGTGGATTTTCTGCAGGCGGATCCGGGGAAGGCGCAGCGAGTATTGGACTGGGAGCCGCGCGTGTTTTTTAAGGATCTGGTACGGATCATGGTTGATGCTGACCTGGAATTGATCGGTCTCGAATCTCCGGGTGAGGGAGCCAGAATCATCGAGAAGCATCACGGGAACTGGCACCGTTGGAACAGCCAGGTGGTAAGCATGGATTGAAGGGGAGGGGGATGGAGGATTCCCAGAATGCGGGACAGGCGGAGGCTGGTCAGGATTGTGATGAGATTGACTTCATAATGAGATGTCGGAAGGACAGTGCATGTTTGATGGAAGAATCCAGAATATTTCCTGTTGGCACACCTTTGTTAAAACCGCATCGAGCTACCTAAATTAATGGTCAACATAAAAACAAAGTTTCGAGAAAAAACTTTTCCACGTTGGTGGACGATTCCTGTGATAGCAATAATGCTTTTATTGCAGGTGAAGCCAATCCAAGCTGCATTGTTGAAAAACCTGGCTATGTTGAAATTAGTGCCTCGATGGAGCGTTCAACACACTCAAATCATCAATCCGCCATGTGATACAAAATTGAATCTTTCGGATATAAAGAAATATCTTGAGTCAAGCGCATTGATTGCGCCCCCCAACCCGAGCGCCTTGACCCAGTTAGGAAGGGTTTTGTGGCTGGAGGAAAATTGTGCCGAGTCTGTCTTAATATGGGAGCAGGCGAGCAAGTACCATTATGCGCCAGCGGAGTATGAGTTGTTTCGTGTTGGTGATATAAAAACGCTCTCGATAGAAGCGCGGACAAAGTATGCCGATATTGCCTATAATCACGCCATGAATTTGGCGATAAATCCAAAGAATTATTTAGCAGCTATAGAGTCGGTTAACCGAGCTTTTGAACTAATTCCACAATATAGATCAGTTGTTGCACTTATACGTTTGAACGCGATTGATGGCAAGTTATTTGATCCCTCTGGTATGTGGCAGGAAATGGTGGATGTGTACCCTGACACTAATGCGGAGCGTTGGTATGCAATGGGTTCATTGGATATCATAAAAGCCAACTGGGAATCAGCAGCGGAGGCGTTCACTCAAGGAGCAATGCTGACCCCCGATTCCTATTGGTATTGGATTAGAGCTGGGAATGCTTGGGAATGGAGCAATGACTTGAAACATGCAATAACATGTTATAAGAATGCAAACCATGTAGCACCAAAAGATATTACTGCATATCTTAGCCTGGGCAATGATTATATAATTTTACATGAATTTCAAGAGGCCGAGTATTGGTATTTAAAAGCTGCAATATTATTTCCGAAGGTCTCATCGCCTTTATTATCTCTAGGAAAGACGCACCTTTTGATGGGAGAGTATGCGCAAGCACAGCAAAATCTGTTGATGGCATTCGAAATCGAGCCTACCAATCCTTCCAGCATGGCCTTACTTGCACAAACCTATTATCAAGAAGGGGATTCCAACCTGGCAGAGGCGTGGATGCTAAATGCAATTAAACACTCAACTGATTCACGATCCCTGAGTAATTTGTGGGTGCAATTAGGGGATTGGAGAATTGGATGGCGTGATTGCCAGGGCGCCTGGGAGGCCTATAGTAATGCCAGCCACGCAAGGGAAAATGTAGCGAAAATACAGAAGAAACAAACGAACCTGGGGGAAGTTTGCGTCCCATAATAGAAGTGGATAATTAAATTAGATCCTGATTTTTCTCAAAGTAATATTCCGGATCAATCATGTCAATTACCAAACCTGTTGTAATCAATTCAAAGAAATGGTTATTTCGTTCTCGAGCCTGGCCTTCATCATTATTCCTGCGCTTATAATGACTTAATACGCTCGTGGCACACTCTCTTTTTTCCTGATGATCGCGCTGGCGTTTATTATTGGCATAATCGAATATTCATTTCCTGAAGCTACAGAATTTTTTTTTGAGGGATGGTCCATAACTACCTACTTTTGGGATTTTATCTTTGGTAACTTATTGATCTCTTTATCAATTCAATTACTGGCGGTCAGAGTTGTGAAGAGGCCAACATCCTGGGGAGATGTCGGAAGGGCGGAGTGGCTCAGAGGGATGATGTAATTAAGATATGAATTCCAAACCATTAGGTGACTCACGCGTAGATATTACTTCCAATGCCGTTTATAACTGGATCGGTTGGATATGGCCATTACTATTGGGACTGCTTGCTACGCCATTCATTGTTTCCCATTTGGGTGTAGCTGCATATGGTATTTTTGCCTTATTGTCTGTGGTTACGGGGTATCTTTCGGTTATGGATCTTGGCTTGAGTGAAGCGGCTGTAAAGTTCATTGCCGAATATCATGTCAAAGGGGATATACCAACTCTCCAAAGCATCTGCAGATGCTCTATGTTTCTTTTCTCTATTTTCGGGGCGATCGGAGCGCTCATCGTAGTTATAACTACGCCTCTACTCGTCCCGAATGTGTTTCATGTATCTGCGGAATTAGTGAAACCTGCAAAAACCGCATTCTATCTCATGGCAATCAGTTTCTTAATCAACATGTGGGTTGGAGTCCTGGCGAATGTCCCCGAAGCCCTCCAACGCTACGATTTGCTTAACCGTGTTCGTTTGATTTTGGGAACATTGAGCACCCTGGCGACAGTGGCAGTGCTGGCTTTACACTACTCATTACAGGCAGTGGTTCTAGTTCAACTCGCCTCAACACTAGCGGGTCTGGTTATACAGTATTCCATTGCACGCCATCTCTTGCCGTATGTAACATGGTGGCCGAGGTTCGATAAAAAAGTATTCCAAAGGTTGTTTAACTTTGGAGGATCCATATTGGTAAACAGAATAACAAGTTTGTTCAATTTCCAAATACCTCAAGGTGTAATTGCTGCGATAAGCGGGACAGCGCAGGTAACATATTATGCGATTCCATTGAGATTGGCAGTACCACTTATGAGCATGTTCACCACAACACTGCGGGCCTTTTTCCCAATGTCGGCAGCCATGATTGGAGCGGAACGTCAGGCCGGCTTGAAGAATATCTACCTCAAAGCAACCCGCTTGCTGGTGCTGATGGCAACGGCAATAGTGCTTCCGATGATCTTCTTAAGCCACCCGATAATGAGATATTGGATGGGAGTCGAGTTTGCAAGCCACAGTTATTTCATTCTTGCTTACCTGGCTGGAGCATTTTGGTTAATGGCTTTCACAATTCTGCCCAATTCCATATTGATGGGCGCCGGGATGCCAAAATACATTGCCTGGATGAGTTTGATTGGTGTTTTTATTAATGTTACATTATATTTCATTCTTACCCCAAAGTTCGGGGCTGCCGGGTTAGCGGCCGGTTTTCTTATCGGAACGGCGCTTATCGCGCCGGTCTCGTCGCATCTGGCTCACTCAAGGGTTCTGAAAGTTGGCGACTTGTGTGTTATCACCCAGGCATATGCACGTCCAATCCTAGCGGCACTTACAACTGGTGGGGTTGCTTACCTGGGAATTGTCCCACATATAACCAGTCTTCTTACCCTTCTGCTAGGGTTCCTAGCTCTGGAAGTACTATATCTTGTTTTATGTTGGGCGGTAGGGGCGATTCGTTTCCAGGATTTGAGGTCCTGGGCAGAGTGGTTGTGCGGGATCGCAACTAACGCCTTTAACAAGTTTCTGCACCGAAGACAAAACGATGAGAATGTAAAAGCCTCTAAATAAATAAGCTTTTTTCCATTTAATGAAACATATTAAAGCTTAGACGAAAATCAAACTTGATATCCGATGAAGACAATTGCCTTCTATTTGCCCCAGTTCCATCCAATCCCCGAAAACAGTAATTGGTGGAACTCTGGATTCACTGAATGGACAAACGTGGCGCGTTCCCGACCGCTCTTTCCAGGGCACCAACAACCTCGAATCCCCGGCGAGTTAGGCTTCTACGATCTGCGTCTGGCAGAAACGAGAGAAGAACAGGCTTCCCTGGCGAAGAAATATCGGATTGATGGGTTTTGCTATTACCATTATTGGTTCGCGGGGAAGATACTTCTGCAGCGTCCCATTGAGGAAATGCTCAGTACAGGAAAACCAGAGATTGATTTCTGTTTGTCCTGGGCCAATGAAGGCTGGACAGCGAATTGGGTCGGAAACCCAAATAAGATCCTGATGGCACAGACGTATCCCGGTGAGGAAGATCATCGCGCACACTTGAAGTATCTCAGACCGTTCTTTACAGATCCACGTTACATCCGGGTGGATGAACGGCCTCTATTCCTAATCCACCGACCATTCGATATACCAAGGCTCAGGGAAATTCTGGAGATCTGGCGTAAGCTAGCAAAGGAATATCTGGGTTGCGACATGTTCCTGGTGGGGGTAGGAAACCAAGTCGAAGAGTTATTATCACAAGGGTTTGACGGTGTAACGACGCATAGTTTGCACCCTGCACTGAATGACTATCTGACCCGATTTAGAAAAGTCCGTCAAATGTTCATGCATCGAGTGCTTAATAGGCCTCGATGGGTTATTCCATATCAGGATTTGATGCCTTTCATGATCAGAGATGAATGGAAATGCAACAATGTTTTTCCAGACATATTTCCTAACTGGGATAATTCTCCGCGGCTTGGACGACAGGCGTTGGTGATCATCAAATCCCAACCGGATCTTTTTGCGAAAATATTCCGTCAAGCGGCAGAAGCGGTCAGAGGGCGTTCCAGCGATCGCCAGCTGGTTTTTATCAAGTCATGGAACGAGTGGGCTGAAGGCAACTATATTGAGCCCGACCTAACTTTTGGCAGAGGCTATCTGGAGGCAATTGCCGGAGTGGTCGAGTCGATAGCCACGGACCCCCGGTTGCGATCCCAAAAAGAGAGCGAGTATACCTGAGCCGTCAAAGGGGTTTATGACCGCACAATGGATATTTATGGCCCAGAACAGGATCAATGAAAATGAGGATCTTCCAATCAGGAAGCTTTGAACATTCCAGGGTCTGGAGAGTTTCCTGGCCAATTGCCTGGTTTTTGGTAGGACTGAGCGTAGTAGCATTTTTACCAAAATGGGTAAGCGCCTTGGCTCTGAATCTGGCGCGAGTCGAAGCAGTCCCAATATGGATGAAAACCGAATCGGAAGGGATATTCGATCCCAATGTGGATATGCGGCCGGTCAATACCTGGCTGGAAATAGCTTTGCGTTTGGATCCGGGCAATCAACGAGCACTTGCCTTGGAGGTTGAGCGGGATCTGTACGTGAATGGACATCCCAGCCAGCCAGAACCCCCAGGAATACAAGTAATTTTAGCAGGTTTGCAAGCCTCTTCGATAGCTGGACTATCTTCAGACCAACAGGACAGTGCCTCCAAAGCTAAACCAATGAGTCGTTTTGCCGTTACACGCTATTGGTGGAGCTTAGCCTTTGAGCAATTAAATGCGGCAAAATGGAACGAGTCGGTGAGGAGTTATCAGATGGGCTTCCTTGCCGGGACTGGTATAGTACCTGAGACGATACGGCATGGGTACTATATGGCGTTAGGGCACCAAGCAGAAAGTATGGGCAATGCAATTGGCGAGGATAGAGCTAGGTTTCTTGCCTCGGAATATTTCTGGCTGGCAGGTGACGTGAAATCGGCGGTCGAGCAAGCAGAAAATTTGCTATCTTCCCCGGCCAATTCGGCTCATTATAGAAGTTGGGCGTGGTATCTTGTTGGAGTCAAGGCCGAGTCTGCATATGAACCAGGCGAGGCGCTTGAAGCCTACCGCAATGCTGTTGAGCTTGATGGCGGCCAAATCCTGGCTTCAATCGCCATGAAGAGACTGGCTGAATTTTATTCGCGAAATGACCTGCTTAAAATCGCAAATGACACCATTAGAAGAATAGCCGAGAACATTGACAGGGATGGAGGTCTGGCGATAAATACCCCAGATGGATCGGGTTGTTGGGGACTCCAGTTGGATGAAGACCTTAACGGGCGTTCCATGGATATCCCCGGGGTTTTTGTTTGGAAACCAGCACGTGAGGCGTTACCGGCCGGCAATAATTGGGTTCAGACCGGGACCTATTGGATTCGGGCAGGGGACTTTCCCAACCTTGCGGTCAATCCAGATTTTGAATGGATGGCTCCACCTCAGGGGAGGGATAGCATACCAGGGTATCAGCGCAATAATTACGGGCCGTGCTGGTGCGGAGAGACTCCAGACCCCCTTGGCGAAAGGACCGGGCAAGTTGCTGTTGTGCGCATAGATGAACAAGATCAATACATCATGCTTGAGTCAAAAAGTATGCTCACCGTTCAACCTGACGAGATAATCCAGGTGGGCGTGGATGGTCTCGCTCAAGGCGGAAGCAATGCTGGGAACTGGGCAGTGGGAGAGTTTGGGGTTCTATGGAATGGTTCCGCCATGAATTCAACGAGTTACAACATTATTGGATTTATTCGATCGGATCTGAATGGAACTGGATGGGTCCACCGAGAGGGAATTATCAAAGTTCCGGCGGGAGCGAATGGATTTCAGGTCATTTTCTGGAATTTTATTCCTGCCAATTCGGCTAAATCGGGTACAATCTATTGGGATAATCTATCAGTCGTCGGGATGACATCGCTACCAGATGCAACTGGAAATAATTGGAGATAGACTTGATCGACCCGTTGCAAGCGAAAAGACCTAGCTCATCGCTACTCTTCGGCAACGCGTTGCCACAGGCCAAAAGCTATATTTACACTGAAGGAAAACATATTCAGCGTGTAATCCGGAGTCTGACCTATCTATTACTTGTTACTATCCTAGCTCAGGAAGGCCGTCTTGGACTGCATGGAATACAATATCCTGCCTTGAGCAGCGATGCGGGCCCTACGGGACTTCCATTTCTGTGCGAAGTAATAATAATAGCGATTGTAGGCGTGTTCTGCTTTGGGATAATTTCTGGTGAAATAAGAATCCTTTCTTCGTGGTACTTGAATTGGAGTGTGGGAAGCGTTTATTGGAACAGCATTGCCATCCTGCTCTCATATATCCTCAACATTGAACAGACAGCGGGTGGATTCGGTGCATTCCGAATGATATTTGAAGGACTTTCTCTTTTTGTAGTAGTCAGCAATCTCACGTGGAGTTCGAAAAGTCTGAGGATAACTGAAGTATTATTCGTTATTGTAGGTGCGTTTCACAGCCTGGTGATCGGCTTGAGTTATTTCAGACCGGGAATACTACCCTTTGCTACGAACATCATTGAAGGCCAGCCTTTTCGGTACGCAGGACTTTTCGTCCAGCCATCTCGGGTTTCCTTATTGATTGGAATCGCGTTCATTATAGCATTTGTCCGGTTGGCGTCTGACTGGGTAAAATTGACCAATGTATTTTTCTATGTGATAACTCTTTCGCTGCTATTTGTTGGACTGGTCTTATCTCAAACTCGTTCCATCGAACTGGCAATTCCTCTGGCGGTGGTATTCGCCTTGAGCCAAATAACAAAACCAGGAGGACGTACTCAGGTGCTAACTCGCCTCCTCATCATTGTTGGCGGCCTGGGTCTTTTGGTTGCCATTGCAATTCCAACCCAATTAGGCTTTTCCCGACTGAGCGATATCAGTGCCAACGTGCTTCAGAACCAGCGAGGGTATATTTGGGAAATAGCAATACAGATCATCATGACCCACCCATTTGGAACGGGTTTTGCCGGATTATTACCTCTAACGGGATTTCTTGAAATCCCTCACGCACACAACATGTACCTGCACTGGGGAGTCATGTTTGGATGGCCGGGATTGGTCCTTTTCTGCCTCTTGATCGTGCGAGTTTATAAAGATAGCGGTCTACGACTGGTTAAGTCTTTGATGAGCGAGGGTCAGACTGTTTCTTTTATGGCGCTTCGATCTGCATGGGTCGTTTGCTTATTGGCATTCATTTCTGAACCATATCTGATAACCAATACAGGATATTGGTTCTGGCTTCTAGCAGGACTTTTAATTGCTCCACTAGCCAACCCAGAATCGGACGGACCCATCAGATAGCGAACCATTGATCGGTTTGCTATGGAAATCGATTGGAATCAGCACATGGACCGAGATAAAGTGATAGTTCGTGTAAAAGGAGGTCTAGGTAATCAGCTCTTTGGCTATGCGGCTGGCCGACGTCTTGCTCTTGCCAACCATGCGGAACTCGTTATTGATGACGTAACCGGATTCCTTCGTGATCATCAATATCGTCGAAAATTTGAACTCGATAAGTTTGCTATCCCAGCTCGTAAAGCCACGTCCGGTGAACGGATGGAACCCTTTGAACGCTACCGGCGAGGTTTGCAAAAATTTGTAAACCGCCGCAAGAACTTTGATCAGCGCAGTTATATTGAGCAAGAAGGATTGGATTTCGATTCAAGACTACTTGGATTCCGCCCAAAAGGAACCGTGTATATGGATGGCTACTGGCAAAGCGAAAATTATTTCAAGGATGTTGCGGAAACTATAAGACACGATCTCCAAATTTCTCCGCCGATGGACCAAGCAAACCAGGGAATGGCCGAGCGGATGCAGTCCTGCAATGCAGTTTCCATCCATGTGCGTTGGTTTAGCGACCCACAAAGCCATCATAATACGCCTGAAAATAATCTTGAATATAATTATTATGTACGAGCAATCGATAGAATCCAAGGAAAAATATCAGCCCCACACTTTTTCTTGTTTTCAGATGATCCAATATCATCAATAAAAATGTTGGCATTACCTGAGTCGCTGATTACATGTGTTGATCTCAATCACCAAGACGGAAAGGCTTATTTGGATTTTTGGCTTATGTCTAATTGCAAGCATTTTATTATAGCCAACAGCACTTTCAGCTGGTGGGGCGCATGGTTGGCCGAGTCAGAGTCTACAATCGTCATTGCGCCTAGCAACCAAATGACAGGCATTTCTGCCTGGGGGTTTCGCGGCCTACTTCCGGAAAGATGGCTGACATGCTGATCTTTTGCTGGAGATCTTTATGAGCCCACTTGTATCCGTTGTAACTTCCTGTTTTAACGCGTCAAAATACCTGCCCGAAGCGATTGAGAGCATCCTAGCTCAGACATTCAAAGACTTTGAATTCATTCTTATTAACGATGGTTCAACTGACAATACAGCGGAGATCATCAGACGGTATGAGAAAGCAGACAAGCGGATCGTAGTAATTGAAAAAGCCAATACAGGTTTGGCGGATTCCCTCAATGTGGGGTTAGGATTGGCAAAGGGGAAATGGATTGCCAGGCTGGATGCTGACGACGTAGCATTCAAGGAGCGAATTGAAAAGCAAGTAAACTACATTGCAGATCATAGAAATATTGTGCTGCTGGGAACCGGTTGTTTTATTATCGATGAAACCGGAAATGTAATGCGGAGAAAAACCTTTTCCTCAGGAAATGCAAGTCTCCTTGATAGCCTAGAAGACGGAGGGTTTCCGTTTCCACATTCTTCGGTTCTTTACAGGCGAGATGCAGTTCAGCGCCTGGGAGGTTATCGGAAACGACTCAATGGGGCAGAAGATCTTGATCTATGGCTCAGGCTCAATTCGTTTGGGGAGTTTGCGTGCCTTGAAGCACCGCTGATCAAACTAAGAAAGCACCTGCAATCGATGACGGCTGGTAATTACAAGTCTTTAACCCTGACCTATGCGGGAATAATCAGCAATAAATTGAATAAGCAGAACCACCCGGATCCAATCGAGCAAGACGAATTCCACTTTCAGGAGTTTTTAAAATGGGTTGAACAGAGATTGGAACAACAGGGGCGGTTTGAAGAATTGAGGACTTATCATGCTCTAGATAATCGAAGATACACGAGATTTGGAATCAGAAGTACCTTAGAATTTTTTATTCTATTGATAAGCCGCCCAGGCCTTTTATTGTTATGGCACCGAATTTTTAGTTCAAAGACCACTACACAATTGACAGATGAATGGATCAAGATTCATGAACAATAATATTGAAACGCAGGCTGATCTGGTGGAACCAGAGGAAATATCCCAGTAATGAGAGTATTACAAATAATACCGATATATGAACCTGCGTGGCACATGGGAGGAGTAGTTCGTAGTATTAGCCAACTTTGTAGAGGATTGGCCAGTTCAGGAGTAGATGTCACGGTCTACACTACGGATAGCAGCGGGATTAGCCGCCTTAATGTACCTACAAGCAGCCTACAAGAGATAGGGGGTGTCAAAGTATTCTATTTTAAGGCTGATTGGTCATTAAAATTCTCCTACTCAAAAGACCTTGCCAAAGCATGCCGAGAGACTATTGCGGATTTTGACCTGGTTCATTTGAATTCATTGTGGAATTATCCATCGATCCCGGCTGCCGTGGAAGCCCGCCGAAGTCGCGTTCCATATATAGAGTCGGCACATGGCTCACTATCTATTTATGCAATGCCTGGTTCTAGCATAAAAAAACGGTTGTACTTGAGTCTTTTTGTGAAGCCCCGGCTAAACCGAGCATCCGCGATTCATTACACAACTGAACTTGAAAGGGAAAAATCAAGTCATCTCAATATCAAAGCACCGAGTTTCATTGTCCCGAATGGCCTGGACCCAAAGGAATTTGAAGTATTGCCCAACCCCGAGGAATCCCGGCGTAAGTTCGGCGTTGATGCGAATCAGACTGTAATTACCTATCTTGGTCGTCTACACAAGAGCAAAGGTGTAGATGTTTTGCTTTATGCATTTGCAAAGGTCGCGCCCATCTTCCCTTTGGCAATTCTTCTCTTGGCCGGACCTGATGATGGGTACGAGCAAACGCTTCGCAGGATGGTTCAAGATTTGGGCTTGCACGGCCGTGTGCAATTTCCGGGGTTTGTGGAATCCAAAGGAAGAACGGATTTATTCTCGGCAACAAACCTGTTTGTGCTTATATCGCCAGGAGAGAACTTTGGGAATTCAGCAGTCGAGGCGATGGCATCCGGATTACCAGTCTTACTCTCCAATAATGTTGGAATTTACCGCGAAGTAATTGCTGAGGAGGCAGGATTCTCGGTCCCTTTCCAAATCGAATCGGTTGCAGTAATGCTTCGAGAATTGCTGTCAGATCAGTCAAGACTGAAAACCACAGGTGAGCGCGCACGACGTTTCGCTAAGAGGTTTTATAGTATACAGCTTATTACAGAGAAAATGGTTGCTGCATATCAAGACGTGATCGACAATACCAGGAATCCACGATTGGGGTGGAGAATTTGAGAAGGTTATCAAACCTATCCGAATAACATATCCATGGATTGCAAATAAAGATTAATGGATGTGGTTCAAGCAGGAATTATCTAAACATAAATATCATGCGAATCCTAATCGTCAGCGCTAAGTATGCTCCTGTTCACAACTCCCTTTGCCGGGCGATCGGTGAGCCGTTGCGTGCACAGGGGAACGAAATTTCTTACCTGTTGCCGGAAAGCGCCCGGTGGTTGGTTCCAGAGTCACAACTAGACCACAGTTATTTTATTGGCAACTCGCAGAATCCCTCACAAGTTTTTATGGATACGATTGCTGCATGGTCATACCGCCGATCCCTTTATAATAAGATGCTGAGACGATTACAGCCTAATCTAGTTATTTTTGAATCTGTTCATCCTTTGAATGAATTATTGGCGCGAGAATGTGCATCATTAGTACCATCTCCGCGTCTCTGGTTATTGTTCCACGAACCCTATGTTCAAGAAAAATGGAAACATGGTGGATTGCGCCAGTTCGTTATCTCCATGCACGAGTTAGTCGCCAAACGGCTTCTACCACTCCTAGATGGCGTATTGCTTCCATCAAAGGAGGCAGAATTGCAAATGCAAGACGCATACAGTGACTTCGAGGGAAGCTTGGTGCGATTGCCTTTATTATTTGAAGATCGCAGTAAGGTTCAACCTCTCGAACGACGGTATTTTTCCTTCATTGGGTCTGCTGTTCCTGCGAAGGGGATTAATCAATTCATGGAATTAATAGAGATCTCAGTAGATTCGGGGAATGCTTGGGAATTCCAAATTGCGACGAGCAGTGAACTTTCAAGGTATCTTACGAATCTATCTCCATTGGCGAGGAAGCGATTGCGAGTGATCTCTAAAATGCAATTGTGTGATGAAGATATTGATCGGGCTATTCGCAGCAGTTGGGCAATATTGGCTCCGTATCGGCGGGTAACCCAAAGTGGTGTCATACCAGTAGCCTTTATGCATGGCACCCCTGTTATTTCAACAAATTCCGGTGGTATGCCTGAATTTGTGATTCCAGGAGAAACTGGTTACCTGGTCAGTCAGGATTGTGCATTCTCTGAATGGGAAGCTTATTTTCAACTCGTTCAACTCAATTTTGAACGGCTGAGTGAAACATGCCGTCGATTCTTTTTAGAGAATTTTGATGCCAAACGAGCGCCAGAGTATTTAAAACCAATTTTAGATTCAATCGTGTCTTGAGATTCGTTCCAATGGTAGAATGACTCGATGGAGTACTCTATGTTTGATGGAAAAATAATACTAATAACCGGTGGTACCGGTACATTCGGAAATGCTGTACTACGCCGGTTCGTAGGAACCGAAATCGCCGAAGTCCGCATCTTTAGCCGTGACGAGAAAAAGCAGCACGATATGCGGGTCCTTTACCACAATCCCAAAATCAAGTTTGCCATAGGGGATGTGAGGCGCGTGGAAAGCCTGCAGGATGCCATGTCAGGAGTGGATTTTGTGTTTCACGCGGCCGCACTCAAGCAAGTGCCCTCATGCGAGTTCTATCCAATGGAAGCGTTGCTTACAAATGCGGTTGGCACGGAGAACGTAATGAATGCGGCTCTGAGCGCCGGTGTCAAGCAAGTGGTTATGCTCAGTACAGATAAGGCCGCATACCCGATAAACGCGATGGGCATTTCCAAGGCAATGATGGAAAAACTCGCGGTTGCCAAATCGCGCATCGCGGCAGATAAAAATTGTCTAATCTGTGCGACGCGCTATGGCAATGTGATGGCGTCGCGCGGTTCGGTAATTCCTTTATTCGTCGACCAGATCAAGGCGGGCAAATCCATGACGGTCACCGATCCGCGCATGACACGGTTCATGATGAGCATTGACGATGCAGTGGATCTGGTTATATACGCGTTCGAGAACGCAAAACCAGGTGATTTATTCGTACAGAAAGCCCCAGCGGCTACAATTGATGTACTTGCCAAGTCGCTCAGGCAGATTTTTCAGTCTGACAATCCCATTCAAATCATTGGAACGCGGCACGGCGAAAAGCAATCTGAAACGCTTTTAACGCGTGAAGAAATGTTGCGTGCGGAAGACCTGGGAAAATATTTTCGAGTGTCATCAGATAACCGCGATCTCAATTATGATGCGTACTTTGTAAAAGGTACAGAAAAGCTTTCAATGCTTAGCGACTATAATTCTGACAACACGCGACGCTTGACGGAAGACGAACTTGCAGAAATATTGCTAAAATTAAATTATATTCAAGATGAATTAATGACTTGGCGTGAACATCATGAGTAAGCTGATATGAATATATTGGTCACCGGGTCAGGTGGTTTCATTGGAAGGAACCTGGTTGCTTGGCTAAAGCGGCGAGATAATGTGACAGTGATTCCTTTTGATCTAGGAAACACACCAGCGGAACTGGATGCCGGGTTGGCAAAGGCAGACTGGGTGTTTCACCTGGCGGGCGTGAATCGGCCAACGTCAGAGAGCGAGTTTCAGTCAGGCAATACCGATTTCACGAAAAAGATCTGCAATCGCCTCTTAAAGGTTGGTCGCGCAGTGCCTATGCTCATGACTTCCTCCATTCAGGCCGCTCTCGATAATCCTTACGGGATCAGCAAACGCCAAGCTGAACAAGCCGTTAAGGCATATTCACGGCAGAGCGGCGCCCCCGTGATGATTTATTGTTTAAAAAATGTCTTTGGCAAGTGGTGTCACCCTAATTACAATTCGGTTGTGGCGACGTTTTGTTACAACACAGCCCACGATTTACCGATCGCTATTTCAGACCTGGATCGTGAATTGGAATTGGTTTATATAGATGATGTTGTATATAGTATAACCCGGTACCTTGATACAGCAGTTTTGAAAACGATTACAAACCTTGAAGTCGAACCCAGCTATAAGATCACACTCGGCCACTTGGCAGACCGGATTCAATCGTTTCGGGAGATGCGCAAGACCCTACAAGTTCCAAATTTTGCAGATGATTTTACACGAAAATTGTATGCCACTTTTTTGAGCTACCTGGAACCGAAAGATTTTGCGTATACCTTAGAGCAAAGGTGTGACGAACGTGGCTGCCTCGCTGAGTTTGTCAAATCCTCCCCTTTCGGTCAAGTGTTCATTTCACGCACACACCCAGGCATCACGCGCGGCAATCATTATCATCATACCAAGACTGAAAAATTCCTTGTTCTAGAAGGGAAAGCGGTCATTCGTTTCCGCTCGATCCTGGATGACGAAGTCATTGAATATCGTATCACCGGTGAGGATTTTCGCGTACTGGATATTCCACCCGGATATACACACTCGATTGAAAATGTCGGGAAAACCGAATTGGTGACATTGTTTTGGGCAAGTGAAATATTCAATCCCACACAGTCAGATACGAATGATCTGGTTGTGCTGTAATGAGTCAGGAATAAAAGGAGCCTACACGTGAAGGTCGCTTCTATAGTTGGAACTCGCCCCGAGATCATTCGTTTGTCCCGTGTGATGGCAGCTTTAGATCATTATCTTGAACATGTTATTGTTCATACCGGACAAAATTATGATTATGAATTGAATGAAATCTTTTTTCATGATCTGGAAATTCGCAAGCCGGATCATTTTCTCGATACCGTAGGACAGACGGCATCTGATACTATTGGACTAATTATTTCACGATCGGATGCATTATTGCGTGAAGTCAAACCAGATGCGGTTTTAATTCTGGGAGACACTAACAGTTGTCTGGCTGCCATAGCTGCAAAGCGTCTCAAGATTCCCATATTTCACATGGAGGCTGGCAATCGCTGTTTTGATCAACGAGTGCCTGAAGAGATCAATCGCCGAATTGTAGATCATATCAGTGACATTAATCTGCCCTACTCGACACTTTCGCGCGAATACCTCTTGCGCGAGGGCCTGCCGCCCGACCGGGTCATAAAGACAGGCAGCCCGATGTACGAAGTGTTGCATTATTATTTACCCAAGATAGATACGTCCGATGTGCTTGAACGTTTGAACCTTTCTCCCAACGAGTATTACTTACTCAGCGCTCACCGCGAAGAAAACATTGATGATCCACACCAATTTAATAGCCTGATCGGAGTTTTGAATCAATTAGCAAAATCAGAACGTCGAGTGATTGTATCCACCCATCCTCGTACCCGCAAGCGCATTGAGACAGAACAAATCCCCCTTGCATCCAATGTCGAATTAATGAAGCCGTTTGGATTGTGTGATTTCGTTAAATTAGAGAAACATGCGCGCGCGGTATTGTCGGACAGCGGTACAATCACAGAAGAATCCTCCATTCTCAATTTTCCGGCACTGAATATCAGACAGGCGCATGAGCGTCCAGAAGGGATGGAAGAAGGGGCGGTAATGATGGTCGGATTGGAATGGGTCCGCATTCAAGAAGCACTAACGGTCCTCGAACACCAGCCACGTGGAAAAGTGCGTAGTTTCCAGATTGTGGATGATTATAATGTTCCAAATGTTTCGGAAAAGGTAGTACGAATTATTATAAGTTATACCGATTACGTAAATCGAGTGGTTTGGCAAAAGCATTAGGTCAGCTCTCCCTCAGGAAATGACATGGCGGGAAAAATTGTCTGGATTGTCTCGGAACTATACTACCCAGAGGAAACATCCACTGGCCACTTTATGACCATGATTGCCGAGGAACTGGCAAAAGAGTTTTTTGTCCGGGTGCTTTGCGCCCAACCGAGCTATTCCCGACGTGGTATACGAGCTCCAGCACGTGAGATTTATAATGGGGTGGACATATATCGGTGCTCTTCGACAACTCTAAACAAGGATATTTTTGCCTTCAGGCTTATAAACCTTTTAACGATCAGTATTTCCATATTGATAAAGGCGCTGACACTTATCAAAGAAGGTGATTGTGTCGTAGTCGTAACGAATCCGCCATTATTACCATACGTCACCATGTTAGCATGTCGCCTTAGGCATGCCAAGTGTGTCATCCGTGTGGATGATGTATTTCCAGATATCCTGGTGGCCACCGGTATGTTGAAGAAGAAGAGCGTCTTATATCGTATATTAGATTATTTGACAAGAGAATTGTATTCTGGTGCGGAACGGATAATCGTATTAGGTCGGGATATGGAAGAATTAGTATCGCGAAAAATACCCCACCACGATCAACGAATTCGTGTGATTACGAACTGGGCGGACATTGAGCATATTTTACCAGCTTCCAAGAGAGAAAATGTTCTTCTGAATGAACAAGGATTGATTGACAAATTCATCGTCCAATGGGCAGGCAACATGGGACATCCCCATGAAGTCAAGTCTCTCTTTGAAGCGATGATTCAACTAAGGGCTAATTCTGATATACATTTCCTTTTTATTGGTTCTGGATACAAGCGAGTGTGGCTCGAATCACAAGTCAAACAGAGTGGGTTAAAAAACGCAACTTTTCTTGGTAACAAGCCACGGAGTGAACAATCGAATTTCCTTAACGCGTGTGACATAGCTGTTTCTTCCCTGATTCCTGGCATGTCTGGTATTTCTTTGCCCAGCAGAACCTATAATATTTTGGCAGCAGGAAAGCCCATCCTGGTAATTGGTGAACCGGACTCAGAAATTGGTTACCTCATTACAGAAGAAAAAGTAGGTTGGATTGTGCCGCCTGGTCAACCGGATCAAATTGTGGGCATAATATTAGAAGCAAAAGCAAAACCGACACTATTGGATGCGATGGGCAAACGTGGCCGGGCCGTAGCTGAGATGAAATATTCATCCGAATCAGTGATCAAAAACTATATTGAGTTGATCAAGGATCTAGGGGCATACTCCTGATGCGTCATGGAATTTGCCTAGAAACTGGCGCAAAGGGTTTTCTGGGTTCTGAAATTGTACGTCAAATCGTGGCTGCTCATCTGCCTGTGCGTGCTACAGACAAGAATCCGGAATCCAAAACGCCCGCCATGGATTATCGGCCCGCAGATATTCTTGAACTATCTAGCACAGACTCTTTATTTAGTGATGTGACACATGTCATCCACGTGGCAGGCTTAGCACATATATTTAACAAAACTCAAGCGGTTGTCGCTCCATTCAACGCGGATGACATGTGTCACAT
>Ga0209777_10003559_pt1 | contig 19161 bp, 22 predicted proteins | sample FrelakmetHBP12HB_FD_187147 | JGI IMG/M metagenome (GOLD analysis project Ga0209777, IMG submission 187147) | Freshwater lake sediment microbial communities from the University of Notre Dame, USA, for methane emissions studies -HBP12 HB (SPAdes)... | ecosystem: Environmental > Aquatic >...
GCTCGAGGGCATCAAACGCAGTACGCAGTGGGAGGATTTGCACACTGGGCTATCCTGTTAGCTATGCTGTAATAAATGCGAGAAATGTTGCCCCGATGGTTAATAACAGGCTTAACAAAATGAGTAAAGGTGACTGAATTTAGGGCAAGACCACCCTCCCACTTTGCGAGATAATAACTGGTGTAGTTTTAAGGGGGGACGTCAAGTAACGGCGTTCTTGAGGCAATCAACCATGGTTGCCGACTATCCCGGCTGTACCTCTGCCATGGTGGTCGCATGGCGACCGCCAATCATGCCGAAGACCATAGCTGGCCCGATCGTCGATCCTGGACCAGGGTAAGTACGCCCCATAACTGAGGCTGTGTTGTTTCCTGCCGCGTAGAGGCCACGGATGACCGAGCCATCCTTGCGAAGCACACGCGCATGCTCATCAGTAAGAAGCCCACCCATTGTGCCCAGATCGCCTGGCCAGATCTTTAAGGCATAGAAAGGCGGTTTTTCGATTGGGCCGAGGTTGGGATTCGGTTTGACGCGCGGGTCGGAGTAGAAGCGATCGTAGGCGCTATCCCCCCGACCGAAATCCTCATCCCTCCCGTTCTTTGCGAACTGGGAGAACCGCTTAGCGGTGGCCACCAGACCAGCCTCGTCGATGCCCATCTTGCGGGCGAGCTCTGGGAGCGAGTTAGCCTTGGTGATAAAGCCTTCCTTATACGCCGACTTCGGAGTAATACGCGGCATCATATTCAGCCCAAGCAAGTAATATTTGCGATGCCGTGAATCAAGGATGAGATATGCTGGAATCGCTGGCACAACCTTATTGCGTTTATACTGTTGCTGGCCACAGGCGACGTAGGACTGTGACTCGTTCATGAATCGCTGGCCTGAGCTGTCAACTATCATGCTGTACGGCAAGGAACGCTCGAAGAGTACCGGCACGGGACCGCTTTTGGGCAAGAGTGTCGGCATCCACCAGGATTCATCCATCATCTCTACGGCGGCTCCGACGGCGATTCCGGCCTGGATACCATCCCCCGTATTGCCGGAGGCACCGACTGTCCATTCGGTGGAGATGGGATGTTGCTGGTATTGCTGGCGCATCGCATCATTGTGTTCAAAGCCGCCCGCAGCGAGTATGACACCATGCGTGGCACGGATACGTATGTTCTTGCCTCCCTTTTCGGCTATGATACCAACAACAGCATCACCGTCTGTTATCAGACTCACCATCGGGGTCTTAAGCCAGACAGGGACTGATCGATCAAGTAAGATCTTAAGCAACTGGCCGATCAACGATCCACCCATGGAAACGCGTTGCTTGCCAAGCAGCCTCCACAAAATTGTGCGTCTGCCGATAATGTCCACCACCACAGTGAAGAATGCACTCCAGGTGCGCATCGCAATGTTGAGCTTGCTGGCTTCATAGGTATGCATTGGTACTGGAATTGCATACACCTTGTCTTTCCACTGCTTACCAAGAGAGCGCAGGTCAAACAAATCGCCTTCCACGCAACGACCCTCGGCACAACCCCCGGAACACTCTGGGTAATAGTCCGGGTAGCCGCGCGCATAGATAGCTTTGAATCCCAGACCCTCGAGCCATGTCACAAGCTCAGGAGCGTGCTTGACATAGGCCTCGCGACGTTCTTTAGAACTCGCAGGTCCCTTCTCTGGAATGACTTCATTGAGATAAGTCAGCGCGGCCTCATTGGAGTCATCAACTCCGCACGCCTTCATATACGGATTGTTCGGGATCCAAAAACCGCCTCCTGACTTGGCAGTGGACCCCCCGACCTTGTCCATACTCTCGAGAACAATCACTTCACACCCGGCATCACGAACAGCTACCGCCGCCGTCAAGCCTGCAGCCCCCGATCCTACGACAACAACGTTTGTTGTGTGTTCAAATTCCATCTTACGGACTTCTTCTCTGCAGCACTCGCGTGCTGAGAACTAACATCATCTATACTTTATCAATCGTATTTAACCGACATTTCCCATTTCAACTTGCGATGAGGCGATTCTCATCTGTCATTGCCTTTTGTCCGGATTGTAACCTCGTGCCAGGGCGGCTGTCAACGCGGCAGTCATGAGTCAGGCTCATTTGGGACAGGGCCAGTTGAACATTCCCGAGGATTGTGACCTGATACTACGGCTGCACAATCGTCAGTTTTGTTCAGGTGTCACGAGATAATAATTCCCACTGTTGTACAGACCGATGTTTTGTTAAGTGCTATGTCAAGAGGACAGAATAATTCTCAAGAAGCATCGTAGTAGCTGCACGAACAATGGTTCGTCGCTGTTAGAAATATTGACAACCCGTTCTTATATGAGTACACTGAGGCCCCGACATATGAAAGAGACCTTAGAATAATATAGTTGTAGTGCTGGTGTGAGGGGTGAGGGCGATGAAAGAAGGGCACTAGAACCGCTGAATGATATCGCGGTGGCTGGTGCCCTTTTGTTTCGAGGGGAGGTGGTGTCTATGCGCCGTTCAAGCGTCCCACAGTAAATGCCGTAAAGATATGGCGAAAGGATAGTGAGAAGCCGGAACAAAATAAAGAAAATTCCTTATTGGCGAGACCTGGAATACGCCTTGATAGCGAGGAGTAGGCGTGGCACAAGGGCCAAGCTAATTAATTGGTGAAATTGCCATCTAGACAACGAATCAAATATGAAGGAGGAGAACGATGCACGCGAGAGTGGTTTTGGCTACCGCCCAGCCGGGCAAGACGGACGAGATGATCAAGGTCGCCCGGGATTCTATCTTGCCGGCCGCAAAGAAGCAGAAGGGCTTCAAAAGTTGGTTCATGCTAACGAACAGGAACACTGGCAAGGGTATAGTCATCGGCATATGGAATACGGAAGCTGACATGATGGCTAATGAGAGCAGCGGGTTCTACCAAGAGCAGATTGCCAAGGTGGCGCCACTCTTTACTGGGCCACCTACGATGGAACACTATGAGGTCAGTGTTAAAGGATAACCTTAGGCAACCACTTCCTATACTGGCAGCGGCGGCACGGGGTTGGCGTATTCAAACCGTCGGTACAGAATGCCCGAGTGGTGTCGTGTGGGCGCCGCGGTTGGACGCCTAATCAGGAGTATTGTCGAGGCTCCGAATGAAAAGGCGCTATTTCAGGAACATCTTCCGTTCATGGACATTGTTGAATGCGACTGGGCGCCGGCAATGATTGGGGAAGACGTTTATTGGCGGCACCAGGGGCGATGAGGGGTAAATATCGCCTCATCGGGAGTTGAAATGGGAAATCCCGGTTGAGATGTGGCGCCACTGAAACACATTTCCGGGACATGTGTGGCAAAAGTAGCAATCCGTAGTGGGTGCCCTGAGATATACCCCATCTTGATGCTTAGTCCAGCTAGGAAGCATTTTTCTACTACAAGTACCATTTCAAGACTGAGTCGGGAGGATGATAATGTACAAGCACAGAACACTGGAAGTGCTTTGCAAAGAGGGGGATCTAGTTCTACGAGACCTGGCACGAGATTTTGTTAAAGACCAGATTATGCCCGTTCGCCAGCAAATCGACGATGATGAGCACCATGAAATTGTTAGACAGATCCTACAAGGATTAGCAAATCTCGGATTTATAAAGGCTATTTTCCCTGAGAAGTATGGAGGCTTGGACATCCAATCTGCAGTGACACTTGGGTTACCACTTGAAGAGATCGCTCGCGGCGACTCTGGTATAGCAGTTGCCCTTGCTTGCTGCCTCTGGCCCTTCATGCCCGCCATTTGGGCTAAGAACCAGGCTGTATTGGATTACTTTGGCCCAATTTTCTGCGGTGATGACCTCAAAATCGGTTGCTTCAATATGACGGAGCCCGGTGGCCCGTCTGGTGGTAGTGGCTGCGACATCGAGAATGTCGGAATGCAAGGACGCAAGATAGCTACCAGAGCAGTACTGCATGGTGACAAATGGGTTCTGAATGGACAGAAAATCTGGGCTACCAACTCAGGCATTGCCGATGCGTATCTTATGGTCTGTACTACCAACCCTAAACAGGGCGATGACGGAATAGCTCTGATTTATGTGCCAGGAGATGCTGAAGGATTATCCTTCGGTAAGTTCGAGAGAAAAGCTGGTATGGCTGCTGATAGAAATACGACAACATATATGCAAGACGTGCGAGTCCCCAAAGAATTTCGTTTGTCAGGACCCGGGGAGGATGCTAAGTATTTCCACGCTAACCTTACTATAGGTAGGCTTGTCAGCGCAGCCATGTCTGTAGGCAATGCACAGGGCGCTTTCGAGACCGTCCTTGATTTTACCAGTGATAGAGTAGTGGGTAAGCCTGGCAAACCAATTCGTGACCATTCATTGTGTGCTGGCATGCTGGCTGACATGGCTATAGGTATCGAGACAGCTCGCATAACCTATCTAACAGGTGCCTATCGGTTTGACCACCCCGAACAATACGGAGCAATTCACTCCCTGGATCAGCTTTCCTGCGCTAGCATCGCTAAGGTTTACGCCGCTGACATGGCTGTAATGGTCACCAATCGTGCGATGGAACTAATGGGTAGTTATGGTTATGTCCGGGAATGTAATGCGGAGAAATATTGGCGGGATTGCAAGATCATCCAGCTATGGGAGGGCGGTGCACAATTAGGCCGTTTCGACATTTGCAGGGCTTACTATAATTTGCCGCTATGAATGAAGTTTTTTGCCATATTTCTAGCCTGCTCATGTAAATAACAGCCAGGAGGAAACATCTGTGGGCAAGAAAGAAGTGATGGATATATTATGACATCATTAGCATAACGTAGAATGGAAGAGCGTCCAGAATATCTGAAACCTTCAGCCGAATGTCGCTACTGTTAGGTTCGTCTTTCACGGCTTTTTTCTGAGGCTTTCGTGGCCTCTTCGTACGGTGAAGCGCTCCTAATGCAGCAGGTCCTGTCTTTGCGTCATGCTTCATATCATCCGCCCCACTCCAATCGACGTTATATAACACGATTATACCGCAATTACTCGGTTCCCAAAACTAGAGGCAGATTTCAACCCAAGGCAGATTTTGCCGCCAGAAAGAGATGGGGAGAGTGCCCGTGCTTGCTGGCAAATCCCCGAGACTCCAGATGAGACACTTCAACTTTGATGGCAGTATCGGAATGGAAACACAACGTTAGTTTGTGCAACTGACCATCTGTAATCACTGGCTTTAGATTCGCTCCTCGGAAGGAACTTTTCATGGATTTGTATACTCCTTTAAGCCCTCAAAAGCAAGTCCTTTTGAATCATCACTTTTGAAGCCACTCTGCATATCCTCCTTTCAGAGCAACGTCTTCGGTTGCATGAAGGGTTCCTCAGTAATAAGCTGAATTTTATGCTGTACCATAACAACCCGATCCGCTACTTATGAGAGATAGTAAATAGCAGCTATTTACTATCCTGTTTAGCCATGGGGCCCGATCTGACAGGCACAACTTGCCAACGCTTGCCTTGTGGCTTGAGTTCCTCCTGTAACATCTTGGTAAGCTCTTTTTGGCACACGACCTCAGTCATATGCGGACACAAGGGACACTGCACCAACCCCGCGTTGTACGTCCGATAACCTAGCGTGTCGCGTCGACCTTGATCCCTTCTCAAAATCACAAACTGGACTCCACAGTCCAGGCAACTCATGACATCGAGGCTATTCCAAGTCAACTTACCGATTATGTGTTTCTTCAAGAAATCAGGATCATATTCTCCCTTTCTAGCATCCTTGATGAGACCAGGTAAGTCGACTAAGAATTTCTCAATCTCTTTTCCGGTGTTAGCCCCAACAAACCCCGCAAATCCTTCGAATAGTTCATATCTGGCCCCGGCCTCCGATTTCCTCATCTCCAAATCTTGGAGAGCTTTGGTCTTTTCTTCTATTTCCTTATCTAGTGCCGGGACCACTTTTAGCTTTTCCTCCATCTCTCGTATTTTTCCCTCAAGCTGCCGATTTTCCTTTTCCAGGCCAGCCCTCTTTGCTTCCAGAGCAGCGACTTCCCCTTCAAGAGCAGGTAGATAGTTGTCGAGATACTTCTTGCGGGTTCCCATGACCCTAATGGTTTCAGATAAAGTCTCGCTGAGTTTTTCCAGCTGTTTATTCTCTTTCTCTAGAGATATCCTATTCCTTAGCAGTTCCTCCACTTCCGGTTGCAGTTTAGCCTTATCCTTTTGAAGCTGGTCGACCTGAGGTTGCAATGATGCTAACTGAGCTCTCTTGGCCTCAATAGCTTTATCCAGCGAGCCATATTCAGCAAGGCTCTTCCCCAGACTTTCAGGGTCAATCTTCTTTGGTTTCATTTTTCATAGCCTCCAGCATGGTTTTAAAGTTCTCCCAGGTGATGCCCAGTTCCTCGAGCTGTTGATGCTCGTGGAGATAGCTCTCGAGTTTATCGTCGGCTATATCCAGTTGTTTCAATATATGTGTCAATGGCTCAAGCTTCTCTATCCTCATTATGGTAAGGCCTGTCTCTTTCATCTTCTTTGTTAATTCTGCCTTCAGATTAGACTGTTTTTGCTTCATCTCATCCGCGAGTTTCTGAATCTCCTGCCTCTTGTTCTTATTTGCCTGGGTAAGCTTTGTATTGTCGCCGCGAATTGTCTGATTCTCTTTCTTCAGATTATCACGGCTTTCCCCCAGGTTGCCTACCTCTGAGGACAGGGCCTCAAATTCGGAGACTATATCGATATAACTCTTACCAGTGCTTGCTTCGAGTTGAACGAGCCTCATAGCAGCTTCGATGAAACCTTCTGACTTCATTTTCGTTATGGATTGAAGTATTTCATCATAGTGCTCCTCGGAGATCCCGAATTTCTCCAGCATGCGATGAATCTTCAGCCCCATCTTGGTTTCCTCAACTGATAGCTTGGATTACCTAAGCTCTACAGCCAGGTTATGCAGGGACCTAAAGTCATTCATCATAGTTCCCAACTCCTTTTCAAGCGTTCCAATACCCTCCTGTTCTACAATAAACCTGAACTCGTCCAGGCACCGGGAGACGGTGCTCTGGTTTATGCCCAGCTTACTGGCTATGCCTTGCTGGGAATGTCCCTGAAAGAAAAGGTCAAGGATCCGTGCTCTTTTATGGGGCGAGAGTTCCTGGGCCATCTAATACCTTCCTTCCCCTTGGTAATCAACACGCCTGTTACGCCACCTGTTACGCCATGAGATAGCTATGATTAATGCTATTTTGGGCGGGCTCGTGGCATTATTATCATAGTTGGCATAATATGCATCATAAGCATAATATTTTCAATAACGAACATATTTTGTAAAAGGATATAAATTGCGTTTTTGTACGAGCCCCTATCCTCCCAGTCGCCCTGGGGGAATGTTAAATGTGCCCAGGTTCGTCCGAGATTTTTCAAGTGCAGCGCGAGGAATGAGGAATCCTGGAATCAGGCCTTGCCTTGCGGAGAAGCCGAGATCCACAAGATCTTTTTTACCGGGGACTGATTTGTAGCCTCTCTCGTTTATCTCATCGACGCTTATGCTGCTGCCATGATGCAATTGCTCGAAGTGGTGAACCAGAAGCTTTGGCACTGCGTCAGAGAAGATATCGCTTGTCACTTCCATGGGCTCAGTCTCCCCTTTCCACTTTGGGGAGTGCGCTTGCTCTAGGAGGTCCACTTGGCGGTGCTCCCGTTTCAGATTCTCCGCTCTCACTCTGCGCTATTTCAATAAGAACTGAGGCAAGACGCCATAGGGCCCACCCCGCTGGGTCATCAAACTCCCGAATGCCTCGGCTAGGTGCCCTAATCTTGCTTCCAACTGCCACCCGTCTGCTCCTAGATAACTGCTGGTTTAGTGCTTCCTAAATATCGCTATCTTCAGGCCAATTTTACCGGCCCTGAATTTTCGGCCGACCAGCTCTGGCGGAAACCTTTATTTCCAAGATTCGGCGAGCTAACGAAGTGTTAGAGACACTCCCAAAGCGGTCGGGGCGGAGCCTTCGGCAGTTAAAAGGAAAGGCGGGTAGCCAAAGCCTTCGAACTCCGAAGGTCTCCACCCGCCTTATTTTCGCCGACTAATAATTAATTAATCAGCTGCTATTTATGGTACGCTGTTTGTAGAAATTATCAAGCACCCCATTAACCGCCCTCGCCGAGCTCCCACTGTTGAAGCTGGCCCACGAATGAACAGATCGCTTTTGTGGGCTCCCGGTCGCCCCGATATCCTTGTTTTAGGCTAGGCCTGATAAAGATTATGTTTAGGGTATGCGGACAAGGCTGTTTTGATCGTTCAAGTCGCAAAATATTCACATTTTTGTGAACTAAGAGTCTCGAAATACTTTCCAAGTCTGTATAAAAAAGCTCTCTTGGACATTCAATTCTGAGATTTAACTTCGTTGATGGATTAAAATGCTCAAGTATGGCTTAGTTGAGTGTTGTATCATCTTGGCCGTTGACGACCATTGACATTTCTTAGCATTCTCCGCAGCGACAACAAGGTCGCTCGCTGATATTCACGTCAATGGTGCACAATTCCTTGTCGAAGCATGTCTTATTCTGGTCATTGAACCAAATAAAGGAAATCATCTTGTCTCCCCAAACCGCACCTAATGCAAGGTCATTTTGAGGAAAAATCTGTTGCTGCTTCTCTTAAGAACTAGAATGTAGTATGGGGTCGAATAATGTAAATAGTGGACTGACAATCAAATGTAATATCGACGCCAACTTCTTCGGAATGTCCAGCATGGACGTAAACTCGATGCCTATCTTTCCCTATACAAGGTCTAGCACGCTTGTTCGCTGTAGTATTCTTCTCACCGCCTCATGCGATACACCATACTGCCTGGCAATCCGACGCAGGCTTCCTGTCTTGCATTTCTCCACAAGCTCAGGCCATTGAGTAGGCTTGATTGCTCCAGTCCATACTACTGTCAGATGGGCTGGTGCGTTGACTGAGAAGAACTCGTCTGCGAGATATTGCATGCCACCCCGACCCCCATCGGGGTCGCTCATTCAAACTTTTTGTTGACACTTGGCCTATATCCTGTAATCGTCCCCAGTGCGCCCATTAGCCACCATAAGATACCCTTACGCCTTTGGCCTGAGCTTGCCGAGAAGTCTAAAACAAGTAGCCTTCGTCAGCTTGCCAAGGAGTATGGTGTATCACATGAGGCGGTGAGGAGGACACTCACCAAAGGCCGTCTCCCAAGCCAATTGTCGCACTGCAGAGCCCCCAAAGTACGCCTCTATACGCCGAGTACGTTAGCTAAGGGTTAGCTATAATCGGCCGTCAGCGACAACGAGCTAGGGGCTAAGATACAAATTCAGAGACGCTTATTGCCCGAACCACTACCGATTAGCTATTATCCGAATCAGCCTTTATTTGGGGTGGAAGGCAACGTTGCTGCAATATACGGCGGCCCACGTTGGACCATAGACCCGCATAAGCTAATTGACACAATTGAAGTTGATATACCTTTAAATGGCAGTGAGACTGCTTTCCCCTTTGACTCTTACCATCAGACGTTGCATGTAGTTACATACCCGCCTCCTGAGGCTAATTTTACGCAGGAGGAGTTAGAACAGTCCGAGTTGGGGGTTCCAGTAGAGTTTCACATCTTTGAGTATATACCAGGCTACAAGGTGACTGAGCGACCTATTTTCGGTACCATGTTAGCCATTACTATAGAAAGACACTGGTCTGTTCCGACAGCGAGACATGCACTATTGATATTAGTATCGGTGAGAGGCCTTGCTGTCACTGCGGAGCGTGTTGAGGTGAGAGATGTCCGTAATCGTAAATGGGCAAGACGATGCAACACTGAATCAAGCTATCCTTGAGCACTTCAACCCATCCAAGAAACTAAGTCTCAGAATAGAATCACCAAGAGAACTTCGTTACTCTGACCTAGAGCACATTTCCAAGCTCTGAGAAAATGAAAAGGTATCTATTTCCAAACTTGAACTCTCAAATAGCCCATATCCACATACGCTGAGCACTTCAACCCATCCAAGAAACTAAGTCTCAGAATAGAATCACCAAGAGAGCTTCGTTACTCTGACCTAGACCACATTTCCAAGCTCTTAGACAATAAAAAGATATCTATTTCACGACTTGAACTCTCAAATAGCCCATATCCACATACGCTGCACATAATTTTTGTAAGACCCAGCCTGAAACAAGGTTATCGCAGCGACTGGGAGCCGGTGAAGGCGCTGTCTTCATTCTTGGGCCAGCTTCAGAACTGGGAGCTCAGCGAGGCCACATAACATAACTATTGACAGTTCCCAAAATAAGCTTATTGTAGATAGCGTGCCGACCTAAGTAACCCTTAGCCGGTACAAGTAAAGGCGGGTGGAGCCCTTCGGTGTCGAAGGTTTTGGCCACCCGCCTTTACTTTTGACTGCCGAAGGCTCCGACCCGACCACTAGTGTAGTGTCTCTAACACTTCGTTAGCTCCCCGAATCTTGGAAAGAATAGTTTCCGCCAGAACTGGTCGGCCGAAAATTCAGGGCCGGTAATATTGGCCTGAAGATAACGATATTTAGGAAGCACTACACCAGCAGTTATCGAGGAGAAGAAGGGTGGTAGCTGGAAACAAGGTTAAGGCATCTAGCCGAGGCATTCCGAATTTTGATGACTCAGAAGGTTGGGCCCTATGGCGACTTTCCCAGATTCTAGCAGAGATTGCACAGAGCAAGAGCACAGATTGCGAAGCGGAAGCACACCTGGACCAAACATCTGTGCCAAAAATACTCCCCAACGTGGAAAGCGGAGGCTAAGACCATGGAAGTTGAGGGACACGCCTTCTCCGATAAGGTGCCGCGACTCCTAGTTCACCTTTTTAACGAGTTGCACAGTGGCAGCAACATCAGAATCGATGTGATTAACGAGAGAAAGGATGCTTCAGCCCTCGATGGAAATGATCTTCTCGAGCTAGGCTTCTCTCCAAGTCAAGCTCGTGCGCCTTGCGGTGTAGTGGAATACACTGTTAAGGAATTGAGAGCTCTGTTTGGGAGCAAGACAAAGCCACTCTCGGATCACAGCCTTTGCCTTCTCCATGAGGCTAAAAAGGCCGGCGGAGCGAAGGTAACGTCGTGCGAGTAGCCATCTATGCCCGTGTCTCAACGATTGATAAGAACCAGAACCCCGAGACCCAGCTTATGCCCCTGCGCGACTACTGCCACGCTCAAGGGTTGGAAATCTACAAAGAGTATATAGATACAGCCTCAGCGCTTGACATTGCCCACCGCACTGCCTGGCGAGAGCTGCTAGACGATGCTGCCCGCAGAAAATTTCAGGTTGTGCTGGTGTTCAAACTAGATAGAGCCTTTCGTAGTGTTAAGCATATGCACGATACGCTCTACACCTGGGAGGCTCTCGGCATCTCATTTAGAAGCATCAGGGAACAGTTCGAGACTTCCACGGCCTTGGGAAGATTGCTCATGAACCTGCTGGCAGCCCTTGCTGAGTTTGAACTTGAGTTGATCCGAGAGCGGGTCAAGGCTGGCATGGAAAGAGCAGCCCGGCAGGGCAAAAGGATAGGTCGACCCAAGGTAACCGATAGGCGAGGGTTCACAGACCGCTACAAAAGGGTTTTGGAGCGCCTGAGCGCCAAAGAAATCTCACGGCGCGGAGCCGCCAGGGAGCTTGGCATCGGCTATGCTACACTTAAGAGACTGCTTGACACAGGCTTCTATCCTGGCTGATTAATACGGTATCGACAACAGTTAGTCGTTGCCAAGCAGGTGGTTCCCCGGCATTTTACCACAATGGCCGACGGCCACATGAGCTACAACAAACCAAGAGAAGTGTCAGGGGTTAAAAACATTTTTTCATGAATTGAACCGCCGTCTGCTGTATCGTATGCCCTAGGGATTGCCCTATCGGTTGCTATATCGTTTGTCCCATCGTTTGCCCCACTATGATTTCCACCAAAAATAGTTCGTAATATCAGGAGGATTACAGTGGCTAAGAGAAAGCACCAACCCCCAGCAAAGATAAGGTACAACCAAACACACCCCACGGTTAGCATAAGGGTCTCCAAGGACTTGTATGATCTGCTCCAAGAACTAAGGGAAAAGAGCGGGAAAAGCCTCGGGGACATACTGCGAGAAGCATTGGGCAAGCAGGCACCCACCGCCCAGACAGCTTTCGATAGAGGGTATGCCAAAGCAAGGGAGACATTCCAGGTAACCTATGCTTGCTCAGAATGTGGTAGCCTCATGCAAGTTAACTCGGCGGATGAGAAGCAGGCAATTGCTAGATACATGAGAGAGAATGGATGGCACCACGTGAATTGCCCAAACAAATAAACGTCGCCCCACATATGACCCATCTAATCCAACCTATCTAACTACCAAAAAAGCACAAGGCAATTCACTTAGGTGCTTCAAAAGGGAGGCTGTGGCGGTAGCTTCGGCGTAACTGCGAGCGCGAGGCACTCTAAAATGACTTGCTTTATGGACTTTACTGGGAACATACTATATGACAGAATAAGACCACAGAAGGTTTCAGTAAGGTAAAAGACGGGTGAAAATAGCCGTCGTGGGGCCGGGCAGTAGCCAGTAAGGTGTAGACCAGTTACCCAAGCTCGACCTCGCGACTTTCACTGAACATATTATTAGTAGGGTCGTGCAAAACCTTATGTTAACCGCATGTATGTCGAACATCTGCAAAATCGTCACAAAAAGTATTGACAAATTAGTCGTGACAACTCAATAATGTCCATATATCTATGTAGAACATTAGTTCGATAGACTAGAGGCTGTAGGCAAGTGGCTTCAATTAGACGAATCGTAATAGGTCTGACTGGGCCTTTCGGGGCAGGAAGTAGCACCATAGCTGATGATTTGAAAAATCGGCAAGGATGGCGAAAGTACTCGCTAACCGATGCAATGCGGCAACTAGCACCATCGTTTGTAAAACCTCTAGATAAGAAGAAGCTTAATTCGCCAGCGCATAGGTCATATCAGCAAGATGTGGGTAATGAAATAAGAAGACAGCGTATTCGCGCGATGCCAGACAAAGTGGTAGGAGAAATAGAAAAGGATGAGCAGGGGAACAAGAGCCTCGTATCGACAGACATTGTCATAGATGGTATCAAGAATCCGAGTGAAATGACCTATCTAAGAGATAGGTTTCCTAATTTTTTTGTAATCGCTGTATTTGCACCATTTGATATACGTTGGATTAGAAAGAAAGATGCTTACGGCGGAAATCAAACAGATTTTGAAAGAGACGATGAGCGAGACACTGGTGAACTGGAGCCAGCTTGGGGACAGAAGGTACAACTTTGCGTTGACAGTTCAGATGTATTGATTAGCAATGAAAGGCAATTTGATGAACCTATAACAAAGCAGGAATTGCAAGGAAATCTTGACTCATACATAAGGTTGATGAAAGAACCCGGATCCAGACAGCCGCATTTTACCGAAATGAACATGGCGCAGGCTTATGTGGCCAGCCTGATGTCAAGTTGCCACAAGCGAAAAGTGGGTGCAGTGGTTGTGAAGGAGGAACAAGAAGAACGCCGAACAAGAAGCTATATAATCGCAAGTGGTTATAACGAAACACCGCTGAAAATCAAGCATTGCACAGAAAGAGGAGGCCCTAGCCAACCTGAATACTGCTACAAAGATGAGAAGATAAAGGAAGTCCTTAGAGAGCAGTACAAATTGTGCCCTAAATGCGGGGCCGAACTCAAATTTCCCAAAGAATTTGGGTTGCCACTAATTTGCACCAATCCAAAGTGTGGAGCGAGGCTAGGGAGAGACTTCATCCCAGGCAGAATGCTGGACTTATGCCCCGCTGTACATGCTGAGGAAGCAGCGATTCTGCAAGCATCGAAGTTTGGAGGAACACAAGTGGATGGAGGTATTTTATACACGACTACCTTTCCCTGTCCACTCTGTGCCAAGAAGATAGTTCATTCTGGAATAGACCACTGTTATTTTGCGGAACCGTACCCACAAGATGAAGCGATCAATGCTCTTGAGGAAGGAGGTGTAGACGCATTGTTATTCGAGGGAGTTAAGGGAAGGGCTTTCCATAAACTATTCGAACCCCAGCCGTATAAACAATAAGGAGAAAGTCATGGATATTAAGCGCTGTCCTAAATGTCAAAATTATTCTGTTTCATTCGATTATTCTCGGGGGGCAGAGGTATGTCACTGGAGGGATTGTGGCTGGGTAAACACAAAAAAGGAAGAATTGCCAGTCGCCCACAAAACAGTGATTACCTCACGCGCGAACCGTAAGAGGGTTACTTCTTCTGCAATGCAAGAAGCGCCCGGTTGATACTTCCTAGCACAGCAGACCGCAGGGAAGTATCAGAGGTTTGTATTGACCATCTGGGGTGTGGACTTCTGGGTACAATTCCCTGGTGAAATCAGAGATGCGTTTTGGGTCCAACTGAAATATAGCACTGCTCATTGGGACCTACAAAAGGGCTGAAAAGTTAGGCGCGGGTACAAGCTTCAAGTATTCCTAAGCTTAAAGCCTCCGGGTGAACTGACTGTCGAGGAACTACCAAAAGCTCCAAGATAGGGTCACTATTTTTGACAAAGGCGAAGTGGGGTAGAGATGAATGTTGATTCCTCCCCCTTTGCCCTCCCACTAAAGTCTCTATCAAACTGCGCAATAAGGTGAGAGGCGGCTGTTGCCCGCAGTTTTCAGCCGCCTCTCTGATGTCTAGCAATGTCTTGTCATACGGTCATGTTCAGGTGCCTCTCGCCAGACCCACAGGAAAGGTGGATGGCGAATTTGTCACATGGCCTAGCGTTGTCTTAGTGGAGATCTTTGGCCATAGTTCGCAGAGCGACTCTGCCTTCCCTATACACCAAGGCCGCTGGCTACTATTGACGATTGTTCCAATTAGGGATTCAGTTAGTGTGGGCAGACTCAGCAGTGAAGCTACAATGACTACGGCCATGCCTAAAACACACTTCACGTATCTCACCTCCTTTCAATTCAATTCTTACCAATTCCTGCAGTCTGCTGTTCTGGCCTGCCATTTACTATGACCCCGATATAGGCTGTTATCGCCTCTCGAACAACATCTGCCATGGAAGTTTTGCGCTCAAATGCGAGCTTGCGCAAAGCTTCCCGTTGTGCTTCCTCTATCGCAACGAACAGCACAACGCGATTCTCCAATTTTCTTGCGTTGTTCATGGTAAGCTCACCTCCTCTCTTCTTATCCCTCCTTTCATTAAGTTTTTATTTTTTAATTTGCGTTTCCATTGCTTCCATTGGACATGCTGGCACAAACCTAGCGGGCAATCGGAACGTATTTGTACCACCATGCCCAACATCTGGCGACGGAAACGCATACATTTACAGCCGGAAAGCATCCGCCACCGAACTCAGATGAGTGCATTCATAGCATCCAGCCAAATAGATTGCTGGCCTTTTTGGCCAAGCGCCCCAATAGTCTCCGCCGCTCGGGTTTAAAGAACGAGATATAAATGGCTTGCTGTTCTAGACGTTCATACGGCACTATCCCTATTTCTTTAAACCAGCGGAGGCTCGCTTCACTTTTAGCCAAGCGCTCCAATAGTCTCCGCCGCACGGGTTTAAAGTACCTGATGTAAATAGCTTGCTGCTCTAGACGTTCACACCACGCTGCCGCTTTTTCTTCAAACCAGCGGAAACTCGCTTCATTGTCAAGGACATCAACTTCAATAACCACCAACATATCCCAGATAATGACGTTCCCTTCGGGCGTGCTGCGCTCGCACCAGAATCCTCTGCGAGTTTGTGCTTTTGTGACCACCGTCCACAAATCTCTCGTGTCTAATTTGGAATATTCCTCTAGAAACTCCTCTCTGGCAATGAGGCGTATGATACCTCCATCAAATCTGGCCCCAACCTCCTGACAAATCTCTACAAATTTTTGCCGCTCTATGGGACACCCATTTGGGTAAGTCTCAGGCAGAAGCATTTGCACCACCATCAGTTCCTCTTCATCGTTTGCCATCGCCTCCCTCCTTATTGAACTGAAGCCCAAGCCTCTCACTGCTGATGCAGGTACTGCACATAGAATAATATAATACTAGCAATCTATTATGCTATTATAATAGCACCAATTTGAACTTTGTCAAGTCTTTACTCTTGCTGCTGAGCAGTAGAAGCAACGATGGGCGACAAAACCTGTGATTTTACAACACAAGCCCCGGACACCAGATCTGGTATATAATAAGCTGAGATGTCCAATAGGACTTGAAAACTTAAGTTGAGGGGAGGGCTAACATATGGGCTCCGAATCCTTCATCACCTACGTAATCAACCAACCATATGCTTACTGGTGGAAAGAATCTGCTGGCCCCTTTTTAGCCAAGCGAGGCTGGCATATATTCGAGCCAAGCAAATTCTCTTTCGAATCATCGGGGCGACCCCTCGAAAGGAAGAAAATCCGTGATGAGGATTACTGTCTCCAAGAAGCGTCGATAGTGGTCCAATTTCATGGGGAACCATCTTTTGATTCCGTTTTTGAGCCATCTAGCGATAGAACTATTGTGGACGACATGCTTGCATTTATGTCCCTTTACTCAGGGAAATACTGCCAGTATTTGTGGAAAGAAAGCAGACTACGTGAGAAAGATTGGTCAGCATTGCTGGTATTAATGGTGAACACCAATGGAAGCGGTGCTGTCTGGGCTGCAGCACCTGAGATGGCAATTGATTATTTCCAAAGAGCATTAGGCATAATACCGGAAATCGATAAAACCCAATTACGCTTAGCTATGCGGTGGTTTTTCAGTGCTCTTAAGGAGTTCGAACTTGAATTCGGGAGACCATTATTGGAGAGTGCCCTTAACTGGGTTTGTCTTGAATCTCAGGCAAATTCATTAGGAATCACAGGTAGTAAACTGCAAAAAGTTAGTACTTTACTTCTGGACCAAAAGTTCCCCACAATTCCACGATTGCGTGACTTCTACCTATTGCGAAACGATGCTTTTCACGATGGCGAACTATCAAGCCTCAGAGAGCCAGACGCCCAAGCCGCACGAACTGCAGGTAGAACGCTTGTACGCGCCTCTGTCCTGAAGTTGTTAGGCATGGATGATGCTGAATTTGATACAAGTTTTAGTAAATTATATTTAACATAACATTATGCACGATGCTATGAGAGAGTAACGCAACTATGCCAAATGGACAATGGTTATTTTGGTGGTTATTGATGGGAAAATAGTACCGTAACCTTTGACAGAGAAATGAGGCGAACAGAAACGGCACGGAGCCAAAACTTCAGAGCATGATACTTGCTGAGAGCAGATTTTGTGCACAAAGAGGCGTAGATTGAACCAATCACAACAATCATTTGTCAAGTTTAACTTGGCAAATTGGCCAGCTTGGGGTGAACGATTTTGTGGAAATGTCAGATGATGCACAATCTAGCTACGAAATAGCTTCAAGTGGAGTTTCGCACATCGCTATATTATTAGGGAAATAGCGCAAAAGATGGTCATTTTCTTGAATAATGTCAAACAGACAATAATGCGCTCGGTCACACCAATGAAACGCAGTATGGACAGGCTTCTGAACAAGATTAGACAGGCAATAATTAGTAAGCCCAAAAGAGCTATTGTAATGGCTATTGCAACGTCTATCACTCTGCCTATCTTGGTAGGTTTGTTGGTGCACTACATTCCTATCTGGGTTCAATCCCCATGAAACTCACACAATTGAGCAAAGCAAATGGTCGGCTCAGATAAGCGAAGCAGATTTTCTTGTTTCAGAAGGGATGCCAGCGCAAGCAGTGACCATTTATGACGAAGTCTCCAAAGACCTATCCCCAGCAGGAGAACCAGAGGTGTACGGTTACGTAAACTATATGGAGGGGATAGCCTATTACCACTTGAGCCTTTCCCACGATATGGAGGAGAACTTGACAACAGCCATTGCCAAGTATGAACATGCGTTATCGGTTTATAGTAGTCAAAAATACCCTCTACAATATGCAGCAGTTCAGAACGCAATGGGGAATGCTTACACGTCCCTCTCGGAGACTAGAGACAAGGAAAACAACTTACTTAAAGCAATTGAATGCCATACCCGTAGTCTCGCTATTTATACCCCAGATAAGAATCCTATCGAATACGCTGCAACTCAGAATAACCTTGGTAACGCGTTTAGAGCGCTGTCCGAGGTTAGGGACCGTGAGGAAAACTTGACCAAATCTATACAGGCCTATGAGCAAGCCTTTCGCGTATATGACTCAGGAAATATGTCTTACCAATGTGCTTTAGTGAACAACGACCTAGCAGCAGCATATACTTCTCTATCGGGGGTTAGGGATAGTGAAGTGAACTTGGACAAGGCAATCACATTATGCAAACAAGCTCTAAACGAGTTCACGATTGAGATGTATCCTGTGGAATATGCCAAAGTCCAGAGTAATCTGGGTGATGCATACAGGGGTTTGTTCGCGGTAACACATAAAGAGGACGACCTTGCGACAGCTATCTATGCGTATGAGCAGGCTCTACGTATTAGGACTATCGAGTTATACCCTCGCGACCATGCAACAACTGAGGTTAATCTCGCAACTGCATATTCTGCTATGGCCCAGATTCGCGACAAGGAGCTTTATCTATCCAAGGCAATATCTGCCTGTCTTGATGCTGTGTTGGTATACACTATAGATAAGGAACCTCTAACCTACGCTCTAATACAGAACAATCTAGGTAATGATTACGCATCCCTATCGGACGTAACAGAAACTAAAGCCAATCTAACCAAAGCGATTTCAGCTTACGAAGAAGCCCTGCAGGTCTTTACTGAAGACAAATATCCCGAGAGCTATGCCATGGTTATGAATAACCTGACATCCACTCAGAATAGGCTTCAGTCTTTAGGTCAATGAATTATCAATCTATGTAATTTCTACGCTGCACAGATTTCTAGAGAAGATAAATCCAATGCAACATAGGACAATGCTTCTCCCCCAACACGTTCCAGCGTATTTTTGAGTGAATTACATTACGAAGTAACCAGCACTCTTCTGAAGTGGCTGCAAAACCAAGTGGTTTTGGAGCTGGTCAGTTCAGGAAGGTTGTGCAATGGCGGCTGGATCTACACAAGATGGCTTTTTGTCCATTGGTGCGCATGAAACCGCGAAAGTTATCGTAACTGTACGGACAGTCAAACAGATACACCCACATCCGCTTGTAGTGCTTCATGCTGTCCTAGAAGGTGTGTGGTCAGATATA
>Ga0209777_10003560_pt1 | contig 19156 bp, 19 predicted proteins | sample FrelakmetHBP12HB_FD_187147 | JGI IMG/M metagenome (GOLD analysis project Ga0209777, IMG submission 187147) | Freshwater lake sediment microbial communities from the University of Notre Dame, USA, for methane emissions studies -HBP12 HB (SPAdes)... | ecosystem: Environmental > Aquatic >...
GGCTGACCCCGCCACGCGGCTGGCGGACCTGGCACCACCCTGCGCCGGCCGGCGTTCCGGCTAGGAGCGATCAGTCGAGCGGCGCGACCTGCCTTCGGCAACGTCTGCGACCCGGTCGGCCTCCTCGCGCCTGGAGAAGCCCTCGGTCAGCCACCGGCACGCTTCCTGCATATCGTCGGTGCACTGGATGAGGTCGAGGTCCTCGGGCGAGACGTTGCCGTGGGAGATCGCCTCCGAGCGGATCCACGCGAGCAGGCCCGACCAGTACTCCCTGCCGACAAGCACGACGGGGAAGTGCTGGATCTTGCCCGTCTGGATCAGCGTCAACGACTCGAACAACTCGTCGAGCGTGCCGAAGCCTCCGGGGAAGATGGCGAAGCCGTCGGCGTACTTGACGAACATGACCTTGCGGGCGAAGAAGTACCGGAACTCGACGCCGAGATCCACGTATGGGTTGACCGCCTGCTCGTGCGGCAGCTCAATGTTGCAGCCGATCGAGAGCCCACCCGCCTCGTGGCAGCCGCGGTTGGCTGCCTCCATGATACCGGGCCCGCCGCCGGTGATGACCGCAAAGCCCTCCTGGGCCAGCAGACCGGCCAGCTCGCGGGCTTGGACGTAGTAGGGATCGTCTTCGTGGACGCGGGCCGAGCCGAAGATCGTGACCGCCTTCTCGACGGCCGCCAGGGCGTCGAACCCTTCCACGAACTCGGACAGGATGCGCAGCGATCGCCACGGATCGGAGTCCAGGAAGGCCGGCCGGTGGCGCGGCGAGAGCAGCCGCTCGTCCTCGGTTCGGGCGTGGATCGTGAGCATCTCGGCGGCCTTTGGCCGGTAGGTCACGCGGCCGCTGCGGCGCCTGTCGTGGTTGCCGTTGCCGTTGTGGTTGCCGTTGCCATTGACGTTGTGTGGGGCCTGGCCGTCGCGGGTCTCGTCGGCGTGGGCCGGCGGGACCGGCCCTTTGGGCGCGGCGCCCCGGCTGGCAGTCGGCGGCTTGATGCCGCTCCCGGCCCTCTTTGGCTGCGATCTAGGCATTGCAGATCTCCTGGTCGTACCCGCAGAGGATGCCACGGTGGAGACTCCGCTGTTTGGGCGACGGGAGAGGCATCGGCCGGCAGTCCCCCGGGAATCACCCTAGATCTCGAGCGCCGAACCCTGCGCGCGGCGAGGGCGATCGGTCTTCCGGGGCATCCGGATTGGCGGCCGGAGGCGGCGCCGGGTGACGCGATCCCACGGCGGCCGGAAGACTACTTGGGCGCGACCGCCAGCCAGGCCTTCCAGGTGGCATCTGCGGGACCAGCCGTGAAGGCGTTCCCCAGCCTGACCAGCGGCAGACGAAGAAGCGCGTTGTCCGCGAGCAGCCGGGCCGTGATCTCCTCGGCGTCGAGGCGCATGTAGCCCAGGCCGAGATCCTTGTACCGACGGCCCTCGGTGTCCAGCAGCGCGGCAGCCCCGATCCGCTCGACGAACCGGCGCAGCTCCCCGGGCGCGATCGGCTTGCGCCGCAGATCGACGAACGTGACGTTGACGCGCCGCTCCTTGAAGAAGCGCAGGGCCGCCTGCGTCGGACGCGAGTCGACGAGCCCGAACATCTGGACGGTGGGAGCCTGCGGCGCCGGCATGCCGCTAGCGTAACGAACGGCCCGCGGGCCGGCTGCCCCGAGAGAGGCGCGGGAAGCCGGGCTTGGGCCGGCGCGACTCCCCGGTCTGGTCAGGTTCTAATGCGGGTAGCACGGGTCCAACTCCCGGGCGTGACGCGGGCCGGCCAGGTCCCCCAACGATCGAATAGCCGCTCGACCGGCGTGAGTTGCAGTCTCTGGACGGCCGGAGCCGGTCACATCGAGCCTCTCGAACCGGAGAACCTGGACCCGTGCTACCCGGGTTGGAATATGGCCAGAAGGTCCGAGCGAAGGGGCGCCGCCGTGGCCCGAGCGGAGGGGCGCCGGCGCCACTCCGCTCCCCGTCGCGCCCCGCGCCGGGTACCATCCACGTAGGAGGTGCGGCGTGGTCTGGTTCACCGTTGAGTTGAGCGACAAGCCCGGGTCCCTGGCGAAGATGGCAGCCGCTCTCGGCGAGCGTGGCATCAACATCGGTGCGATCGTGGGCATCGCGGAGGACACGGATGGAGCCCTGATGCTCGCCACGAGCGACGCCGAGGGAACGCGCGCCGCATTCAAGGATCTGGGGCTGGCCTTCGAAGAACACGACGCAGAGGAAGGCTTCGCTCTGGAGGATCACCCGCGCGTGGCACAGGGCCTGGCCGACCGCGGCCTCGGCGTCGGCTGATGCCGCACTCCGCCCGCACCGCCCCCACCGTCGCCGTCCGGCTCGACTACGTCGACCGTCCCGGCGCGATCCCAGAGATAGTCGCCCGCGTATCGGACGCCGGCGGCACGCTCCGGACGCTGAGCACCGTTCGGCGGTGGAAAGACGAGGCCGGCAGCGCACTTGTCGAGGTCGAGTTCGAGGTCGAGGGCCTGGCCGAAGAACAGGTCACCGGCATCCTCGACGCCGTGCCCGACCTGCGAGGCTGCCGCCTGACCAAGTCGCTGGACAAGGTCTTCGGCAAGCGCCTCATCGTCATCGGCGGCGGGGCCCAGATCGCCCAGGCCGTCCTCGGCGCCGTGAGCGAAGCCGATCGCCACAACCTCCGCGGCGAGAAGATCAGCGTCGATACGATCCCGCTCGTCGGCGAGGAGAATCTCGCCGCGGCCGTCCGCGCCGTCGCCGACCTCGATCGAGCCCGCGCCCTCCTGCTGGCCGGTTCGATCATGGGTGGTGACATCACCAGGGCGGTCCAGGAGCTTCAAGCCGTCGGCATCCCGGTCGTCTCGCTGAACATGGTCGGCTCGGTGGTGGACGTTGCCGACCTTGTCGTGACGGACCCGGTCCAGGCCGGCACGATGGCCGTCATGGGCATCGCCGACACTGCCAAGTTCGACTTCGCCCGCCAGAAAGGCCGCCGCTACTAGGTGCGCATCGCGACCTGGAACGTCAACTCGCTCAAGGCTCGCATGGAGCGAGTTGAAGAGTGGCTGGCCGGAAAGGCCCCCGACGTCCTGCTGATGCAGGAGACCAAGCTCTCCGACGAGACGGCGCCGGCGATGCCGTTCAGCATGGCCGGCTACGACCTGCTGCACCACGGCGAGGGCCGCTGGAACGGAGTCGCGATAGCCAGCCGCGTCGGGATCGCCGAGGTCGTCACGAACTTCGGCGATGGGCCCGTGCGCCGCTCGCCCGGGCCCGAGGCGATCGCGGAAGCGGTCGAGGCCGAGGCGTCGGAGGCGTCGGCCGACGAGGCCCGAATGGTGTCGGCCGTCTGCGGCGGGGTGCGCGTCGTGAGCATCTACGCCCCGAATGGGCGCGCCCTCGATACGCCGTTCTATCGAGCCAAACTGGCCTGGTTCGATAGGCTGGCCCGCTGGCTGCGGGAGACACAGGACCCTGCCGAGCCGCTCGTCATCGGCGGCGACTTCAACGTTGCGCCCGAGGATGCGGACGTCTACGACATGTCCGACTTCGCCGGCTCCACGCACGTCTCAGCGCCCGAGCGCGCCGCAGTCGCCGCGCTCCGCGACTGGGGCCTCGTGGACGCCTACCGCCTGCACCACCCCGAGCCGGGCAAGTTCTCGTGGTGGGACTACCGGGCCGGCAACTTCCATAAGGGCCTCGGCATGCGCATCGACCACCTGTACGTCACGCGCTCAGTGGCCGAGCGCTGCACCGCGGCCGAGATCGACCGCGACGCCCGCAAAGGCAAGCTGCCCTCGGACCACGCCCCGGTATACATCGACCTGGCCGACTGAGGCCGACCGAGGCGGCGGACGCGGCGCCCGCCCGGCGGCGCCGCGTCCCTACGGAGCGACGGGAGTCGGCGTCGGTGTCGGCGTCGGTGTCGGCCCGCCCGGAGGCGGCGGTGTCAGCTGACCCGGCTGCGGGATGTTGATGTAGGTGCCCACTTTGAGGATGTAGTTGGGGGCCGTGACCTTGGGATTGGCCAGGAGGAGCTCCCAGCTCTTCAGGCCGAACTTCCCCGCGACTTTCGACACGGTGTCACCGGGCAGGACCTTGTACTGCCGGAAGCTGATCTGCGGCGCGGGGGTGCCGGGGGTGCTCGACGGTGACGGAGCTATGCTCCGGCTCGCCGAGACCGACGGGCTGCCGAAAGCGCTGCTCGACTCGCTGGCCGTGGGCGACGGCGATGCGCTGGCGCGCGCGACGCCCCCGAAGTGACCCGTCAACGCCGAATACGCCAGGATCAGACCCGCGATCAGCGCCACTCCGGCGGCGACGAAGAAGAGGGGCCTGAGCGGCCGATGCACTTCCTGGCCGCGCAGCCGCGGATAGGCCCAAGCGCTGGGCGGCTTCTCCCAGGCGGGGTAGCTCGGGATGCGGCGTGTGCCGGAGCTGACCGGCAGGGGCTGCGGCTGGCTCAGCGGCTTCATTCTCCCGGGGCCCACCGGCCGAGCCCCCGAGCGCACCGGGCGCGAAACCTGGTCGTACTCCGAAGGGGCCGGCTCCTCGGACGGCAACCACGCCTCTTCCGGCGGGTACTTTCGCTCCGAGTCGGTCTCTTCGTCTCGATACATCGTTCCTCCTCGCCGTGGAGGCACCGCCAATCATACGGAACGCGGTGACGCAACTAGGGTACAGGCTGGCACGCCGGGCGGCACAGAGACCGGCCGGGCGATGTCGTGCCCTCAGCCGGCGGCCGAGGCCCAGACCTGGGCCGCGTGGGTATCGGGCCAGCCCATCGTCCCGCCGACCAGCAGCCTCGGCGAGCCGAGCACGCACGACGGACCGGCGCCCGAGAACGCCGGTTCCTGGGCCAGACGAACCCAGGCTAGCCTTGCCGGGTCGGGTCTCGACCGACCCCCGCTCCGCTGGTCGGCTACGTCGTGACGGCTGGACCGGCTGCGTCGGGGGCCTGTCACCGAGCGGACGACTCCGCTGTCCGTTGTGCGCTTGGTCGTGCGACAGAACCCTGAGAGACTGCCCCCACACGGGCAGCTTGGACGCGCGGTCCAAACACCGGCCGCCGAGACCGCGCCGAGCCACTGGCGAGACCGACCCGCCCAGGAAGAGGTGGTTCCGATGGTAGAGACGGGCGCGACCCCTCGGAAGGATTGGCGCAGGTCAACCTGGGCCCTTGCGATAGGAACCGGCCTGGCCCTGCTGGTCTTCTGTCTCACCTGGCTGCGGCAGGGCGACATGCCCTGGCCGCTGGTCGCGGTCGCGGTCGGCTGGTTCGTGCTGGTCCTGCCGCTCTACGACCACAGCTTGCCGGCCATAGCCTTCCTGATCCTGACTGCCTTCGCCGCGATGTTGCTGTGGCCGCTTGCCACGGAAAAGTGGACCTGCGACCCCGAGGAGGTGTGCTACCAAGCCATGGGCATAGTTATGGTCGAAGGCTTCATTGCCATCGGCTGGTTCGGGGGTGGGGCGATCCTGGCGGTCGTCAGGTCCTTGATGTTCCTTCGGGAGGGGCTTGTCCGGGGGCCGGTCCTCTTCGGGCTCGGCTTCGCCGGTGTGGGAGCGCTGCTGCTGTCCGGCCACGTGGTCTGGGCGCCTGACTTCGGGCCCCTGATCGTCGGGCTCCTGTATCTCGGCGCGGGCGTCACGGAGTTTGCCGCCGCGATCAGGCTCCAGCGGTCGAAAGCGACGGACTGGATGAACCTGGCGAGAGTTGTCGCCGTCGCCGGCCTGGTCCTGCTTCCCCTGCTGCCGTGCCTCGCGGCCTTCGTCCAGCCCCCCCTGTCCTGGCACTAACCCAATCCGGTTTTGCAGGTAAGGGAAACGCAAGCCGGGCCGGATTGGGTCGCCGGTTTCCGGGCGGGTGTCGTTTACATACGCCCTGATCAAGCGGGCTGATTCTGTCGGCACGCGCACTATCAGCGAAGCCGACCAGCCAGGCCAGCTCGTGCGGCTGCATCCGGGGCCTTGTCACCGAGCACACAACTCCGCTGTCCGCTGCGCGCTTGGTCGTCCAGCCGAACCCTGAGAGACTGCCCACACACGGGAGGCTCAGACACGCGGCCCACACTCGGCCGCCGGGACCGCGCCGAGCCACTGGCGAGACCGACTCGTGCTTCGCCCAAAGGAGGGTGAGTCATGCGTCGCATCGCATCCGTGTTCGCGGCTCTGGTGCTCGTCGGGTCGCTCGCCGGTTCGAGCTTGGCCGCCGGCACTCCGCCGAAGAACAGCTTTACCGGTGACTTCACACTTCTGTCCGGGGATGGATCAAATGTCCTTGGCCACGCCACCGTGAGCCTCCTCCAACCGACGGGCCAGCGGCTTGTTCCGGGCAGCTATGACTTCAAGGGGGCGCCCGGGAATATCTTGAACATTCGCGAGTCACATGCGCAGATCGGTTGGTCAGGCTTCTGGTTTGAGCAGCATTGGGGCGACGACATCGGGAGCAACGTGCGAGGCGCGAACGTGGCATTCGGCGGTGGGGTCGAATGCGTCTATCACGAGCTCAACAACACCGAATGTCACCCCTTCGCGGTCATGTTCTTCGATCCTCTCGACCCCGCGCTGCCCCGCATGGCCGTATTCGCCAACTCCAAGAACGACAACGGCGAGTGGGACTTCCAGTACTGGCAGATGGTCGGGAAGGGCCACTTCGTCCTGAAGTACTCGGGCACGCCGTCCTGACGGCCCTTCTTCCCATACGGCCCCCGGCTCCGGTCCCGGACCCGCGATCCCGCTTCGTGCGGCGTGGGCGGCTCTGTACCCCGCCCACACGCTCTACATCACCCTGGCCGGCACTCAGCTGCGCGTGACCGAAACCGGCCCCGGCATCACCGAGTACTTCAATCGCACCTGAGCGGAGATCCAGGCCACCCTCCGCTCCGCGCCGACGATCCCGGCGTAGTCCGGCCAGCTCGGCGGCCGCGCCGGGGGCTTGCCCTTCGTTGAAGGTGGCGCCGCGGCCCGTCAACGGTTGGCTAATACGACTAAGTGGCGCTTAGACCCATGTTCGGCCGTCAGATGATCGCCAGACCACGGCAGACCCGTTTCCGGCGTCGGTCCGCCAGCCTGCGGCGACGAAGCCCGAGTCGTCCCGGCCGACAGCTGTCATGACCATCTGAAGCCCGTAGTTCTGGAGGCCGGGCCCCGTCGATGCCTGCCCGTTGGATCCGTCGGCCGAGAACCAGGCGGCCGCTCCCGTCTGGGCCTGGAGCTCGCCGACGGCCACGATCCCCGGCCCACCCGCGACGACCCCGAGCATCCTTCCGGCGGCGAGGGCCGGGCCGATCACCGGGGACCAGGTGGCGCCGCCGTTGCTCGACCGCCAGACCGCGGCCGTGCCGCGCCGTTCGTCGCCGGCGATGCCGACGGCAATCAGACTCGCCGGACCCAAAGCGGCGATGCCGGTGACCTCGCTCGGGTCGCTCGGGAGCGGAACCGTGGCCCGCGTCCAGGCGACTCCGTCCGCCGACCGCCAGAACGAGGCCGTCCGGACGGCCGTCGAGCTCATCGGTCACACGCCGGGGCCGGCGGGGTGGCAGTATGCGCGCATGGAAATCCACTTCCTCGGCGCTGCCAATACGGTCACTGGATCCCAGTTCCTCCTCATCACCGATCGAGCCCGGGTGCTCATCGACTGCGGCATGTTCCAGGGCGGTCCTCACGAGGTCGTGCGCAACCGTGTCCCGCTGTCCTACGACCCGACATTGCTGGATGCCATCGTCCTGACCCACGCCCATCTCGATCACTGCGGCCTCATCCCACACATCGTGGCCGAGGGCTTCAACGGCCCGATCTACGCCACCCGCGGCACGATCGAGCTGGCCTCGCTGGTGCTGCTCGACTCGGGCAAACTCCAGGAGGAGTACGCCAAGCGCCACAGCCACTGGGCGTCGCGGAACCCGGACAAGGCGGCCAGTGAGGAACGGCGTGACGAAGCCGAAGTCGAGGCGCAGGAGAAGATCGCCGAGCAGGAGGACGAGGCCCCGCCCGTCGATGCCATAACCGGCGAGCCGGTCGGACCGCACGTCGGCGACCTGACGTCGGACGGGCACGTTATCGCCTCGGGCATCGACGAGCTGGCGATCCGCGACGAGCAGGGCGTCGGCACACGCATGGGTTACCCGCCGATCGGGCACGCTAACTACGGTCCCGCCATGGCCGGTACCCCGCCGCGCCCGATGCTGGTCCTCGAAGACCCCGTCTACGATCAGGCCAAGGCCCAGGCGGCCCTGACTCGCTTCCGGGCCACGGCCTACGAACAGGCCCTCCAGGTGGCTTCGGGCATCACGGCCACCTTCCACGACGCCGGTCACATCCTGGGATCCGCGATCGTGGAGCTGCACATCGAGGCCCAGAAGGACATCCCGGCCCGAACGCTCGTCTTCTCCGGCGACCTCGGCCGGGCCGGCGCGCCGATCCTGCGCGACCCGTCGGTCGTCTCGACGGCGGACTACGTCTTCATCGAATCTACCTACGGCGGCCGCGAGCACGAGCCGGAGGAGGAGTCTCTCGCCGCGCTCGCTCAGGCCGTCAACGACATCGAGGCCCAGGACGGCGTCCTGCTCATCCCATCGTTCGCGATCGGGCGGACGCAAGAGGTGGTGTGGGCCCTCAACCACCTGCTCGATGCGGGCCGGATTCACAAGATGAGGCTCTTCCTCGACTCGCCGATGGCGTCCAAGGCGTCGACCATCTATCGAGAGCACACCGACTACTACGACCCGGAGACGCTCGCGCTGCTGAACAAAGGCGAGGGACCGATCGACTTCCCGGACGCGAAGGAGACCGTTCTGGCCGCGCAGTCCGAGGCGATCGCCCGCGCCAGGCGGCCCTACATCGTGGTCGCCTCGAACGGCATGCTCACCGGCGGACGCGTCCTCAGTCACCTCCGGACGCTCATCGGGGACACGAAGGCGATGATCCTGTTCGTGGGCTACCAGGGCGAAGCGACGCTCGGCGCCAACCTGCAGGCCGGCGCCAGGACGGCTCGGATCGACGGCCAGCAGTACACGGTCCGCTGCGCGGTCCGGTCCATCACCGGCTTCTCCGCCCATGCCGACGAGCACGGCCTTCTCTCGTGGCTGGGCAACTTTGTCGCCGGCCGCAAGGCCGGGGACCCGGGCGTGCCGCGCCGGGTCTTCATCGTCCACGGCGACCCGGACGCCCAGGCCGCGATCGCCCCGAAGATCGAGGCTCTTGGCCTGCCGACCATGGCCCCGCACTGGCATCAGCACGTAGTCCTCGACTGACCCGGGCGATGGCCGCTTCCGCCGCAGCAGGGCCGTCGATCCGGCCCATCCGTGACGAGGAGCGCCGCGAACTGGCACGGCTGGTCCGGGCGCACTGGGGCTCGCCGATCGTTGCCAGCCGTGGGATTCCTCACGAAGCCTCGGCGTTGCCGTGCCTCGTCGCGGTGGACGGCGAGCGCTGGCTGGGCCTGGCCATCTACGCGCTCGAAGGCGGCGAGTGCGAGCTCATCCTGCTGGAGGCCTTCGAGAGGAACGCCGGCATCGGCACGGCCCTCCTCGAGGCGACGGCCGCGGTTGCCCGCAGATCGAACAGCCGGCGCCTCTGGCTCGTCACGACGAATGACAACCTGGACGCGCTCCGGTTCTACCAACGCCGGGGGATGCGCCTGGTTCGACTCTGGGTGGATGCCACGACCGAAGCCCGCAGGACCCTCAAGCCGGAGATACCGCTCATCGGCGACCACGGCATACCGCTCCGTGACGAGCTGGAACTCGAGCTGATCCTCACGGACGGCCAGGACACTCTCGAAAACCGAACCGATCACCGAGGAGAAGCGTGAAACGCTGGCTTGATCGAGGGTTCGACCCCGACAAGGACACGCGGGATAGGGAGCCGGTAGAACCGGTTCGGGTCGAGCCGCTCGAGGCCGGGGGCGAGCGGCCTTCCTACGCGCTCCCCGTCATCCTCACCGCGCTCTTTGTCCTTGCGCTGGGTGCCGCTTTGGCCGGCCACTTCGGCGTCTTCTCGAGCAACCCCACGCCGGAACCGACGCTGCCGGCTCCCACTCCGATCGCATGGGTGGACACCACCGCCGCGCCCGCGCCGTCGCCTGAGCCCGGCGCGGTGTCGTCCAGCCCGGAGGCGCCGATACTCCTGCGGGCCGGCCTGAGGACCGACGCCAACCTCTGGCATCGGGGCACGCCCAGCCATTTCACGCTGGATCTGACCAACCCGACTGCCACCTTCATCCCGATGAGCCCATGTCCCGCGTATCGGATGTACCTGACCGGCATCGACAACTCCACGGCACCCGTCCGGCTCCTCAACTGCGCCGCGATCGGTTCGATGCTCCTGCCGGGCCAGACGATCTCGCTGGACATGGTCTACACGCCGGCGATGGACGATCCGCTGACGGGCATGAGACTGGTCTGGCAGTGGGTCACGCCGGAGACGATCCAGGCGATCGCAACGCTCGACGTGTCGATCGGGCCCTAGTCCGGGCCAGCCCGAGGCGCTAGCCGGCCGCGGCGGTGCCCGTGCTGCCGGGGGCGTGGAGCGGCATGCCCGCCGCGCAGGCCGGGCAGGTCTCGGGGCCCGGATCGTAGGTGGGCAGCTGGAGCTGCCACAGCGGCCGGAGCGGGTAACTCCGCCCGGTCTTCGGCGAGGTGAGCGTGGCCAGCCCACCGGACCGATCGGCCAGGACGGCGCAGGTGATGATCTCGCCGCCGAACCCCTCCACCGCCGGCAGCATCGCCAGCAGCGAGCCGCCCGTTGTCAGGATGTCGTCCACCAGCAGCACCCGCTCGCCGGGGGCGATGGCGAAGCCACGCCTGAATTCGCGCCGTGTCGTCCCGTCCGGGTCCTTCACCTCTTCGGCGAAGATGCTGCGGACCCCGAGTTGACGGGCGGTCTCGAAGGCCAGGACCACGCCGCCGGTCGTCGGCCCGGCAACGAGGTCGACCATCGGCGAGCCGTCCGGGTTGCGATGACGGGCCGCCCAGAAGCCGCACAACTCGCTCGTGGCCGCCGGGTCCTGCAGGACGAGGAACTTCTCCAGGTACCGCTCGGAGTGCTTGCCGCTCTTGAGCAGGAAGTGGCCTTCCTTGAGCGCGCCGGAGCGACGGAAGAGCTCCTCCGTCCGGGAGGCGATGGCCCTGGCCGCGGCCAGCTGGACTTCCGATCGAACCGTCGTCATTTCCGTCTCCAATCTCCGGCATGGGCGTCGGCCAGCCAGAGCAGCGCCAACAGGGCGATCCCGCCCCCGACGATGACGATCACGGCCGATACTCGGCGCCCTTGGCCGACGGCGCCCCGGTCCGCTTCGGCAGCGCCGTGCCGATCAGCGGCCGGTAGGAGTCGAAGCCTCGGCGCACGCACTCGGCCCGAAGCTCGTCGACGAGCCGGACCGGCAGCTCCGGGTCGGCGAAGATCGCCGTGCCCACCTGGACGGCAACTGCGCCGCAGGCGAGGAAGTCCAGCACGTCGTCCAGGTTCGTGACGCCGCCGATGGCCACGATGGGGATCGAGACCACCTGCGCCACCTCGTAGACGATGCGCAGCGCCACGGGCTTGATGGCCGGGCCGGAGAGGCCGCCGTAGGTGTTGCCGAGGAAGGCCCGCGTCCGATCGGGCGCCACTGCCAGCCCCGAGAGAGTGTTGATCGCCGAGATGGCGTCGGCTCCAGCCTCCTCGATCGCTTTGGCAATGGGCCTCACGTCCGAGACGTTGGGCGAGAGCTTGACCATGAGCGGCAGCTCGGTCACTCGCCGGACGGCGGCGGTGACGGCCCTTGCAGCGTCGCGATCGATGGCGAATTGGAGCCCGCCCTTGCCGACGTTGGGACAGCTGATGTTCAGCTCGATGCCGGCGACTCCGGGCACCCCGTCCAGCCTCCGGACGACCTCGACGTAGTCCTCGATCGATTCGCCGGCGACGTTGACGATGACCGGCACCTTCCAACCCTGCCAGATGGGGCCGTACTTCTCGATGACGGCGTCGACGCCGGGGTTCTGGAGGCCGATGGAGTTGAGCATTCCGCCGGGCGTCTCGATGACCCGCGGCGGCGGGTTTCCGGCTCGCGGCCTGAGGGTGGTGCCCTTGCAGCAGATCGCGCCGATGCGCTGGACGTCCACGACCTCGCCGTATTCCACGCCGTAGCCGAACGTGCCGGAGGCCACGAGGATCGGGTTGGCGAGGGGCAGGCCGCGCTTCGGCGCCAGGTCCACCGACAGGTCGACCCGGTCCAGGGCCTCGCGCTGGGCCAGCGTCGGCTGAACCGCGGCGGGCGTACCGAGCCCGGCAGCCGCGCGGGCAGTCTCGGCGTTGGCGCGCCCGGCCGGCGGAACCTTGATTCGGTCGACCGGAACGATGGCGCTCTTCGGCTTTCGAACGGTCGGCGTCCTCTTGGACCGATCGGAGTCTTTGCCGAGCCGCATGTCACCGAAGGCGACGACCACCTTCTTCGTCTTCATCGACTTGCTCTCATGCGCCGGCCGGCCATGCGATCTCCTCGGCGGCGAAGACCGGACCCTCGCGGCAGACGCGCAGCGGGCCCTCGACGCCGATCACAGCGCAGCCCAGGCAGGCGCCCACCGCGCAGCCCATCGTCTGCTCCATCGACACCTGGAGGAACGACTTCCGCCGAGCGGCGGTGGAGCCGAGAGGGTCCGCCTTGCCGGCGCCTCGCTTGCGCCCCAGCTTCGCCACTCCCAGCCGGGCCCGGCGTCCGGAGGCAAGCTGGGCGAGCCGGGCCAGCATGGGGTGCGGTCCGCAGGCAAACGCCTGGTCGGCCCAGGCCTCGTAGTCCTGAACCAGCTCGGTCACGAAGCCGTAGTGGCCCAGCGACCCGTCGTCCGTGGCCACGACGTACTCCACCTCGTCCGGCAGAAGGCTGGACGGATACACGTGGCTCGCGCTGAGCGCGCCGAATAGGATCGTTACGCTGCGGCCGTCCCGGATCGCCTCGTCGGCCAGCATCCGGACACCGGCCATCCCCAGGCCCCCGGCGATCAGGAGCAGGTGGCGGCTCCGCGGATCCACCTCGAACGGCCGGCCGAGCGGGCCGAGCATGTCGAGCCGCTCGCCTTCGCGGACCCGGGTCATCCACTCCGTGCCGCGACCCACCGTCCTGAAGTGGAGCGTGACGATGCCGGTGGCGGGGTCGGCAGTGTTGATCGAAAAGGGCCGGCGCAAGACGAGGCCGGAGTAATCGCCCGTTCGAACGTGGACGAACTGGCCGGCCCGGGAACCGCTGGCGAGCTCCGGGGCATGGAACGACTGAAGCCACTGCCCCGGCAGGATCTGCCGGCTTTCGACCAGCTCAGCCGCGACGAGGCGCATCGTCACCGGCGGTCGTCGCCCTCCCCGCCCTCCGGGCCCTCCTCGGCCTCTTCCTCGTCGCCTTCTTCGTCCTCGTCGCCTTCCTCTCCTTCGTCGCCTTCCTCGTCCTCGGCACCGGAGGGCTCGCCGAGGGCCGGGAATGCTTCGGCCAGGGTGTCGGCCAGGTCGCCGAAGATGTCGGTCGGGTCGTAGAACTCGACGAGGTCGTCCGGCCCGTCGAGCTTGCGCCAGGTACCGGCCTCGGCCTCGGCCTCGGGCACGACCTCCGCCACGAACGACCCATTGGACCGCAGCGTCAGCCGCTCGTCCTCGTCGTCCACGATGATCAGGTCGCCGAGAACACCGGTGAGCTGAGAGGCGGCACTCTCGAACTGCTCGAGCAGATGGGCCTCGGTCTGCTGGCTCCGCTCCTGGAAGGCGAGGGCGAGGTCGTAGAGCCGTTCGGCGGCCTCCTCCTCGTTCTCGGGCGCTTCCTCGTACTCGGGCCGCGCGGCCCAGTCGTCGGCGGCCGCGGCGTACGGATTCTCGCCGCCCAGGGCGACGGTCTCCGACGGCGCGATGTCGGCCGACTTGAGCAGGTCGCCGGTCGCGGTGGGCTCCTCTTCCAGCCCCGCCTCGGTCTTGGTGGCTTCGGCGAAGGCGGCGAAGACGTCGGCCAGGTTGTAGAGCTCGATGAGCTCCGACGGGCTGTCGATGGTCTCGGTCTCGCTGACCCACTTCCCGGTGGCTTCGTCGAGGTAGCGGCTGCGGCTCCGGAAGGTGAGGTCCTCGGCGATCGCCAGGTAGTCCACCTCGTCGTCGATCAGGACCAGGCCGCCCAGATCGGCGATTCGTGCCCTGTTCGCCTCCAGGAACTTGCTCAGCTGCGCCGACGCGGCTACCAGGAAATCGGACCTCTCGAGCGAGGCGTCCGCGGCGAGTTCGCCGAGCTGGTCGTTGCGGCTCGTATCCATCGCTGTGGCCCTCCTTAGCCCTTGAACTCGAGATCCGGGCCGATGCGCTCCCGGAGGAACATGGAATGGTGTCGTTCGAACATCCACTCCCCGGCCCGGTGGCCGAGGGCGCGGGTGGCTTCGTCCCGCTCGAGCTTGTCGATCGTGGCGTAGTCGGGTAGGTCGAGCAGGATCACGTTGTCGAAATCCCAGCCGTAGGCAACGTTGTACCAGCCGATGAACTTGATGCCGAACTTCTCCTCGTACTGCTTCATCTGGCGAGGAAGCAGCGTCTTCATGAAGAATTTGAAGAACGGGTCTCGCCCCCGGCGGACCGAGAAGAAGGTCGCAAGGACTGGCACGGGCTATGCGGTCTCCTGATTTGCAGCGGGGGCGGTCGCCTGGGCGAGCCGCCGCGGCCTCCTATTCTCGCACGCCGGAGGGCCGGCCCCACAGCGTCAACCGCGCGCTCGCATCGGACCATCGCCGAGGCGGCCAACGCATGCCCGCAGGCGCACGCCGGCAGGTGCCTAGTCGGAACCGGCCTCGGGATCCTCGTAGGCCAGGCGGCCGCCAGCGATCGTCAGCAGCACGCGACCCGGCACCTCGCGGCCGATGAGCGGCGAGTTCTTGCCGCGCGACAGCAGCGCTTCAGGCGTAACCCGCCAGCGGTCGGCCCGATCGAAGACGACCAGGTCCGCCGGCGCGCCCTCCGTCAGGCCGCGCGGCCGGGCAGCGGAAGTGCCAGCGGTCCCCGTCGAGGCGGCCGCGACGGCGGCCGGTCCGGTGGTGAGAGCGGCCACGGCGCGGGCCAGAGGCAGCCTGCCCGCGTCGACCAGCGAGAGCAGGATGCCCAACGCGGTCTCTATGCCGCTGATCCCGTTGGCGGCTCTTCCGAACTCCACTTCCTTGTCCACGACCGTGTGAGGGGCGTGGTCCGTGGCCACGGCATCGGCCGTTCCGTCGAGCAGGGCCGCCAGGCAGGCCGCGGCATCGGCGGCGGTCCGTAGCGGCGGATTGACGCGCAGCGAGGTGTTGTACGGGCCGGCCTTCAAGACGCCGTCCGCCCACGGATCGCGTGGCGTGCCGTCGGCGTCGATCGCATCCCAGGCCCACCGCCGCGCGCCGGCAATCCACTCGTCCGTGAAGGCGAGGTGGTGCGGGGTGACGTCGCACGTCACGGGGAGTCCGGCGGCCCGGGCGCGGCGGACCAGGTCCAGCGCCGCGGCCGTGGAGACGTGCGTCAGGTGGAGCCGCGCCGCCGGCTGATCGCCGAGAGCGTCGGCGAGAACCGCGAGGTCGCGCGCCACGGCGTTGACCTCGCCGGCGGTCGGCCAGCCGGCCAGGCCCATGACCGAGGCCACATAACCCTCGTGAGCCTCGGCGCCGGCGGTCAGCTCCGCATCCTCGGCGTGGTCAACGATCGGCAGGCCGAGCATGCCCGCGTACAGGAGGGCGCTTCGCAGGAGTTTCGGTGTCTTGACCGGCGCGCCGTCGTCCGAGTAGCCGACGACGCCGGCGTCGGCCAGCTCGCCCATCGCCGAGAGCTGCTCCCCTGCCCGCCCGGCCGAGACCGCACCGTAGGCGAGCACCTCGATCGGCGAGCCCGAGGCTCGGGCGGCGGAACGGATCCGCTCGACCACGCCGGGGTCGTCGACGGCCGGCGAGGTGTTCGGCATCAGGGCGACGGTCGTGAAGCCGCCGTGGGCGGCCGCGGCGGAGCCCGTGGCCACCGTCTCGGCGTCCTCGAAGCCGGGCTCGCGGAAATGGGCATGCAGATCGAACAAGCCGGGGGCCACGACGACGCCTTTGTCCGTGACGCCGGCGGCCTCCTCGCCCTCGAGCCACACGACCGATTCGAGGATGCCGTCGGTAACGACGATCTCGCCGGGGCCTTCGCGGCCGGAGACCGGATCGACGAGCCAGGCCTTCTCCAGCTCGAACCGCTCGACGGTCTCGCCGATCATCGGGCCGGTCGCGGTCATCGGGCAGCCTCGCCGCGGGCGGCTTCGTGAGCACCCGCCAGCAGGTAGAGCAGCGCCATCCGGACCGCGACGCCGTTGGCCACCTGGTCCGTGATCACCGAGCGGCCGCTGATGGCCACGTCAGGCGCGATCTCGACGCCCTCGTTCATCGGGCCGGGATGCATGACGATTGCATCCGGCTTGGCCAGCGAGACGCGTTCGGCGTTGAGCTGGAACCGGGCCGCGTACTCGCGCAGCGACGGCAGCAGGCCCCCCTGCATCCGCTCGCGCTGGATGCGCAGGCCCATGACCACGTCCGCGTCGCGGAGAGCGGCGTCGATGTCGCTCGTCACGTTGAACCGGCCGTGGCCCGGGATCGCCCCGCCGGACCAGGCCGCCGCCCAGCGATCCATCCCCCGCAAGAGAGTGGCCGGACCGCACAGCCACAGGTCCGCTCCGGCCGCGGTCAGCGTCCAGATGTTCGAACGGGCAACCCGGGAGTGCAGGATGTCGCCGACGATCGCGACCTTGCGGCCGCGCAGGTCGCCGCCGGGAAGGTTCTCGCGCATCGTGTACAGATCCAGGAGCGCCTGGGTGGGGTGAGCGTGCCAGCCGTCGCCCCCATTGAGGACGTGCCCGCCGAAGACCTCGGCCGCCAGGTACGGAGCCCCGGAGACGGCGTGGCGCATCACCAGGATCTCGGCCCCGAGGGCCTCGAGCGTCCGGACGGTGTCCACCAGCGACTCGCCCTTCGTCACCGAAGAAGTCGCGGTGGAGATGCTGACCACGTCCGCCGAGAGGTTGCGGGCCGCGGTCTCGAAGGAGACCCGAGTCCGGGTCGAGGCCTCGTAGAAGAGCGTGGTGACGCGGCGGCCGTTCAGGGCCGGGACCTTGCGGATCGGGCGGGCCAGGATGCCCTTCATCTCGTCGGTGGTCCTCATGATCAGCTCGATCTCGGGCCACGTGACGACGTCCACATCGATCAGGTGCCGGTGGTGCCAGCCCACCGCCGGGGCGTGTGCCGCGGGCGCCACGGCGGTCATCGGTCGCCTGCCCCGGACGCGTCGGAGGCCGGGAGTTGCCGGGCAATGCTGACTTCGTCGACCTCGTCGAACTCGGCGACGTGGACGTGGACGATCTCCTCGCGCGAAGTCGGCACGTTCTTGCCGACGTGGTCCGCACGGATCGGCAGCTCGCGGTGGCCGCGGTCGATCAGCACCGCCAGCCGGATTGCCCGCGGCCGCCCGAAGTCGATCAGGGCGTCCATGGCGCACCGGATCGTACGGCCCGTGTAGAGCACGTCGTCGACCAGGACGACAGTGGCGCCGTTCAGGTCGAAGGGCAGGTCCGTGCCCTTGACCATCGGCTGCTCGGCGACGAGTGAGAGGTCGTCGCGGTAGAAAGTGATGTCGAGCGCTCCCACGGGGAGCCGCATGCCCTCGTGCTCCTCGATCGCGTCGGCGATGCGCCGGGCCAGCGGAACACCGCGGCGCTGGATGCCGACGAGGGCGAGGCCCTTCGTGCCGGCCTGCTTCTCGACGATCTCATGGGAGATCCGAACGATGGCCCGCCGGATCTCGTCCCCGGTCATGATCTGCCGGTCGGTCATCGATTCTCGCTGCCCTGCACGGCGCAGTCCTCCTTCCCGGCCTCACGGTGCCGGTCGTTAAAGGGTCGTGCGAAGGATACAGCGCCGGGAGTCGCGATGCCCGAGACCGTCGGCCGCGCCGGCGGGCGCTCAGTTGCCGGGACGATCCGTGGGAAGGGCCGGCGGCGATGGCGACGTCGAGGCGGGCGCGCCGCTCGGCGTAGGGCCGGGCGTCGGCGGGACCGGCGTGGCAATCGTCGACGGCGGAACCGCCGGGACGGCCTGCATGTACGTCTTGCCGTCGACGGCCGACGTATAGACCAGATGGCCTTCATCGAACGCGACGTTCGCCAGCACCTTGTCGGCGGCCAGGAGCGGCTCGTTCGTCGCCACGCGGCCGCTTCCCTGATCTATCGAGAAGAGGCTCAGACGGCCGATCCTGGAGCTGCCCGGATCGGCGACCCAGACCGCGACGTGCTTGCCGGTGGCATCCCAGGCGACCACCCAGCCGCGGACCATGTTCGCCGCCGCGCCCACCGGGAGGATTTGCGGCATCGCCGGTTGCGGACTCGCGGTTGCGGACGGCTCGCTGGACGGCGCCGAAGTGGCTGCGCTCGGGGCCGCCGTCGGCGACTCGGTCGGACCCGGCTCGAGGCTTGGGCCCGGCGAGAGCGTCGGTTCGGCCGTCGGTGAGGGACTGGGCGAAGGCGAGGGGCTCGGCGAGGGGCTCGGCGCCACGAATTGCGCGAACGAGGCCGGAGCCAGGGTCAGGTTTGACCAGCTCTCGAAATAGAGGTCGCCGCTGGCCGGTCCCCACAGCCCGGTGGCCGGGTCGAGCTGGACCGTCCCGGCCCAGTAGACCAGGTACTTGCCGGTCGGATCCACGGCCGGGAGCAGCATCGAACGACCGATGGCGAGGGCCTTGCCCGTGCCCGGGTCCCATATGTATGAGGTGGAGCGCGCAGCGCTCGCGCCACCCGTGGAGCCCGCCGAGATCTCGCTGATCAGGATCCGGCCGCCGTACCAGCCGGCGAACAGGCCGGAGTGGCGGAAGGTTATCCGCGTGGCCTGCTCCTGCCCCGACCGCCAGAGGAAGACATCGGGGCCCGTGCTGTGGTCTGCGGGCCGGGCCGCGAAGGCGACGAGGCTGCCGTCTGCCGAGAACTCGGGATCCCGGCCGACGATCTCGTAGCCGGAGAGGATGGCGATCGGCTGGGTCGCGGCCGGAGCCGGGGGCGCGGGCGTGGCCGAGGCCGGAGACGATGGAATGGGAGTGGGCGTCGGAGCGGGTGTGGGCGTCTGGGCGGCGCCCGTCGAAGCGCTCGCAACGGGCAGGGTCGAGGAGCCGGCGGACGCGGTCGCGGTAGCGCCGGCCGAGGCCGCCGTTGCCC
>Ga0209777_10003561_pt1 | contig 19149 bp, 12 predicted proteins | sample FrelakmetHBP12HB_FD_187147 | JGI IMG/M metagenome (GOLD analysis project Ga0209777, IMG submission 187147) | Freshwater lake sediment microbial communities from the University of Notre Dame, USA, for methane emissions studies -HBP12 HB (SPAdes)... | ecosystem: Environmental > Aquatic >...
TCCTCATCTCCTCTGGATGGTCGCTGTAGTCCGCGTCCATGAACACGACGATGGTGGACCCGGAGTGGTACTTCTTCTTCACGTACTTGATGCCTGCAAGGCACGCGCTGCCGTAACCGCGCTCGGGCTCGACGATTACGCGGGCCCCGAGCTTTCTTGCGATCTTGCCCGTATCATCCGTGCTCCCGTTGTCGACGACCACGATCTCATCGACCAATTTCCTAGGAATGTCGCCAATCACCTTGCCTAGGGACTCCTCTTCATTGAGGGCCGGGATGACGACTACGATAGAGGAGTTCATTCCTCCTCGGCCCCCTTTGATGGTCTCACCGACAGCAGTCCGGAGGTCCTTTTGACGGACCTCACCCCAAGCTCGTAGAAGATCTCGAAGGACAGCAGGATATAGAAGGGCAGGTACTCGACGAGCCTTATCCAAAGGACCTCGTCCCAGAGGTTGCGGGTATCGAACAGGATGTAGATGTGGTACGATAGGAAGACCGAGCCCGTCAACAGTATCCATGAGGGCGATATAAAGACGCAAAGGAAGGGGATCATCCAGATGATGTACCAGGGCTGGATGGTCGATGTCAAAAGCAGGAACAGGCCAGTGAGCAAGAAGGCATACTTGAACAGCTCCCGCGGCCGATCGGAATTCTTCCTCGAATAGTAGATCAAACAACCCAGCGCGATCGCGAAGACCAGTGCAAGGGCGTTCCTTGTCATCGTCATCGCGGCCGTATGGTCAGTGGCCAATCCCGAGCTTTGCAGGACATTGACGATGGCCGGGAAGATGCTCCCGTTGAAGAACCAGCGGTCGGTGTAGATGGACAGTCCCGAGAACAGGTCCATGCCCGCTCCGATGTACGGAAGGTAAAGGACACCTAATATCGCCACGAAGACGGCGGTCCCTTTCTTTCCCCAGGCCTTGAACAGCACCGGTGCGAAGAGCAAGGGAAATATCTTCGTGAGGGCCCCCAGCGCGAGGGCCACCGCGGAGGTCATCTTGCTCCCCCGTTGGAGGGCCAAAAAGGACAGCAGCACGAAAAGTATCGCCAACGAATCGATATGGCCGCAGTTGGCGAAGTTCGTGATGACCAGCGGGCACCATGCATAGATTATGGATAAACGAGGGTCGGTCCCGAAGCCCTTGAGCAGCTTGAACAGAAGATAGACGCACACGATATCGAAGGACATCGAGAAGAACTTGAACAGCCAGATGCAGTTCACCGACGGATATATCATGTATACCGCGCTGAAGGCCATCTGCGCGAAGGGAGGGTACGGCGAGGACACGTCCGGGTTGTTGATGTGATTCCAGTTGGCATCGCGGTACTGCTCTAGCTCCTGGGCGTTTGGCGGATAGAGGTACGGGTTTATCCCGTTGGCCCCGATCTTCCCCTCCCAGTAATATCGGTATACATCGTCGGAAAGGGACGGCCCCGTGAACAAGAAGACGACCCTCAGGAGGATCGCCACGACCAAGATGATGTAAAGGATCTCTTTTTGCCTTGAGGCCTTTTGGTCCTTCTTGGTCCAAGGCCTAGGTGGTTTCTCCCTCGTGGAATAAGCCCAAAAGACCGCGACAGCATAGACCGTAAAAGGCAAAAAGAACAGGACCTCGAGCTCTTCCCTGGCCCGGTCAAGCTGCGTCGCGTAAAGGAACAGCGACAGCGCCAAGGCCAGGGCTGCCCCGAGGACCAGCAAGACCCAGTTCCTCAGGATGAAGGAGCTGTCAAGAACTACCTTCGACCGGGCCATCAGGTACCCTATGGTCGTGGTATCTTTACTTTTTTGTTGGTACCCAGCGGACCTTCCTGATGCCCAGGAACCACCTGACAGTAGCGTAAAAGGCCGCCGCCGTCTCCAAGGACCCTGCTAGAGGCGACACGACAAGTATCTTCAGGTGCTCAGCGAATTTTTGTCCTGTGGTCAGGTCCTTATGCTCGAGGATCCTCGCGAGCCCGATCTGGTTCCCACCTAACCATAAGGCCAGTCCAGGGACTAAAAGCACAGCCCAGATCCTCAGATAGATGATCTCGAAGCCGCTGTAATGCAACCCGTAGACCAGGCTGAAACACCACAAGGTCATGAAGAAGAAGAAGAACAAGCCCGTGAAGAAGCCCAGGGAATAGAGCGTGACCCTGTACCTGATTATCGACCGAAGCTTGATGCGGTCAATGAGGCTCATCTCCTTGAACTCCTTGGACCGCCCTAGCATCTCGAGGGCCTGCCACACGCCCGTGACCCACCGGACGCGCTGCCGAACAGAATCGCGCAAGCTCATGGGCGGCTGCTCATAGAGCAAGGCACCATGCCATCCGAAGACCTCCTTTCCGTAATTGATGTAGGCCTTCAATCCGAAGACGATGTCCTCCGCGATGAAGGGCTGCCCGTCGAGGTTTCCCACATCCCACCCGATGTCCATAGCGAGATTTTCCTCGATGACAAGGTTGCTCCCGTGGAGGTGCTGGGGCGGCGGGTCCGTCATGACCTTGTGGCAGTGATAGCAGTGGAAGGGCCGGTTCGCCTCCATCTGCCTGCTTATGACGTTGGTGTCGAACCATCTGAGCGGATAGACTATAGGACCGGCCGTGATGCGCTTTCCCGTCCTGATGGTGTTGTACATAAGCCTTGCGAAATCCTCGGGCGATATGACGGACTCGGCATCGAAGTACATGATGAACCCGCGCTCGACCTCCGTTTCCTTCTGGCGCTGCTCGATCATGTAATGGTGGGCCCGGGCCTTACGAAGTGTCCTGTTCTTGGTCTTGTAATCCTTCGGAACGACGTAGACATTGACCGGGACCGGCGGGTCCTTGAACCTGGCCTTGAGCTTCTTTTTATCTAACGGTGATTCTGTTACGACATCGATGCGGAGCCTGCCTTTGTAGAGCGGCTCAGAGGAAAGCTTGAAGACGCTCTCGATGCCACGCTGGACGACCTGGAGCTCCCCGCCGCGCGTCGTTATCTGGAACTTGAAGAGCGGGACCTTATCTAGACCTCTTTTTTCCATCATCCTCTTGATCTTCTCAACCGTCGGTGGTGGGTCCATGACATAATTGCGCCGGCCGTGGATATAAGCGGGCAAGAGTGCGAACAGGTAATAGATGGCAGCGAGGGTATAGAGGATGTACCCCATGATCCACAAGGACAGGAACCAGTAATCTATCATCTCAGGCCCCGCCTTCGGAATCCAGTTCCTTTAACAGGGCCGCGATCTTCTTATCCTCGAGCCTTGCACGTTCCCAGTCCTTTTGTGTGTCGACATCGTAAAGTTTGGGCAGAAGCTTGACCGAGGAACCTTGGGCCCGTTCTAGCGTCTCTTGCAAGACCGTGTCCGTGCTCCAGTGGATGCCCTTCAGAATTCTCTTTGCTAGGCCTGGGTCCTTCAGTCCGAGGATGTAATACCCGCCGTCCTCCGCAGGGCCGATCGTGATGTCGTGGTCCTTCAGGCCGTCGAAGGCGGCCTTCAACACCTCGGTGGTAAGTCCCACACAGTCCGTTCCGATCACAACGGCCTTGGATGCACCTTGGGAAAAGACATCTTCGAAGGCGGAAAGGAACCTTTCACCCAGGTCGCCATCTGATTGTTTTGTAAGATCCCAGCCCTTGCTGAGGTCCACCATCGGCACGGCGCCCTTGCCTTTTGCCTCGTAAAAGAGCATGATCTTTGCGCCCTTGAATTTGCGGACGACATCGAAGGTATATCTCAACAGAACTCGGAAAGCGATAAGTGCCTGGGGCTCGCCGACCTGTCTGGCAAGCCGGGTCTTGACGAACCCCTTGACCGGCTCTTTAAAGAACACCATTAGGGTGTTGTCCGCAGGGCGGGTCTTTCCAGGTCCTCGCGGCATCTTTTTCGTACCCTCCAGGTCACAGGATAAGGATACCTGTTAATCTTCTTTATTGAATCGCAGGGTCCCGCTCCCCAAAGGTTTAATTATCGGTCCAGGACATTATCTTGAGGAACTGGATTGTGACCTGAATATAGACGGTGGTGCGGGAGGGTTTGAAAATGGTGATATACCTAGACAACGCGGCGACATCCTGGCCAAAGCCAAAGCAGATGCTCGAGGCCATGGTCAACTTCACGAACAACATAGGTGCCAACCCAGGGCGCTCGGGTCACAGGCTGTCCGTCGAGGCCGGCCGGATCGTCTGCGACGCCCGCGACAACGTCGCCAAGCTCTTCGGCATCGAGGACTCGATGCACATCACTTTCGGCCTCAACGCCACCGATGGCCTGAACCTGGCCATCCGCGGCACCGTCCAGAAGGGCGATCATGTCATAACAAGCTCCATGGAGCACAACTCCGTCATGAGGCCTCTGAGGGACCTCGAGAAGGAAGGCGTCCAGATAACGGTCGTTCAATGTTCCAAAGAGGGCTTCTTGGACCCAGCGGACATCGTCCCGGCCATCAAACCCAATACCAAGCTCATCGTCATGAACCACGGCTCCAACGTGGTCGGAAGTCTGCTGCCTCTGCGCGAGGTCGGCAAGATCGCAAAAGAGCACAAGATACGCTTTGCCATCGACGCCGCACAAACGGCCGGCGTCATTCCCATCGATTTCAAAAAGGACAACGTCGACCTCGTCGCCTTCACGGGCCACAAAGGACTTTTGGGCCCGCAAGGGACCGGCGGTCTGGCAATAGCCGACCACCTGACCGAAAAGGACCTGCGCCACATCCGGTCCGGCGGGACAGGCTCGCGCTCCGAGTTCGAGGTCCAGCCCGAGTTCTTCCCAGATAAATACGAAGCGGGGACCATGAACACCGTCGGGCTGGCCGGATTGGCGGCCGGCGTCCAGTACATTCTCGACGAGGGCATCGATAAGATCCACGCGCGCGAGATGCGCCACACCAAGCGCTTCATCACGGGCCTCAAGGACATGGAAAGCGTGATCTTGTACGGCGGTAAGGACGAGAAGCGCCAGACAGCCACTATGTCCATCAACATCAAGGACATGTCCCAGTCGGATATCGGGCTTTTGCTCGACGAGGAATACGACATCATGGTCCGGGTCGGGCTCCACTGCGCCCCTATCGCCCACAAGACCATCGGGACCTTGCCCAACGGGACCGTGAGGCTCGCCGCAGGCTATTTCACGACCGACCAAGAGGTCGAGACGGCCCTCAACGCGATCCAGGAGATAGTTAGCAACAAAGGGAAGGCCAAGGCAACTGCCAAGACCATTCCCAATGCGGGGAGCGTCTGCAAGCCCAAGACCAACAAAGGCAAGAAGTAAAGGCGAAATATTGATTGAGGTCCAGAATATACGGTGGTCCTGATGCACGTCGTGACCTTCTATTCAACGAGCGTGGCCATGCGGGCCGAAAAGGTCTCTAAGGCTGCTGGTTGCACTGTCAAGCTCATCCCGACACCTCGGCACCTGAGCGCCGACTGCGGTACAGCTCTGAGGATCGAGGACAAGGATGTCGAGAAGATCCGAAAGCTTTTGTCCGAAAGCAAGGTCCAGTTCGTCGAAATAGCAGAACTGACGCCCGCGTGATCGATCTAGAACGCCGAGCATTTATTGGTCCTTTCGTTCCATTTTACAAAGATGTACCACCCAAGGAAGATCAGCAGTATCAGCCCTACACCACCGGCATAACCGAGCGGGTGGCCCGCGATCTGCGCATTGGGCAAGAAGACCGCCTGCTTTGTCCAATCCGGCAAGATGCCCAAAAAGCCCGGCAACAGATATTCGGCCGTCAGCGGCGCCGAGATTATCATTCCCAAGACCGCGAACCAGAACTTCACGAAGCCGTCGCCGGCCCCTCGCAAGGAACCGACGGTGCACCCGCCGTTGAGGACCATCCCGAAGCCGAAGATGATGCCTCCCACAAGGCCCGGGATGAAGAAGGTCGACGTCACGAAGGTCATCTCGATGCCCTCGCGCAGGACCATGCCTTTTATCACGGCAAAGCCGAAGAGCGCGACGATCATCCCGGCCATTATATCGATGGTCGATTGCGCATCTCCCGTGAGCCAGGGTTCGCGGAAGGCCCTAGTAATGCAGAACCCGGACCGCTGCAAGGCGATCCCTATCAAAAGCCCGATTATCACAAAGCCTATCAGGACCTTTCCCGTCACATTGGAGCCAAGGTCGTACATCGTGTCGGGGTTGTACAAAAGGGCCAGCATGGCGCCGATCACGATGACCGTAAGACCCGCCATGGGCATTGCGGAGCCCTTCTTCTTAGGCTTAAGGAAGGTCCTTCCTTTTCCTTCGGACCAGTGCGGGAACTTGTTGACCTCCCACACATTGTATCGGACCGCAAGGAAGGAACCGATGAACAGTCCGAGCCCGAACATCAGGGCCCCACCGGACATCGCAGGCCATCCGTTGAAGAAGGCACCGGCGGTGCATCCCGTCGCAAAGATGAAGCCGATGCCGATGAGCAATCCCCCGACCAGGCCTCTAAGAAGGTCCGCCTTCGACGGGACCCTCAGGGCGAACTCTTTGGCCATCATGGAGCTTCCAAAGGCCCCCCAGATCATCATGAGCCACATCATGCCGAAGGGGTTGTGCAGAAAATCTATCGAACCGGGCGCTGATTCATTGAGCGGAAGACCCAAGGTGTGGTACATGTGCTGGCCCAAGATGACGAAACCCACCGTCGTCCAGGGGTTCCATATGAGGAAAAGACCAATGGTCAGGACGGCCACGATGATGGCGCCTTGCCACATCTTCCAGGCCTTGCCAAAGACGGTCTGATAGAGCTCAATGAGTGCCTGCTTCATCCAATCCTTGCCTCTTCGGTGGATCTTCCCAACCTATCTTCTAATATACTGTAACGTCCAGTTATATACTTTAAGATGGGCTCCAAACCATGATTATTCGAATTATGTTTGAATAGCATAAAATAGTATAAACTCATAAACAAATGGATTTCATCATGTCTAGGGTGGCACCGATGCGCAAGCCGGGGCACACTATTGGGAAAAACAGCGTGCCTGTGATGATGGCCAGCGTGGCCCTCGTCATGTTATTTCTAGCGCAACCTTTCCTTACAGTCATGGCCTCCGAAGGACCCTCTCCTGACGGGACGGTCGCGCCTCTAGCAACAGGCCCGAGGGCAGTCACGTATTATGCAAACCACCCGAGGATCCTGTTCCGAGATACCGCCTGGGCCGGAGGACTGTCCGTCCAGGACCTCAGGAACAGATGCCAGTCTGGGACCGTATGGTGGGCCCAGTGCCAGCGCCTCCTAGCGGCCGGGCCCGGCGTCGACCGCGAGATGGCGACCTATGCGATGAGATACATCCTGCAAGGCAACAATGCCGACGCGGACTATGTGATCACCAAGATGAAGGCAGTCAATACCGCAGTGGCCAACGCGACGACCTTGGCCGACCTTTCCTTGGCCTTCGATTGGGTCTACAATTACACGAACTTCCTCCCCGCGGACAAGACAACGGTCGAGAACAAGATCGACGCTTTGGCAATTACGATCCTCAACTCCATGTCCTATCGCCACATCTGGGCCAAGGACATGGCCGAGATCGGCGCCGTGGGACTGGCAGGCCTCGCCTTGGAAGGCCACCTCGCGAACGCGGACAAGTATCTCGCTTCTTCCATCCAGAACGGCACCTACGAGATGGCCGCCCTGGACTATTCCAACGGCACCTGGCCCGAGGGCCTTTGGTACCTCGACTTCGCAAGGCTTCCCCATTTCCTGGAGTTCCTCGAAGGTTACAGGACCGCCACGCAACCGTCCATAGATTATTTCAACATCATAAAAACGAACCAGCACGACTGGCTGCGAAAGATGCTCTACTTCCACATCTACAATTACGAGCCCTACGGCGAGAACGCAAGGCTCGGGGACATGGCCACAGGCTCGCTGAAGTATTATTTCAGGCCCAACCTCGAGCTCATGGTCAACAAGACACGCGACGCTGCCGGGGCAGAGTACCTCAAGGTCCTCGAGGCCAACCCCAAGTGCACGCCGACCTACACCGTCGGCACGACCTTCAAGTTCCTGCTGTGGTACGACCCCACCATACCTTCCAACGGGCTTTCCTCTCTCCCCAAGGTCGCATGGCTTGGACCGGGGACCTTCGATTACGTCGTCATGAGGACCGGCTGGGGGCCCTCCGATGAGGTCATAACCTTCCGCTCCGGCGACGGCTTTGCCAACCACGAGCACCTCGACAGCGGGTCCTTCACCGTGACCCGGGGCGTGCCCTTGGTGATCAACAGCGGCACCAACGCAACGGCCGGGACCGAGCACCGCGAGAACTACTACCTCCGGACCGTGGCCACCGACGCCATGAACATCTACATGAGCGGAGAGGCCTTCCAGTGCCCAGCTTTCGGAGGCTGGTGCTCCAACGACGGCGGCGAGAGGATCTATTCGTACAATCCAAGCTTCACGACCCAAGAGGACGATGTGAAGCTGAGCACCTATATCGCCTCCAAGACCGGCGGGACGCATTTCGAGACCGGCAACATCATCGACCTCAATGTCAACTCGGATTATGTGTACGTCCAGGGCGACTACACCCAGGCCTACAACAGCCCCTATTACAAGGTCACAAGTAAAGCCAAGGTCAACCTTGTGACACGCGAGATGGTCCTTTTGGGCCCCGAATGGCTCGTCATCAAGGACCGGGCGGTCACGGCCTTGGGCTCCTACAAGACCCGCTTCCCGCTCCATATGCTGAGCGAACCGACCATCAGTGGCAACATCTCCAGCTGGGACGAGGGCGGAGCTGCCATGTACGACGGCGACACCGTCACCATCGACCAGAACAACACTCACCTGTTCTCCAAGACCCTGTTCCCCACGAACCACCTGATAATCAACAGGACCGGCGGGGGCCGCGAGTACTGGGCAGACAGCAACGACCGCACCTACGGGGCCACCACCGACTGGATGGGCGGCGACGGCCGCGTCGATGTCCAGGACATGGACGTCAAGACCGACCACGAGTTCCTCAACGTGATGAACATCCAGGCCGCTGGTGGGAGCTCCACGATGCCCCCTGTCGTCAAGGTCAATGAGGTCGAGGTCATGGGGGCCTACTTCAACAACTCCATGGTCCTGTTCTCCAGCGGCCAGAACAATTACCGCTTCGCCTCCGTCAACATCACGCAGACCGGCCCCACCAAGGTCCACGCCTTCGACATCGCGCCCAACGCCCACTACCAGATAATGAACCTGAACCGCAAGACCAACAAGATCGATTACCTGTCGGCGGACTCGGGTCCCAACGCGACCATGGACTTCAATGTCAATCTGACCGGCGACAATCAGATAATCATCGGCTGGTCCATGACCGGCGACCTTGTGATCGACAGCCTGACCTACACACCCGCCAAGCCCAACCTCGGCGACAACATCACTGTAAAGGCCACCATCAAGAACAAGTCCACCTACTCGTTCACGGCCTGCAACTGGTTCCTGGACTTCTACAACGGGAACCCCGACTCGGGCGGCGTCAAGCTCGGCAACGGGACCGTGGACCTGTGGCCCTTGTCGACCAAGATCCTATCCTTGAACATCACACTCCCTTGGAAAACAAAGTCCCAGCAGGTCTTTGCAAGGCTCCGCCCCAACCTCGTGTGCCCCTTCGTCGATTCCGACGGGACCGACAACACCCAGAACGCTTACATCTACATCAACGCCCAGCCGGTGCCGGTCATAGTCGCGCCCGACAAGGCCTGGGTCAACACCGTTGTCCAGTTCGACGGGAGCCAGTCCTACGACCTGGAGGGGGCCTTACAGTCCAAGAAATGGAACTGGGGCGACGGCTCCCCCGTGGAGGGCGGGACGATCCCAACCCACAAGTTCTGGTACCCGGGGACCTTCAATGTCACGCTCACCATCGTGGATACCAACGGCGTCTCCAATTCCACGGTCCACAAGATCCTCATACGGAACCTCATACGCACGCCGGTGCCCTACTTCGACCTGCACCTGAGCCCCTATGTCGAGGTCGGCAACATCACGACGGCCTACATCTTCAACTCGACAAGCCTGGACCTCGACCATATCATCCAGTGGTACCTATGGGACTTCGGTGACGGGACAAACTCGTCCGGGACCAACGTCACGCATTATTACAAGACGAACGGCTACTACAACATCAGCCTGACCATCGGCTGGAACGACACCGAGACGGCCACGGCCTGGTGGCACTGGCTGCACGTCCTGAACCTGGGCCCCCATGCTGCCGCCGAGGTCAATGGCACAACGGAGTTCACGACCTTTAAAAACGAGCTTCTATTCTTCAACGGCTCCGCAACGGAGGACCCTGACGACGACCCGGTCCAGGCCCACACCTATAGGTGGTTCTTCGACCCCGACAACACCATGGATCACCAGGACGGGGTGACCGTGACGCACCGATATCACAAGAGCGGCACCTACCTGGTGCGCCTGATGGTCCAGGAGGTCGTCGACAACATCCTGTACTCGGACAACGCGACCGTGAAAGTGAACATCCAGAACAGGCCTCCCCACGCCAACATCAGCATCACCAACAAGACCTTGGAATGGGGCGAGCTCCTGTATGTCGACGGCTGGAGGTCCTCGGACCCGGACAATGACACCCTGATTTACCTATGGGATTTCGGGGACAATTCTACCCCTGCTCATGGCATGATCGGAAAGCACTACTACACGGAGGCCGGGCTCTACAAGGTCACCTTAACAGTGACGGACCCTGACAAGGGGACCGACAAGGTCATGATAACGGTGGCGCAAAAGCCTGAGCCGACGCCCTATAAGCCGCCGCCCAAGAAGGACGACACGGCGAAGCGGCGGATGTACATGATAGCCGCCGGGGTCGGGATAGGGGTAGCTGTCGCCCTGATCGCTGCGGTCCTCCTGATGCGCAAGAAGAAGGCCAAGGAAAAAGAAGCGCAGCAGCGGGCAGCCCAGGAAAAGGCCGCCCAGGAGGCTGCGCAGCAGGCCGCTGCCCAATCGGCCTCGGAACAAGCGGTGCAGCAGTATTACCCTGTGGACCAGGCCAATCCACAGGAACCACAGGACCAGTTCGTCGAGAAAAAGGTCCCTGAAACCATGGATGATGGACAAGGCGCGAACTATAAATGAACTTTCCAGTCCAAACAGTGCATAATAGCAAAGTATATCGTGGTAGACCAATTATATAAATAATTATAGATTTTCATCGTTCCAGGTGCGTGTGGACATTAACCCTTATTCAATCTTACCAGCAACATCCATTGTCATTTTCGTCTTCTTCATTTTGTATCTCACATTGCGGGTTCGGCGCACCGAGGCCAGGGATTTCGTGATATTGGCGACTTCTTTCGTCAATGCATGGGCCCTGGGCGAGTTCATGATGCGGGCCTCCAACGATGAGGGCATTGCTCTTATCGGTTCGAAAGTATTCCTCAATACTGGTATCGGGCTTTTGGGTCCGACCGTTCTTTACATGGTGATGCTGGTCGCAGAGTACGTGAAGCCGTTGAAAGGCATCTCCTTGTTCATAACGATCTATATGGTGCCAATCTGGGTCATTGCGGTCAGGGCAGGGACCGACTGGATCCAATCTGGCGTCACTGAGAATTACTGGGGCTACTCAGATGCCCTCTCGGGACCCTTGGGGCCCGTTTACTACATCTTCTCGTCATCCTTTTTATTCGCAGCCCTTGTTCTTTTAGCAAAGCGATATTTCAACACCGTGGGAAATAATAGACAGATCGCCTTGCTGATGTTCGTGGGTCTTCTCATCCCACTGAGCTTGACGGTCTCGACGGACATCTTACTTCCGGCCATCAATATCCGTATACCCGAGCTGGCGGTTCCTGCTTGTATAATCTTTATCGGTGCCTTGTTCGTTTCTTTGAAGAAGTTTGACCTTTTCGAGATCAAACCAGTGACCGAAAAGAAGGTCGCTGTCCCAGAAAAGGGCAGCCCGAAGGAGACGGGGCTGGTAACGGACCTTCCCAGCGGTAAGATATATTATCTCGAGGAATCAAAGCCCGATCTTACCTTTAAAGTGTTTACCTCACTAGTGTCCCACGGTCGTCAAGGCCTTGGTATCATACGAATCAGCCCTCAAAAGTTCCGGGAAATGACCGGGCTCGAGAAAACGCCCGTGATCTGGCTGTCCTCCCAAGAGAACAGCACGATGAAGACGCTAAACCCAAGCTCGATCTCGAGGATCTACGCGACCGTGGTCGAGTTCCTGAAATCAGCGGAACGGCCCGTCATACTTCTCGAAGGCATCGAGGTCCTGATCTTCACCAATAGTTTCAGGGAGGTCATGGGCTTTTTATCTTCGGCCTTTGAAAAGATATCCCTCAGTGACGGTGTCCTGATATTGCCAATCTCAAGGCCGACAATGAACGAGACCGAATGGACCTTGCTGACCAGGCATATGGAGGACCTTGCTAAGTTCAAGGCCGGCCCCGAAGATGCGTCAACTTGAGCTCCTTGACCGCCATCTTCTGGTCATTCCGGTCATTCCTCTTCGGCCGCACCAGGACCCTCGATGGGGGCCCAGTGGCCCTCGTCATGCTCCTTGACCGGTTCTTCCTCAAGGTCCTCGGGCTTGTCCTTCTTCTTCCTGTTGCGCATTGCCAGCAGCAAGATGATGAGGATGCCCACGGCCAGTATCACCAAAAGTGCGATTATGACCGGGCTGCTCCCTAGGCCGGCACTAGGTTGCGAGATCGTGACGATCTTCTCTTTTGTAACGGCGCTGTTGCCCGTGGCGTCTTGGGCTATTATGATGTAATGGAACTTCGTCGAATCCCCCGGGGCCGCTATCTTTGCAGAGTACTGGTTCCCGCTCAATGCAAGGTCCACATGTTTCTTGGCACCGGAGGTCCAGTACTCGACATAGACCTTCGTGACGCCCAGATTGTCGGTGACCGTCGCCTTGAAGTAGAAGGTATCGCCGTATTTTGTGGAGCCCAAGGTCTGGTCAGTTACGACGGGCAGGTCGTTGTCCTTGACAATGAGGCTCCGTGAGAACTCCACGCTGTTGTGCGCCGCATCGCTGCAGTTGATGGTATAGTCGAGCCTCCTTGCAAAGGACGGGACAACGAGCTTGTAGTTCCCGTCGAAGTCCCTCGTCAGCGGGGTGTCGTTGTCGAAGTGATAGCGTAGGAAGCAGGCGCCCAGCTTGACATCGTCGGAGATCTTGGCGCTCACATTGAAATCGTCGCCTGTCGTCGGGACCCCGGAGCTGTCGTCTATCTGGGGCGGAAGGATGTCCTGGACGGGCAGGTCCACCTGGACCTTTGCAAGATTTCCGCTCGTGTCATTGGCCACGATCGTAGCATGGAATTCGGTCGCGTTCTTGGGAATTTGAATGTATATGCTGTATCGGTCCTTGCGCAAGGCCATTGAAGCTGTAATGTTCTTTTGACCGAAGTTATAGGTCACCTTCATGCTCGCTAGGCCCCAGTTGTCCGTCGCATTGATCGCCAGCTCACAAGTAAGGCCCGTCTTAGGTTCGACGCTCGCGTTCCCTAGAACAGGAAGATCATTGTCCTTGACATCATGATGGTCATTGACAGTGGCGCTATTGTTGGACAGGTCCCTGGCTGTCATTGCGTAATAGAGCACACGGGCAGAGGGGGGCACCTCGATATTTGTCGATACTTTGGAATATGTCACATTCAAATCTACCATCGTAGCCGCGTTATTATCGAAATGATATGTTAAATTGGCCTCTGCAACGGCGCCGACATCAGTAATATTGAACTCGAACTGGAAGGGATCACCGCTCGTCGGCGTCCCGGTGAGGTCCTCTATCACTGGTACGCTGAATTCCTTTACCGAGATCGACCTTAGGGCCAGCTCGTTCCAGTCCCCCAGCCTTGTCTGGGTCTTCATCGTGTAACTGATCACGGTGGCGTTGATGGGGACCTTGATGTTCACCTGATAGCTCCCGTCCCGGTCATTGCCCGACATCCTGTTCATGGGCTCGATGGTCCAGGGCCCGTCGTTTATGGAATAATAAGCATCGATGACCTTGACACCGAAGCTGTACCGGCATGTGAGGTTGAGCGAAAAGTTCGTTCCTGCTATCGGGATACCCTGGGTCTTGTCCGTCATCTTGGCCGGCTGCGATACAAGGGGCCTCGTGTCCCCGGGCCCGTAGGGGAGCATCGTGTCACCGATACCATCTTTGTTGTTGTCCACCCCAGTATAGTTCGACCAGTAGTTCCCGCCTAGGTTTGGCCCCTCGACGATGTTGGGCCCTTTGGTCTTTGGTTGCGACCACACTGTCTTATTATAGACCCCATCGTAATTTCGAGCGTTGGAGAAGAAATTGTTCATTACATTATTGATCTCTTCGATGTACATTGATATCCCATTACTGGTATTGTTGAAAACCAGGTTCCGCTCAATATCGTTTTCGGCGCTCATGGTCAATACTTCAATGCCATCTTTGTTGTCATAGATCGTATTATTGAAAATACTGGCCCGTTCGGCAGTAACGAGGGTTATCCCGCCCCAGATATTACCATGGATGGAATTGTTGTAAATGCGGTGGTACCTAGTATCTGACAATTGGACACCATGAGAATTGTTGTGGATGTCGTTATCATGGAGCAGCACACCAACCTCATTGAAGACGGCATGGTCGACTATAAGGACACCACCAACCGAATTGAAGATCTCGTTGTGGGATATATCGATCAGGTCGGAACCATCGTACTCATAGTTATCGACCGCGATCCCGATATCATTACTTTCTTCTTTATTATCATGGACCCTTGAGCCTTTCGCATCGACCAAGCTAATGCCAATCCCATTGTAACTGTTGTTATTGCCCTCGATATTGATGCTGTCGCTAAAGGCCACGAGTATGCCCTGGCTCTCGTTGGTCACGGTCTGCCCTTTCACCGTGATATTGGTGCACCCTACAAGGCCAATGAAGCCTGCTCCTGGGGGCACGACCTGGTCCTTTTGGCCCCTCAAATAATAGATAGGTCTTCCATCGACGGTATTGTTCGAGGTGACCGTTTGGTTATAATTCTCCATCTGCCCGCCCTCGATGCCAAAATTGTAGATATTTCCCGCCATCGTGTTGTTGAAGAACGTCGTAGGTGAGAGCGTGACCACCTCGATACCATAGCTATTATTGAGAACTAAGTTGTCGCGAACGGTCCTGTTGAGATAGTAAGTTTTGTAATCCTCAAAGTACATCCCATCATAACTTCCCACGACCGTGTTGTGCTCTATCAAGATATCTTTGTTATTGGCCAGGTGAAGGCCATCCACCTGGTTGTTCCGTAGGGTATTGTCCTCAATGACAACATGATCGCTGACGACGACTGTGATTCCGTACCGGTTATCCTCCAGAACATTTCCTTTAACAAGTGTTCCTTTAAGCACGTTATAGACCTCGATACCATCGCCCGAGTTATTCGAGATCTTGTTATTTAGTATCGTGGGCTTTGAAAAATCAACTATATGGATGCCACCGTTAGCATTGCTGTATACCGTGTTATTGTTAACCACAGACTCTTCGTTCTCAATACGGATTCCTTCCTCTGTGTTATCGTGTACTTTGTTCTTGAAAAAAGTATTGTTCTTATTATGCCAAAGTAGAGCTCCGTAACCCCCATTATTATTGAGCTCATTATCATGGATGATGTTGTCATTGGAATCGGAATAGATTATAAGACCCGTCCATTCTCCGTGGTGGACCACGTTTCCGCTTACCGTGTTGTTGGACGAGGATGTAAGGTATATCCCCGCGAGACCGTCTTGTTTTATCGAATTGTTCGAGATCACGGTCCAGTTCGTATGGTCCAAATAGATCGCACCATAGTCGTCTGACATGATGTTGTTATCAACTGTGCCATTTTCTGTATAATACAGAAGGATCCCAAAACCATACTGGTACTTACCCAAAGTTATCTGGCAGTTGCGTATCACGAAGTATTTCGTAGAATAATTGACCTGTATCCCGCCATCAGAGCCGGCAGTGATGATCCAATCCTCGATTATATATGGATCCCCTTTGGAACCCGAACCTCCACTGACCCCATGGGCCCCATCGAACTGGCCATCGCCGTCGATAAAGATCGGAGAGTGGGCGGTCAGGGCCCTCGGACCGGTCAATATCGCCGTGCTGGGGATAGCATCGGTCAATGGTAAGAAGCCGGACAATAGCATTGAAATGAGGATGATTATCGATAGGAGCCCCTTGCGCATCCGTTCACCTTCAAACTATATCATGATTATATGGACCAACATAAATAATCGTTTTGACCTTGGCAACCATACAAAAAAAGCAATCTATCGTCAAAAATAGTTAAAAACCTGTACAAAGCCTTTTTGTATAGGGAGTTATTATCCCAATCCCCATTCCAAGACCTGAAGAACTCTTTCAGGGGGGATGAAGGAGGGAATAGATTGTACGAAATAAGATTTCACGGAAGAGGCGGACAAGGGGCGGTGACCGCGGCGAACGTCCTAGCGGTCGCAGCTTTCAGGGAAGGGAAGGATGTTCAGGCCTTCCCGGTGTTCGGCGTGGAGCGCAGGGGCGCCCCAGTGACCGCGTTCATGAGGATGGACGACAAGCAGATCGACATCAAGACCCAGATCTATGAGCCCGACATTGTCGTGGTCCTCGACCCGACCCTCATGGAGGTCGTCGACACTTCCGCTGGCCTAAAGCCCGGCGGCATCGTCATCATCAACACGGCCAAGCCGGCCTCCGCGTTCAAGGCCAAGTACAAGAACGCAAAGATCTTCACGGTGGACGCGACCAAGATCGCAGTCGAGAACAAGCTCGGCACGGTCACGAACCCCATCGTGAACACGGCCATACTCGGTTCCATCTGCAAGGCCGCGAAGAACATCTCGATGGACGCCATCAAGCGGGCCATCGACGAGAGCGCGCCCGGGCGCAAGGAAAACAACAAGAAGGCTGCCCAGGACGCCTACGAACAGACCAAGGAGGGATGATCCATGGTGAAGGTTTCCATAGGCGCCGTCAACTACGTGCCAGCCTCGAGCTTGAACTACAAGACAGGTTCCTGGAGGAGCATGAGGCCCAACCTTGACGAGACCAAGTGCAAAGGCTGCAACCTGTGCTTCATATTCTGCCCCGACTCGGCCATTGTCATGTGCGAGCGCATCATCGACGGGAAGCCCAAAAAGAAGGCCCAGATCAACTACGACTACTGCAAAGGCTGTGGCATTTGCGCCAAGGAATGCTCGGCCGATGCGATCACGATGACGGAGGAGGTGAAGTAGATGGTCAAGATGGTCATGAGAGGAAACGAGGCCACCGCCTTGGGCGCGAAGCTTTGCAGGCCCCATGTCATCCCGGCCTACCCAATAACGCCTTCGACCATGTTCCCCGAGAGGATCTCGGAATACATCGCGGACGGCGAGCTAGACTCCGAGTTCGTTCTGGTGGAATCCGAGCACAGCGCAATGAGCGCGGCCATAGGTGCCGCCGCAACCGGGGCCCGCGTCACAACGGCGACCGCGTCCCAGGGACTTGAGCTCATGCATGAGATGCTGTTCATCGCCTCGGGCATGCGGCTGCCGATAATAATGGCGGTCGGCAACAGGGCCCTGAGCGCACCCATCAACATCTGGTGCGACCACCAGGACACCATCTCGGCCCGCGACTGTGGCTGGATCCAAATGTACGCCGAGCGCAACCAAGAGGCCCTGGACCTCATGATAATGGCCTTCAAGATCGGCGAGAACAAGAGGGTCCTGCTGCCAGCTCTGGTCGGTCTGGACGCCTTCGTCCTGACCCACACCCAAGAGATCGTTGACGCTCCGACCCAAGAAGAGGTCGACAAGTTCCTCCCGCCCTACAAGCCGACCCATGTCTATTTGGACCCCAAGAGGCCCATATCCATCGGTTCCTTCGGGTCGCCTGATGTCTACATGGAGTTCAGGTTCGCACAAGACATTGCCATGAGCGTCGAGGCCCCCAAAGTCATCGATGAGGTCTTCAAGGAATGGGAGAAGCTCTTCGGCCGGAAGTACCAGAAGGTCACGGCCTTCGAGTGCAAGGACGCAGATATTATCATAGTGACCATGGGCTCCATGACGGGCACTGCAAGAGAGACCGTCAGGAAGCTTAGGGCCGCCGGCAAGAAGGTCGGGCTGTGCAAGATAACCGTGCTCAGGCCCTTCCCAGACCAGGAGCTCAAGGAGATCCTGAAGAACGCCAAGGTCGTCGCGGTCGCGGACAGGTCGCTGTCGCTAGGCTACGGCGGGCCGGTCTACGCAGAGATCGCCTCGAGCTTCATCAACGACGCCAAGAAGCCCATGGTGCAGAGCTTTATCATAGGCCTAGGTGGCCGTGACGTATTGATCAAGGACTTCGAGACCATCGTCTCCAAGTGCGAGGCCACGGTCAGGTCCGGCAAGGTCGAGAAGACTACTGAATGGATCAATGTGAACTACGAACCCGCGGAGGTGAAGTAAATGACCGACCAAAGTTGCAAGGTCGTTTCCCCTAAGGAGCTGTTCGTGTCAGGGCACCGCGGCTGCGCAGGCTGCGGCGAGATGAACGCGGTCCGGCAGGTCCTACTGGCCGCTGGTGAGAACACCGTTGTCGCCAACGCCACGGGCTGCCTCGAGGTCGCATCTACGGCCTACCCGCAGACCGCCTGGAACGTTCCGTGGGTGCACGCTGCTTTCGAGAACGCGGCAGCGGTCGCCTCCGGTGTGGACGCGGCGCTCAAGGCCTTAGGCCGGCGCGAGGGTGTGAACATCTTCGCCTTTGCCGGCGACGGCGGGACCTTCGACATAGGCTTCCAGGCCCTAAGCGGCATGCTCGATAGACGCCAGAAGGTAATCTATGTGGTCTTCGACAACGAGGCCTATATGAACACGGGCATCCAAAGATGCTCTTCGACCCCGTATGGCGCATCAACCACGACCTCGCCCGCGGGCAAAAAGTCCATCGGAAGCACCGGTTCTAAAAAGCCCATCGCCAACATCGTGGCGGCCCACGACATACCCTATGTCGCGACGGCAACCATCGCGTATCACGTGGACCTCAAGAAGAAGGTCCAGAAGGCCTGTAAGATAGGCGGCCCCGCCTTCATCCACGTGTTCGCGCCCTGCCCGACCGGCTGGCGCCACGGGTCCGACGATACCATCGAGCTTTCACGGCTCGCGGTGGAGACCGGCGTGTTCGTGCTCTGGGAGATGGAGGGCGGCTATG
>Ga0209777_10003562_pt1 | contig 19147 bp, 16 predicted proteins | sample FrelakmetHBP12HB_FD_187147 | JGI IMG/M metagenome (GOLD analysis project Ga0209777, IMG submission 187147) | Freshwater lake sediment microbial communities from the University of Notre Dame, USA, for methane emissions studies -HBP12 HB (SPAdes)... | ecosystem: Environmental > Aquatic >...
ATCTCACCGCCACCGGTGCGCGCAACCAGCAGACTTGATTGCCGCCAGCAAAGTCGGGTGCGACGTTGCGTGTTGCGCCATGTTTTGTCCAGTGGCCAAAATTCTTGCGGCTTGGCTTCAGATTATAAGCACAACCATCCTGACCCCCAAGGCGGTACCAGATCACCCGACACGGTTTGTTTTGACTGCACTTATGTAAACCCACGGTGGACTTTTACGCCATGAATTCAAACCCGAGGGGTTAACCGGGAAGGGCAAGGGCGCCGTGTCCCGCGGCGGCCGGTTTGACCCGCAGTACCGAATCACCGTTCCGAATCAGTTGGAAAATCTCCAAGACGCCTTGGGCCTGTAGAGCGTCCGCCGCATTCCGAGTGCCGCTTGCACATCCCCTCCGTGGCCATCATGTGATTTCAGCCCCTCCACGCTCGAAAAAACATCGTTTCCGCAGCGTGCGCGCTTCGCGCTCTGCTGCTGGGGCCAACCCCGCAGTGTGCCGCAGGCTCTACTGCTGGGGCCAACCCCGCAGTGTGCCGCAGGCTCTACTGCCGGGGCCAACCCCGCAGTGTGCTCGCCCCGCAGTGTGCCGCAGGCTCTACTGCCGGGGCTACTGCTGGGGCCAACCCCGCAGTGTGCCGCAGGCTCTACTGCCGGGGCTACTGCCGGGGCAAAATAAAACCGGGCACCGGCGCCCAAATCGCCAGCCCCGGTCCACCAAATTAATTCCCACCAAACCGTAAATTAACCATACCACAAATCATCGCCGCTTCCATGCTATTTCCGCCCGCGCCATCCCCTTTGATCCTCACCTTTTCCAGCACCGCAAGGTTCACTCTTTTCGCCTCGTCACGAAGCCATTGTCCGTGAATGGCCGTTGACAGGCCGCGCCGTCGCGCGATAATCTGCTGGCGGCCTGCTGGAAGGGTGATTAAACGGAGGATGTCGATGAAGGCTATACCAATGAGGAATAAATTAACTGGAAAAAGAATCGCGGGCTACATGTGGGCAGGAAAGGGTAAGGCCTGGACAAAAAAAGAAAACTATTTTCAATTTGAGAGTAATAGGCTGATATCAGCTTGTATCGCGTGTGCAACGGGCGCGTTTTGGGTGCGGTGTAAGGGCGCCACATGTAAGGTTACACTCCACGATCGCAGTGGAGCCGTACTCGGGACGACGATCCTGGCTCTCCCGGGTGGCAGGAAACGGTAATGAGCATGGCTGTGTCCGCGTGCTGGGGAGATCTTTTCCATGACGCTCGTCGGAATTGATGGCTGCTCGGACGGGTGGGTGTGCGTGGTCCAGCAAGAATCGAGCTTTACGGCATTTCTGGCGCCAACGATTGCCGCAGTACTCACCAGGATTGGGCGTTGCGCCGTCGTCGCGATTGATATCCCCATCGGCCTTACCGACGAGGGGCCTCGAACCTGCGACCTCATTGCGCGCAAACAGCTTGGCCGACCGCGCGGGTCAAGCGTTTTCCCTGCACCCGTTAGGGCCGCACTAGCCGGCCGAACCTACGCCGAAGCCTCTGAGTTTCATCAACGGGCGGACGGGCGACGCTTGACACAGCAGGCTTTTGGCATTCTTCGCAAAATCCAGGAGGTTGATGCCCTGCTCTCGTCGGATCCGACCCTCCAACAAACGGTGCGGGAAATTCATCCGGAACTCTCTTTCGCGGTGTGGAATGCCGGCCAGCCGATGCAAAATCGAAAGAGCCGCCCAGCCGGCCGATCCGAACGCGAACTCCTGATTGAGAGCAAGTGGCCGGGATTACGAGCGAAGCTCGTCGGACAACTGCGAGGCTGCGCGTACAAGCCGGACGATCTAAACGATGCGCTCGCAGCCTTGTGGACGGCCGAGCGCATTCAGGCTGGTGCCGCACAACTGATTCCTGCGGAACCGCCGCGTGATCAAAAAGGCCTGAGGATGGAGATGTGGGCATAGAGGCACACGGTCTACTAGTCGAATGGCGCCGGCGCTCGGCTGATATCTGAGGGATTAGTGTGGAGTGTAAACGGGAAGAGAGGATACAATGGTGCTACCAGCAACCGCTCATCCAGATTACGATCGCTACAATCGGGAAGAGCGATACATCTGTGCTCATTTGTTTCGGCTGCTTCACGAACCGGTCGGCGACTACTTAGCTTTACGTCGGTTTATTGGCGACACATCGAAAGTCGTCGGTTTTCGGATTTTCGTAGAAGTTGCGCTAATACGGGACGCCTACCACGAACGTCGTAGCAATCCATCTGAATTCATGGATGCGCTTGTTCGAATTGTGGCAGATCAGGAAAATATCCGTGCTTACCGGACGTATTCTCAACTTCCGGTGGACCTTTGCACTCCACACCTGACACATCCGCGACAAATTCGGGAGAAGGGCGCAAAATGTCTAACAAAAGACGAGATGCGCGTCTATGGGTCAGTCCAGGGGATGTTCAACGCTAAACCCGATCTCGTCGTTTGTGTGGGGCATAAACTTTTTGTCTACGAAGCAAAATTAACGCTTGGCTTCGACAACGAGCAGTTCATGCGGACAAAACACATTGCCGAAATCTGGGCCAAACTCCTTCATCACGATCTCGGATTCGAGTGCATGCCAGCTGTCCAAGTTCGGACGCTGGGTCTCGCGAAATGTAAGCCCGATATATCCTGGGAATTTGTGAAGCAGACAGCGGAGAAAGTTTATCCCGCGGATGACCGCTCGCGGTGCGCGTTGGCCCAGGCAGTCGCTCTCGGAGAAGCGAATTATGGTGTTTGACGTAGAGATGAGGCGAATTGATCCGGTTGTCAAGAATCTGTTCATCCGGAACGGCTTGGATTTGTCATTGAAAATGAGGTGGTTAAAAAACAATCATTGCTTTTGCTGGGGCCACTGCTACGCTGGGTTCATGCAAGCGAGGGGAGACACGTATGGCAGATGGCGATGATGTGCTGCGGCGGCTCAAAGGATTGGAGGAGGAAAATGAGCGCCTGAAGCGGGAACTGGAGAAAACGGGGAAATCCCGGACGGGACCAGCTGAGCCCGTTCGTGTAATCGTCTATGAGTCGGAATACCAGGGACACCCGGTGCTGAAATTCTCCTACGGGAAACGCTTCTTTTCCATGGGGCTCCGCCGTTTGGCCGCTGTTCTCGCATCGAAGGAGTTCATCGTGGATTTCGTCAAGCGCCATGATGTTAAGTTATTGGACTGGACGTCCGAACACGGTGGAGTGCTAGATGATGATAAAGATCCTGGAGAGGCGGAGGATATAAAGATCTAAACGTCATCTCTGTAGGCTAAATAGGCAGTCTTTTATGGACTTCTCTAACATTATTTTGGTTGATCATCGAATTAAATATCCAAAAGAAGAGGATGTCCCCCTCAAGCCAGGCATATACTCGTGGTTTTATGATTTTAATACACTTAGGGGTCTTGTTGCCGATAAAGATCAATTCATAAAAGAGCTTGCGAGCATCGCAAAAAGACTTCGTTATCCCGAACTAGATGGACGCTTAAGGGGACTCTGGAATGAAAGCTTCAATGGTCATCTAGATCACCACATCGATATACCACAGCGGCTGCTTGATGCGCTCTTTGACGATCAGGGCCTTAGAGATAGCTTTGTTTCGCTTGTCGCGTCATTCAGTCCGCTAGGCAATCCTCTATATATTGGCATAACAGTAGCGCAAACATTGAGAGATAGATATAATCAACATATCAAGGCATATGAAAATGCGAGAATAAATCCAGGCATGGACACGAATGTGTTTGGTTCTCGCTTATTAGATCGCGAGATTTCGCCCCAAAACCTTATTTTTGGCTGCCTGCCAGTGACACTAACTGGCTTATCCGATGTTAGATCGGCTGAGACTCTGTTAAATCGACTGTTCCGTCCAATACTTGGGAGGAGATAAATATGCAACCCCTACGTCGCCAAATTATGAATTGGAAAGCCGTATTACTTGGATCATCGGGTAATTTCCGTATCGGTTCTGGGTTGTCTGTAGAATTTATCCAGTCGTCATTAGACTCGGCATTACTTTCTAAAGTTGATCCCGTACGCCGCATATTTCGGCGTGACGAGTTGCGATTTGACATGTTGCTGCAGCGCGATTTGGATGATATTCGAATCGACCAAGACCTGATTCCTTACCTAGGAGAAAGTCACCGACTGCGCTTTTTCCCCGCTATCACAATAGTCATCATCCCGAGACCTACAAAAAAACCACACGGAGTAGCCGAACTACCTAATAATTATCCTGCAATGAATCAGAAGATTGATGTAGATGAAAGAGGCTATTCTCAATGGATACGCAGTTTTGGCGATCTTTTCGAAGTCGCTCGATTCATATCGGATCCAAAAATAAGTGTGATAAATGATGTGACGGAAGGCTGTCTATATCCTGAAGCTGAATTGCGATTGACTGATGATGCTTGCCTTTTGGCAATTGATGGTCAACACCGACTCATTGCGTTGCAGGGTGTTATGGATAAGCTTCCTGGTGATGAACGTGTAAGATATCCCAGTCTTGGCTCCATTGATCATTCCAACTATGATAGCCTTAAAGTGCCCGCCACTATAATGTACATTCCATGCCTACACGCAGGTAATAACGAAAATAGCCTAACGCTGGCTGAAGCATTCCGGCAAGTCTTTGTGGACATCAACAGAAACGCCCGACAGGTCAACGAATCGAGAAATATATTGCTTGATGAACACGATCTAAATTCCATTTTTACACGAACAATCTGTTCCTTTGTTCAAGAGAATGGTCATGATGCAAATCACATTAACCTTGACTGTATTGAGTGGGACAAAGTAGATCAAGAAAACCAACTGACGAGACCAGCTTCCATGACAAACGTGGTGTTCATCAAGTCGGTCTTCCAATCCTGGCTCGGTGACGGGACCGCTGGCGATGATGGGGGACGTCTCAGAACTAATCTACAACTTGACTTGTTGCAGACAGCTTTGGAATGCACGGATGTGCCATATGGTAATCTAACCGTCACGAACTTTACTTATAATCAGAAAAAAGTAATCATACAACATTTTGATCAAGATTATCTTAGAGCTGTCGTTAACCTGTTAAGCTCGTTTCCAGGCGCGCTGATGCGGCAAGTAATCGTAGAAGAAATTAGAAAATATCTTTCAAATCCAGAGGGAGATCCAGAGGACATCTTAGCGCGTCAGAAGGTGCTTGAGGTGATGTTCGGCGGACCAGAACATGCTATGAATTTGAGGGAGCGGAAGGTTAACGCATTGTACGGCCTGCAGGTTGCTAAACTAAGAACGTTTGATGATACGCACGGAATTAATATCGTCAGAACGAAGATGTTCCAAAAAGCTTTTTTCCGATGCATTTTTGAATTATATGCTGCTGGATACGTTAAGAGGATGGAGTTTAACGAATTCAGCAAGATGCTTGTAGACCGGATTCACGGTGATTTCCAAACAAGCTGGTTCAAGCTTTTCGGAAAGGACAAACCCGCGTTGGACAGGTATGGCCTTGAAAGATACGGAGTGGCTGAGTGGAAAGTTCAAATTGTTTTTTGTATTGTATTTCTTATTCTCGTAAAATGTAATGTTGAATTCATCGCAGATCCGGGCAGTTGCAACCTCAAACGTCAAGAATACGCAGCGCACCTCTGGGGGACTTACCAAGTAAGAATAAAGCAGCTAGTTCAAGAGGACAAAATTCGGGGAAGTGAAACGAAGAAGATTACATGCCAAGGCATGGAGGAGATAAAACAAATCGCCGGGAAGGATATTTCCTTTACATGATTTAAAAAAAATTATATTCACGGTTAGCTTTATTTATTAAGGGGCGTTTTTTTGCTTCTGGGTGACTTCTATGCAACGCATAGATTCTTAACTTGATGAGATAATAAGGTGATCGCTGGAATCATCGCGGGGGAACAAGCGTAGACAAGATCTGAACTATATTATTTGACTGTCTGTGTTCTGTAATATGGCACCAGGACCAACGAACGGAGCAGCGGATTTCGTCGGGCGTGAGGCCCATGGCTTCTAGGACGTGGCTGGGCTTATAGTTGGCGGAGGTGCAGGCGGAGCCGTTGGAGATGGCGACCTCGTGCTTGAGGGCGACCATGAGGGCCTCGGAGTCGATGCCGGGGAAGGCCAGATTCAGAACATGTGGCATAGTGCGGGCCGGGTCGCCGTGGAAAACGGGGTTGAAAGGCGCCAGTGCGGCAAGCAGATTCTCCCGAAACGCCCGGCATTTGGCCGCCCGGTCTTCCCATTCCTTCCCTGCCAGCTCGGCGGAAAGCCCAAAGGCCGCGATCAGAGGCACCGGAAGCGTGCCGGGGCGTAAACCGCGTTCCTGCCCCCCCCCGAACATCAGCGGTTTGAGCGGGATCCGCTCGTAGCCGCGCCGGCGGGCGACGAGCACGCCGATGCCCTTGGGACCATAAATCTTATGGCCGCTGGTGCTGATGAGGTCAACACGCTTATTCTGCAAGTCGGGAATCGTCTTGCCGAAGGTTTGCGCCGCGTCCGTATGCAGGAAGGCGGGATGGTCCTTGAGCACTTCGGCAATTTCCGCGATCGGCTGCAAAACGCCGGTTTCGTTGTTGGCGTGCATGACGCTGACAAGCAACGTATCGGGGCGCAAGGCCGCGGCTACGGCGGCGGCGTCCACCCATCCCCCGCGCGTAGGCTGCACAAGAACCACCGTGAACCCGCGGCGCTGCAGTTCTAGCATGGGTTCCAGCACGGCCTTGTGCTCGATCTGCGTGCTGACGATGTGCCGGCGTCCGACCTCCTCGCCATAGGCGGCCAAGCCCAGGAGCGCTAGGTTGTTTGCCTCGGTGGCGCCGCTGGTAAAAGTAATTTCGTCCCGCTCGCATTTCAGCAGCGTGGCAACCTGGTCGCGGGCATGTTGGACCGCCTGCTTGGCGCGGGTCCCGTATTCATGCGTGCGGCTACCCGCGTTGCCGAAGTCCACGTCAAAAAAATGCAGCATGACCTCTCGCACGCGGGGGTCCAGCGGGGTGGTGGCGTTGCAGTCGAGGTAGAGAGGAAAAATGTTTGTCATAATTAAATTGTATGTTATTCTTGACGCCCGACACGCGGCGTGGTAATTATTTGCCATACAGAATAACGGTTATGAAAACACTGTCAACCTTGAATTTTCCGGTCCTCCGCGGGGTTCAGGCCGGGCGGGAATACTACGTGACGATGTGGACCTTGCGGATGCTGCGCCAGGTGGCCATTTTCGATGAGACGGAATTGCCGCCCGAGTTGCGGGCGCAGAGGATCCTGAACAAAGCGAGGATTCCGGAGATCGCCAATTACATCCTGAATAATCCGGACGACTACGTGTTCTCCGCGATCACCGTATCGATCGACTCTGAGGTCGAGTTCGTGCCGCTGTCGGACAAGCCCGGGGAGGACCGCTTGGGCTTGCTCAAAGTGCCCACGGAGGCGCGTTTCATCATCAACGACGGCCAGCACAGGCGCGCGGCCATCCTGTCGGCCATCGAGCAGAAGCCGGCGCTCAGCAACGAGACCATCTCCGTGGTATTTTTTCTGGATGTTGGTTTGGACCGGAGTCAACAGATGTTCGCTGACCTCAACCGGTACGCGATCCGTCCAAGTCGTTCCTTGGGACTGCTTTACGACCACCGCAACGACAAGGCAAGGCTGGCCCGGCTGGTGGTGATGAAGTCGGATTTCTTTCGCGACATCGTGGACATGGAGAAGAGCTCCCTCGCGCCGCGGTCCCGCAAGCTTTTTACCCTGAGCGCCTTCTATAACGCCTGTGCCGATCTGGTTGACGAGATGGCTACGGGACAGCTGGACAGCGACGCCGCGCTCGCCCGCGAATATTGGGAGGCGGTCGCCCGACAGTTCCCGTCGTGGCTCCAGGTACGGGATGGTCGGATACCGGCCAGCGAATTGCGCGAGGGCTATATCCACGCGCACGGCATCGCGCTGCAGGCGCTGGGAAAGGCTGGGAACGCCCTGATGCGGCGCCACCCCGGCAAATGGAGACCGATGCTGAAGGTATTGCAGGGCATCAACTGGTCAAGGTCCAATGCGCGGTTGTGGGAAGGGCGGGCGCTGATCGGTGGCAAGGTGTCGAAGGTGACCACGAACGTGGTCCTGACTACCAATGTCATCAAGAATATGCTCGGGCTTGATCTTTTGCCTGAGGAACAGGCCGTTGAGGACGCCCTTAAGCGTGGTCAAAAAAAGGCATAGCATGGTCTCAAACCTTAAAGAGAAAACTACTTCCAAGCGCAATTCCGCATTCGCCGAACTCGGATTTAAAGCAACCATTGAAGCCCTGAAGGCAGAGGTCCAGGACCTCTATTGTTCCGACAGTGTTCCGTGGATAGTCGGATATAGTGGGGGGAAGGATTCTACGACTGTACTACAACTGGTCTGGTTGGCCCTACTGGGGCTGCCCGCTGAGAAGAGGCTCAAGCCGGTTCACGTTATAAGCACAGATACCTTGGTCGAGAATCCAGTGGTTGCGGCTTGGGTACGACGATCACTGGAGATGATGAAGGCCGTGGCGACAGAGTGTGGAGTCCCAGTCATTCCGCACCGTTTGACCCCAAAGATCGAGGATTCGTTCTGGGTGAATCTGATCGGGAAGGGTTATCCGGCGCCACGCCACAAGTTCCGGTGGTGCACTGACCGACTCAAGATCAGCCCATCAAATGAATTCCTCAGCAATCTAGTGAAAGAGACAGGGCGGGCATTGCTTCTACTCGGTACAAGGAAAGCCGAGAGTTCGGCTCGCTCCCGCAACATGGCGAAGCACGAAAAGGGGCGTTGGAGGAACAAGATCAGCCCTAATGCGGGGCAACCCGGCACGCACATCTACTCACCAATCGAGGATTGGCAAAATGACGACGTTTGGTTTTTCCTGATGCAGGTAGCCAATCCGTGGAATCATGACAACAAGGAACTCATGTCAATGTACGCAGGTGCAACCGAAGGAGGTGAATGCCCCCTTGTAGTTGACACCAGTACTCCTAGTTGTGGAAGCAGTAGGTTTGGTTGCTGGGTATGTACCATGGTCGAAAGCGACAAGTCGATGACCGCAATGGTGCAAAACGACCTTGAGAAGGAATGGATGGCCCCTCTTCTCAAGCTGAGGAATATGATCGACTTCAGGGGGAAGGGTCAGGAGCCGCTTTATCCAGATTCTGATAAGCATTTGCGTGATTTTCGCAGGATCACAGGTATGGTTCAGCTTTTTCACGGTGACCCCATTCACGGCCCTTACAGACAGGACGTCAGGCAGCTCTGGTTCCGTGAGGTTTTGCAGGTACAGACGTGGATCAAGGCGCACAGCCCGGCGGAGGTGCGGGGGGTGGAGTTGTTGACGTTAGGTGAAATCGAGGAAATCCGCCGCATTTGGGTCATGGAGAAGCACGAGATAGAGGATTCATTGCCGTCTATCTACCAGGAGGCGACTGGTAATCCGTATCCGGGTCGGCGCCTGGATGACAACTTGGTTCTCGGATCCGAGGAGATGAAACTGCTACAGGATGTTTGTGGTGATGATCGTCTGCACTATGAATTGACGCGCGAGTTGTTGAGCGTGGAACGACAGCAGAGATCCCAGGGACGGCGGGCAGGCTTGTACGAGCGGCTCGATAAGACGTTTAAGAAGCATTTCTACAGTGGCGAAGCTGATGCTACCAACTACGCGCGACGGCGATGGGCGAAAAGGGAGGCTGCGAAGGTGGGCGATTTGGCGTCGCTCAAGGGCGATGGCGACGTATCCGGGGCCACGCGACAGGAGTGCGCCCCGTGATTCTGGACAAAATTGTCGTTCAGAATTTTGGCGTCTACGGTGATCGACATCAGATCGACCTCACGCCACCCTCGCCCGAAAAGCCAATCATTCTGATTGGGGCACTTAATGGCGCCGGTAAGACGACATTGCTGGACGCCCTGCAGTTGGCCTTCTATGGACCTCAAGCACAATGCTCCGGGCGGGGGCGGCTGGCCTATAAGGACTACCTGCGCGCCATGATCCATCGCGGCGTTGACAGCGCAGAAGGCGCCGCAATCGAGGTTCACTTCCGCCGTTTCACAGAGGGGCAGAGCCGTAAGATGTGTGTTCGGCGGACTTGGCGCGATGTGGGTAATGGAATAGAAGAGTTTGTGGATGTGCAGGTCAAGGACCGACATGACGCCATGGTGAGCGAGCATTGGCAGGAGTATATCGAGAACTATCTTCCATTGCGGCTATCCAATCTTTTCTTCTTTGACGGCGAGCAGATCACCACCATGGCGGAGGATGGGCATTCCGCCGAGATACTTTCCACGGCGATACACTCCCTGCTTGGACTCGACCTGGTGGACAGGCTTCAGTCCGATCTGGGTATACTGGAGCGGCGAAAGCGGCCGACGCCGTCCTCCCAGGAGGTGCGGTCGCGACTTGAGAAATTGGAGACTGAAGTCAAGGAGGCTGAAACGGCGGAACGGACAGCGCATGACGAGAAAGCCAAGCTGAAATCGGTGCTTGATCGCCAGCGACTGAAGGAACTCCCCGAGATGCAGCGGAGATTCAAGAACGAAGGCGGCGAACTCTTTGAACGTCGTTCGGAAATCGAGGCGGCGCGAGAGCAGGCGGATAAAGAAGTCGCAGAGACGGAAGCCGCACTGCGCGAGATGGCGTCCGGGCCCCTCCCCTTGTTGCTAGTTCAGCAGCAACTCGAGCAGGTAGAGCAACAGGCGCGGTTTGAGATCGATATTCAGCACTCGAAAGTCATAGCGCAGGCGGAAATTAAGCGGGACCGAGAAGTGCTAAAAACACTGAAGCGGCAACGGCTAGATGCGGCTGCGCTCCAAGCGGTGGAGGCTGCGTTGACTACTCATCGCCCTGTTCGAGAAGTTGACGAGATGCGGCTCTACCTCCACCCAGCGGAGGATTTTTCGGACGGGCTCCGACGGCTTCGCGAGGTGGTGCTTCCGCAGGCAAAGAAGGCGGCGGCAATATGCCTTGAAAAGTCGTGGCTGGCGCGGGAGCGGCTGGCCCGATTGGAAGCGCAATTGGACGCCGTGCCAGACAGCGAAGCCATTGGGTCCCTGCAGCGCGACCTTGTTGCGATGGAGGATCAGATACGGCAGAGGGAGGCAGAATACCGTTTGGCAGAGGAGAAGCACAGGCAATTGGTATTGGCGCATGAACAGAAAAGGCGGCAGTTGCAACATTTTCTGGAAACTGCTGTTGATATTAGCGAGACGGCGGAGGACGATAAACGTGTGCTGGCATACATTCCCAAGGTAAAATATACTCTCACGGAGTTCAAGACGCGGGCGATCGCGCGGCATGTGGCGACGATCGAACGACTGGTCCTGGAATCTTTTTCCTACCTCCTTCACAAAAAGAATCTTGTGTCCGGGTTGCGGGTTGACCCGCATGACTTCCAGATCAGTCTTACAGGGGGAGACGGCAAGGCGCTACCCATCGAACGGCTCTCAGCCGGGGAACGGCAATTACTGGCCACAGCGGTTTTGTGGGGCTTAGCCAAGGCTTCCGGGCGGCCAATGCCGACGGTGATCGACACCCCGCTCGGCCGGCTTGACTCCTCCCATCGTATCCACCTGGTCGAGCGTTACTTCCCGGCAGCCTCACACCAAGTAGTCCTTCTTTCCACTGACGAGGAGATCATTGGCAGATACCTGGAGCTATTGGAGCCACACATCGGCGGGGCGTTCACCCTGGTGTTCGACGAGACGATGGGAACAACATTGGTGCACAAGGGGTACATCCTGAAACATGAAGCCGCTCGTTGAGACGGTCAGATTGACCAGCTGCGCTAGAGAGAAGTTGATCCAGTTAAAGAAGGTCACAGGCATCGAGCACTGGAACTCACTTTGTCGTTGGGGTTTCTGCTTCGCCGTGGCCTCGCGGTTGAAGCCTACCGGGGAGGAATTTTCCGAGCGTTGTAACATAGAAATGTCTTGGAACACATTTACTGGGGAGTGGGGGGATGTGCTTGCCGGGGTCGCTCTCGCGGGTTGGCAAACTGCTCGAGAAGGGAGCCCCGAACTCACTCCTGCCAACTACTTCAACTCTATGCTGGAAATGGGCATTGCTATGTTGCACAAGACGGTAGTTGAGAAAGATCCATCGACCATTGATACGATTGTGTCTTTAGTTGTTAGCGATTTCCCATGAATTCTCAGATCGTGACCTCTCGCAGTTTGGCTTCCGGCACACCAGGAGGTGCTGAGTACGTTGCTAGTAGCTGAGCTAACGCGTCGAGGCTATAGCCTCCAGACTCGAGTTGATCTTTAAGAATTGATAGACCGCCATTGGCGTACTGCTCAAATGTTGCCACCCTGTTCTCTTCCTGCTCCTGCGCTCCCGAAAGAACTTCTGGCCTTTCTATTTCCGCCAAAGCCATAAGATATAGTAATCCTGGCCATGCAGTGCTGTTCGCGAAGTAACGCTCGTCAATCCCTTTCCCGGTATCAACTGCTGCAAGTACTTCCTTCCGTTTTTCCTTATATCCTAGAACTGCTGCAAACACCATCAATCGCCATATCTCCTTGAAGGGAGCCTGGGGGGCCTGGGTCATGGCCTTGATCAGGTCTTCCTTGTCCGTTGCACGTTGCACTCTTCGTCCCGATGGGCGATGTTGATTGGTTTGATTTGTCATAACCACCTCGTATTTGCCCTGTGAAAGTGCCTTAAATAATGTTGGTTCATAAGAGATGCCCCGTTCGAGGCTTGAACAATGGCGCCGGATCTGCTCTCTTAGCACCGTCAAGGGCTCAGACGTATTAAAATCATATAGGTTCCTGGCGCAGATATTCTGATAGATTTCATCAACGGTCATGGGCCTGTGGGATTCCAAGAGTAATCGCCAGGCGACCTGCGCAATAGTGTCGTTACTTTTACTCAATCTCCTTGACCTCCGTGAACTCGATTTGACTTTCCCTGTACTGGGTGTAGGTCTTCCCGCCAATAGTGATACGGGTGGCAGCCTCCTTGCGCTTGGCCGGTCCATGGTAACAAAGCATGTAGCGCCGTCCCACGCGAAGGGATTCATCCAGTTCGCGTTCCACTTCTCCGCGGTACTGGCTTGAACTGACCATGATGACCACTTGCGGGGCGAGCCCGGGGATCCAGCGGGCGACGCCGGCTCGGAATTCGTCGCCGAGCTGGCCGAAGGGCGAATCCATGACCATGGGGTAGTTGCCGCCTTCGACGCCCTTGAGGATGGTGGGGATTTCCTGTCGACGGCTGGCCAACGCCACCAGGCTCGCAATGAAAACTAACGAAGTCACCTGCCGTTGGCCCTGGCTGTGCGCCACATCGAGTTCGCCAGATGCCTCCTCGTAAGCCACTCGTTTGCGCAGACGTAGAACGAAGTCCTCATTCAGTTCGACCCAGTAGTCGCGATCAATGATTTTCTTAAAATGCTTGTTGATTTCTTCTTCCAATATCTTGCGGATATCCTTCATCTCGTAGTCAAGGATCGTGCGCAGCAAGTCGTGTCCTTCATCCAGTATCAAGAGGCGACCCTGTGCCCGGGCGGCTGCTGCAGCTTGCTGTCGACTCTCGGCGATCTGACGGCGGAGCTGCTCGCGTTCTCCTTCCTTGTCGGCAATGTCAGGCTCCAGGGATCCCTGTTCCCGGTCCAACTCTCTCTGACGGAGTTGGAGGTTTTGGCGCTTCTCCTCTAGTTTGTGAACTTCCTCGCTCTCCTTGCCGCCGAGCTTCTGGCTTATTTCATCTAGGGATTCTTTGATACTGTGGAGGCGTTGCTTGGTCTCCACGCGTTCCGCGGCCATGGTTTTGAATGCTTCACGGGTGCGCACGATGGCGCCTTCGATCAAGCCGATGGCATTGTCCAGTGAACCGACGGCGTTGTTGAAGTGCTGGTCGCCGGCGATGGTGAGGAGTTGCTTGACACGTTCGTAAGCATCGCCCCCTTCCTTGAGCTCGTTACCGCATATACACTTGCCAGCACGCAGGAGGTCCTCGATGAACGTGTTGAGTACGCGGGCGGGTATCTTGCCTTCTTCGCGTAGGCGCATAGTAATGGCTTTGCCTTTCGTCACGAGTTCCTCGGCGAAGAGGGTATAGCCGTCCTCGGAGATCAGTTGAGCAAGCCGGGCGGAGAGGTCCGTGAGGCGGGCGTTCGCCTCGGTCTCCTCGCCCTCCAGATGTGCGCGTTGCGCCTGCAAATCGCTTGCCTGATGGTTGGCGGCGAGGCGGGCGTCGATCGTTTCGATCTCGGCGTCGTTAGCCTCCTGGTTCGTCTTGCAGGCGGCAAGACGCTGGCGAAGTTCCTCAATCGCCTTCTCCAGAGTCGCCAGATTATCGATGAGTTTCTTGGTGTCCTCGTCAGTGTTCTCGCGAAGTTCAGTGACCAGTTTGCCGCGCACGTTTTGACTTTCAAGATCGTCGATCGTGCGTTTGAGCAAATGCAGGCCCAGCATCTGGTGTATGGCGTCAGTGATCTCGTCCGCGTTCTTCTCCATGGCCAAGTGATCAATGCGTTCGCCGTTGAAAAAGAGGAAAGGGCTTATGCCCTGCGGCATGATGGCGTCGATCTTCCACTGCGGGCGGTTTTCGTCGTAAGTCTGGCCCTCATGATTCACCCTTAGTTGCAAGTCTGTCCTGCGGGGATCATCCTTCTGTTGCGCGAGGGAAAGAGTGCGGGTGAGGGTGTAGCGATCGTCATCATCCTCGAATAGGATGGTGACCCGCGCGAAGATGTCTTGCTTACTCTTGGCGGCGATGACAACACCCTCATGGATCACGCGCTCTCGTTTGGGCAGGTCGTCGGTCAGGCCGTCGTGGCCATAAAAGCCCCAGAGCAACGCATTGAGAAGAGCGGTCTTGCCAAAACCGTTTTCAGCATGGATGAGGGTGACGTTCTTGCCTTTTGCCTTGGCGAACACGATCTCCTGCCGGCCGTGAAACTGGCGGAAGTTTTCCATGATCAACTTCTCGATGATCATTTTGCGGCCTCCTTTACATGGCGGAGCAAAGCATCGTAGATGCCCTCTGCAGTTCCAGGCAGAATGCGGCGCTTATGGTGTTGGACAGCGCGTTCATCCTGAAGAATGCGTTGGACCAGTTTCTGGACCTCTGGCCGGGCTTGGCTGAAGGCTTGCTGGGAGCGGGTTGTTTCCGACATACGATCCTCCGTTAGCGCCGCTTCTTGGCTTTTGTCTCGTCAGGGACGAACTGGATGTTGATGGAAACGAGGGCATCCTCGAACCAGGCCACGGAACGGCCGATGAATTTCTCAGCCAATTTGAATGCATCCGACGGCTCGCCGGGGCAGATCTGCGCGACGAGCACGCAATCCGCGCTGGCAACCTCGATGTAGCCGTGAGCGACGCTATTGTGACGCAGACGCGTCTTGGCCTTGTTGGCCCAGTACCACGTTTGGGCGTCGTGCGTGACCTTGTCGCGGAGGAGCTTGTAGGCATCAATCCCGGCCTTGGGCACCACTTGCAGCAGAATCATCGTGGCCTCCTTCAATTTGCGTTGCAACTATATATCTAGCAGATTGTAGCGCTGGCGTAAACCCTCCAGTTCGTGCAGGGCCGCATCGCCATTCTCGGCGGTCTTGCAGAATTCGACGATCCTGCGGAGTTCCCGCTGGAAGAGCCGGCGTTCGACGTTGAATGTGGCGTCATCGCTTTGGCCGCCCATGTCAGGAGGCCGGATGATGAAATCCCAGATATGGGCGCGGGTCTTCCCCTCAGCCTTCCGGAGCAGGCGACCGCGGCGTTGAATGAACTGGCGCGGGTTGGTGGAACTGGCAAGCAGGAATGCCATGCGCACATCGGGTATGTCAATACCCTCATCCAGGCAGCGGATGGCGACGGCCGCGTTAAGGCTGCCGTCGCGCAACATGCGCAGGATCTCTTCGCGCTCCTCCATCGGCTCATCGCAGGTAAACTTGCGGACGCGCAGGCGGAGATCGGTGCCGAGCAGGCGGACGGCGGCATCGACCTGGCGTATGAGCGCATCGTCCGTGCTCTCCTCATCCTCGACACGGCCGTCGCCGCAGTAGACGATGGCGCGGTCGAGATCAATTGAGCCCTCGCGCAACAGCGCGTCGAGGGTCGGCAGTTTATTGCTCGCAGACGCCAGGAGGCGGGAGCGCGCGAGAAGCAGGAACTTGAGGTTGGGCGACAACTCGGCGCCTTCTTCGCTGGCGAACAGGCGCGCTATCTTGGTGGTGAGATCCCAGTATTTCTCGCCCTCCTCGACCGTGAGGTCGATGAGGATGGGGTAATAGAGATACCGACACAGCACGTCATCCCGGATGGCCTCGGCAATGCCGTACTCAAAGACAATACCGCCAAAGTAATCCAAGATGGCCGCAGAGCCTACTTCATCGTGCTGGCGCTCCGGGGTGGCGGATAGTCCAAGGCGATATTGCACGTTGGGATCCAGACAGTTGCGTATCTTGTCGGCGCCAAGATTGTGGACTTCGTCAGCGATAAGAAAACGCGGGACCTGCGGCAACGCGAACATGTGCTGGAAGCGATCGGAAAGGAAGGTGGCGTTGGTGACCACAATGGGGAGCATGGGGATCGAACCAATGGTAAGACCGGTAAGGATGTTCTGCAATTTGTCGTACCAACTGGTCCAGGCGCCGTAGCAGCAGATCGGGTTAAGACCGAAAGAGCGCATACCATTGGCCCATTGTTTCGCCAAGTTGAGGTAAGGGCAGGTGACGACGATCAGACAGGGTTTGATCTTCTCGGCAACCTTATAGGCGAGATAGAGGGCCGTGGGTGTCTTGCCGGTCCCCGTTGCCATGGCCAGAATGCCACGACCCTGATTATCGAGCCACTTTTGCATGGCTTTTTTCTGATAATCGCGCGGTGCAAAACCTGGCGGAGGGACGAAAACCGTTTTGTACTCGGCACCGAGTTCGCGACCTGGAATTCTATCGATCCAGGGCGGGAGCGTGTAGGGGCGGTCGGGTTGGCGCAGTTTGAGGATCTCGGCGCGACAGGCGGACGGCAGATCGTAGACCTCCACATTTGGGTCGCGGTTGGCCCACAGATCTTCAAAGCGGCGGTCGTCAGAATCGACGATGTCTTTGAAACCTTCGGTCCACGACGTGAAAACCTTGATGGATTCGTAGTTATGGAGTCCTTGGATGCTGTCGTTGTAGGAACCGTTGAACGAAATCCGGTTGCCCTCAGAATCCGCGAAGATTCCGAATTTGTCGTGGAACTCGCCCTGTTCGAGTTTGTTGCGAGGAAGCGCGAGCTTGAAATCGAGCACGCGGTCGGCGACCATCCATGCGATTGCGGAGAGGGTGTCCTTCTGCAACGTCGTGCGAAGATCCTGAACATTTCGGCAAAGGGCCTGCATGAGGACATCATCCGTCTTGGCCTTCTCGCCGAGCCAGAGGGCTTCCCAGTCGTTCTGGCTGAGAATGGGGCTTGTGACCCAGCGGGCGTAGCCGCCGCGTGCGGCAAAATTCGCCATGCCGGCAGCCGCCATGCGCATCCACGCCCCGGAGAAGAAGCCGACGCCACGGCTGTAGGATTCCGCAGCGCACAATGCAGGTTCGAAGAAATCCTTAATCAGGTCGTCGCTGGACGTCGTGAGAACCGTCGGCCAGACGCGCTCTGCAAGACTGGGCTTGTACTCCATAAGCCTTAACGATTGATAAGGAACCGCTTTTCAGGCGATCCAGGTACCCGACCGACCTGACGAAGCGTTTTCCTGACGGAGACGATGCCACGACAGAACCGGAAAGGCAAACTTGGAGTTGAAGCCTCCGGGGTATTCAGGGTATGGCCCGGACAGGCCACGTCGTAGATTGCAACGCAATTACCCCATGGCATCAAAGGTCATCCGCTGCGCCATGGCCGCGCTGTGCTCGTCGCGCAAATGCCCGTAGGTTCTAGCGACCAGCAGGCCGCCGTCCTTGTGGCCTACCCAGCCGGCGATGGCCTTGAAGTCTACGCCGGCCTCGATGGCATTGCTGCAGAAAAAATGCCGCATCGAATGGTGGGTAAAATGCGGCAAGCCGGCCGTCTTGCAGCCGCTGGCAATGACCTTTTTGGCGTCCATTACGGAAAAGATTTTGTCCGCCGGCGCCGGCGGCTGGGGCAGGGCGGCTTTCAGCTTGAGCAGGAACTTCTCCAGGGCTGGGAACAGCGGAACGACCCGCGCTTCATGGTTTTTTGTGCCGGTTTCGCCGCCGGTGACGGTGAAGGTTTTGGCCTCGAAATTCACGTCGCCCCAGGTCATAGCCGTGGCCTCGCCGCGGCGGCAGCCGCTGTAGGCCAGGAATTCAACCAGATCGGCTCCCGGCTGCGCCAAGGCGTTTTCCTGCCGCATGGTCTCCATGAGCAGCCGAAATTGTTCGCGCGAAGGAATTATGATCTGCGACCGGGTCTCTTTCAAGCGCTTTAGCACCAGCGCCGCATTATCCAGGATGAGGCCCTCCCGCAGGGCGTAGTCCAGGACGCGGATCAGAGTTTGCCGCTCGTAGTTGAGCGTACGCGCGCACACGCCTTTGATGCGTTCCGCCGCCCAATTCTCCAGCACGGTCTTCGATATCGCCCGGACCGACATTTTCCCGATGTAGCGGCAAATGTACCGGAGCAACCACTCGGCGCGGTTGCGCGTTGCCGGTTTCATCGAGGTCCCGGCCGCCTGCAACCAGCGTGCCGCCAGGTCCTCGAACGTGATGCGGCTGCCTTCGCCGGTTTTCAACCGGTCTGCGTTGTCCGACAATTCCGCCAGGCGACGCCTGGCCATGGTCGGGTCCGTGGTCTTGAGCGAACGTTTGATCTGCTTGCCAGCCCGCTTCAGAATGGCGTAGTATTTGCCCGAGCCTTCAACGCGGTATAGGCAATGACCAACATATTTCAGCTTCAACTGTCCGTCAGCCGCTTCCTGGGTGGTTGTTTTCATGCCCATGATTATAGGGTTACATATTTGGGTTACAAGTTTTATTTTGCTGAAAATTACGAATATTTTATTCTGCCATAAGTTATTGTAATACAGCTATATATCTAATAGTGCTCCCGTAGCTCAGTTGGATAGAGCATGGGATTTCTAATCCCAGGGTCGCAGGTTCGAGTCCTGCCGGGAGCGCCACGCCAGCGTCCGATTAAGCATCGCCCAAACGATCGTTTTAAGCAATGAAATCAGGCTATGCAGACA
>Ga0209777_10003563_pt1 | contig 19145 bp, 10 predicted proteins | sample FrelakmetHBP12HB_FD_187147 | JGI IMG/M metagenome (GOLD analysis project Ga0209777, IMG submission 187147) | Freshwater lake sediment microbial communities from the University of Notre Dame, USA, for methane emissions studies -HBP12 HB (SPAdes)... | ecosystem: Environmental > Aquatic >...
GGGGCACGACTCCGCCGTATAACGACTATGCCTATCCCCCGGGACTGATGGACCCGGACGTCTGCGCACCCGGGGTCAATATCCTCTCGACCTTCTGGCAGGGCGACCAGGCGTATACCACGATGTCCGGCACCAGCATGGCCACCCCGGCGACGGCCGGTTGCATAGCGCTGATGCTCAGCAAGAACCCGAATCTGACGCCCCGGATGGTGGATTCAATCCTGGAGTGCTGCGCAGTGCACGACCTCGGACCGACCGGCAAGGACGTCACCTATGGCGCGGGCCGCATCAACTGCTCACTGGCGGTAACTTACACCCCGTTCCCGGGCCCGAGACATGACCTGGCCCTGGCCACGATGATTGCCCCGCAGGCCAAGGTTGACCCGGCAATCGCCATTGCGCCCAAAGTCCTGCTGGTCAATGTCGGGACCTATCATGAGACCAGTATCCCGGTCCACATGACCATTGATTCGCTGGGCAGCACGGTCTATGACGACACGGTCACGGTCCCGGGTCTGGACAGTGCGGCCTCGGATACCGTCACCTTCCCGGACTGGACCCCGGGTCTTGGCGGTAACATCTACCAGGTCCTGGCCTGGCACAGCTATACCCCGGACACCAACCGGACGAACGACACCCTGCACCGGCAGGTCCGGGTCAAAGGCCATGACGTGGCTTCGATTGCCACCAACCTGACCGGATTCGTGCGCAGCAACACCCCGGTTGCGCCGACATTGACCCTGGCCGACAGCGGCGACTATGCCGAACATACCTTCAATGCCTTCTGCTGGATTGATTCAGCCGGCACCCGGGTCTATGACCATACCGTACCGGTGGACAGTGTCGTGCTGGGCGGGACCCGGACCGTGACCTTCACGGACTGGACCCCGGGTCCGGACGCGATGACGTACGAAGTAAACCTGTTCCACACCCTAACTGCCGACCAGCGGCACGTCAACGACACCCTGCACAGCACGGTTGCGACCAAGGGCCACTCGGTGACGTCGGCGAGCATGAATGTCGGCGGCCGGGTCCGGGCCGAACAGCTGTTCATGCCCGTACTGACGCTGCGCTCGGCCGACTACACCGAGCACAACGTCACCTGCTACTGCTGGGTTGACTCGGCCGGCACGCGCATCTACGACCAGAACGTCCTGGTCGACAGCGTGGTCTACGGCGCGCCGGCCAACGCCGACTTCCCGGCCTGGCCGGTCGGGCCGTCCGGCACTACCTACGACGTGACCATGTTCAACACGTTTGCGGACCAGAATCCGGGCGACGATACGTTGCACCGGTCCACGGAAGCGGTCAACCAGTTGCAGGTGCTCATCGCCTACGCCGACGGACAACCCGACTCCCTCATTGTTGGCCTCCGGGACCTCGGTGACAGCGTAACTACGTTCTTGGCTACCGGCGGGACGCTGACGATGTCGCAACTCGCACCCTATGACGGCGTGATTACTTTCAGCAACAGCACCTACCAGAATCCGACCGCGATGGGTGACACGCTAGCGGCCTTTTCGGACATGGGTCGGAGCGTGGTCATCGGCACCTTCGCCTTCACGTCGGGCTGGAACATTCAAGGCCAGATTATCACCGGCAACTATGCCACCCTCGTGCCGACAACAAACACCCACAACGTGAGCGACCTCGGCTGGTACAATGCCGCCCATCCCATCATGAACGGCGTCACTACGGTCCACAACGTTTACGTGATTCCCAATACCTGGGCCGCAGGCTCGGATTCGGTCGCCAAGTGGACGGACGGCCTGCCGATGGTTGCGACCAGCATCAACCAGCACGTGGTCGGCATCAACTGCTACCCGGGTCAGTCCAGCGCGGACCGGGGCGGGCGCGACTGGGTTTTGATGTACCACAATGCGCTGCTCTGGGCCTCGGGCAGCGGCACCGGGCTGGAAGACAAACAGCCCTTCTCCATCAGTCCTGATTTCACACTCTGCCAGTCCCGGCCCAACCCGTTCTCAGACCACACGGCAATCCGCTACAGCGTTCCCCGCCCGCTCGACGTTAACCTCGCGGTCTATGACCTCGCGGGCCGGCTGGTTACTACCCTGGTCAACGGCAAACAACCGGCCGGCTGGCACAGCGTTGTCTGGAACCGGGCCGACGGCGAAGGCCGCCGCGTTGCCTCGGGCGTCTACTTCTACAAGCTCAATAGCGGCACCTACAGTACGACGCACAAACTCATCGTCGAATAGAAGACAGCATGCAGTAGACAGCACACAGGGAATCAGACCGAGGGGCGCGGGAAACCGCGCCCCTCGGTTCCCAGCCCGGCGATAATATCGCAACCCGCAGACTGATCGTCGAAAGGCGACCGGTCTAGCTCAGACTCCAGGCTCAGACCCAGGACCTGAGCTTTGGGGCTTGCGCTTGAGCCTGGTTGTCGCTAATATCACGGACCTTGGCGCGTCGCACACTGAATTTCAAACCGCGAAGACCGACCTTCGGTATTCGGCGTTCGGTTCTGGCGCTCCTCCTGGCCCTACTCCTGGTTCCGGCATTCGGGGGTAAGAGCGGCAAGTCATCGGGCAAGAAGTCGACGACCAGGAAGCTTTCACGGGTAGAGCAGGTCAAGCGTGACCAGGCTCGTATCGCGCGCGACTGGTACTCAACCCTGCAGGAACGGATTGCCGACTTCCCGACCGAACCGGTGAAAGGCCGGAAGATTGTCATTGACCCGGGCCACACCAACTGCTCGCCTGGCGCGGAAGGCCCGAAGCACCGCATCATCGAAGCCGACCTGAACTGGGGCGTGGCCAGCGCGCTCGCGAGGCTTCTGAACGACGCCGGCGCGAAAGCCGTCCTGACCAAGACCTATGGACCGCCCAGGCCGCTGGCCGAACGTAATCTGGATGCGGACCTTGACCAGCGGGCCGACGTGTCGAACCGGGAGCAGGCCGACCTGTTTGTTTCGGTGCACCACAACTGGACCGATGACCCCGCAGTCAACCGGACCGAAGTCTACTACAAACTGGATGACGACGGCCCGTCCCGCGACGCCGCCAACTACATCATGATTCACCTGAGCCGGGACCTCGGCCTTGAGGCGTACCTGCTGCCGGCCAACTATCGCGTGCTGCGCATCAACACCCGCCCGGCCCTGCTCACCGAGGCCTCCTACATGTCCAACCCGATTCAGGAATCCCTGCTGGCCGACCCGGACAAGCAGAAACTCGAGGCCCAGGCCATCTATCTCGGAATCCTTGACTACTTCGCGCGGGGCGTGCCGGAATTCCGATTGCTCACTGGCCCGGCCGATATCGCGCCATTCCCGCATCCCCAGCTCAAAGTCCGGGTCGCGGACCGATTCGGCATCGACCGCACGACCGTGAAGGCGTCGTTCGACGGCCAGCCGGCAAGAGTTGATTACCTGCCCGGCGAAAGCACACTGGTCATCAAACCGGTTCAGAGCCTGGCCAATGGCGCGCACACTTTCCGGCTGGCCGGGCGCAACGTCAAAGGCAACTCCGGAATACCGCTCGTAGTCGCATTCGCGACCGACCGGGAACCGGCCCGCATAAGCCTGACGGTCTCACCCCGCGCGTGCCCGCCCGGCGCGGTTCGGGCCGAAGTGAGCGCCCTCGTGCTGGACGAAGATGGGCAGCCGGTGGCCGACACCCGGCGGGTCAGGTTCGCCATCAACAAGCTGCCGGCCGGCGATTCCGGGCTGGTTGACGGCTCGGCCCGAATCTATCTTTCGCACAGCGCACCCGGCCAGGTCCTGGTCACTGCCCGCTGCGGCCGGGCAACCGCTTCAACCCAGGTGACGTTTGCCGCAACCAGAACCCCGACCATCCAGTTTCAAGTTGTGCGCGCTGGGACCCGTACGCCGGTCCGAGTCCGGGTGAAGGATGACTGGCGCAATGATACCGTGCCCACAAATCGTGACGGCATCGTCACCCTGCAACCCGCGGTCGGCACACACGCGTTTACGTTCTCAGCTCCCGGTTTCCGCCGCCGCGTCGTCAGCCTGGCTCTGACCGAGAGCGACGCCGAATGCCGGGATATCGAGCTCGAACCGCTGCTCTCCGGCGCACTTATTGGCGCGCGCATTTTCCTGGACCCGGCCGGCAACTACGAAAACCCGGACACGAGCCATGAGCGCACCGACTTCAATCTCTTGCTGGCCGACCGGCTGGCGCGGGCATTGGAGGATTGCGGGGCCCGGGTACAGGTCTCGCGCCGACCCTACCAGTACGAAACCCGGACCGAGCGTCTCGAACGGGCCGGCGGGTTCAGACCCGACTACTATCTCAAGCTCTCATCGCCCTTGACGCACCCGGCCAGTGGCAAGAAACCTGCAACCCGGGTCGGTCATTATCCCGGTTCCGAACGCGGTTCAGGTTTGGCCCGGGCGACCGAGGCCCAGCTTGGCACACTTGCCGGTGTCGCGACTCCGGATACGGTTGAAGACCGTTCCTACGAAGTGACTAACGCGCCATGCCCGGCGACCGCGGTTTATCTCAGGTTCGCGGACACACTCAGTGCTGCGCCGGATGACACCCTGTTTCAGAGCGACATCTGCCGCCAATTGCTGCTCGGTCTCGCGGTTCAGGAAGGCGCTGCGCTCGCGTGCCCGGCCAAGTTCCGCGTCAACGACGCTCAAGGCAAACCCGTACGCAAGGCCTGGGTTACGCTTGACGACGTGTTGAGATATCGCGTTGACCCCTGGGGTGAGCTGTCGCTGCCCGGGCTCGACGCCGGCACTCACAACGTCCGGGTCGAGGCGCCGGGTTTCCAGCCCGCCCGCACATCGCTGGAGTTGAAGCCCGGCTCGCCCGCGCAAACCAGGGACTTCACGTTGACCGCCAACCGCTGACTGCGAACCGCGGTTTAGGATTTAGGACTTAGGACTCCGGATTTGCGCGAAGCGCTCAGTACCCGGTCAGCACCACATCGCCGTTGGTGGTGGTGATACTGATGTCGCCCCAGCCGTCGCCCAGCCGGCCGTCAATCTTGTGCTGGTCGACATTGCCCGCAATTGCCAGACCAGTGTGCCGGATTTGGCCGTTGGTCGTGGTGACATAGACCCGGGCCGAGGTCGACTCCGGTATCTGCAGCGTCACCAGAGCGTTCGTACCCACGAGCCGGCAGAAACCGGAATCCGGAATCGCCACCTGGACGTCAATCGTGCCGTTGGTGGTCGTGCCCTGGACCGAACCGGCAATGCCCTGCAGATTCAATTTGCCGTTCGTCGACTGGGCGTCGACGGACGCGCCGATGTCATTCACGGTGACCGTGCCGTTCGTCGTCACCAGCTTCATCGGGGCGGTGAACATGCCTCCCGAGATATCGCCGTTGCTCGAGTTGATGTCGGTCTGGAGCCCGGCCGGCAATGTTGCCTGAATGTCAACGCCGTAGGTGTAGACGCCGCCCTCCGGAATATCCACAAACACGCCGACCTGCCCACCCGTGTCGGTCACCGAAATCGTGATGTCCGGCAGCCGGTTCTGAGCCTCGGTCGCGTTCGGGCCGGTAACGCGCTTGGTCATGTGCAGACTGACCGCGTTGTCCAGGGTCTTGGTGAGCTGGACACTGCCGTTCTGGTTCCGGACCACGAGCTTGGTCTGTCCGGTCAGCGGCACCGTGTTGTCCACCACGTCGGTGGACGTGACCAGCGGGCAGGCAATGAAAAGCACCGCCAGCAACGCCAGCACAAAAATGGAGATGGTGTTCCGCTTCATACGTTCGACTGATTCCTTGCCTTATCCCTTCCGACTCAGATACTACCTTCGAGGGTTTCGGTTGTCAAGCAGTATCCCGGACTTCGCGAATCAGGATTACCGGGGTGCAGGCGTCGCCCTGCCCGGCCGGATTGTCGCGCATCGCTTCCTCGACCATCCTCGTCTCCAGCCCGGCCGAGCCGCCCACGACCCATGACCCGCCGATATCGTTCACATCCACGATGGCGGCCGGAGTCTGGAACGCGTCGGCAATCTGCTGGGCGACCAGCTCCGGGTCTTTGGGTCCTTTGATGACGCACTCGTAGTATTGCTTGATTCCTGCCGTATGCGCCGCGTCCACCATCGCGGCCTGCTTTCCGGCAATCCGGTAGAAATCCCCGCGCCGGCCGAACAGCCGGGTGAACCCGCCCAGCACCGCGGCCAATAGAATCCTCGGCGCGCCGGTTTCCTCGATGGCGCACTGCATCGAATACGGACTGCGCAGCCCGATGCCGTACGACACCTTGCGCACGAACCGCCAGAGCACCTTTGCCCAGAACCCGACCTTCATCCGGTCAATCCGATAGGCCCGGCCCTGGGTAATCGCCACCACCTTCTCGCTCACCGTAATCACGTCCCCGGGCTGCAAGACTCCCTGCGCCGACTCCCGGATGACATCAATGATATTGTCCTGCTCAGTGACGATCTTAGTCTTCACCGGAATCCTCTGGAGCTTCCGCTCGCCGACCAGTCGAATCGGGTCCTTCATCATGCCCAAGTCTATTCTCCTGTCCCGCCCCAATCAAGCCCAAAAACCTGGGGACAACCCCCATGTTTTCCTGTTGACTGACTCGGCTTTTCGCGTAGTATCAGGCCATGCCAAGAATCGCTCGGGTGGTCGTGCCGGGCTGCCCGCACCATGTCACGCAGCGCGGCACAAACCGTGGCGTCATCTTCGCTGACGATGCGGACCGCAGGAAGTTCCTCTACTGCCTCACTGACTGGACGTCGAAGACGGGCACGAGAGTATGGGCGTACTGCCTCATGGGCAACCACTTTCATCTCCTGGTGGTTCCGGAAACCGAATCGAGTCTCGGCCGATGCATGCATGGCGCGACCTCCCGCTATGCCCAGTACTTCAATGAAAGGCACGAGCGTTGCGGCCGACTGTGGCAAAATCGCTTCTTCTCGTGTCCGGTGGACCCTGACCGGTACCTTTGGGTAGTTGCGAAGTACATCGAACAGAACCCGGTTCGAGCCGCCATCGTGAGGACAGCTGAAGAATGGCCATGGTCGAGCGCCCAGTCACACTTGCAGTGCAAGGGAAACTCGGTGCTGAGTGCTCCCTCGTGGCTGACCGAGGGCGAGCGCCGTGACTACCGCGCGTTCGTTTCGGGATCAAGTGAGGAAGAAGCTGTGCGTCGTGCGACCGCCACTGGCAGGCCGCTGGGAACAAGCGACTTCTATATCAGGCTTGAGGAGCTGCTGGGTCGCCGATTGAGACGGAGTAAAGGCGGGAGACCGCGAAAGGAAACGAAGATTGGCTGAAAACCCGGGGGTTGTCCCCAGGTTTTCTTACTGTCGGGACCGCAGCGATTGACTTCATGTACGATGCCGGCTCAATCGGCCTCTTCGCGCTGCCGCCCATCGGCGCCGTCATCGGCGCCAACCACCGCTAGCGCCAGCTCTCGCTTATCTTCTCCCTTATATCCATCTCGGTCTGCAAATCCAGCGGCTGGTCGCCCATGCCGTACGGGTCGGCCATGCGCACGTCCAATAGCGGAGCAATCTCCGGGGTCAGGAACCGCGTGAGCTGGGCATACGAATGCCCGTCCCCCATCGGATAGCGCTTGAAGTAGTACCGCAGCGGGAACATCACATACAGGTGGTCCTTGGCCCGCGTGAGCGCGACGTAGAACAGCCGGCGCTCCTCTTCCAGTCCTTCTTCGTTCACCTTCAGTTCGCGCTCGTTGCCGATTGCCATGTCCGACGGGATGTTGCCGTCCGCGGCATGAATGATGAACACTACCTGCCACTCGCAGCCCTTGGCCGAGTGCATCGTGCTCAGGGTGAGCCAGTCATCGTCCTTGTGCGCGGGCCCGGCATAGTCCCCGGTCGCGTCCGGCGGGTCGAGCGAGAGCACGTCAATGAAGTTCCGGCGCGACTTGTACCGCGCGGCAATCTCCTGCAACTGCGCCATGTCCCGGATACGCGGCTCCGGGTTATCGTAGTTCAGGGGAATCATCGGCTCATACACCAGCCGGACGCGCTCAATCTGGCTCGCCAGCGCCAGCTTCTCGCCATCGGCCAGGATTGAGGCGAACGCTTTGCTCAGCACGTCATACTGGTTCCGCGCCGCGGCCGGCAGCAGTATCTCGCCCATTTTCTTCAGGTCGAACTCGCGCTCGGCAAGCTGGCCCAGAAAGAACCGTGTGGTCTTGGGCCCGACCCCTTCCAGCAGGTTCAGGATGCGATACCAGCTCACCTCGTCGCGCGGGTTTTCCAGCACGCGCAGGAACGCCACCAAGTCCTTGACGTGCGCGGCCTCCACGAACTTCAAGCCGCCGTACTTGTGGAACGGAATGTCCCGCTCGGCCAGTTCGACTTCCAACTGGTCCGAATGATACCCGGTGCGGAACAGCACGGCCTGCTGTTGCAAGGGAATTCCCTCTTCCAGGTGCTTCAGAATCTTCTCGCACACCACCCGGCACTGCTCGGCCTCGTCCCGCACCTGAATCAGACGCGGCTTCTGCTCGCTCTTTCGTTTCGACCAGAGCTCCTTGGTGTACCGGTACCGCGCGCTCTGCATCACCGCGTTCCCCACGTCCAGAATCGGCTGGATTGAGCGGTAGTTCTCCTCCAGCGTGACAATCTTCGTGCCCGGGAACTGGTTCGGGAACTGCATGATGTTCTTAATCGTCGCGGCCCGAAACGAATAGATGGACTGCGCGTCATCGCCCACCACCGTGATGTTCTTGTTCGTCTTTCGCAGGCGCTGGAGAATCTCGGCCTGGATGACGTTCGTATCCTGGTATTCATCAACCAGGATGTGTCGGAACCGGTCGCTCATGTGCTCGGCGATTTCCTTGTCTTCCAGCATCAGGTTCCAGAACAACAGCAGGTCGTCGTAGTCCAGCACCGCGCGCTCCTGCTTCCGCTTCGAGTATTCGGAGAAGACCCGCTTCAGACCGTCCTCGGCGTGCAGGCACCAGGGATATTCCTTCTTCAGGACCGATGTCAGCGGCTCGCGCGAGTTCACAACCCGGGAGTAGATTTTCAGGACCGTCGTCTTGCGCGGGAATCGCTTCTCCTTTGAGACCATGTCAAGGTCCGCGCGAATCAGGCCAATCATGTCCTGGGAATCGGACTCGTCCATCACATTAAAATCCGGGTTCAGCTTGATTGCCTTGCCGTACATCCTGAGCAGCCGGTTCGCCACCGCATGGAACGTCCCGCCCCAGACCCGCTCGGTTGACATCTGGCCCGCGGCCCGGCGCGCGCGGTTCAGCATCTCCTCCGCGGCCCGGCGCGTAAACGTCAGCAGCAGAATCCGCTCGGCCGGAATTCCCTGCCGAATCAGCCAGCCCACGCGATAGGCCAGGGTCTTGGTCTTGCCCGTCCCTGCACCCGCGATAATCAGCAGCGGGCCGTCGCCATAAGTAACGGCCTCACGCTGCTGCGGGTTCAGCTCCTCAAGCCAGGAATCGGCGGACTTCGGGGTGGGCACAGGAGATTATAGATGCCGGACAACGTGAGTCAAGAACACGGCGGCTATCCGCCGCCGCACTACGCATGACGCATTACGCCTTACACCCGAGTTTCTTCCAGTTCGTGTCCTTGTGCCATTGTGGTGAGTCTATTCCAGATTCGGACTTAGCCGCAGATTCCGCAGATTTCGCCGATTTCCCAAGGGCAAACGCAGTGATCCTGCGAGCCGCAGGCGATACTGCGTCTCCGCCGTTCTATGTTTCCTTCGCCGCAAACACCTCGTAAAGGATGGTCTCGAGTATCTTCCGCACCAGTTGTCGGGCCGCCCACTTATCAATCAGAATCTTCGCCTCGTTCATGAACGAATCGCCGGCGAATCGCTTCGTGATTTTCCCTATCTGGCGTGCGAAGTTCAGATACCCGGGATAGGCGATAGTCGGAACACCGTTCCGGCCCAGTACTTCCCGGACCAGTATCTCCATCTTCGTGGCGTCAACCTGGCTCTGCTCATATGCCGCCGCCATGTCCTCCTTGGCCAGTTCCAACTGCTTGGCCGTATGCTCGGTATCTCCTACCTTGCGCCGGTATTTCCGGTCGCGCTGCAACGCATTTCTAGCCATCGTTTCCTCCTCGATCATTCAGTTAGACGCGAAATCACACTCCGCGGACCACCAACCGTGAGAACATGAGAACTGCGTCTGTAAGTGCAACAATAGAGCTTACGTAGTACATCGAGCATGGGTAGGTGGGGGGCTAGCCCCGGGCTAGGGGGGGGCTAGCCCGGGGCTAGCCCCCGGGCGGCCCGGGGGGTGGCCCCCTGGCTGGCCCTCTGGACGACCCTCTGAGCGACCATTAGGGTCGCCCCAGTGACTGACCGGTCGGTCGTCCGCAGGGCTGTCCGAGGGACTGTCCTAAGGGTCGCCCAGTGGATTGCCCAGAGGGTTATCGCCGGGTTTGCCCCTTGGCTAGTCCCCTGACTTGTCCGGTGAGTTGCCCAGCGGGTTACCCCTGGGGTGCTACCGGGGTTGCCTCACCCGTGGGCGTGGCGTCGAGACTCGGATTCGCGTTCAGTCGGAGTCGGGGATTACGGCTGCGCCGCTGGAGCGGCGTCTAGATTCGCGTCGCGTCGGCGCCCTCGCCGGGTCCTACTTCTTGCGGTCTAGCTGGCTGCTTCCTGCGAGGCACATCCGACCCGTCATCTCGGCATTGCGCTTAATGCTTGGCCATCCTCGCGCTGCTGTCCCTCATGTCACCTTACCCCTCGCTCCCGGAAATAGGGGAAGTGTCCCTCCGAACCTCCCTCGCAGCATGATGATGCGGCTCTCAATGACGCGCTGGGCTGGCACAGTCGGGTAACCGGTGAGTTCGGGGGGCATTTCACTAATCTCCTGCAGTCCTCATCGCATGAGCTCGACCTTCAGTCATTCTGTCAATCAGCCTCGACCGATTGTAGGCGCGGAAGGATGGAAGTCAAGCGGCGAAGCGCCGCTCAACAAGTAGACAGTATACAGCATGCAGGGAAGACGAAGAGAGGAGTTGAACAGCAGGAGCTGCCCGGTGTCGAGAGTCCAAAGCACAGGGGCGAGCCGCAGCTCGCCCCTGATGTCTCTTGCTGGTTCGGGTTACCTGACGACCAGCGTCCGGGCAGTGGTGCCCAGGTTCGTCTCGAGTTTGACCAGATACACGCCGGCGCTGACCGCGCGCCCGGAGCCATCGGTTCGATTCCAGACCAGCGCGGAGCCCGACGGCCGGTCGAACTTGCACACGAGTTTGCCGCTGCGGTCATAGACCGCAACCGAACGCGCAACCCCGGTCCAGCCGAACCGGACCGACCGGGCGGCCGGATTCGGGGCAAGGCCGAACTCGCCGGCGAGCGGCAATGCCCGGGGCGCCTCGGTTACCGCGGTGCCGTTCCACGGTCCGTTCCAGACCATGTAGCTCGTGTTGCTGGTCAGGGTGTCCCACTGGACGTAGACTACACTGGCGCCGGAGCCGGGCGCACCCGGCGAATAGACCTCAACCGGGTCCCAGCCCCACATCTGGACCGCGTTGTCCGCGCCAATCCTCAGGGTGTCGGACCAGGTGCCCGGGGTCGAGGCCTCGCTGAACCGGAGGAAGAGCCGCCAGTAAGGGTGGGCAGACGGGTTGTAACTGACGTAGCACAAATCCATGTAGGTGTTGCCCACCGCGCGGTAGTTCTGCAGGGTCGAAGCCCAGTCCGACGCGGTGGCTTCGCTGTTGATAATCTGGGGTGAACTCCAGGTCGCCATGCCGTCGGTCGTGTAGTGAACGACGATATTGTCGTGGCCGGTGGAGGAGTTGTAGTGGCCGTATGCCAGCCAGGTTACGGCGCTCGTTTCCGGCATCGTGAATTCCGGAGACATCGACATCACGCCGACATCGAATGTGTCGGGTCGCACATCGTGCTCGTGCCAGTAGGCCGGGTCGCCGTAACTGTGATTACTCAGGGCGCCCACCGTGCCTCGGCTGCCGCCGTTGCCGCAGGCAAAGTACTGCCACGTGCCGGCGCCGAACTCGTAGGCGGCGTTGAACACGCCGTAGAAGGTGCGCGTTACCGCCCAGGTATGGCCGTAGTCAACCGAACGGACAACCTCGCAGTTCGTATTGGTGCTGTTGTTCGAGTTGTAGACTACGCCGTAGAGGTACGGGTAGAGGGCATAGTTGTCCGTGGTGAACGCGATGTCGTTGAGCGTAGTGGTATCGGCCAGTACCGGCCAGTCCTGCCAGTTTGCTCCCGCGGTGTCGAACCGGACTATGTATGCGTCACCATTGTTGTCCGGAACCAGGAAGAACAGATTGACCGCGGCCGAGTCGCCTTGAGTGACGACCAACTGGACGCGGGGCAGGAAGCCGGGCCCATAACGCACGCCGTTCAGCTCGGCCCACGTGGCGCCATGGTCGCGTGACTTCCAGACCCGGACCGTAGTATCCGGCAGCGCCGCGGCGGCATAAATCGACCCGTCCATCGAGTAATCGGCCGCCGAGGCATATACCACGGGCCCGGTAATAATGACGTCCGGGTTGGGGCCGAATGGAATCTGACTCTGGCCCTGGCCATTCAGCGGCTTGAGGTCGGCCGGCTTCGCCGGTGGTTGCTGTTGCGCAAGATACAGTTCTTGTATCCGGTTCTCAACCCGCTTGATTCGCGCGCAGTCGCCGCTGGCGATTGCCTGCTTCAGCCCGACGCGGACGGCCGCCATCGCCGGCGTGTTCTCAATCGCGTCAAGGGGCTGGAGTGTGGGGTGTTCGCCCGGCGAGGTTGCCGGGCCGCTGTACACCGGTTGCGGCGGCATGTTACCGGTCGCTTGCATTCCCGCCAGCGCTATCAGCGGCAGCACACATCCGACCATCAATACGAGGTACTTCTTCATTTGACCTCCTGGTCTGTTGAGACTCGTCCTAACGCTCACTAGGACACTACGTTAAGTTGGACTCACCGTTGCCGAGTCATGGTTCGGCTCCCGAGAATGGCGGTTCTTTGGGGTGTCGTCATGGTCAAGAAGCGTTAGAGACCTAAAGCTAGAAGATAGCGTCCAGCAGGTCGGTCCAGACCTGGCTGAGCCAGAAGCGGCGATGAGTCTCGATGACCTGGCCTTCCGGGCTGAAGACCAGGCGCATCCGCGCGCCATAGACCAGGCCGTCGGCCTCATAGGGCCCCGAGAGCCAGCCACTCTTGAGACTGCCGTCGTCGTAGAGTTCGACCGGCGAGAACGCGCCGGCCCTGAGCGGCACGTTGCGAATTACGGCCGGGAATGCAAGATAGCACGCGCGCAGGTTGGAGTTTGGATGGAACGCGGTCATGATGCCCTCGCGGCCCATCCGGCTGCCCGCGCACGGCACGCCCTGGATAATCATCATCCGGGGCAGGAACACGTAGTTCAGCGTGCCGTCGTCGTTCAGACAAATCCAGGTCCGGGCCGGGAATCCGATGCCCTGCACCGCGGTTGACTCGGCGAGCTGGAATTCCTTGAGGCTGCCGTTATCATGGAACCAGACGTCGCCCTGGCACGGATAGCCCTGCAGGTTCATCACTTTGACCAGTTTGCATTGCTTCAGAGCGCCGTTCTTGTAGTACCGGTCTGAACCCCGGCGGAAGCTGCCGGTGCTGTCGAGCGGCTGGGCCAGGGCGGTGCTGAAGGCCACAATGACAACCAGCGCAGTGATGATTCGCCTCTTAAGTCCCTCCTGGGTTAGCCGCAGACGCACGCCGATAGCAACCGCCGATGAAGTATGCTTCGGATTACGTCTGCATTCATCTGCGATTGTCGGCGTCCGTCGGCGGCAGAATCTCATGCTTCTGCGATTATAGAAGGCGGTCAGGGGAAGTCAAGGCGTCATGCGCTTTGACAAGCCATTTCCGGACAGTAGAATTGGCGCGATGCCCGAAGCCGAATGGAATCTCATCGTCGTTGGCGGCGGCGCGGCCGGGTTGGTCGCCGGGCTGACTGCGGCGCGGCGCGGCAAACGCGTTGTCATCCTGGAGAGGACGAATGAATGCGGCAAGAAGCTTGCCATTACCGGCGGCAAAAAGGGCAACTTCACGCACAACGATGAACCGGAAATCATGGGCCGCCAGTTCAATACCGAACCGCGCGTGCTGTTGCCCCTGATGCGCCGTTTTCCATATTCGCGGATTGTCCAGTTCTTCGAAGAACTCGGCATCCACCATCTTGTTGACGATGAGGGCTGTATCTGGCCGAACCCGAAGTCCGCTCCCAGGCTCAGGGACGAACTGGTTCAGGCATTCCTCCGAGCCGGAGGACAAATCGAGACGAACGCTCACGTCACCGACCTCCGGCCTGCACCCGGCGTTCAGAAATCAGGGGGTTGTCCCCAGATTCTGTGGCACGTGGTGACTGAGGCCGGGTCGTTGACAACCGACGCCGTGCTGATCGCGACCGGCGGCAAAAGCTATCCCGCAACCGGCTCGAGCGGCGACGGGTATGGACTGGCCGCGCGCCTCGGCATCCGGGTCGAGCCGGTGTATTCGGCGCTGGCCTCGCTGGTAACCCAGGGCGAGTTCGCCGAACTCTCCGGTATCACGGTCGGCAAGACCACAGTGTCGTTGAGAATCGAGGGCGCCGACGAGCGAAGCGATACTGCAAGCGAAGCGATGCTGCAAGCGAAGCGGTCCTGCGAACGAAGTGATACTGCACTTTCCGAGACCGCCCCATTCCTGTTTGCCGGCAAGAGCATAACCGGCCGGGCCATTATCAACCTGTGCGGCTTCGCCGGTAAGGCTCTACTCGAAGGCAGGAAGGTTCTGGCGATTGTGGACTGGCTCCCGGACCAGACCGAATCGGAACTGCAGGCCGAGATTTCAGACCAGCGCATGCGGCACGGCAAGATGCACGTCTCGAACTTCATTGCCGCCAAGTCGGCCAAACGGTTGGCGCTGTTGCTCTGCAAGAAGGCCGGAGTCCCGGAAGAACGCAGGCTTGCCGAGCTCTCGAAGGATGAAACGAAGCGCCTGCTGGGAATTCTGAAGCGGACTGAGATTGAGGTAGTCGGCACCGAGCCGCTGGCGCGCGCGACGGTCACCGGCGGCGGCGTGGCGCTGGATGAGGTCAGCCTCGATACCTTTGAGAGCCGGAAGCGCAAGGGGCTGTACTTCGCGGGTGAGGTGCTGGATATCTGGGGCCGGAGCGGCGGGTACAACCTGCACTTCGCCTGGGCGGCGGGCATTGCTGCGGGCGAAGCGGTCTAGCCCGGCTAAACCGTGATTACCGCAGAATGAGCTTCCGGCTCACTCTCGCGCTTCCGCTCTCGAGAATAAGCGCGTAGACGCCCGCCGGTAAGTCCGAAGCGCGAAGCTCGAAACTCGAAACCCCGGCGCCGCATCTGCCTTGCGCCAGAATCGTCATCTGCCTGCCGGTCATGTCGTACAGCCTCAGACTGACGTGACCCGCGACCGGCAGGGTGTAACTGATGCGCGTTGCGCCTGAGAAGGGATTGGGCGCAATGCGAAGTGCGAGCTGCGAATTGCGAACTGCGGACTGACTCTGGGTTCCCGATTCCTCATGGCCCTCGCCCAAAAGCAAGCCGGAAGGCGGAAGCGAATAGGACCGGAACATGCAGCTACCACCCCCTCCAAGGGCATAAAGCTCATCAGTTGGCGGCGCGTAGGTGAGCGCGCCACCGTCCCGAACTGACAAACGTCCGCGAAAGTCGATTTCCTGGGTCCAGGTGTCGGCTGAGCAGTCATAGCTCCAGAACTCGAATGACTTGTTGCCCTTCAGACAATACACCCTGCCGTTAGCGTATGCCAGTCCTGCCCCGACCCCGACCTTGTGCTTTATTCCGGACGTACCGACCAGCGGCAAAGGCGCCCGGGTTGTCCATGTCCCTTTCGCCACGTCGCAGGCGAAGAAATCACCGGAAAGGCCCTTCATGGCATAGATGAGTCCGGTGCCATCCGTAACGATGCCGGACCCGACCCGGTAGCCCACCTCCCAGATGCCGCGCGGCACAGTGGCCAGCGTGTCCCAACTGCCGCTCACACAGTTGAAGCGATAGAATTCCCGCGTTCCCGAGCCTTTGAGCAGATAGACATAGACCGTATCGTTCAGCGCCAATGCGGCGAGCGAGGCGCCATCCCGGACCGCCCGCCCCGGCACGTCGGGCAGTTGCCCCCACGGATAGCTGGCCCGGCCCGGGTCGTAGTCCCAGAACTCGCTGCTGTTGCCCTTCAGTGCGAAGAGCCAGTTGCCCCAGCCGGTCAACGCCCCGCCCCGGCCGACTCGCCTGAACCTCAGCGAGCGACCGACGGTTGGTAGCGACTCGCTCTCATCCCACTGGTCCGCGAGCTGGCCGTAGCGGTAGAACTCATTCGTCCGATTCCCTTTCAGAGCGTAGACCCAGCCGCTGTCCTTCGTGCCGGCGAATGCCAGCGCGCCGCCCGCCTTCACCGGCTTGTGTCGCGGGCCATAGGGCAGGTCGGCCAGTGCGGACCAGAGAACCATGCCCTCGCAGGAATCCCGCAGCACGTCGTTCCCCGGGTTGGTATCGCCCCAGGCCCAAGTCGAACAACGCACCTGATACCGGCCCAGCGCGTGGGGCGCGGCCCAAACCGAGAAGCTCACTTCGCGTGCGCCCTGCACCGGCAGGTCGAGAACATATGAACTGTCCGAATAGACCAGGCTGTTCGCGCTGTCCTGGATGCTCAGGAATGCCTTGAGATTGACTGCAAACGGCCCGGAATTCGTGACCCTGACCTGGGGCACTATCGCCGCGCTGGTATCAACCGGCCCGCGCGGGGCAATCAGCGCCGCAACTCCGGCGTCGGTCTGCGCATATGCGCCGCCGGCCTCGTTGAACCGGGTGGTGATTTCGCCCCGGTAGCGTTCCGTAATCGAGGGCGAGAAGGCGATCAGCGTGTTTTCATCGTTGCTGTACCCGCCGGCGTTGGACCAGTTAGCGGACCCGGTGACGGTGATTCGCCGGTCAATTGCCATGATTTTCTCGTGCAGCAGGTTGCCGTAGGCCATGAATTTGTCGGTGTAGACCGGAATGTCCCAGGCCCTGAGAGTGTCGAAGTAGCTGTACGACGCGGTTGACTCGCCCCGGTCGAACACACCGCCGACCCAGACCGCATGATGCGCCCGGTCATTCATCGCCAGCGCCAGGTCGCGCCACGTGAAGGAGTAGATGCAGAACCCGATTTCGTTTTGCGCCCCGGACGCGAGCCGGGTGATGGTGTCCACCGAATGGTCCTGCGGGTTGAAGTAGACCAGGAACGTATCACTCCCGACCGTGAACCGGTGCCGGCTCAGCCGGTCCGTCTTGCCGGTGTGAAACTCGGCATGCGCCGGGTCGGGCAGGGAATCCGGGCCGCCCCACATCTGCTCGAACTCCTGGGTGTAGGCGTGCGCCAGACCCGAATCCTGAATCTCAATCGCATTGTCGGCATTGAACGAACCCGCCTCAACGTTCATGCTTCCGGTCCAGAGCCAGTCGTTCGCGGCATTGCTGTCCCGGTAATCAAAGATGGCGAACTTGTTGTGCATCAGATTCGTGTGCCCGGGGCCGATGCTGTCGGTCCAGACCGGAATCCCCGCCAGCCGCAGGCGCCAGAGCCAGGGATCATTCAGCCGCTCATCTTCGGTAATCACCCGCACGCGCACGCCGCGCGAATTGCGCGCGGCAATCAGCGCCGAAGTTATGTAGCTCGAGTCGATGTTGTAGAAGCAGATGTCGATCGAAGACGCCGCTGCGTCAATCCGGCGCTTCAGCTTCGCATACAGGGTATCCGACGAAAACCAGGCGTTCGCCTGAACCAGCGCGAGCGCAATCAGCAGCGCCGGCACTATTCCTCCAGCTTCACGTGGTCCCGGCGGAAGAGGACGTCCACCGTCTTCGAGCCCCAGAGTTCATAGGGCAGGTCGAACTGCTTCACCGGCACGTAGTTCGTCTGGAACCACTCATCGCCATAAAGGCTGAGATAGGCAAAACCCGGCATCGTGGCAACCACGTCCGGCTGCTCAGCGTGGACCAGCTCCCGCGAAATCGCACCGGCTTCCGGTCCGTTGCGTTGCGCGGCCGGTACCGGCAGAAACCGCGTCGCCTCCGGGCTGACCAGCGCGCAGGCGTCGAGAATCCGGCCCTTGCAGTAGTAGCCGAGGGCGCCGACTTCCGGACCGGCGACGACCCAGTTCGACGGCATGGTCTGGTTCAGCCATTCGGCGGTCTGCTGATAAGCGAAGATGCGCGTGCGGATGTCGTCGCTTTCCACGTCAAGGCCGGTGAGCCGGTCGCCGGAGAGGAGCCGAGTCAGGGGTGGCGTGAGCGCCGGGTAGGCAAGAGCAAGAACCAGCAGCGACGTCACGACAATTCCTGCCCAGCGCCACCTCGATTTCAGCCATGAGGCGAGCCAGACGATGCCCGAAATCAGAACGGCAAACCAGAGAATTTCGAGAATCGGGTAATACCAGTCGAACAACAACGGGTTGCTGATGAAGTAGAACAGCACCAGCAGGAAGAACAATGCGGCGACCGGCAGCGCGGCCGTCCGCCTGAGCTTCAGCAATCGTCGGCGCAGGACGAAACCCAGGCACGCCACCGCGAGCACGAGCAGGGCCGCAATCAGCCGCACCGGCAGTAACACACTTCCGACGCGGGAGTCATAGGCAACCAGTCCCGACGTCGCCCAGGCGCCCAGATGGTCGGCTACCCGCCACAGGGCGTGGCCGAACGGCAACGCGTAGAGCGGCCGGGACTTGGCGATGATTGACTGGTACACCGGTGAGCCGAAGTACGCAGTCGCAAAGATCGTCCAGCCGAGAGCCGGCGCGAGCAGTCCGAACAGGAAAGGAATTGACTTCCGCGTCCGGCTTCCGCCATGCGGCTTGTGGCTTGCGGCCAGGGTGTCGCGACACCCTGGCTTGCGGCCGACCAGCCAAGCAACCAGCACCACGCCGCAGAGCAGCACGCCCTCGAGTCGCACCATGACCGACAGTCCGGCCAGCGCCGCGCTCAGGACCCAGCGCCGCGTAGCCAGCGCCCAAATTGACCAGACGACCAGCCCGGCAAAGAGAAACGACTCCATGCCGCCCAGCGACTCAAAAAGCAAATCGTTGCGCATGAGCACGAGTGTGGCGGACAGCGCGGCGAGCGCCGGCGAGCGGACTAGGCGGCGCATCAGGAAGAGCATTCCGACCGCAGTCGCAACCCAGAATAGGAAATTCATACGTACGGCAAGGTCCGGCACCGGCACGTCGCTTACCTCGCTCT
>Ga0209777_10003564_pt1 | contig 19142 bp, 17 predicted proteins | sample FrelakmetHBP12HB_FD_187147 | JGI IMG/M metagenome (GOLD analysis project Ga0209777, IMG submission 187147) | Freshwater lake sediment microbial communities from the University of Notre Dame, USA, for methane emissions studies -HBP12 HB (SPAdes)... | ecosystem: Environmental > Aquatic >...
CCTTTTTTGCCAAACATTTAAGGCAACATTTCAATACACTACCATCGCTCTTTTTTCCCATTTCTTCAATGGTTAGAGTTTTTTTCTCGCATTTTCCACAAGTGTATGATGTTGGTACGGCTGATGTTGGTGAAGACATTTTGTGTTTACATAATATAACATTAGAAAATAATCTTTAAATTAAATAAATATTATTTAATTAATTAATTAAATAATATTCGATCATCATTTATCAAAAGTAATGCAAACACTAACCGAACTATTTACCGGAATCCGGTAAAAAGTTCGGTTACCGGCTTCTCACTTTTCTATTTTTACCGGAGAATTATCCGGAACAACTTGTTGAGTTAATTCTATATTTTTTGCATGTTTCTTCGAGTATCCGTGAATTGTTATATTTGCATATTGGTGTTTGCATGCTTCACAGTATCCAGAAACATATTGTTTTATTCGTTCTTTGGGCTGTTTTGCACACCACTCTTTGGTTTTTGTTTTTTGTATTTGTTTTCTCTCATCAATTGATAATTCTGAATATTTCGTCACATACTTTCTGCGCGGCATTATATAATATACATCATATAATATTTTTTATATTATATGATAAATTAATCATCTGGGCTATCATCCTCACCAACATCATTAAATGAATCATCATCATCAACATCAATGAAACAATCCAAGTCAGCCTGTTGAATCACACGACATCTATGTCTACGCTGATCTTTATTACGTTCCAATATGAATCTTACATAAGTTGCATTTCTCAATACATCAGTATTTTCAATTATTGTTGACAAATGTTTTCGCGATCCATCAGATTGTTTCTCCCAATGTTGTTTTTTTTTGAATAGTTTTGAATATTTGTTGTACAATGTATATATGATTTCGCGAATATTGCCTTTATTCAATTCTTCAATACATTTTTTATATTGTTTATCTTTGTATGATGTACTTTGTGGATTAAAACCACATATGGCACATTTCATCAATTCTTCATTTTCAATAATGCACTCTTTCACGGATTTTTCATCTACATATAATGGTTCAATAAAATCAAATCGATTAAATTTACCGGCTTTTTCAATTAATGTTATCATGTTGAGCAATGCCGGATTTTTATACGTGGTTGTTGCCTCTATTAAATCATAAGATGCATACATTTCCCTCAATGTTTCCTCATCCGATAACAATTCCTGTGCATGCACAGCACCAATGTAATCCTTTTCACTTGTCAATAATCGTACCTTTATAGCATGCACCATTCGCACATCTTCATCATCGCTTTTCAAACCATTGAGTATTTCTGGAACGTCTGTTATTCCCAAATACATCATGCGATCTGTAACTTTTCGTTCAATTAGTAGGAAATTATCGTATTCGCGCGGCAATACACCATTAATATATTTGGTGCAGTCTTCAATCATTTTAGGGTTATCTGTACTTTTATATTTCACATTATCGTGCGGTGGTGTAACAATCGTTTCGCATGATACTTTGTATCCATAATATGTCAATAATGATTCAAGTGTCTCCAATTTGTTATTTTCAAACATACTTTTGAACCATGTGCTTCTAAAATAATATTCCATGTATATTGAATCTTTTTTCACAGTAAATCCATTTGATTCATCATTGTATACACAACCTAATTCTTGTATGATAGTGAGTTTTGGATTCAATTTGTGTTGGATATTCAGATAACTGTTGAGCGCTTTTATGCGTGAGTACACATGCCATTCATATGGAATATATGTATTCTTTTTTTCGGCATATTTTTGTGTTGTGAACAATATATTTATTCTGCCGGTTGCCCCGCGAAATCTCCCAATTTGTTGCAACATTTGATAGGATGATATCGATGTTCCGGAATATATGCCATATAGTGAATCAGTGGCATACTTAACACTTTTATCAATGTTTACACCATATATAATCTTTGGGCTGAATAATATGCATCTATTTCTGAAGTGAAATGAATTTATGTTCGCAATATTGCCTGTATTAGATGTGAATACACCAATATAATTCTTGTAATATTCAATGTATGGATCTGCATTATTGATATAATACGCACCATAGTGATGTTCGCATAATATTTTGATGCATTTGGCGATATCATCTTTGGTCATGTCGCATATCATGCGGCGTATGATTTGTTCCACGAGGATGATGTATTTTTTTGAATCTGAAAATATACAACATGATTCACAATTAATAACACGTTGTCTTATTGGTTCAAGCATCTGTGACATTCTGTCAATGTATGTTGATTTATCAGACGGTTCGTTTTGATCATCTGTTTTGAAAATTTGAACATCAACATGTTCCCACCTCTTGTATACATTTCTATAAAAAAATAACCCTGTGTTGTCGCATATGTCTGTATCCATAACAGTATGCATATCCTCTATCATTTTTGGCTGAAATCCCATTCTGGCGCAATTTATAAAATTGTACACATTGTCATCTATGATTGCGTCAAGTGCTACCACTAAATCAGCACAAGCAAGTATACTCAGCAATTTATCATAACTTTCACGTTTGTGCTTCATTGTTGGACTGCCGATATGGCCCAACAATGATGTTACTTCATCTAATATGATGATGTCATATCTCTTATCCAATTTATAAAGTTGTTCCAATGATATGATGAAACCACCATTGCATTCACATGCAAGAAGTTCTGGGTCTATCTTGTCATCTTTACAATCATCGTCGTTTGATAAATAACACATTAATTCATAATCATTCTTTTGTGCCATGGCCAGTGATCTGACCGATGTAATTGATAATATTCGCGCCTCGTACAAAGGATGTGTCTCGTCAAGACTTTTTATTTTGTCTATAATGTGGTTTTTGACATAATATGTCTTTCCACAACCAGTTGAAGCCTGAATTAATAGAGTTTGTTTTCCAGTGGGTTTATTCATATGTTCTTCCATTCGCAATATGGCTTGATCCGTGATTCTATCGGTGTTTTCTGTCATACTGACATGTTTCATATGTTCAAATAACAAGTAATCATCATATATGTCATCATATGTTAATGGTTTTTCACAATCGGCAAATATTTTTTTGTTCCATTTTTCTTGTAATTCTTTGTATTTATCTGGATTATCCTCAATTGCCTTTTTTTCAATCATATATTTAGAACAACCAGGATATGGTTTCTTGTTTGCAAACATTTGTGTGATTGTTTTTGGATTATAATTATATCTATTTTCCGGCTGTGATGAATATTCGTGGGCTATATCTATGTATCCTTGATTTTTGAGAAACAGCATGATGTCTTTCCATTCACCTTGTGAGTTGCGTTTTTTTGCATCTAATAACGCCAATAATTCGCGAACATACTCCTTATCAATAACCTGTATTCCTTCCAATGTTGTGTAATCGTCACTGTTGTATGTTGTTTGTACCGGTTTTCCACTGGGTACTTTTTTATTAATTCTATTGGCCTTCACACCATTGTCAGGGATGGCATAGTTGATTATTTTGCATCCGGTTGTGTATTGTAACACAAAATCGGTGACTTTGCCCTGTGTAATCCTGTGAATGCCGAAATCAGTTTGATGTTCCGTTTCATATGGTTTGGGTTGATTTATTTGCCTAAACCATCTATATGCGCCGTTGTTAGGATATACAGCACCATCCAATATATCTGTTGGTACCGATTTATATTTCGGCCCATCGGGTTTTGCATTTTTATCTTCCTTCAACACATGCCTTCCCTTGTATTCTTTCATTTCACCCAATATGGCCATCAAATCTAATGCAATATATCGCTGTTCATTGCATGTACAGGCATATTCCGGAAATATCACATGGTGTGATGTGTATCCATGTATTTTCCCTTTGTAGTTGTCACTTGTTGAGTATGCTATATTGGTGATTTTGATGTTTAACAATTTCTCATATTCCTGTTTGACAATATCAATCGTTTCGATCACCGGTTTGTCCAAATAATCCAAATCAAAAAACAACTTGCACAACTTTTCGCCAGTTAACAGTTCTTGATAATATGTATCACCATATTCCGTAACAGTTGTGTTCCTGACAATTTTAATGGCAACATCATCAATAGTATCGTTTCGAATTGTTCGATTGACATAATCTTTATTTGGAAACCAATGTGTTATTCGGCCATCATCTTCTTCTTTGGCGAAATTGTATAATGCTATCATTGGTTTTGTATAATCAATTAAAAGATAATATTTTGTTTATATTAAAAATAAATTATTCCTCATTTATGTTGTATAATTATGATAACAATAAATTTGGATATTATTTACAGTTATATATTATATATAATGTTGTAAATTTTATCCAAATTTATGTTGTATAATTATGATAACAATAAATTTGGATATTATTTACAGTTATATATTATATATAATGTTGTAAATTTTATCCAATTATTATTTTTATCAAAAAAATCATCATTTATCAAAAGTAATGCAAACACTAACCGAACTATTTACCGGAATCCGGTAAAAAGTTCGGTTACCGGCTTCTCACTTTTCTATTTTGCCGGATAAATTGTTGTGAATGTTCATTAAATTGGACAACCGTTTAAACAAAAATGTGTTTATTGCATATCATCTGTTTGCACATGAATGTATGTGTTAAGTTCACGCAATACATCTATAATACACATATATGGCCAGTTTAATTTTTTGTATACCTATTATATACATGGTGTGTTACGGTTATTTACGTGTTTCTACGGTAAAGCAAGAAGAATCCAATTTCAAAGCGGCAATATTAGAATTGGCGAACAATAAAGATCTCGGTAAAGTAACATGGATTTCAGAAACTGTATCGGGCCGAAAAGATTGGAAGAACAGATTATTGGGCAAAGAATTTGAAAAAATGAAATCAGGCGATACTATTGTTATGGGTGAATTTTCGCGTATTGGCAGGAATTTCTTACAATCATTAACATTTATTTCTGAATGTAGGGCAAAAGGGATAGCCGTCTATTCAACAAGTGGTGATATTCCGCTCAATGATGATAGTACCAGCAACATTCTGCTTGCAATGTCGGCATGGAAGGCGCAAGTTGAACGCGAAAATATAGCATACAGAACAAAAATCGGCCTAAATGCCGCTAAACAACGTGGTGTGGTTTTGGGGAGGAAACGGATTATGGTGTTAGATAAAGACCCGAACAATGAAAACAAAATCAAGGAAATGATCAATAAAGGCATCAAACTCGGCCGTATTGCCGATGATATGCATGTTACACGATCTACCCTATACAAATATGTCAAAATACATAATATCAAATGATAATATATATGTCGTCATTATATCGCCAAATGTTGTCAGCCGGAAAATTCCGTGTCCCAGGTGAAGAAGAGCAAAAAACCCCAACAACTAGTAAAGATGTGTTTACAAATTATATCACATCATACAAGTATCCTGATAATTATTTAAACAAATTGTGGAGAAGAGAGGAGAAATGTCCAGATGTAATGTCATCTGAACAACAGGTGATAGATCGTTATGTATACAGGAAACGTGCACCGCGTGCTAATGTTGGCAACAATCCTTTTATTGAACATAGTAAGAAAATATTTGCTGATGATGGTTTCGCAAAATTTGTCGCTGCCAATAATTTGAAAGGCACACATAAAGAGAATATTTCAAAATTCATGAAATACGTTGGATCAACATATAATAAACAGACAGCTGAAACACAGACAGTTAAAAAGGAACTACAAGCGATGCAACCGCTTGGTATGCGAGCAATGCAACCAATAGCATCGGTTCCGTCACTACGTCCAGTAGCCGAACCAAGGAGATATGTCAGAATAGGTACAAATGATGGTAACCAGTATGATATACCTGAAGGACTTAACTGGAATAAATTCCAGAGCTACTTTTTCTCTGTTTACCCAATACAGCCGAGAAGAAAATTGAATACTATAATAAGTGAAGTGTATAAAAAATATGCATTGTTCGGAAAACCTATTGTAGCGTAATAATATATATGAGATTTAATAAATATGATGCAATTCATTGTTTGCGTATATTGGGAATTAAACAGATACCATTTACTGTGGCAGAACTTGTGCGTGGCATGAATGTTGAATTGGAACACTCAGATATTACGTGCGGTGATGCATTATTGTCATGCCGTATTGCACTTGCACACTTGCGTGAAAATAAACATTATTATACAATATTGCGCCAATTAAATCTATGACAATTATATATGTTAATGAATCTTGCATCCGATGGAGGAAAATACCAAATTAGAGGGGATTACACGACAAATCTCGCACCAAGCAGGAAAGCATTTGGGAATTATTTGGGCAGTCTACATATGACACCGGCAGCAATTGATGCTGCATGGGAAAAAGAAAAAAATTTAGTTACGGCAAAAAAGCACAGATACAAATTGGCAAGCCATTATACAATAAAGACACCACTTGTCAAAGGATACACATATGATCCTGAATTAAGGGGACGAATAAGAAAAGCATATGCTGATTCTCATCCAAAAACAAAAGGGGCTAAACCAAAAAGAACAGTTGCGGCAAGCAATTTTTTTGTATTCAAGGCAAAACACCCCGGGAAATCAATGGCAGAAGTCCAAAAATTATATCGTGAAAAATATCCGGATACCCCAGCCGCAATAAAAAAAAGAGCAGCTGCGGCGGCATCAAGGAAAGTAAGGGCTGCAGCGAAAAAAGCTGCTGCACCAGCAGCAGTTAAAAAACCGCGCAAACCCAGGGCTAAAAAAACAACAGCTGCTGCACCTGCACCAACAGTGGTTGTTGTTAGTGCACCTACAGCGGCACCCGCACCCGCGGCGGCACCTGCAGCGGCAGAGGTGACAAAGGAATTGGTTAAAGTTGTTGAAGCAGCTTTGTCATCCCCAGCAGCCGCATCGTCCCCAGCAGCAGCCGCAGTGGCGGAAATCATTGCATCTGGTGGATATCGTCGACGTGCACCGGTAAGACGGAGGGCACCAGCAAGGAGAGCACCGGCAAGGAGGGCACCAGCAAGGAGAGCACCGGCAAGGAGGGCACCAGTTAGACGGCGTGCACCAGTTAGGCGTAGGTAAATACATATACACAAATGTTGAATTTCTTTTGATCAGATATATGATTAAAAGAATGTATTGATTAACGACGATTTCTTAATATGTTTTTGCGCAATTGTGCGCGAGTCAAACGGCGACCACCAGCAAGAACACCGCCATCATCACCATCATCACCATCATCACCATCTTCACCCCCAATCCACCCACCTTCGTCACCATATCCAAGACGTCTTATCATTGGTGCCGCTACATTTGCATATGGTATCATACTCGCAACATTTGATATGACATTATTTTGCCTTAGGAAATCTAATATAGGAGATGCTAAATTTTTGATTGTGCCCCAATGTGTTTTGAAAAAATCAGATACACGCGACCCACCAACTAAAGATTTCAATTGATTGTATGACATTGGTGATAACTGCAATTCATCCGGAGAAACCATTACAGTCGTTGATACTTCGCTCCGGCCATCAATGTTGTGGATGAAACCATCATATACAATGATGATACCCAGATCATATGTGGTAGTTGTCGGATTCAATGTCGTGAATGTCAAAGTGGCTTGAAATTGCTGTTTCTTCAACAAACCAACTAAACACTCACCACCCAAATCTTTCACAGGATCTAAGCACACAATTCCGCCCATGAGCAATGGATCACCGCCAGGCAAATTGGTTGGATTAGATCCACATTGTCCCCACCAATCAACCCAACCGAATTTATCAGGAAGACCATTACGTTTTGTCATATGGAACATATCTATGGGTGTTTGATTGGCCAATAGATTGGTGCGTGTTGCGAATATATAACGATGTGAGTTGATTTGCGCAAATGAATCGGTGAAATTCACTGAATTGGCCAATGATGATAAAACATTGTTTGTTGATGGTTTAACATACACATATATCTTCAATGGGGTTGTTTGCAGTTCAATTAATTGTGATGTGACTGTTTGTGTGGTGAATTGCGCTAATGGGGTTGCAATATTGGTTGGGTAGTAATCTGACTTATGGTATTCATATGTAAGTTCCCTTGGTAAATTCACGCCTTGTGGTAATGACATTGCTGTCATTGATATCTGTGGTTGACCAAATGTAATGCTCATACCAGATAGATTTTGTGAATGTGCTGGATCACGAGACCACATGTGTTGCAGACCATACCCACCAACCATCGTAAATGATATAGTGAATGGATATATGCTGATTCCAACACAATCAGGATCCGCTGAAAAAGGAGACCAATCAAACAAATTCTGAAATAAAGTAAATTGAAGTGTTGCAGCAGATGTTGTATTGCTGACAACCGTTATGGGATAAGCACGACGAGTAATTTCCTTCACATTATCTTGCATTAATGCAAATGGTGATCTATTTGATCCGAAGAACGCAGAATATGATTGGCCTGGATCAACCATTGTGGGAATATATTGAGCATTTTCTTTATTCTCTTGGAAAACAGATTGTATCAGACTCAATTCATTTGATTGATAACTTACACTCGTTCCATTCAGATTGAACGTCATACTGGTGCAAATTTTGTCAAATGGTCTGCACCTCAGGCCTTCGCGATTCGGTTGAAATATGTTACCAGTTCCACCACCTGTACCAGTCATCGTCATGGTTACAGGCAATGATAAAATTGCCGAATGTCTATCAATAACCGTATTTAGATTATTGGGCATCGTGATATTGAATACTATGTTACTTTGATTGAAAGTGGTTGTGGGATAGAGGTACGTGTTAATATCGTTTGCCCCCAGCATTGTAAACCAGCGTTTGAAAGATTGACTCACTTCAATTCGTGGATCTAAAACTGCTTGCTTGCTTAAGTTCATCATTGTATATAATCATTCCAGATTTTATTTTATTTTCGGATGAAAACAATTCGCAATGACATTGATTCGCTTGGTAATAGGTAACATGGATATAAATTAAATTCACTATCATACCAAAACACAGTGAAATCAATTGCTGTGATCCGGTCATTTGATATCATATCAATTTCCTTGTATGGGGATTGTAAAATATACTGTGCAACCAGTGGACTAATATCAGTAGCCCCAAAAACCAAATCGAAATTGGATACAATTCCACGACTCAACAATAATGATTGTGTAGCACCTGTCGGAATATTTTCCATATTTATCGGCAACAAATCGCTCGTTATCACAAACCCAACACAAATATTCCATTTAATCAACGTTGCTTGGCCAGATTCAGACATCATATTATAGAATGATACACCACTTATAGTTATCGTATTATTTTTGCTATCCATTGGTGTAAACAATATATGTCTCCCATTTAGCGCATAATCAGTGTATTCTGATGGAATCCCATAACAGTATGTTATAAAATTTTTGCATGCATATATGTTAATTGGGTCAACACCGAAATGGTCATATGATGTACTTTGCACTACCAAGCTCAACATATTAATTGTATAATCTATTTGGAAATATGGTGCTTGTGCTGATGCTGGTAATGTATGACCAGACGCAATATCCAATGCATTGTATGCTGCTAATAGCGCATTATTTATCATTTTGATAAATAGATTGAATGAAAATATATAATAATAAAATGGATGACTGATGGACAAAACAGATGATGGTATATATGTTATTGGAATAAGACCACTTGTAAATGTTTTGTACACCAATTCAAATGTATAGAAATTAGGTGCTGGATTAAATATGAGCAATGGTACTGATGTCATTGGTATGCGGAAACGATCAAAACACAATTTGTATTCATTGGCATGCTCCACTATTGGTTGAGAGAACTGCTTCATGTATCTCATCTGTCTGTCGTTTGGATCATATGCTTTCAATACATCATGATACTGATGATCTATTTGATTCAATTTGGTTGTGTTCATATATAGTAGATCGACATAATTAGTTGATTAGTTTGGATATACAAACTGATCAATTATTCATCAGAAAATTTGTTGCCTTGGCCCGTGATTATTAGAGCCTCGTATTGACCAGTAATTATCAGATTTAGCGGGAGGATCGTTTGGACTTTTAACGGTACACTCATATATAGTGTTGAAGCAATGAAAGCATCTGTACTTTCTTACCAATTCATGTTCGTCCTTTTCTGGATAACGTTTTTTAAAACAACTACACCAATCATTTACAACAAGCGGACGAACATAATATCTATCACCGATGCTATATTCGTTAGCTGGATTACTGATGTCATATGAGTCAATCGTAATCGGCTCATCCTGTAAATACACCTTGTAACCAAGTTGTTCGTAATAGCGCCCGCCATATCGTTTGGAAAAACATACATAATCCATTATATTATTAGTATTATATAATAATATATATTTTTTATTATAATGGTGGAACCACATCTTCATCATCGGCATCAAATACTGATGGATTTAATTCGCCGGGGAATCCATGGGATTCAGATGATTTATATTGAATCATATCAAGGTTCACGCGCATACCCGTAAATACTGTGATTCCCGATGTGCATTTCATACACCAATATTTTACACCGGAAAATGTGAAATATACACGAACATCGCATTTTTCTAATTGCTTAACATTGGAAATAAAATTACATTTGTTCCCAACTTGATCATATGATAACGTATCATCTGATTTCAACATGCACACACACAATACATTAGACTCATTCACCATTGATACACCACCTGGTGAATTTACTGTATTTTCCCTAGTTTCCATCGATGAGGTAAATTTACTCAACAACGTGTTCACTTTATCAAAAAATAACTGATGGTCTTCAGGAATGACCAATGATAACGCAGACTCTGTCTGCAGACTATTGACTTGTGTCCACGATGTCATAAAAGATGTCCTTACACCGTCATACAATAATTTGCCATCGACAATTGATAGTTTTGTTAGATCGACTTTGAGAATATTCATGTATATAATAGATATTGATAATTATTTTTTAATCATACTCGTAATTGCCGTCACTAATGCATCATCGTCTTTAAATGCCCTCATAAATCTATCATAATCGTCAATTGATCTATCCTTCATCAATATACGTACTATAACATGCCTACCACAAGTGGCCATGTTATGTTTTTGATAATTGTGATCATTGTATTCTAACACATATGGGCTTACTAATAGTAATTGGGATAAATACGGAAAATCGCCATTTAAATACATTTCATTATCTGGCAAACGACCATATGAATCAAAATACGATAATATATCACCATGACGATATACACAGACCCAATGGCCAACACCATTCGGCGTATCTGGGTGAGGGATTAAAATGACAACTGAATCATTGATCAAAACACTATCAATATCATTGAATTTGGCCAAATCTCCATATCTTAAAACACGCGTGCGTATTAGTTTCAATATATCACCATCTGAAATTGGTTCATGCTGCTGCATAATAAGACGACTCATGTATATAATATAACCGCATAATATATACATGCAGACAGAAGACAAATACAATGCAGATTCATACAGAAAACTATACAATGTGAAAACCAATTATCCAAGTGATATTAAACACCAAATACAACTATATACTGTTGACAAGAAAAGTAACAACGCGCGCGTCATTGGATCATTTGTGTACAAAAGTGGTAATGCATCTGATATCGATATTTTTGAGGATATTGATAGACCAGATAAAAGCACATTGATATCATTTTTTGTCAACGGTGTTGTCCGCGTTGCCAATGATATAGACAATTTGAAATATCAATATTTCATCGAAGTAAAGTGTGGTATCGATCATGCATACTACGATATAAATCATGGTTCATGTGCACATGATAAATATGATATGCCGAATGAATTCATTGAGCTAATGGCCATCTATCGCAATAAAGGGCTTATTGATGATGATGAATTGAATATTATTGATCAAATCGCATCGAAAACACACAAAAATCAATTAGATTTTGAACGAATCAAACAGATTCTTCGAAAACGATACATATTGCGATGGAACATTGATGAACTAAATGCTGGATACAAAATACTGCATGATCTTGATGGTCTATATCAATATCCATTGTCGTTGGCTGTGCAGGATATATCAAACATCAATATTGAGGGCATTTACATCAATAGTTTTGGACGGTACATCGATTGCAGCAATTTTTTTGCATTGGCATACCAATCTAAATATGGTAAAACAATTTACATGAATTTTGGAGAATTGGAAAATACTGATTTTATTGCTGCACGTCGCGAAAATCTTAAAACGTCAATGTATACATTGCTGTATTCAAAACTTGAACCAAATCCATTCAAGGCATTAAAACGCATGATGTCATTTGGTGTCAGATTTGAAGATGTTCTATTGGTCAATAAGGCCTATCATATCATCAATAGCGAATATGGTAAACTATATGCACTCAACAGTCAAATGAAAACACTTATCAAAGTAATCGACGCACATGGCAAGAAACCATTAAGCACATCCGCTTTATATCGTCAAATAGAATATATTGCATGGGATATTTCAAATATCATATTGATCAATTTCCCAATTGATGATATTGTCGACAAACTGGGCACAATCATCGGTGATCACCATGTTTTATCAATGAATAATATACATGATGTATTAGATGATTGTTCGCACATGATTAGTGCGTATTTGATAAAAGTAACATACAAATTGATGTATGAACAGGGATTGTTCCCATTACCACAACGACTTACACCAGCAATCAAACCATTTTAATCTATTACTGTATTATATATGAGTTATTCTAATCTAACAGTGCCCAACAATAGTGATCTATTTTGTAATACAATCACCACCAAATCATTTATTGCATCATCTGGTGAATCAACTAGCACAAGTACAGGTGGTATTGTTTTAATTGGTGGAATTGGCCTATCTGGTAATATTAATGGTGGTGGAACGATCGATATTGGTGGTAATTTGACGGTTGCTGGAACTGATGATACATCAGATATAACAACTGGTGCGATTCAATGTGCTGGAGGTATGTCATTAAACAAATCATTAATTGTTCATGGTACATCAGACAGCTCAAATACATCGAGCGGGTCATTACAGTGTCTCGGTGGTGTAGGAATCGCTAAGAATTTGTATGTTGGTGGTGGTAGTCGTTTTGCTAATGCAACATTCACAGGAACAAACATATTATTGAACAATCCTGCTAATATATTAATATCACTGGGGACGTCTGATTGTGTTGGAAATAATACAGGTAGTATTCAGACGAATGGTGGTGTATTTATTGACAAACAATTACATGCAGGTTCCATCACATGCAATGGAGCTGAACTTATTACGTCAACAACAGATCTAACCAATGATACAAGTGGTGCATTACGTGTGGAGGGCGGTGTTTCATGCGGAAAATCGCTATCCGTTGGTAATAGTTTCAGTTTATTGAGTCCAACAGGTGTGATGACGATATATTCAACTGTTGACGCATCCGACACTTTGTCTGGTGCACTTCATGTGAATGGTGGTGTTGTGATCGCTAAATCTATGAAACTTGGAGCTACATTAGATTGCAATACGCTCCGTGCCCTCACTTTGTCTGCAATTGTTGGTAGCACTGTTCTTACAATTGTTTCTGGATCAACTTTATCAATGAACAATATAACTGATAGCACTGATACCGCAACTGGTTCTTTCAGAACGGTTGGAGGGGCATATATTGCAAAAACTTTACGTGTTGGTGGTAGTATTGTCGATTTGGGAACAGTTAACAGCACTGATAATACAACAGGTGCATTGGTCGTTAATGGTGGTGTTGGTATTGCTAAGAATTTGGTATACAATGGAACCATGATTAGACCCAATGCGTGGGGAATGATCACCAATAACATTTACATATCATTGAATGCCTTTACAAGCCCGAATTATACATTGAACATATTGTCGGGACAAGGCATTATCATTAATGCAAACATTCAGGCATCAACTGTGTGGAATGCCCAAACATTGGCTGGAACAATTACTGCAGGTCAAATGAGATGGATTGTTGTTAACCAAGCAGGAACAGTGTCAGCTCAAGCAACACGTAACATTGATTATAACGTATTACGTCAATCTGTAATCATAGGCCGTATTTGGTCAGATGGTACTGCTTTAACTGTTTCAAATACCGATATAACGCTTATTGACGATTTAGAAACAAGTATATCTGATGTGATGGATATACAAGCATATATGTTGAGAAATTTCCCAATATTGGTTACTCCTGGCGCTAATCCATTGCAATTACAAACATCCGTGGGCAATGTATTTAAATGGCCTGGAGTGATCAATATAAATATGGTTAGTCATATTCATTCAATTCCCGCAGTATCGCCAATTAACAATGTATGGCAACATTTGCGTAATACGGCAGTATGGGGGATAATGACCAATGCTAGTGGTACGCCAGCCCTGGATATACACCAGGCATGGAAATACTATGATGCTGGAGCTGCTACGGCGCAACTGGTTAGTCCTACGACATTATATGTGATGCACAGATTATTCATTCTTGCACCAAATCAGTACGTGCTTGTATTATCACAGGCCACATATGCAACAGCAGCGGCTGCAACGGCAGCAATACCGAACGAACTGCCAGCATATGCAACATGGTTTAGTGATCTATGGCAATTTGCACCAGTTGCATATATTATACATGTTGCCAATGCTACAAATTGGACCAGCGCAACATTCATACCATTTTTCAATTACGTTTAATTAATTATCTGATATGATTATATACAATGAGCATATCAAATCTTCTCGTCGAAAATACATTGGATCTAAAGTGCGATAGTGTTATTACAACTGGCGACATTCAAAATGGGGTTCTTAGACTCACTGGTGTTACTGGATCATCATGTATAATTCAACCATACTCATACCCATCAGCTGGAAACTGGACTGATATATTATTTACTGGGTATTATCAGGCAAATCCTGTATATATGACTATTAGCAATACATCAACGAAAATCAACACATCGGTTGACTCATCAAGTGTGACGACTGGTGCATTGGTTGTGACTGGTGGTGTTGGTGTATCTGGAAAAGTAAACCTTGGTGGATCACTATATTTACAAACAACTGGGGCAATTCCATCGCCAATGAGTTATTATGAAACATTTCCTACTATATTGAGTGTTACTGGTGCATTTAATGGTGGATTGGTGGTTAAATTCACTCGTCTTGATAATGTTGTTACATTTACGTGCAATAGTCTTATTGGATCAGTGATTGCGGGTAGTCCAATGATTATAGCAAACGGATCAATCCCACCACGGTTCACGCCCACATCTGATCAATATAGGCCGTGCATTGTGCAAAATCTAGCGGCAAACACAAGCGGAACTATTTTATTTGGTTCTAATGGATCAATAAGTATTTATGTATTGATAGTCAATAATTTCTCTACAGGAAGCAATGGTGGAATGCAAGCCGCAAGTTTTGTTTATAATCTAACATAAATATATATGGAACGTAAATACAATTATACGCGTGATATTCCCGATGAACGTGACTATGTGTATGATTATCTTATGAGAATAATCCATATTTTATTAGATTAATATTCATTAGATTAGATACATGATCTAATGAATTATATCAGTTTGATGTGATATCGTGTCATAATGTATTGTGGATTGCGATTAATCATAGTATATCGTGATTTCGTGTCATATCGCATAAATCCAGTTATCTCGCGTTGTGTGTAGCCCCAATATTGATTTAGAACACGTCTCAATTGATATTTATTGACACTATTATTAAACCACACCAGTTTGCGGCATTCATTTTGTATATTCATGTATAATGTCTTGTTATTGAATCCATAAAACAAATGACTTGTTATCACTGTCGATATATTGTATTGCCGACCCAATGTAATGCATTGCAATATCAAATTAATGATTGTTTCTGTAATCTTTTTATCGCTGAATGACATGAAATCATCAAATATGATCAATGAGTTATGAAACCGTTTGCAATTTGTTATGTCAATTGGTTTATCGAGAAAATCCTTGTCCAACACATTATAATTCAATTTAAGATCATCGCATCTATTCAATGATGGATCTGATGTTTTTTGCGAAAAGACATGAATGCTATTCTTTGGGCATAATCTCCTATACTGTTGCGCGTATTCACATACAAAATATGATTTACCAGAACCCATTGCACCGCATATGTAAACCACATCAAATCCATTGACTAAATCAGGCAATATTTCAAATTTACCAATTGCCTCACGCGGTCCCTCTGCCTTTGAAACAGATATCATGTTATTATCCGTTTCCTCAGTTAAATCAACCGCTATTGGTGTGCCAACGTCTTTGTATGTTAACGACATATATAATATGCACATGCAAATAAATACTATGATTAAATATTTTTATGACTCATTACTATTATGTATTATATTACATATATGTCCACAGAAATTCCCGAAATTACCAACAAATTACTCACCACTATTATATCAAAAGACAATGTGAACAACACGGATTTACATGTGTATAAATATTGCAAAATATGTGGCAATAAATACACCAAATCAAATACATGGCATCATAAACAAACAAAAGTACACATGATATATGATCGTCTAAATAAACGATTCAAAGATATCCTGTTGAACGAATGATTTCACACGCTATCACTTTTATTGATATTAATAAAAGTGATTTAGTATACTAATATAGTCTATTTTGTTGTTTTTTTCGGTTTCGGTTTCGGTTTTGCCTTTACCTCTTTAGGCAACTTAGTATATAATGGATGTGTTTGTAAGTTGGGATGAAATATAATATTGTCAGCCAATATCTCATAGAATAGTTGCACTGAATCCAACTCCATATCAATTTCACACGGTTTGCTATTGACACACTCAAATAAAACATCTGTTTCATCTCCATCCGTTGAGTGCATGAATATATATTGTTTACCGTCATACGTATGTATCCTATATGAATAACCTTTAATGTCTACTGTTTCAAGTGTTTCCGTTAACGCTACAACATTATCTTTATCGTCAGTCATTATATCTTCGCTTTCATCATCACTTTCATCATCGCTGGTTATTATTAGATCATGCTTAGGTGCTTGTTCAGCAAGTGGTTTAGGTACAGCAACTGGCGCTTGTTCAGCAACTGACTCAGGTGCAGGCGCTTGTTCAGGTGCTTGTTCAGCAACTATATCAGGTACAACAACTGGTGCAACAACTGGTTTAGGTGCTGGTACTTGTGCTTGTGCTGGTTCAGCCAATGGTGCTGGTGTTTGTGCTGGTTTATCTTCATCAGCAAACAAAAAAACCATTTTATCCGCCGGAACGTTCTCAACTGTTGTGACTTTTTCAACTGGCTTTTCGTACGTCGCATCAATATCATCTTTAACAGTATCCAATATATTATTAGCTATCTCTTTTGCCGCTTGTTTCTCAGTGATTGCTTTTTTTTCTTTAACTGATCTCACACGTTTCGGTTTTTCCACTGGTGCATGTGCAGATGCAGATGCAGCTGCCGGTGCAGATGCTGGTGCCGGTGCAGATGCTGGTGCCGGTTTTTCTTTTGTTTTTGTATTCGTGGCTGGTTTTTTTGGTTCTGCCTTATCATATAATGAATCATGTTTATCTAATTCTTTTGAAGTCGGTGCAGGTGATGCTGCTGGTGCTTCTGCCTTTTTATGTATCATGCATGGCGGCATAGTTAGCGCATTCCGTGTATTTTCGTTATTGCCGTTTCTGATTTCACTATATACATAGTGTTTTTCTATTATAGATTTATCTGCATTTATAGTTTCATTTAATATATTCACCTTATCATTTATTATATAATATTTGCTATCCCATAGCATGCATTCTTTACCCATATATGTACAAATTCTGGTAGGAAAATTACCTGGATAAGTAATATATTCGTCTGTTTCCATTAGTCTTGGCTCATCTGCTTCCCTATCTTCTATTTGTTTTGTAATTAGATCAGCATAGGCTTCCAATTCACTTGTTGACATTCCGCCCAATACACCTATCATATCTCTCATAACATCATAGTATGATTCATTAGCTGATATATTATTCAGTATTTCGGTAAATCTTTTACTGTTATCTATTTTTGGTGCATAGTTATCCGCGTCTTTAATGTATTTGTCTATTTGTACTATAATATCTTTGTCAATATTTAATGCAACATCATTTAAATCACACATTCTCATCCAATCAGTTGAATTGAATGAGTGTTGACCTCTGCACGTATACATATAAGCCATTGCACCCAATATCACCAATCTATGTTCCTTCACAGATTTTAATAACATCAACTTATCATTGTTTTTCCTATATGCACCAACCACTGTGTATATCAATGATATCGCATTTTTGCCAATATTTTGCTGAACGGCTGTTGTTTTATTGCAGTCAAGTTTTTTGAATTCATAATCATAACCACATATCACCTTGCTGATAAATGTTGCAATCGATATCAATGTATCACACAATGTCTCAGGATCTGGTGTTCCCATGATCAGTAACATAGTGTTTCTCATTGACATATTAGCAATCTCCTTTAACTTGCGTGCAGCAGTCATTTTATTTTCCGAACACCATATGCATGTTTTGTATGGTTTACCTCCTTTGGGAGTCACCATTAGATCTTCACACTTGTCGACACAACATTGAGTGCATTTATGCAACTTTTTTTCTGCATGTTTTGCCGGATCACATGCATCACAATAATCCGTTGTTGTAATAGTTCTCTTACACATTTTGCATGGATGTTCACCAGTTGGTGCTTTTTTTGATGCATCGGATATGGCCTGTTTTGCCAAACATTTAAGGCAACATTTCAATACACTACCATCGCTCTTTTTTCCCATTTCTTCAATGGTTAGATTTTTGTTGTGACATTTTCCACAAGCGTATGTTGATGTTGGTACGGCTGATGTTGGTGAAGACATTTTGTGTTTACATAATATAACATTAGAAAATAATCTTTAAATTAAATAAATATTATTTAATTAATTTATTAAATAATATTCGATTATCATTTATAAAAAGTAATGCAAACACTCGGCGAACTATTTACCGTATT
>Ga0209777_10003565_pt1 | contig 19139 bp, 25 predicted proteins | sample FrelakmetHBP12HB_FD_187147 | JGI IMG/M metagenome (GOLD analysis project Ga0209777, IMG submission 187147) | Freshwater lake sediment microbial communities from the University of Notre Dame, USA, for methane emissions studies -HBP12 HB (SPAdes)... | ecosystem: Environmental > Aquatic >...
CATCATCTTTATGATTTATAATTTCTATTTCCACATTAAAAGCATCACATATCTTTTTGATGTACGAGAACCCGAACCGGGCCAGCCTGTCTTTCCATTCTATTACGATACGCTCGACCTGATTTTTAAATATCATATCCAGTAGACGGTTAAGCTGACGACGGTTCTCGTTTACTCCGCTGGCAATCTCTTCCATGACTATGTAGTCATACTTTTTATCATGGGCATGTTCCATGAGCCGGAGCTTCTGTCGGTCGAGGTTCTCCCTCTGCTTCTCCGTAGAGCACCGACAATATAAAACGGTTTTACGGTCTTGCGAATCAGATACTTTTTTCCCTGTGATGCTTACCAAGTCCTCTTCACTGTAACGGCGATGGCCACCAGGAGTACGGATAGGTTTAAGCACACCTTTCCGTTCCCACTTCCGGAGGCTGTCGATGGTTATGCCGAGCCTCTCGGATACCTCACTGATTGTTAGCAGCATTTTTTATCCCCTCAACCAGTTCTTTGTTTTTGTCCAACATTTTTTGGAGCTGTGCAGGGGTGGGCACCTTTTTAAGGGGTTCATCGAAATAGAACACACGCCCATCCTCCAGCTCATAGCATTCCTTCGTGACTTTTTTGATTTTCATATGTTATCCTATTTGTTATTTTATTTGTATTTATACTAACATTTCTACTGTTTTAATCACAACATATGGACATACCGAACGATTCATATTGAGCTGTATCCCAGTCCCCCCATCTACAGACCCTACGAAAACTACAGCGTCTGTTACACCAATAGGAATATTTATCATAACCTCATGGACATACTCAAATGTGCTGTTCCATTTTTTCAAGTTGTATAATTTCTCGGCATCCTCTTTGTTTATAGGTTTTGTAAAACCTAAAAAAGTATTGTGTTCATTGCTTGAAACTTCTGGAGAGAAATTTTTTGACCCGACATAATAAAAAGGACCATACTCTTTTCCAGGGCACAATGGGAAAGTCTTTATGTTTTTATTTTCATAAGATTCTTGATAAGATTTTGACATCATACCAACGCATGCCGTTGAAATATCCACCATTACCTCCTACTCTGTCGTCCTGGAACAAATAAATTTTTGTATCCGTAGGATACAGCTATTCTTTGATCTGATAAATAAAAAGCTGTTTCTTTCCTTCCTAGGGAAGCTTTCTTACGAGTTCCGACCCATCTTCCATAGGAAGCCTCTTCATTATTTTTTGATTCTGAATTCGGGTATTTCCCCTTATGAGTTTTTATCCATTTACAAACTTTGATACATTTTTTATTGGACTCAATCTCTAAATTTCTGGGTATAAATAGTTTTGAATACCCAAACGACTTTGCTATTAACAGGTCTGATTTATAAACATTAGAATGGCGATGTTTACATAACCATGACCCATAATAACCTTCCTCCCCGCCTGCTTTTTTATTTGGGTCCCTATCATCATGTAGCTCCTTCCACTGGCATAATTTTTTACACACACCATTTGATTCTTTTTCTATATTTCTAATCTCAAATAAATTAGAATAACCAAATGATTTTGCTATCTCCAGATCCGATTTATAAAAATGCCCATGACCACCAGAATAGGCCTGTCTATGGTTAGACAGCCATTGACCCAATAATTTTTCTTCAGAAGACTTAGATTTTTTACTTGGGTCTTTGTCATTGTGGAGTCTTTTCCACTCACATACTTTTTTACACTTTTCATTCGAAGGCTTTTCACAGTTCCTTGTTTTAAACAAGTCGGGGTACCCAAATGATTCAGCAATTTTTTGGTCAGATGTATAGAACCTTTTTCCAGTGTAGTTCATTCGGCGGTTAATCAACCATCTGCCAAGAGAAGCCTCTACAATATTCTTTGATATCTGGGTGGGGTCTTTATTATCATGTGTTTTTTTCCATTCACATATCTTTTTAACTTTTTCATTTGATTCTTTTTCAAAATTTTGATTTTTAAATAGGTCAGGATACCCAAAAGATTCTGCTATCCTCAAATCAGATTTGTAAAAAACTCCTTTATTTCCTCCGTTAAAAGCATTCTTACGAATAGCTAACCATACCCCGTAGATTTTCTCATTTTTATTTTTAGAACGTTTGTTTGGGGTCATACCATTATTATTTTTCATCCATTGGCAAGTTTTATTACAAATAGAATTAGATTCTTCTTCAAGATTTTCCACATCAAAAATCTTTTCTAATCTATTCTGTTTTAATAATTCGATTTCTTTTTTATATATCATTTTTCAATCAGCCCCTTTTTCTTATCCCTTTTTTTAGCCAGAACAAACAACCCCAGTTCCTTTTCTATAGGGTCAGTGGATCTTTCGGATGGGTATCTTCTATTTATTTTGACCCACTCAATGCATTTCCTGCACATAACAATACTGGCATTTTTATCCCAATTAGTACGGATTCCTAATAACTCTTTCCGTACCATTCCCAGCGTGGTAAACTCGTAGGAGTAATTCCCCCTGCCATCTTTATGCCACAGCCCCTTAAAAAACTCTATGGAGGGGAGACCCATCCAACACTGTGCTACTGGACGATGCTTTTTTCCAAAACCACTCCCCTTCTCTACTGTATCGTCGGATGAACGGGGGGTTGTTTTGGGAATCTTTAATTGCAAAAAATTCTTCCCATTGTATTTGGTGAACCAGTATTCGTCCGTCAAGCACAGGACGGCAGTCATAACGTGATGGAAATAGTCCTGTCCCTTATGGTTCTGAAATAGGTCAGGAACTATTTTCAGGAACAGTTTCTGATTGATATCTTCCTTAGGCTTCCGGACGAGCCTCGACATGAGCTGAAACACTCTATCGATGTTGGTAGAGCAGGTCATATCGATTACGTTGGCAAGGTCAGGGTAGTTGAATCCAAGGACTCCACGACCTACCACGATTAGAACAGGGACATTTGAACTCTTAAATTGTTCAAAAGACTCCTGTGCATCCGTTGCATCCTGGTCGTCCGAAATGCTAATCAAGGTCTGTACGCCCTTTTTATTAAAATATTCTTGGACATAACGAGCCTGCTTCTGACTTTTACAGGCGATAAGGGTCTTTTTCAGGGCTTTAAATGCCACGACCCAGTCCGGGGCACCTTTCATGAACACATTGGCTACAGAGGGGTGTTTGCTCCAAATCATTCTGCATCTCTTGTAAACGAAATCTAGAAGGCTGTCTAGGGTCTCGGACGTTGCCTGTCCGGTCAGAACTCCCTCCTGTTTCTCCTCTTTAATCTCCCCGTTGGTCAGGTCATAGTCATCAAATTTTACCAAATAGGATGAAGCAGCGAGCTCCACGATTACATCTTCAATATATTTTGGGAAGAGGCTGTTCATGGGAATGGATATTATAGGCCACTTATTTCTGACGTAAGGGCTGGGTGTTCCGGTTAAAGCCAACTGTTTTTTGGCTCCAGAACTCTTTATAATAGTCTCAACCATCCCTCCGTCAGCGAAATAGAACTGATGCCCCTCGTCGATAACCACAAGGTCGAAATGAGGTACGGCCTTTCCCAGTTTCTTAAGGCTCTGTGGTATTGCTATGATTACATTGTGGTTGTCATAATATTTTTTCATATCCGAGGACTTTACTACGGTAGCCTTTTTAAAGTTAGACGATAGTTTCTGACAGGCTGATTCAAACTGGTTGCAGGCAGACTCGAACTGGCTACGGAGGATGACCTGCCCATGTGTTAATACCAGGACCTTCGCTTCGGGATTCTCCTGTAGATAATCATCTATGTAGCCAATAGCCATATAGTTCTTCCCGGCACCGCAGGATGCTGCAAAGCATATTTTATTGGCTGTTTTGAACAGTTCTTTTATCTTTTTGTTCGCTTCTATTTGGTAACCATACAGCATGGTAAGTCCTCCTTACCTATATTATACACTAATTCCGTCAGAAAAGCAAGTGTTTTATTAGATTTTATTAGGTTTCAGTCAACTATTGAAACCTCCTATTTATTAATTCCATCACTCTATATAATACGCGAATTATACGTATTTATATCTAAAAACCAATTTATCCAACTTTTCAAAAAGCTTATCCTGAATAAACCCGACAATTACTATCACAATTAGAATGGCAAATACCTTGTCTATACGACTCTGCCTGGCAGCTACATACGCCAGAGCTCCTACACCACCGGACTTATTTACGAGTTCGGCTACGATTATATAAGTCCATGAAATTGCTACCATTACACGGATATCAACGCTAATTTTAGACAGTACAGATGGTATAAAAACCGATTTAATAGTCTGCCATTTAGTCGCCCCAAGAGTAATAACGGTTTGTTCATATACTCTTTCTACTTCATAAACTCTTTGTATGACCACAGGAAGCAGATAAACAATAATACCGAAAGCCAGGAAATGTACCTTCATGGAATCCTCAATACCGAACCATGCTATAAACAACCCAGTGACCGCTGTAAGAGGGATGAACCTGAAAGCATCAATCTGCTTATTAAAAAGCCCCTTAAACAACGGAAACAGGCCTACAACAAATCCTACCGGGATGGCAATAGCAAGGGCTTCAATATACCCCAGAACGTTTAGTTTAATGGAATAGAATAAATTACGAACTAGTAAATCCTCAAAATGAAGTTCCTTAAATGACGTAATAACCCGGACCGGGGACGGAAGTAGGGACTGAGATACCACGCCCATAGCAGTAATAAGCCACCATATCCCGACTATAAGGACTACCCCAGCTATCTGAATCGGTATTTGCTTATGCTTATCCAGGTCTCCCCGGAGCTCAAATAATTCTTTCATTATATTCTCCTTTTAAAGTATTCAAACAGGGGCTTAATATTTTCCGGGTCCGCGTCATTAGCAATGGCAAAAAAGGATAAGCCGGCACAAATAAGAAGTGTTATAATAAACGTTACAACAACAGCCGTCTTAGTAGGCTCTATGGTTAGATAGTTAAAATCCTTGAACTGCTTACGAACAAAAGACTTAGGAACCGTATTACCCATGTAATCTACTATCTTCATCATATCCAGGCTATCCATGGCCCGGACAGTATTTTCAACATCAACTTTCAGGTATTGTACCTCGGTCCATGAGATAACTTTCGTCCATGCAATATGGTTGTTTCCCGATGTTCCAACACAGAGGATGAACTCATTCTTATTTCCCTCGGTCCAATAGGACTCCTGCAGCTTACCATATTCCATTGGCTTGCCACTGAATACCAGGACCATCATGTGTAATTGTTTTGCTGACCCATTCAGGGCGTTATATTGGCTCAGACGGAGGGAAGCGGCCTGGTCATTATACCCGAGTATCGGATTGTAATTAAATTGGTTTTCAGTAGGATACTTAAATAGTTCTTTCGCTTCAGACGAATCTACTTTTATGAAATTAAAATCTGCTTTTGAAGCCTTTACTTTATTTTCATAACTATGTTCAATACATACGGGTACAACCGATTCTAATTTTCCATTGAATGTAGTAACATAGGCATCCCCGTCCTTATGATAATAATGACGGTTTAGTTCCCGGAAAGTCCTGTTATTCCATTTTTTGCATAATTCTTCAAACTGACCCTGAGAAATACCATACCCATTCCCAAGATTATCAGTCATCACCCAACTGGCATAATGGTAATCCCTATATGAGCAATCCCAACTATACGTGTGGCATCGACGCTCTTTCCCGGACCCGGTACAGTCTTCTGAATAGCATGTTTTATGTACCCATTCGTCCCAGTCCTCATAATATGTAGCATTTACGATGTGGCTATCCCAGTATTCTGTAAAATGGGTCTGAGAATAGATGGATGCGTATTTACCGATAAAAATAGCAATGACAGGTATACCGAGAACTAACAGGTACTCCCACCAGGTTACTTTATGGCGAAACCCTATTAATAAGACCAAAACAGTAATTACCGGGATGAGCATACATAGCCAAATCATATTACCATTTATCCTTTATGTTATTAGGAGTGATAACTGGCTGCCCTTCAGCACAGGGGAACTTTTTTAGAAGAATTACTTCTTTGATTTCACCCTCATAATCACCATGTTTTAATAAAAGGACATCCCCCACTGAATCCTCTACAACGGTTTTATAATCGCTATTGCTACTACCATTTTTTTCTTCTATCAAATAGATAATTTTATAGTGTGATTTTAGTATCGAAGTCTGCACTAATTCCTGGGTAGTAAGAGGTCGATTATTGCACCCGTATAAGAATAAAAAACTAATAAAAACAGCTATAATTTTTATCACCAGTACCCCTTTTCATTTTTTTTAGATTTTAAGCTGTCCATTATAGATGGATAAAATGTAGGTTTTTCCCCACTGTCCCATGGAGATTTAATCCATACATATTGAGAGTCAGAAACTTTTTTTATTCTTACATCGCCATTAATGGCTTCTTTTTGACCATCATAGTAGGCTTCCTCTCTTACAATTTTAATTAGTTCTAAAAGGGTCCCATCGTAGGAACCATAAGCCGTCGTTATTGTTGCTCTGATTACTGCCGAGTTAGGGATTTTTTCTACCCTCGGCTCATGTTTAAATAAATAACCTGCACTAATTCCAGCTAAAAACGTAACTATTAAAAATATCCAAAAATATATCTTCATCATATAGTGTCACTTTAAAACTAATCCTGCCCATCACAGAGCAGGATTAGTTTGTTTGATATTATTTAGTTTTACCTGGTACGGTCATATCCAAGCTAAGTTCTTTAGCGGTTTTAGCAGTAAGTAAATTAACAAGGTCATTAGCCATGGACCCTGTTTTACCACCATCATTACCCATTTGAATTTGTGATACCCAGTTACCCTGATAACCCTGCACGGCTGTTGCCCACATTTGATTCACTTCTTTATAAACAGCGAGTTTTTCTTCCAGGGCACCGTTTGCATTCATCACCAGTTTTTTTCTCTCCGCTTCACCCTCACCAAGAAGGATATTTTCACGCTTGGTCTGTTCAGCGGCTTTTGCCTGCAGTGTTGCTACTTCTAGTTTCTGCTGGGCTTCTACCACTAATTTTGCTTTGATAACTTCTTGTTCCCATTTCGACCGAGCCGCGTTTGCTTCACCTTCTTTAGCAACAGTAATTGCTTTTTGTTCGGCTTGTTTTGCCTCTGCAATGGCAGTCTGAACATTCATTTTTGCCTGCTGCTGTTGCTGAATCTGCTTTTCTACAGTCTCATCATAGGGCAATTGGGTCACTGAAAAGTTCGATGTCTTTATACCATAGGTAGTTAGTACGGCTTCCTCCTGTCTCTGAGGTAGCCCACCTTCCATTAAAATTTCCACCACGGTAACCGTTTTTTCCTGACCAGTCATTTGGTCTACTGCCCGGACTTCCTTTTGGCTTGTACGATAAACACCAGAAGTTATTTGGTCTTCAATATACCGAATCAAACTTGTACGTTTCTCGCTATATGACTCGCTAGAAGACATTAATGGGCCCGTCATATATACGCATTTATTAGTCACGGTTTCAACCAGCTGCTTTTGAATGGCCTCCTGACTGCCGTACTTCGTATGTAATTGAGTAAGGTGCTCTTTATCAAACGGGAGCTCATAATTGATAGACCCAATAATGGTTCCGTGTCCACCGTCATTAAACCGAACTGGTATTTTAAAATCATACGTTTTTAATTTATTGTATCGCGTAACAGAGCCAAATCCCTGCCATTTAATACCGGCCGACGTATACCAATTCAGTGTTCCGGATATTGGATTTTGAATTACAATAATTTCATCAGCATTCACATTTTCAAACAACTTGAAGCACCCGATAAGAGCGAATAACCCGAGGAGACATCCGATTAGAACCTTTGTCAGATTTAAATTATCCCAGTTCATTTTTTCTCCTTCTCATTATTTTGGTATACAGTATCCTTAAATTGACGAGCTTCTTTGATATCCCCTTTAAGTTTTTCCTCCACGATTTCCTGGTTCACTTCACTAAGCTCTTTATGAAGTTTAACCTCCTCTTTACGGAAAAAAGAAAATAGGGGTGTACCACGCCATGACGGGTATATTATCTGACTGATAATAGCCCACAGAATCAATGCGAAACAAATTAGCTCGAGTAACGATAAAAACATACTTCCTCCATATTATTCATTAAGCAACTGAAAATCAGTCCGACGATTTTTCGATTTACCATCCGGGGTATCATTGGATGCCACAGGTTTGTCCGGGCCATTACCAACTACCACAAACCGATTTCGGTCACACCCATACGTCTTCACCAAATAATCAGCTACGGACTGTGCCCGTTTTTTGGAAAGAATCATATTAGATGCCCTATCTCCAACATCATCCGTGTTCCCTTCAACTCGAATACGGGAATGGGCGAAGGATTTTACGATAGGCCCGAATTCCTGGTCAATGATATATTTACAATTATCATCAAGGGCATAGACTCCGGTCGGAAAATTAATAGTAACCGGTTTTGTAGCTACTGCTTCAGCCGTAACCACGGCCTTAGTTGGTTTACTAAAAGTTGCGGCCCGTTCAGCTTCCTGTCCTTCTTCGGATGAAAGAGCTTCCATGGAACGTAAAATGGCCGTATTGGTAACAAGTCTCCAATTTGGAACCTGTGCCGGGGCTAAGTTTACCGCATGAAAGGCATCGGCCATACGATTGTAGAGTTCTTCACCCGTAATGCCGTTATAGCCACCATTTAAATTGAAAAAATTCACATTATCACCATAAGTACTTAAGTAGGCATTATCAATGGCGATAGACATGAAATCAACAGGCTGACTAAACCCGTCGGACATGAGCTGTATAGCTTTCTGTTTTGCAGAAGGGGTACTTCTAATATCGGCTACAGCACGGAACCACCCTTTCATAAAAGCCTTGAGTTCCTTTTCATGACCCTGAATGTATTCTTCTTTAGCGTAGAACACGTCTGCGATAGCGTTAGAGGCATCCTTTGTGCTTTTTAATATCTTGGCACCATGGATGGCTTTTAAACAATCCTGGTCATCCGGGCTCCAGCACACGGCGGCATCAACTTTGCCGGCCTTAAACATGGCTGCGGCATCAATGGCATCTTTCGCTTGTACGATATTAAGTTCTTCGTATTTAAGGTTACCTGCTTCAAGCAACCACACAAGAAGTGTCTGTGAAGGTGTCCCCAGGGCAAAAGCGATTTTTTTACCTTTCAGGTCGGATACAGAGTTAATTCCTGGACGTACGACGATGGCATCGCCACCACGGGACCAGTCGACTTGAAACAGAATTTTTGGTTTAAATTCGGATAAATCTTTGGCTTCAGTCGGAAATACATCGGCAGTAATCCATAACAGGTCAACGGCTCCTGACTTCCATGCTTCACGAGAGGCCTGAAAATCATCAATAAGAACGAATTCAACGTTTACACCGTATTCTTTGGTATACCGTGAATTGGATGAGGCTTTAAATCCTTCATTATAAAGGATACCCGGAGCAAATCCACCCCATGTATTCACGCAGACTTTCAGTACGTCGGATTTTTTACCTACGAATGCCCCTTTTGTTTCTTTTCCTTTTGGGGCAATTTTGCTCATGAGGCCAGCGTTCCTCATGTAAATTAAACCGCATGCCAAACCTGCTACAATAAGCAGGATGAACGCAAATTTACCCGCTGGTGTTAATGTCTTCGCCATACCTAAACCCTCCTTAATTTAAAAGATGTCCGAATTGATTTTCTCTGGGAATTTTTTCTTTATTAATTGGATTATTAAAATCCAATTCCTGGTTCGGGTCCCGAGCCTGTTCCAGAAGAACTTGTTTTTCTTTACCAAGAAGGGCAGAATCCTTCTTTTCCCAATTTTCCAGTATTTCCCAACCTTCCTGTTCAAAGATGCCGTTCTGCAGGTCTACACTGTTCAGGAACGACTGAGAGATATCCATGAAGTGCTCAATATCGCCGACTTTACTAGCGACATCCTCGGCCAGGTACTCCATGGTCATATCGAACATGGCCTTCTTGTCGTCTTCCGGTTTAATGATTTTCATGGCCGACCGAATGGCACTATGACCAGCAAGGATAACTTTCCGTTCTTTTTCTTTAACGGTAATTTCCTCCGATATGTCCATAATCAGGAAATTCGCTGCTTCTTCGGTCTTACACAGGACACGATATAGCCCTTCCATTTTTGTCATGAGCTGCTGGTAGGTAACATTCGTTTGCTCAAGTCGGCCGGTAGACCGGGCAGCCAGCTTTGCTTCCATGGCGTATTTATCATCTTTTTTGGCTTGCTGAACAATACGGATATTTTGGTTCATTTTTCCGGCATTGGCTTGCATTTCTCTTTTTATGAGTTCAATTTGTCCACGTACATTGGACTGCTGTTTTTGTATATTTTGAAGATTTTTTTTCAACGTATCCACATAGTTTTTTATGATTCCTATGGGGTCTATAGTAATAAACACACCTGTTATCGCCCGCATAACACTTTTATATGCGAATGATAACAAATTTCTAAACCGGGAATCCGCAATCACATAGATAACGGCCCCTACAGCCAGGCTTAAAAAAATTGTATACAATGTATTCTGTAGCAGGGTAATTACCCATGGCAGAATATTGTATAGTCCATATAATCCAGTCACGATTGCCGCGGCTCCAAAGAGCATGCCTGATGTGCCCTCCGGCCTTGACCAGAACGATTTCGGTTTGAAATCGCTCAGATTAGGTGCGTTCATTTGACCTCCTTTAAATAGGTTGTTATTTTTTGCTTGTCTGATTCGATGGCTCCTACTACGGCCTGATACGTCAGGTCAAAGTCCATTTTGACCCGGTCAATTTTAGCCCGTTCGACCACGGATTCATTGAGTAGGTTGGCTCTTTTTTCCTGCAATTGGGAAATTTCCTGATTCATTTTGGTAATTTGTTCCTGCTTCGATGCGATATCCTGGTCAAGTTTTTTTGCATCGGTTTCTTTAGCGGTAACTTTCTGAGAAATGGCACCGCTAGCGAATTGGTCAAATTCACCCTTTTTCTTTTGTAGTACCCCGATGTATACATCTGCTGTCTGAGTAAGACGTTCAACTGTAACGAGTGTTTTTACAGCGGCGTAAGCAGCTTTATACCTATCCGGTTCGGAAGGAATTACACCCTCCATATTTTTTAATGAATCCCTAAATTCCAGGTAATCATAACCGGAAATATTTGCTTCATCAACAGCCGACATAAGCTGCTTTTTAATGTCATCGTTAATGGTTCCGGTTCCAGAAAGTGAACTTGGGGTCGGGGACGCAGTTTTGTTCTGGATTGTAGCGTGTACCGGTTCTTCTTTAGTTGACCCAGGGACCGGTTCTGCATCCTGGAAAAAAATGCCAAGTATACCCTTTTTCTTTACCTCTGACATAAAAAACCTCCTATTCGTATCTTATTCTATCTACATATGTTATTACAAAATGAGCCGTATAATAAAGTTAATTGTTACATATTTTACTCCGGGTAATTTGTTAAATACCCATCTATTCTTAATTATACGCGACTTTACGCTTTACTTTCCAATTTTTTAGTTCTTTCTACTATACTCTTATAACAATTTACAGCAAGATTTATATCGTCTTTTAAAACCCCTTCGGTGAAAAATATCCCATCCAATATTAAGTAAATATCATTAGGGCCTTTTATAATATCATTCCCAATTAAAGGAATTTTATCCTTTACCTCGGAAATAGGGTCGGTGACCCACAATCTTGACAGAGTTTTATCCTCCTCTGTAAAAACTTTTTTCTTTATAGCGATATCGATTCTATCTTTCCATTCCATAGGTATGGTCTAACCTTTTATTACAGCTAACTGTGTTAGACGATTTGTAACTTCTATTAAATCTGTTTCATTCGATATTACCGTATCTATATCTTTATACCCATCTTTACCCTCCGCTGCAGTCTCCTCGGGTGAGGCTTTACTCAGATATATACCTTTCCCCTTAATTCGGTCTATCACTGACTGATTAGTGTATCTTCTGCAAGTTTCTTTACGTCCTAAAGCCCTACCTGCACCATGTGAAGCTGATAAGAAAGATTCTACATTACCCATTCCTTTAACGATATAAGAGGGGGATTCCATACTACCAGGTATGATTCCTTTTTCATCAACGTCCTGTTTTATTGCCCCTTTTCTGTGGACCATAACTATTTCCCCAAAGTGTTCCTCCATTATAGCATAATTATGGTGGATATCAATTGACTCGATAACCGTAACATTTTTTATCCCGGCGTACTTTTCTATCATATTAAAAACAACGTTCTTTATTCTTTCCATCATTAGGTATCGGCTGGCTTTAGCAAAGTCTAGAGCAAATTCGAGTACACGCATGTACTCTTGCCCTACTTCACTATCTAACCTCAGGTAGGCCAATTGCCACTCCTCTGGTACTCTATGTTCCATTGAATCAGCCAGTGCCATGGCTTCTCCATTATAATAATCACAAATTTTCTTTCCAAGATTACGGGAACCGCTATGAAGCATGAAAGCTAACAGGCCATTTTGGTCCTGTTGAATTTCAATAAAATGATTAGATCCCCCCATTGAACCTATTGAGAGACGTGCGTTATCCAATTCTTGGCGAATGAGCTCCGTATCAGGAGCCCTATCAAATCCAGCCCATTCCTGAGGCGTACTATGTTTATTAAACCCTACAGGTATATTACGTTTTATATTTTTAACCATTCCCTGTATAATCGGGTTTCCATCCATCTGTTCATTAACAAAGGATTCTATAGGAATATTAGTTTGGACATAGCTCATACCGCAGCCTGCATCAGACCCAACAGCGTGCGGAATTACAGAATTTATTGTAGGAAGAACGCCCCCGATCGGCATCCCAAATCCTTGATGCATATCAGGCATTAAAGCTATATGATGAAATGCAATAGGCAAGTTCGCCATATTATATGCTTGTTGAAGAGCCCCCTGCTCAGGAGCATCTAACCACATTTTTATAGGAATTCTTTGAGATGTGTCAATTTTTTTCATACAGTTCTCCCTGTGTTAATAAGCATTTACCTGTAAGTCTCCAAAGTCTAATCCGTATACTTTTCATAGTTCTCTTTAAATAACTCATAGAATCCTCAACGTGATGATTAAGAATATATTTATCTTGTTCTGGGCTCCACCTTTTACATACAAAATTTCTTTTAATCTCTCCTTCCGGCCTAGTCCATCTGCACATTTCCAAAAATTTGTTGTATTTTCTATTAATAGATAGGCAACCTGGGTAGTACAGAGTTTTGGTTATAGCTTGGGCATTTTCATCTCGTACTTCTATATTGTAAACATTATCTCGAGTATTCCTATTAGTAACCTTTTTTACCCCTGTTACCCGATAGATGTAATCCTGATACATTAAAGCTATATTATCACTACTAGTCACTATAGAAATAAATGGCCTATTTTTTATTGTTAATCCCAAAGACCCATCTCCATCTATTAAACCTCTTATGTAGTCGGCTTCAGAAAATGAGACTGATGGGGGCTTAATAATATCCGATTTCTTTCCATAGGGTAGTCCTATATTGTTAAGCATCCTTCTGAATCTAATATCGCATATAGACAGATAAACGGATTTATAATTTTTCTTAAAATTAGTATCTCTGGTTCTGTATCCTATTGAATAATTAACCGGAATTAATTTTTTTAGTTTATGTAATACCTCTTCATCTCTTAATGCTATGCAAAGGATGAATTTACCTTTATTGGGATTTTTTTTACTCCTATTTAAATTCCCGTCAGACTGAAAGAATCCAAAGGCATAAGCTAACTCCGGTATAGTTAAGTCCCACACGGGTAAATCCACGGAATGATAGCCAAGAGTATGCCTTCTTTTAAATTGACATTTACCACATAACCCACTCTTTGATGTAACCAGTAACTTACCGCATTCTCTGCATTTTTCATCTAATCCAGAAACATATCTATATTCCTGCAATTTATCTTTATGAATCTGCCCAATATGTCCAGCAAGACTTCGTTTACTTTTAAACTCTTTGGTACATCCTGGACATTTTTCCATCATTTTATCCTATTCCAGTAGTATGATTTACAATTTGGACATATTATTGGTTCCTGCTTCTTTCTAGGTAACCATTCATGCCCACATTTTAAACATTTTCTAATACGTTTTTCTAATTCTTTTATTAGCGCCATACTTCCTTTCTAACTTACTTATATAAGATAACTTATATAGGTAAGTTTGTCAATTACTTCCGATAATTTTCTATTAATATATTTTTATATAGCATGAAATTCCCATCAGGCGGTTTTAAGATAAACAAGGATAGTATCGTCGTTGGAGACGGTAAAGGCCATTTAGTCTGCACAACCACTCCAATCCATCCAAATCGAAGTTTAAAACTCAAAGACCGGGATGTCCAATATGTCCCCGTGGCGACCGTAATTTTAGAGAATTTTTTAGGTCGATATCTTTTGAAAGGGGAAGAGTCCCATCATAAGAACGGTAATCCTGCTGATAATTCACCCTCTAATCTTGAACTTGCTGACCACGACGACCATCAACGCGGTCATGCTAAAAAACGTAAATTCTGGCGAAAAAGCCCAATGAATAAGCCCGGTCGTAAATCCGCTTTAAGAGTAATTGGGGCTTTCTTAAAATCATAGGTCTCCATTTTTAAACGAAATAATTTTTAACATCCTGCATAATACTCGTGGCAAGTTCCATGTTACCAGTTACATAATTAATGCTGAAGGGTTCAGAGCATACCCCAAGCTGACCCGTTGCACCTACTCCGGGTACATACTTCATTCTGAAATCACTACAAAGTTTAACAAGCTCTATTGTACGAGGCATTAATACCTGATTAGCTTCCTTGTTAGCAGCAATACGTTGGCCTGCTTTAGTAGTAGACATTCTCTTACTAAGAATACTATCTACCATACCAGCTATACTTTCGAGACCTTCCGTAGATAATTTTTCAAGCTTTTGAGCATCCAAAAAAAGTTCCATACTCCCACTCTCCTTTTTGATAAATTCACTACTTCCTTTTTTTCTTCCACCCGCCGTACGGCCCACCTATGATTATCTTTTGCAGTAGCCCATATAAGTTCGACCGGATATCCTCTGGGTAATATTTTTTAAGCTCAGCCAAGGCTATGGCAATGTCCTTTATACCTTCAGGTGACCTAGCCCTGTCAATGAGTTTCTCCAATTCATCAATATCCTGCTGGGTCAGGTCATGCCCGGTCTGCTTACGCAGGCGTGGAAATTCTATACTAGCAAGTCGAAATATTTCCTCAATATGAATTTTATCTTGCTTGGCCTGGTATAAGAATTCCCTTACAGTATTCAACCTTTTTTGCTTTTCATTTATTTCCCCAACCAGGTTCAGTTCTTCCTTACTAAGAATATCTATCGAGTCCTGGTTCCTTCTATATAACATACTTTTTTGAACTGACATCCTCATCCCCTTTTTCTAAAAATTTCTCTATGCCATACTTCCTGGCGGTATAAAATAAAGTTCAGATATCCCCTCTGGAGCATCATATTTATATCTTCGTATCTGATTTTTAGATGCAAGGGCATCAAGAGTCCCCTCTACAATTTCTGGATTCTCCGACGAAAACTCTGCAAGCACATCCGATTTAGTACGGATTCCGGTTTCTCGAATAAATTTTAATAAGAGTTCCCGTTCCATAAAGTACCCCCTATTCCAATACTTCTTTTAAAAATTTTCGCAATTCCTGCTTATCTGATTTCTCATTATGGTCATTCACAACAAGAAAATCCCTGTTAGAGATGTAATTCCAAAGCAAAGAACGACGTAACATTTTTAAGAGAGATATAAATAAGAACTGTTTTATTTCTGCAAAATCTGTACTCTTCATCCGCCGGCGAAAAATGCGAAATTTTAGAATTAAAAAGGTATGAAGGGAAAACTAAATGATACTTTTCTTTTCCAGAACGAATGAGACGAAGAGTGACTACTTTACCATTTACTTCCCGGGACAATCGTATTTCATCATTACCTGATTTTTCAGGAAGCCAATATTTTTCTTTATACAGTCTTTCCATAATCGATGACATACCTAATATCTCCTTTAAAAGAAACTCGGTGGTAAATTAATACCACCGAGTAAATTTTTTACTGCTTCATAGCTTGTTCAATAGCTTCCGTCAACTTTTTTGATAGAGCCAGTACCAATTTCAAATCCGGCACTTTTTTGATTTTTTCGGTCTTCTTCGGTTTTACGACTTCGGTCTTTGGTTTTACGATTTCGGCTTTCGGTTTTACTACTTTCACTTTTGGAGTCGCGGATTTACCAGATTTTTTTAATCTTAAAGCCCATATTTTATTACGGACTGAGCCCTCGGGCCGGTTTAATTCCTTGGCTAATTCGGCAAGAGTTTTTGTAGGAAATAAATCTTTAAGACGTGTGATATCTTTTTCATCCCACGGTTTAATAATGACTTTCATAGTACTCCCTTCATTTTCAGTTGTTTGCTCTGTATCCTGTTGTTCAACAGGTTGGACACCTCCATTTGTTTGTTCTACGACCTCTGGTTTTGGTTTACTTTCACCCCCTTTAATTATTTTTATTTTTTTACTTCCAATTCCAAATTCTATTCTAGCCGATTCAATTTCATGCGCTTCTTCACCTGTATAGATACGTGTACCATGTTGATAATAGTTAGACCCTAATGGGGTCCATCCACGTTCAGTCAAAAAAACATGATGGACAGACAGCTCACTCATCTTTAATCTCCTCAGATTAGGCCGGGCCCTGCTCCCTAACTTCCAGTACATTTGGATTTAGCCGTTCAACAATTTCAAATCTGGACCTTCCGGTAGAGTTTAATTCATTAATAAAAGAGACCAATAGCTCTCTCGATGTTTTCGATGTACCTTCTGTAACTGGGTGCGTCCAAATAACCATATAAAGATTACTGGATTTTCTACGATAGGGCCTGGGGGCCATTGGCTGCTTTTCAACCGCTTCATCCACTATAGCATCTCGTAAAGATTTTATGACCTTTTTAGACTTCTTGTTACCCTTACTTTTAACAGATGGAACGGGTTCACCGCGGAGTTCCATTCTGAGCCTTTTTACCATACCACCACTCAAAGGATACCCTATGGAAATACCCGTAGCTTTTTCAGCAAAATTTCTTAATTCCATATTGGTAGCATTCGGATTATTTTTTAAAGCATCCCTACATACATCTACTAATTTTAAACCGATAGAGGAAAGAGTCTGAGCTGACTTCGACCTTGGAGCTTTTGGTAGGCCTAATTCATCCCGAACCTCTGCAATATACGAGTAATCAACCCTTTCCCCTGTTATCTTTTTCATCTGCTCCTGTATTTCTAAAGCAGTAAGTTTTGGATTTTCAGTTAGTATCTCTTTCAATTTTTTAATTTTTTCATTCTTTTTTTCATCTATCATAGGACCCCCTTTTAATTTATGAGTGACTTTTTTGTGACTTCCGTAAAAATAATCCCCTTCTATATATGACCCTGTGTTCTTCACAGTACTTTGGATACACATATTGTTTTGGGAAAACCTTCACAATAAATTTTTTACAGCACCCTTTAAGAGCACAAGGAAATTCTACAGAAGTCACTTCGGAAAAACGGTGCTCAAAAACCATATTTTCATCTCTAATATTAGTGACTCTCCTCCTTCTTCTAACTCGTTTTTTAGGGTCATTGTGAAGTTCACAATATTTAGCAATAGGGTGTCCCCAAAACTCCTTCCCACATCCCGGTTCATGACATATTTTATATTTTTCCTTTTGTCTTCTGTTTCTCTTGTATTGTGGAAGTTGCATTATTCTCCTTATTTTCCATACTTTCTTTTTAAATAGACAGTTATTTTCCAAATAAGTATTACTATAAAAATAAAAGTCTTTATAGCTGGTATAAAACCGTGTACAATCCAAACAGCTATTACAGGAAGCATCGGTATCGTTACCCTGTTTTTTAAAGGTAACGGTACCCTGATTTTTTTATTTCCTTCTGGATTCATACTTATATTATACGATTCTCTATTCGTGCCATTCAATTTTTCTTTTATACTCACCAGTTACTGAATTTATATCTGTCATATCAGAAGCAACGTCCGCCAGTAGATTCAACCTTCTTTTAAGTTCATCCTGAAGGTCAGACTGCTCGGTAATTTGCTCACTGGTATGTGCGGATAGGAACTCCTTCCGTAAGGATTCAAGTTGGGCTTCAACTTTTTGGTCCCCGACAAAATTAAGCTCGGAGAATTTATCAATAAAATCTTGAAGAGAATTAAGAGTCTTACTCTTAATTACTTTTCCTTCTTGTATGTTATTCACGATACGTGAACATATCATCAGGGTTTCATGACGCAGGGTAGTTACGACATCGGATATAAAACTACCTATTTTCTTTTGAATCTGAGCCTGATATTCCTCCGTAGCAATAAGTGACTTTTGTTCCTCGGAGATAATTAAATCCGCATTGGCTTTTCTCATTTTTGGCATGGCAATTTCATAACAATCCCATGTTATAGAAAATTTAGTACGGAGAGATTCAACAGTGGGATATTGGGAATGGATACGTGCCATAAACCGGTCTACGAATTCCTTCTTATCATTTTCGGGGTCAAACTCCGGCCCGAACTCCTGCCGGGCTGGTTGACGTCCGTAGGCTACCTCGGCGGCCTGTTTATATACGCTATCCATATCAGTTTTATATGAGTCATAATTCGTTATTAATTTCTCAACCAAACCCATATAATCGGCCTGATACTTTTTAAGAAGCTTCACTACTTTAGTAAATTTCCTTCTAGGAACAAACCGGGCACCACCAATAGGGAAGGAGAAGCTACTGTCATCGACGACCCTTCGGGCACGCCCTTCAACGGAACGGAATTCCCGAATGACCTCTGCTGGAACCAGGAATTTTTTACCAAGTCTATAAGCATCAGATATATCGGCCTTTTGCAGACCCATGTCCTCCGGGTCCATTCCCTCTGCTCCTGACCAGCCAGAGACATCAATATCCATCAAAATTCCGTCTTTATATAAACCGTCCATGATACCTCCAATTCTTAATGATACGAGAAACGAGTCCTCGTTTTAAAGCATTTTTTTCGTAGTTCCCTTTGCGGCCTTTAATCCTTATTCAATTTCCTTTTC
>Ga0209777_10003566_pt1 | contig 19127 bp, 19 predicted proteins | sample FrelakmetHBP12HB_FD_187147 | JGI IMG/M metagenome (GOLD analysis project Ga0209777, IMG submission 187147) | Freshwater lake sediment microbial communities from the University of Notre Dame, USA, for methane emissions studies -HBP12 HB (SPAdes)... | ecosystem: Environmental > Aquatic >...
TGGGTATACAAAAATCGTTGAATTACTCGTTAATGCAGGGGCGAATATTAAAGCAAAAAATAATATAGGTTGGACTGCGGAGATGTATGCTAATGAAAACGGTTATACAAACATCACTCAAGTGCTGAGGCAAAGGGCAGATACTAGTGAGGCTGAGAGTACAGGATTGTTAAAAGTATAGGCAGGTATTTACTCAACGATTTTTCCCGTGAGAAGTGTATGTTATAATCCGTAATATTAAATTTGTATAAATTTCCACTCTGAAACTTTGTAGGTATACAAACAAACCACATTTGCAGCTTTCTTTATTTTCCTCGGGCTGTACTTATACCAGTTCTAGATCAAAGATGATATTGAGTCGGCAGTGAAACTAGAATTACAGTTACGCAGTGAACTGGAATTCGTTAGTTGAACTGTCCCGCTTCAGCGGGGCTAGGCGGAGGCGACGAGACGTATAACCTGAAGGTCACGCGTTACTAAGACGTTGAGGAAGCCGACAACGACGCCAACAAAAATAGCGCTTTGAGTTAGAATTGGTATTACACCTTAAGAAACAACCGCCATCCAGAATACAGCGATCCCGGAATGAAGTCCAGAGCACCGGACGCTTCGGCGACGGGTGTGAATCCGCAGGCGTCGCAATTTATTTCGCCTCGGCTTTTGACATAGCAGCCTTTTGTAATGGTACCATCCGGATCGACATTAATGATGTCATCATGGCAGCGCCAATGATTGTCAACCATTGCCCTGAGCCTGCCGGCCGAATTTAAAATAGGCAAACCAGATTTTTTTAGTTCCAGCAATTTTTTAATAGCGGTGCGGCGTTCTTCCAATGAAAGAGAAAGGTCATCTTCTCCCTGATTATAAGGATAGAAAAACTGAACGGTCATCCCTTTCAGGGTCGGCATTTCATGCATCCACTTTGCCAAAAAATCCACATCACGCCAGTTGCGGCGATTCAGCGTGAAATGAATAAAAACCCGGGGATGCTTAGTTTTTTTAATGTTTGAGCAAATACGGTCAAAGGAATTACTCCTCAATTCATCGTGCGTTTCCTTCAGGACGTCCAGACTCACCCAAATCGTATGGGATGGAACATCAAGAGGCAATGTGCCGTTGGTTGTTACCGCCATACGCAGAAGTGTTGTCTGGCATAAAGGGCAAGATCGTGAAGGCGATATGATCCATCCCGCCACAGTAAAGGTTCACCGCCTTCAAAAACGACTATTCGGGTGCCGAGTCGGCGCAAGGATTCCAGCGTTCCGATAGCCGTATTCCAAGACATATGTGCTTCTTCATCATCAGAGCGCAGATGAAACGGGCAGGCACGGCAGGCCAAATTGCAGCGGTAGGTGACCTTGAAGCTGGCCAGCAGGGGAATTTTACGTCCCAATATTTTTCGCTGCAGGAAGAACCACGACAGGTCAAGAGGCTAGGGGGAATGCGCAGTTTTAAATGTTCTTTTTTTCTTTTCGTGCAAAGTAATATGAAATATCTCCAATTTTTAAAATAGTTTTTTTGCTAACCTGAGCAATATTACGGAAAGTTTTCGCCTCCTCTTCAGGCTGAATTAATAAACGATATCTCTTTTGTGGAAACTATAGGAACAAAAGAAAGGCATGTCAACATTATAAAAAATAAAGTTAGCTTTCAGAATTTACCAAAGACAAGCTTTCCGTTGAAAACTTTCTTTATAATACATGAGGTAAAAACATTTTTATTATCATTAACTTCGTTGTTGTATTGATAGTTAATTCCGCAAGGTGGAAATTACAGGCAAATTAATATAAGTATTGATTGACATGACCCGATTAGAACTTATATTATTCCCAACGTAAATCAACCAAGAGGTGAAATAATGAGTGATATTTATTCGGCTATAAAAGTGAGTGACAATGTTTACTGGGTTGGCGCCATAGATTGGACTATCCGCGATTTTCACGGTTATACAACGCCGCACGGCAGTACCTATAACGCTTATCTGGTGATGGCGGAAGATATTACCTTAATAGATACGGTGAAGGCGCCTTTCATGGGTGAAATGCTTGCCCGGATTAAATCCGTCGTTGATCCTTCCAAGATAAAATATATTATTTCCAATCATTCCGAGATGGATCATTCCGGCTGTCTGCCCGAAATGATTGATTTAATAAAGCCTCAGACGGTTTTCGCTTCGGCGGTCGGTGTAAAGACATTGAGAGAGCTGTTCCATAATGAGCATGAAATCATTGAGGTGGAAGACGGTGAGACTTTAAACATCGGCAACATGGAATTGACTTTCATGGAAACTCGTATGATTCACTGGCCGGACAGCATGTTTACATATCTGGACAAGGATGAGCTTTTGTTTTCGCAGGACGCTTTCGGTATGCATCTTGCGACGCTGGAGCGTTTTGCCGATGAAATTCCGGCGGCGACTCTGGAATATGAAGGCGCGACCTATTACGCCAATATCGTTCTGCCTTATTCGCAGATTGTTTTGAAAGCTCTGGAGAAGGTTGCGGCAGCGGGCCTAAAAATAAAAATTATCACTCCCGATCACGGGCCAATCTGGCGCAAGGATATCGGCCGGATTATCGAACTCTATAAAAAATGGGCTTCGCAAAAACCAACGGCCAAAGCGGTTGTTGTTTATGCGACGATGTGGCACTCCACCGAGAAAATGGCGAGAGCCATTAGCGAAGCTCTGGCGCAGGCAGAAGTGAAGGTAAAACTTATTTCCATGAACGAAACTCACCGCAGTGAAGTTGTTTATGAAGTGCTGGACGCAGGCGCGCTGATCGTTGGTTCGCCGACACTCAACAACAATATTCTGCCGCAAATGGCGGATGTAATGAATTACTTAAAAGGATTGAGACCGGCAAATAAGATTGGAGCGGCTTTCGGCTCTTATGGATGGAGCGGAGAATCGGTCAAGCACTTAGAGGCAATGCTCAAGGAAATGAAGGTGGAAATTGCCGCTGAATCGGTCTCCGTGAAGAATGTTCCTGACAACTATGCTTTGGAAAAATGTCACGAGTTGGGTAAAACTATCGCGGCTGAGTTGATTAAAAGAACGGCTTCTAATTGACAGCGAATAAATAAACGGTGTCATTCCCGCCTCCGAGCGGGAATCCGGTAATAATTAACGGAGAGAAACAAAAGATTAAGGAGTGGATAATGGACAAATATGTTTGCGGTGTATGTGGTTATGTTTACGATCCGGCCAAGGGAGATAAGGACGGCGGAATTGCTCTGGGAACGTCGTTTGAAGAGTTACCCGATGATTGGTCGTGTCCTGTTTGTGGGGCGGCGAAAGATGAATTCGCTCCAGAATAAAGGTTTCAATTTCAAATCAAAGCGCTATCTGTGTTGGCATCGTCGTCGGCTTCCTCAACGTATTTTCATATACGCCTGCGGAGCCTCCCTTCTTGCCGCCTTGATATCATCTTTGATTTGAAACCGGAAAAAATAAAGATTAAGGATAAATATATGGATAAAATTCAAGAAGCGTTAAGTCAGGCTTATGCCGGTGAAGCAAAAGCCGCACTAAGGCTCAAGGTTTACGCGCAGAAGGCGGAAGAAGAAGGTTATAAGCAAATGGCACTGCTTTTCCGCGTCATTTCTTTCTCGGAAGAAATTCACGGCGCGAGAGCATTAAGAGTGCTTAAGGAAATTAAGGGCACGGAAGAAAATCTGGCTGCCAGTTTTGAGTCGGAGAAGAAAATTGCCGAAGTCGCCTACGATCAGTTTGTAAAACTGGCGGAAGAAGCCGGCAATAAAGAGGCCGTGCTGCATTTTAGCCAAAGCAAGGACGTGGAAGAGACTCACGCCAAACTTTATAAAGAAGCCATGGCGCACTTCATGGAAGAAAGAGAAACGACTTACTATGTCTGTAAAGTCTGTGGATATGTTTCCGATGGCGTCTTGCCCGATGAATGTCCCGTTTGCGGCGCTAAAGCGAAAATGTTTGTACCTTTCGATAAATGAGACTGTGCAGTAATTAATAACAAAACCTGGTCAGGTCTCGTGCCCTTCAGGGTATACTAGGCCTACAACAAAACAAAAAGTGTTAATGTAGGCCGCGTGACTCACGCAGCGGAATCGCAAAGGCATTGTGACAAAGTTTTAAATGACAGGCGGCTGGTTATAAAAAACATGCGATTAAATTATGAGGTGAAAATATGCGCATTCGTTATAGAGTAATAGTTGCCTTGTTGCTTATGAGCTTTTTATTGCCAGTCAGCGCAATTTGTGAAGAAAAACCTCTCTGGGAAATCGGTGTGGGTCTAGGGCTGCTCCAGATACCTGATTATCGGGGCTCAGACGAAAACAGATTGTATCCACTGCCATATCCTTATGTCGTTTATCGCGGCGACATTTTAAAAGTAGACGAACAGCGCATTACCGGACAGATTTTTAAAACAGATCGGATTTTACTGAATTTCAGTGGGTATGGCTCTGTGCCGGTAAAGAGTTCCAATAACTCCGCCCGCGCCGGTATGCCGGATCTGGATCCAACTTTTGAATTAGGGCCGGCTTTACAAATTAAGCTTTGGGAACGCAAAGAAGATAAGTGCAAATTAGATTTGACCTTGCCGGTGCGAGCTTTTTTTTCCACGGATTTTTCTTCCGTGCGTCACGAGGGTTGGGTGTTCAGCCCGCGAATTAATTTTGTAAAAGATGATTTGATCCCTGACACCGGATTAAATCTGGGGATATCCGCCGGGCCGATGTTTGCCGATAGCGGTTATCATGCTTATTACTACACTGTGGAACCGGAATACGCGACAGCAATGCGTCCCGCGTATTCGGCGGGCGGCGGATACAGCGGCTCGACGCTCACCGTTGGTTTGAGTAAAGCGTATAAACAATTCATATTTAATGCCTTTGTCAGTGCTGATTTTCTCCAGGGAGCATCTTTTGAAGACAGTCCTCTGGTGAAAAGGGAAACTTCCATTATGAGCGGTATCAGTGTTTCCTGGATTTTCTTTAAATCAGCAAAAACTGTGAATGTGGAAAAATAAAAATTGAATTGCGCTTTGATTTAGAATTGGTACGAGAGGTAAACAAATGATAGTTATAATAACGAGATGGTTGATAATAACGGTGGCAATTCTGCTTGCTTCGCAGTTTGTGCCGGGCATCAAAGTGGATACCCTTTCCACGGCAGTCATTGCCGCCTGTGTTTTAGGCCTCATAAATATTTTTATAAGACCTGTTTTTGTTTTTCTGACTCTGCCCCTGAGCATATTGACGCTGGGAATATTTTATTTTTTTATCAACGCTTTTATGCTGGAGCTCGTCGCTTATTTTGTGTCGGGGTTTGTAGTTAAAGACTTTTTCTCCGCGTTTTTAGGGTCGCTGATTATCAGCTTTATCAGTTGGCTGGCCAATTCTTTTATTGCCACTCATAAGATTGAGAAAAGAAAATCGCCAGAATATATTGACCTGGAAAAAGGGGACGATGGCAAATGGCGCTAGACGCAACGCTCGACTTGACTCCGGCGATGAAGCAGTATGTGAAAATCAAGGAAAAATACCCCGATTGTATTTTGTTCTATCGCATGGGTGATTTCTATGAGATGTTTTTTGAAGACGCTGTGACAGCCGCGCCTGTTCTGGAAATCACACTTACCTCCCGCAATAAAGGAAAAGAAGACAGCGTGCCGCTTTGCGGCTTTCCTTATCATGCTGCTTCCGCTTACATTACCAAACTTGTGGAAAAGGGTTTTAAAGTCGCGATATGCGAGCAGGTCGAAGATCCCAAAAAAGCAAAGGGAGTAGTCCAGAGAGAAGTGATCCGGGTAATCACTCCCGGTCTTGTTCTGGATGAAGAAAATCTTGCCGCAGGAGAAAATAATTATCTGGCCTGCCTTTGCGCCTGCAAGGATATGCTTGGCCTTGCTTTTTTGGATATTTCCACTGGTGAATTTCAAATCAGCGAATTTTCCGACCGTGAAATTTTCTTCATTGCCATTGCCGGACTGGATTTTAAAGAATTAATCCTTTCGCTTGATTTCCCTGATAAGATATTGCTCAAAACGCTGGAGGCGCAAATGCCTTCAATCCATATTAATTATCTGGAAGAAGATTGTTTTCAGTCCGGGCAGGCGGAAGATATTTTGAATCAGAATTTTTCCGCCGAAGTTTTAAGCAAGGCAAAAATAAATGAACATCCGGCGGCAATGATAGCCTCCGGCGCCATTTTGAGTTATGTTAACCAGACGCAGAAAATCAGTCCTCAACATATAAGTGAAATTAAGTGGTATTCCACGGAAAATTTTCTCCTTCTCGATGATACCGCCCGCCGCAATCTGGAGATATTTACGACAATTCAGGATAACTCCAAAGCAGGCTCTCTTTTTTCTCTGTTCAATGAAACGCTGACACCGATGGGAACTCGTCGCCTGCGCTGGTGGATGAATTACCCGCTGGTGAACGCGGAAAAAATCAAAACAAGACTGGCCGCAGTTGCCGAAATTAAGGATGACCATATCCTGCGGTCGAATCTGCGCAAAGTATTATCACGCATTTATGATCTGGAAAGACTGGCCGGAAGGGTGGCACTAAGGGTGGCGAATCCCCGCGATTTAATCGCGTTGAAAATTTCTCTTCTGGCGATACCGGAACTCAAAGCAATGCTGCGGGATTCTACCGCTCCGGCGATTGCCGCGATTCGTTCGCGCTTTACGGAAATGTCCGCCGTTATTGATCTGATTTCCCGGGCGATTATTGACGATCCGCCGCAAAGAACGCAGGATGGCGGTTTCATCGCCGCGGGTTACGATGAAGAACTGGATAAACTAAGATTTATCAGCCGTGATGGAAAAAAATGGATTGCCGCGCTGGAAGCCGAGGAACGAAAAAAAACAGGGATTAATTCTCTGAAGGTCGGTTTCAATAACATTTTCGGTTACTACATTGAAGTGACCAAAGCCAATGCCGCGCTGGTTCCGGATTCCTACATAAGAAAACAAACTCTGGTTAACGCGGAGCGTTATATTAATCAGGAATTAAAAGAATTTGAACAGACCGTTTTAAACGCGGAAGAAAGAATAAAGGAACGGGAGCAGGAACTATTTCTTTCCCTGCGTGATGATCTTGCTCAGTATATTACGGACATTCAAAACAATTCAAATCTTGTTGCCGAGCTTGACGCGCTGATTGCTCTGGCGGAGGTCGCCGAAAAATATCATTACACCTGCCCGGAAATAGATGATGAAGACACTATTGAGATCAAGGACGGACGACATCCTGTCGTGGAGACGGCGTTGAAAAAAGAAGGTTTCGTGCCGAACGATTGTTTGATTGATTTGCTCAGCAATAAACTGCTCATTATTACCGGCCCGAATATGGCGGGCAAATCCACTTATATCAGGCAGGTGGCCCTGATTGTTCTTTTAGCGCAAATGGGAAGTTTTGTCCCGGCGGCCAAGGCAAAGATAGGCCTTGTTGATAAAATATTCACCCGTGTCGGTGCGTCAGACAGTCTGATCAGGGGACAGAGCACATTTATGGTGGAGATGACGGAAACGGCGGAAATTTTAAAAAACGCGACCTCCCGCAGTCTGGTCATTTTCGATGAAGTTGGGCGAGGCACTTCCACATTTGACGGATTGAGCATTGCCTGGGCGGTTGCGGAGTACATTCATGATTTCCGGGGGCGTGGCGTCCGCGCTTTGTTTGCCACTCATTATCATCAATTAACGGATTTAGTAGTAACAAAATCCGGGGTGAAAAATTATAATATTGCTGTGAAAGAATGGGGAGAAAAAATAATTTTCCTGCGGAAGATTATGGAAGGCGGCACCAGCCGCAGTTACGGCATCGAAGTGGCGCGTATCGCCGGTGTGCCGAAGGAAGTGATCACCCGCGCCAAAGAAATATTGCGTAATCTGGAAAAGGGGGAATTCGACGAAATCGGCATGCCCCGCATTGTCCGGGGAACCCGTGAAGGAAAAAACTTGAATCCCCAATTAAATCTTTTTACGAGAAAAGAAAGCGCGATCGCCCGGGAAAATAAAAATGAAGAGATTGTTACCGAACTTAAAACTCTTGATATCCATTCCATGTCGCCGCTGGAAGCGCTCAACAAATTGAGTGAGCTGAAAAACAAAATATCGGATTGATAATTATTTGATTTTCATTGAATATTATCGTACAAAATGTAAAATCCAACGAACAGATTTTTAAAATTCTGCTGGTTCAATCATTCTGATTGAACCTTTTATTTGATCTTGATATAAACTTTCTAGTTCAATCTGCAAGATTGAACTAGCCAATGGCGGATACCGGATTCATTGCGCAGAATGTTTATTTGTACTGCGCTTCGGAAGGTCTGGCAACGGTCATCAGAGGTTCGATCGATAGAGATGTTCTGGCAAAAGCTATGCAGCTTCGTGATAATCAAAAAATTGTTCTGTCGCAGACGGTTGGTTATCCGCGATAAATTAAGCGAACGCTGCAAATCAGCGGCGCACCCCAAAACGCGAAATGGTAACGAACTTTGAACGCGACTGCCAAGCAGTCCGGGTCCGCTGCAGGCGCTAGTTAGCTGGCGGCACCGGCTTGCGACCGAGGCGCGAAAAAACGAGCCGGAATGTCAGCCAAGCGCAGTAGAGTGGCACGAGCGTGTAGAGCAGTGGATCCTGAACGTAGATCTGAAACCATGTCCCTTCTATGATGGCAAAAATCGGGATGATCGCCTTGACCAGTGCGATACCGAAGACACCCAATACCGCAGCGAGCACCGCTGCGGCAAGCGCGATCGGCATGACGAGGATGTTTCTCATTCGCACCTCCTGCTCAATTGCTGCCGGTTAACATTGATTTAACTTGCGAGCGGGTCTGTCCCACGAGTCAAGTTGAAATCATTATTAGAAGGTAAGTTCAATAGCTCTCCGTTTTCTTGAAAGCATTCCCTTTCACAATATCAGCCACAAACGCATTGATAAATTCGTATAGTGAAATCGCCTCATAATAGACAGTATCAAAAAGATACTTGTCGGGTTGGCTCGCAATATTGTGTTTTTTTATGAATTGAACGACCTGAAAAAATGCTGAATTGACCGGAGCTACATAAACAATGTTTTGATTCTTTTCACCTAGGCTTATAGATATCTGCATGTCTGTTGTTGCAGTTCCATCAATGATGTTTCCTTCATAGATATCTTTCTTGAAATGAAAAGAAAACTGGTTACGAATCATGTCCAAGAAAAGAAGATTCACTTCTGTTTTGAATCTAAGATAATAAGCTTCTAAACTGGTAAGTTTCGTTGCAACTTCTACCACCATAATTCTGCCTTTTAAAGTGTGAAAGGCACGACCCGAACCAAACAGTTCCTTCATCGCTTCTCGAATGACGCTGGCGATAATAAACGTTTCTTCAACTTGTTGAAATCCAGAGACGATTGTTCTTTCTCCCTCATGTGTTTCAACCAGCCTGAGCAAATGGTAGGTTAAGGAATTCTGAACCCGAAGCAGTTGAAAAATCGCTTTCATTTCCTCGGCTGAAAGTGACGTCACAAAATCTTTTTTGAGATATGCAGAAATATATTCTCTCACGAGTTTTCTTCACGCCGTTCTACAATGTTTATACAGTCTGTATAATTCTGTAAACACAGACAGTTGCTTTCTGTATAAATAGTTTTTCTATATTGGGAACGTTATCAATATCGTTAAATTAAATCAACCATTTAAATCATAATTTATACTTCTTCTGCTGGTTCAATCATTCTGATTGAACCTTTTATTTGATCTTGATATAAACTTCCTAGTTCAATCTGCAAGATTGAACCAGCCAATTAAAGCTGGAAAAGAGCAGGGGCATTAGATAAGGAACATTGACCGGCAAAATAACTTTATGAAACCAACCCACACCGAACGACAAGGCCAGTTCCTGGCGTATATCCATCAATACAGCATTGTGCACGGTTGCTCTCCAGCTGAAGCAGACATGCAACGGTTTTTTCGGATCACACCGCCGAGCGTGCATTCAATGGTGCTCACGCTGGAGAGGCGGGGCTTCATTCGGCGCGTGCCCGGACATGCGCGCAGCATCACCCTGATCGTTTCGCCCGAATCATTGCCCAACTTGAAACCAGTCCAACTCAGGAGATTTAGACCATGACAAACGCAACCCAAAAAACTGGCGGCTGGAGCACCGTCCGCCAACAACTCACCATCTGGGACAAGCCTGCGCTGCTCGCCCTGTTGAAAGACCTTTATGAAGTGGCTGCTGAAAACCGCGATTTTATCCATGCCCGCTGTCAGGCCAGTGAAGGCAGCGGCGAGGCTCTTGAAAAGTATCGGGAAAAGATTGTGGAGCAGTTCTTTCCCACACGAGGTGATGGAAAACTGAAATTGGGAGAGGCGCGCAAGGCCATCCGCGATTACCGCAAGGCCACGGGCAACATCTCCGGCACGGCGGAACTGCTAATGACCTATGTGGAAAACGGTACGCGATTCACCCACGAATATGGTGACATTGACGAGCGGTTCTACAATAGCGTAGAGTCGGTGCTGGAGGAACTGGCGGCCCTGTTTTGTGGCAAGGCGCGGGGGATATATCCACAGTTTCGCGACCGGTTGGCGAGATTGGAGCAGATGGCCGACGGCATCGGCTGGGGATTTCACGATTTCGTCGGAGAGGTCGTCGCGCAGTTGGAGGTGGAACTCGAAGTCCGGTGACAGGCACGTGGCCGATTTACCGCTCCACGTGCGAGAACAAACAAAACCTGCTCCATGCCCGTTCTATGTATCGGGCGGTTTGTCAAAAGAAAATAATGCAACAGTGCGCTACGCTTCACAAGTGAGCGCCGAACGCGTTGGAAGGAGAATAAATGAATTACGATGAAGATAAAGTTGACGAGTTTACCCTTGCACTTCTCTACCTTGTGGCCCATGAAAGAGAGGAAGGACTGGGAGCAAGGGCTTGGAAGGGATTCGACTGGGAAACCTTAAACAGACTTCACGATAAAGGATACATATCGAATCCGGTGGTCAAAGCAAAATCGATCTTAATGACTGAGGAGGGTTTTCTTAAGTCCAAAGAGCTTTTTGAAAGGTATTTCACAAATAAAATAAAGACAATACCTTTACCTAAGTTCACCGGCGCTGCAAAAAAGCGATGGAACCAAGTACCGGAAAGGGTAAGAAAAGACATCATGGATACCGTTTGGTGTACACGCTGCCGAACTGGCACGTCCATGCAGCTCACGGAGGGAACAATGTCTGGAAGGTCTCTTGTGTTACGGGGTACATGCAAACAATGTGGTGGCGAGGTTGCGCGCGTGATAGAGCCAGCCGAAGAATAAAACTGTCGAGTCCATGCACCTGATCGCGCGGGAAATCGAGCTTCTGGTGAGCTTTAGTGGTATGAAGGATAATACAAAAGATGATAAATTAAGACAAACGTTAATTATTGAATGATTAAAAAACAAATATTAAAAAAATATTTCGGTTACGATTCGTTTTTTCCATTACAGGCTGAAATTATAGACCATGTGCTTTCGCTTAATGATGCACTGGTTTTAATGCCTACAGGTGGAGGAAAATCAGTTTGTTTTCAGATTCCGGCGTTAATGTTTGACGGTGTCACGATAGTAATATCGCCCTTAATTTCACTGATGAAAGATCAGGTGGAGGCGCTCAAAGCAAACGGAATCGCGGCAGAATTTCTCAATAGTTCATTATCAGCCAAAGAAGAAAGGCTTATTGTTGAACGAAGTTTAAAAGGAACATTAAAATTATTATATGTTTCACCGGAACGTTTAAGCTCCGCAGGTTTTACCGAATTGCTGGGCAGCTTAAAAGTATCAATGTTTGCAGTGGATGAGGCACATTGTATTTCATTCTGGGGACATGATTTCCGGCCTGAATATAAACGACTAAACATCCTGAAAGAACGATATCCAAACGTTCCGCTCATCGCGCTTACAGCTACAGCCGACCGTGTAATTCGCCGCGATATTTTGTCTCAATTACACATACCGGAAACCAAGACCTTTGTGGCATCATTCGACAGGCCGAATCTCAGCCTTGCTGTTCGACCGGGATTAAAGCGCATGCGCCAGATAACCGATTTTCTCAAACTTCATCGCCAGCAGCCCGGAATTATTTATTGTCTTAGCCGTAAAAGTACGGAAAGCGTTGCCGGGAATCTAAGTAATTTAGGTTACAAAGCAAAGCATTATCATGCCGGGATGGATAATGATCACCGCAGTCGGACACAAAATGAATTTATCCGCGATGAGATTCAAATTATTTGCGCGACGGTGGCTTTCGGCATGGGAATCGACAAATCGAATGTCCGCTGGGTAATTCATTATAATATGCCTAAAAACATTGAAAGCTTTTATCAGGAAATCGGCCGTTGCGGCCGAGACGGTTTGCCTGCCGATACCATACTTTTTTACAGCTATGCCGATGTAATGATGCAGGCCGAAATGTTAAACGAGGCGACACCGGAGCGTCGGGAATTGTTGGATGCAAAACTCAAAAGGATGAAGCAATATGCGGAAGCAGAAAGCTGTCGCCGACGAATTCTGTTAAGCTATTTCAATGAAACAATTACCAAAGATTGCGGCAATTGCGATGTTTGTAAAAATCCACCGCAGAAATTCGATGGAACCATCATTGCGCAAAAAGCGCTCTCGGCAATTGTGCGCACCGGGGAACAAATAAATTCTACTTTTCTGATTGATATTTTACGAGGTTCACATAACCGGCAAGTTATAGAAAAAGGATACGACAAAATTAAAACCTGGGGCGCAGGCAGAGATATCAGAGGCGAGGAATGGTCGGATTATATTTTTCAGATACTCAATTTGGGATATGTTGATATTGCGTATGATGAAGGATACACATTCAAGTTAAATGCCTTAAGTCATTTGGTTCTGAAAAACAAGATCAACGTCATGCTTGTAAAATTCAGACCTTACAAAAGCCGCGAAGAACTGGTTTTACCTAAAGAGCCTGCTAAAGCAGTATTGGCTGATCAAGCGCTGTTCGATCGTCTCAAACAACTGCGAAAAACTATTGCCGATCAAAATAACATTCCCGCCTACATTGTCTTCAGCGACAAAACCCTGCAAGCAATGACTGAAACAATGCCGACTGATAAGATATCAATGCTGGAAGTGAGCGGTGTGGGCCAGCAGAAATTTGCCACTTACGGCCAAATATTTATCGATGAAATATCAGGATTCATGAGCGAAAAGAATTAGAGGGCGCGTTATTATAGGGAGCCTCCGGCTCCTGCCGATGGGGGCTCCACTGTTGCCGCTGGAAGCGCTCAACAAATTAAGGGAGTTGAAAAATAAAATAGCGGAATGGTGCAAATCTTTTTTACGTAAGTCTTCAATAGTAATTATTTGATTTTCATCAAATATTAGCGTACAAAATATAGAATTCAACGAGCAGTATTTTTTAAACCGGCATATTAAAGATTACGTATATTAATTGTTGCTGCGGCTAAGCTCCGCCGTTGGGTCAATAATGGAGGTGCGAGGCATTACAAAGAATATTTACGGATTAGGGCGAGATATTCCAGAAGACATTCGTAGGAGGGTTCGCCAGGAATGTGGATTTGGGTGTGTTATTTGCGGTCTAGCAATCGCGCAGTACGAACATATTGATCCGCCATTCGCCGATGCCACTGTACACGATCCAGAGAACATTGCACTCCTGTGTGGTTCGTGTCATGATCGAGTAACCAGAGGTGTTTGGTCAAAGGAAAAGGTGCTGAAAGCGCGCATAACCCCAAAGACATTTGTGCAGGGATACGCCAGGGATGCTTTTGATTTCAAGGCACCTTTCGATTTGTTTGTAGGAGATGATTGTTTCACAGATGTTCACTGTGTTGTACGGAAAAGCACTGGGGACGAATGGTTTTCGATTGAAGCGCCGGAGGATGCTGAGGCTCCTCCACGTTTAAGCGCAAAATTCTTTGCCCCGAATGATGATCTGGCGCTTGAGATTTATCAGAACGAGTGGCGATGCTCAACGGGTGTGTGGGACATGCAAGTATCTGGCCCTACAATTGAGGTCCTCACTGAATCCCGTAACCTTATGCTTCAGCTGAAAGCCAGACCGCCACATGGATTAGAAATTCAGTATCTTAACATGGTATTTCAGGATACGGGCATTTCGATAGATAAACATGGAACTGTGCTTCTGACCGTGGCGGGAACTCAGATTCAAATGAAGGGCTCAGAAGTGGCTAGCGCGGATGCAGTGTTCAATTTGCCGTGAATTTTCCGAGTGAGAGAACTAAATGCCATTCTACGAGTATAGGTGTTTGGAGTGCAGTAAGATTACTGAAGTTTTGCGGCCGATCAAATCGCGCAACGATGCAAAAAATTGCGGTAGGTGCGGGGCTGCAACGGAAAGGATCATAAGTCGGTTTAATACGGTCGGGCTGGCTACTTCACAAAAAAAGAGAGAAACATTTAATACTGATAACTCCGAAAAAGCTCAAGGCACCGGCGTTCGCATGGAAGGAGGAAGTGCAACATTTAAGGACTGTAGCTTTCAAAACCTTCAAACGGGCATAAGTGTCGCCAAAGGATCAAAACTAAACATAGATGGCAGCAGATTCGGAAATGTTAAAACGCCGATAGAAGTTATCGATGAATAATATGACGTTTCGCGTCCCAACAGCCGTTTGCTGCCGCTTAGCTTCGCGTTATGAAGAGAATACAAAAGATGGCAAATCAAGAATGGCCAGAAAAAGATGAGGATACATCGATGAAGAACAAGGTAAAGTTGTCGGCAATCATTTTGGCATTTATTCTTTTTCCCTGTTTACAGGCTTATTCAACCACAACAGACAAGGACAACAGGATGGCCACGGTGGAAGAAGATATTTGGGCATTGGAAGAGGCGTACTTCACAAACCTCTATAAAGCAAATTACGAAGGGGTGCTTGCCCTTGTGCATAGTCAATTTCTTGGCTGGCCGGGCGCTGTGCCGCAACCGATTACCAAAGAAGAAAGTGCTCGTTTCATGAAGCAATTAGTTCCCAAACCCACTTCCTGTACTATCAAGATTGAACGAACCGGCATCCGGGTGTTGGGAGATGTCGCGCTGACTCAATACACCATTCACGTCAATTGCAGTAACACCGGCGATGTGAAAAAAACACAATCATCGCGGATATCTCATACGTGGGTGAAAGAGGGCGCTCGTTGGAAGTTGCTGGGGGGAATGAGCTACGATAAATGAGCCGATCTTCGCGCCGGTGATATTTTCGTTAACGATTTTGGAGATCTGATATGGAAAAAAATCGAATTTACTGTTCCGGCCCGCTATTTTGTGCGGAAGAAGTTGGCGGCATGAACGCAATTGCCAAAGTGTTGGAAGATGCCGGTTTTCAAACATTTCTGCCGCATCGTGATGGTCTGGAAGCGTATATAATGCGTTTTGGAAATTCATCGTTTCCGTCAACGATTTCCGGAATACGTACACGCGTTGATTACGCCATATTTTCTTTGGATGTATATGAGTTGATTGAACGATGCAACGCTGTAGTATGCAATCTGAACGGCCGTGTTCCAGACGAAGGAATGATTGTTGAAGCCACATTTGCCTATGCGGCCGGTAGGCCGCTGGTCCTTTTCAAAGATGATGTCCGGGCTCCTTTTGGCGGATATGATAATTCAATGCTGACGAGTCTTGTGCATGGGAAAATTGTTAGAAAAATAAAGGAATTACCTTCCTTGCTCAAGAAGGAAATATCTCAAAAAACAGATTTAGCAACCTTATCGAATGATTTGAAAAAAGCCATTTCATATGGAAAACGCATTTCATCGGCAATGGAGCGTTTGCCAAAAAATATAGGAAAGAAGCGGTGGTCAGAGGAAATACTCAGCCAGGTAATTGATGAAGCGTTAAAGGAGAAATAATCATCGCTGATAACTTATCGAAAATATCGGAACGGTTGTTCCATTAATTATTCCTGAAAGAAACACAAGGGATTTATCTGAAGACCATATAATCAGCAATTATGTGAAATAAGGAGAATTAAAATGCGCGATCATGAAAAAACAATCGGCAACTTAATAGACAAAGTAACCGTCTCCATTATAAGCTCCGTCGACGAAATGGGTTACCCCAATACAAAAGCTATGCTTCCGCCGCGAAAACGAGAGGGCATTAAACATATTTATTTTACAACCAATACATCTTCAATGAGGGTAAAACAATATTCCGAAAACCCGAAGGCTTGTATATATTTCTTTGACAAAAGATTTTTTCGCGGTGTTATGCTCAAAGGAACCATGGAAGTCCTGCAGGACAGCAAATCAAAAAAAATGATCTGGAAAGATGGGGATGAAATGTATTACCCCAAAGGCGTAATAGACCCTGATTATTGCGTGCTTAAATTCACAGCACAGGATGGCCGGTATTACAGTAATTTCAAATCTGAAAATTTTAATGTGGAATCATAGGACGCGAGAACAATGGACTTCAAAACAACCCGAAAGATTCAGAAGGAAATTTTTTCAAGATATTTTATGAGATAATTCGCGAAGCTCAGAGGAAAACATCATGAATCTGATGACCATATAATCAGTAGTTCGGCAAGAAATTAACATAGGATATTACGGGGTAAGATAATATTAAATATTTTTTAGAAGAGGAGGGCTTATAATGTTTAAAAAATCGTTTTTAACAGGCACAGTAGTGTTAATTATAGTTTCTTTAATTACAGTATCGTGGGCAGTGGAATTATTACCGATCAAACTGCCGCCGCCGAATATGAATAGCGGGAAATCGTTGATGCAATCTCTGCAGGCAAGAAAATCATCAAGGGATTTCAGCACAAAAAAACTGCCGGTGGAAGTTCTTTCTAATCTTCTCTGGGCAGCCTGTGGAATTAACAGGCCGGAGTCAGGGCGGCGCACTGCTCCTTCTGCCGTGAATTGGCAGGAAGTTGATATCTATGTTGCCATGGCCGATGGCCTCTATCTGTACAATGCCAAAGAGCACGTTTTGAAACCGGTTATCAAACAGGATATCCGGGAGCTGACGGGCAAGCAAACGTTTGTAAAAGAAGCGCCTGTAAATTTAATATATGTCGCCGATTATTCCAGAATGGGTGGCGCTAACGCGGAGGAAAGAAATTCCTATTCGGCGGCGGATACCGCGTTCATTGCGCAGAATGTTTATTTATACTGTGCTTCGGAAGGTCTAGTAACGGTCGTCAGAGGTTCGATCGATAGAGATGTTCTGGCAAAAGCTATGCAGCTTCGTGATAATCAAAAGATCATTCTGTCGCAGACGGTTGGCTACTCGAAATAATCAGGCTGTATTTAACGCGGTGTTTAGTTGTCTAAGCAATAATATCTTTATAAATTATTGCTTGTAATGATGATGAATATTGGTTAATAACAAGCGAGATTTACTTAAAGGAGAAAGCTCAGCATAACCAGTAATTAGAACTAATTGAACTATGCTTGTTTATGTAAGTAATGGTGACCATAACCCATAGATTTTTCTGCAAAAAAGGAGGGTGAGATGGGAGAAGGAATCAGCGATTACACAAAGAATTTAATTGATTTAAGACGGCATATGTGGCTGGAAGGCGTGGAAGTAGAATTGCGCCGCCTTATCTGGCAAATTGCCGTAGTCGGTAAATATATTTCCGCGAAAATTCATGAGTCCAACAGAAAACTTGCCGGATTCCAAAATGTTTATGGTGATGAGCAACTGGCGCTGGATCGAATTTCCGATGATATAATGAGAAACAAATTGCAATTTTCCGGTTTCGTGCGGGAATACGCTTCGGAAGAGTTGGAAGATATAGTTAAGATCGGCACCGGTAAAGAAAAGTATATTGTAACGGCCGATCCGCTCGATGGTTCATCACTCGTCGATACCAATTTAGCTATTGGAACTATTATCGGTATTCATAAGGATTCCGTCTTGGATTTCGGCAGAAAAACAATGGTAGCCGCGCTTTATATTACTTATGGTCCGCTGATTACGATGATTTATTCGGCAGGGAAGGGCGCGCATGAATTTGTTCTCGATCGTGAAGGCGAATATGTTTTATCTCAGGAAAATATCAGACTGAAGGATAAGGGCTCTATCTTTTCGCCGGGTGGATTGCGCCGTGACTGGACGCCGGAGCACCTTAAATTTGTCGAACGACTGGAAAAAGATGGTTACAAATTGCGGTACAGCGGCGGTTTTGTTCCCGACATTAATCAAATCCTGATAAAAAAAGGCGGCGTGTTTACTTATCCCGCTTTAAAAAAATCTCCCCAGGGAAAGTTGCGCTTACTGTTTGAATTGCAGCCCATGGCGTTTATTATGGAACAAGCTGGAGGCCTTGCGACCGACGGCAATCAAGATATTTTGTCTATAAAAGTAGAAAATGTTAATCAGCTTTCGCCGGTTTATATCGGCAGTGTTACAGAAGTGCAAATGGCAAAAAAATTCTTATCATAGTACATATTGCAAGGAGTAATTATGATTTGCGAAGACAAGAAGCAATTACTAAATGAATGTGCGGAAATCGTGGAACTGGATGGCAATGATGTTCGCATTCTGGATGAAGCAAAACTTAAAAACGAATTGATTGATGACTTGATTTACACGGCGGTATTTAGTTCCGATCAGGCAACTCAGGAAGCCGCCCGCTGGCTGATACGGCGTGCCGGCGTTGCATGTGGAATTATGTCCGCTTCAATTCAACCTCTTTATGAGGCGATGGGAAGGGGAGAACTAAAGGGCTTCACAGTTCCGGCGATTAACATCCGGGGCCTAACTTACGATGCGGCTCAAGCTGTTTTTCGCGCGGCAATTAAAGGGCAGGTAGGTCCGGTTATTTTCGAAATTGCCCGTTCGGAAATTGACTATACTTTGCAGCGACCGATTGAATATATTTGTGCTGTAACTGCCGCCGCGATCAAGACCGGGTATCGTGGGCCGATTTTCCTGCAGGGAGATCATTTTCAAATAAATGCCAAGAAATTTGCCGCCGATGCCGCTAAAGAAACACAAGCGGTAAAAAATTTAATTTGGGAAGCAATTGAAGCCGGATTTTACAATATTGATATCGACACTTCCACTTTGGTGGACTTGACAAAAACAACCGTCAAAGAACAGCAAGAGACAAACTACAGCCTCGCGGCGGA
>Ga0209777_10003567_pt1 | contig 19126 bp, 17 predicted proteins | sample FrelakmetHBP12HB_FD_187147 | JGI IMG/M metagenome (GOLD analysis project Ga0209777, IMG submission 187147) | Freshwater lake sediment microbial communities from the University of Notre Dame, USA, for methane emissions studies -HBP12 HB (SPAdes)... | ecosystem: Environmental > Aquatic >...
CGGCATCACGGCGGCGGAACGCCGCCCCCCCAGCACGCGCGACGGCGCCGGGAGTCCGCTCCCGGCGCTGCGCCGCCCTCCACGCCGAAAGGGCCGATCTGATGGACCTCGCCTTCGACTCCAGCAAGATCATCTACCTCGACAACGCCGCTACCACCTTCCCGAAGCCGAAAGAGGTGCTGGACCAGATGTGCGAGGCGTACCGGCGCTTCGGGGTCAACCCCGGGCGTTCCGGCTACGACCTGTGCGTGGTCGCGGGTGACCTGGTGCTGGAGACCCGCAAGGAGTTGACGCGCTTCTTCCACGGGACCGACCCGATGCGGCTGGTGTTCGCGCCGAACGCGACGGAAGCGCTCAACATCGCCCTCCTCGGCATCCTCGGGCCCGGCGATCACGCGATCTCGACCACGCTCGAGCACAACTCGGTGATCCGGCCGCTCAACCACTTGCGCCGGGACCACGGCGTCGACGTCGAGTACGTGCCGTTCGGAGCCGACTTCCGGCTGGATCCCGGGGACATCGCGAAGCGGTTCCGGAAGAACACCAAGGTCGTCGCCCTCAACCACGGCTCGAACGTGATCGGCACCGTTCAGCCAATCGCCGAGATCGGCCGGCTGTGCCGCGACCGGGGCATCCTCCTCGTCATCGACGCCGCGCAGACGGCCGGCATGGTCCCGATCGACATGGACGCGATGTGCGTGGACGTCGTCGCCTTTACCGGTCACAAGTCGCTGCTGGGGCCCACGGGCACCGGAGGCCTGTACGTCCGCGAGGGGGTGGAGGTTCGCACGACCCGATTCGGCGGCACCGGCGTCCACTCCGCGAACCCGTACCATCTCGAGGAGTATCCGCACCGGCTCGAGGCGGGGACCGGCAACGTCCTGGGCATCACCGGACTGCACTTCGCCCAGGCGTACATCGCGAAGCGCGGGATGGCGGATATCTACCGCCACGAGATGGCGCTCTTCGCGCGACTGCAGCAGGGCCTGCAGGCGATCGACGGGGTGACGCTGCACGGGCCGACGCGCCTCGACGACCGGCTGCCGGTGCTCAGCTTCACTGTCGCGGGCCTCGACCCATCCGACGTCGGCACGATGCTGGACGTGGACTACGACATCGCCGCGCGGACGGGGCTCCAGTGCGCCCCGCTCGTCCACGAGCAGATGGGGACCGGGAAGCGCGGGACCGTGCGCCTGAGCGTCGGGCCCATGAACGTCGAGAGCGACATCGAGGCGGCGCTGCACGCGGTGGCGGAGATCGCCTCGGACGCACTGAAGCGCGCGAAGCCCACGGCCTGACAAGGCCCGGACGCACGACGGCCCGCCGCGCACCCCGCGCGGCGGGCCGTCGCCGTCTCCGGCACCTTCAAGCGGCCGGCGCCGCGAAGATCAGGGCGTCTGCGACCACCTCTCCCAGCGTCTTCACCTCGACGCCCAGCTTGTAGTGGCGGTTCAGCTCCATCAGCTGATCGATGCAGTTGTGGCATGGGGACGTCACGACCTTCGCCCCGGTGGCGCGGATCTGGTCGGCCTTGATCCGCCCGGACTCGATCCGCTTCGCCGTGAACTCCGACGCCGCGAGGAGCCCGCCCCCACCGCCGCAGCAGTAGTTCTCGGCGCGGTTCGGGGTCATCTCGACGAAGGTCGTCGCGGCGCTCCGCAGGACGACCCGCTGCTCCTCGATCACGCCGCCGTTCCGCACCAGGTTGCACGGGTCGTGGAGGGTGACCGGCCGGGTGTTCTTCGCCGGGTCGAGCCGGATGCGCCCGGCCTCCAGGTACTCCGCCATCTTCTCCACGAAGCTCGTGATCCGCACCCGCGGCGCGCGGCCGAGCCACTCCGGCGCTTCCCAGCGCAGGCTGCGGTAGCCGTGCCCGCACTCCGCCACCACCAGCTCCTCGACGCCCAGCGCCTCGGCGCGCTCAATGACCTTCCGGCTGATGGCCCCCGCCGCCTCGGCGTCAGCGGCGAAGTAGCCGTAATTGGTGATGTCGAAGTCGGTGCTGGTCAGCGTCCACGATTCGCCCGCGGCATGGAAGATGGCGCCGGCGGCGCTGATCGAGAGGGGAAAGAACTTGATCTCGCGGGGGTTGATGGCGTAGAGGACCCGCGCCCCCTCCTCGTCCACGGGCAGGCGGACGGTGGGATCGCCGAGCGTCTGGCGGAGGTCCTCCTCGAGCCACAGGATCGTCTCGACCACGTCCTCGCGGGAGAGCCGCATGCCGTTGCCGGTCTCGAGCGCGGCGTCACGGTTGGCGAGGATGCCCTTCGGCACGAGGCCCGCCGCGAGGAGCATCGTCCGCCCAAAGCGGATCACCGCGGAGGGGTCGAGGCCCACGCTGCACGTCAGGGCGCAGCGGCCGCACACCGTGCACCGGCCGAAGGCGGCGGTCACCATCCCCTGCAGCGCGTCGTCGGTGAGGTCCTCGGCGCCCACGAACCCGGGGGCCAGACGGCCCAGGAGCGTGTGGTACCGGCGGAAGAGCTTCGCCACTCGCTCGACCTTCGCCACCGGAGTGGACGCGGGGTCGCCGTCGGCGAGATGCACGTGGCAGCTGTCGGCGCACAGGCCGCAGCGCACGCAGGCGTTGAGGAACGCGGCGGTGCGCTCGTCGAGCCGGTCGGTGAGGACCTCGAGGGCTCGCTCGACGGCGGCGGCGTCAGCCACGGGGGCCCGCCAGCGGCCGAGGCGCCGGGCGCACGCCCCGGCGGCCGAAGTACGTCCCCCAGTACCGCCGGCTCGTCAGCAGGAAGAGCATGTGCCGCAGCTTGCCGAGCGGCGCGTACAGGAGCAGCGCCGCGCCGGCCACCTGGAAGACGGGGAGGAGCGTCGGCCGCAGCGCCGCCGCGATGCCGGCGGCGAGGAAGGCATCCACCAGGAGGTTCGCCGCCAGGTCCTCCCGGGTGCTCACGGCGCGGAGCGTGGTGTTGCGCCGACGCTTGGCGAGCAGGCCCAGCCCGCAGGCGAGGCCGGCGGCGAGCACCGCCGCGAGCGCGTGGGCTGCGGCCGCCGGCGGCGCGGCCGGCAGGAGCGAGAGGGCGAGCCAGCCGAGCGCGGCGAAGACGGCGAGGTGGAAGACGATGCCCGCGAGATAGCTCGCCAGGTGCTTGCGCGCGCTCTCCTTCGCCCACGGCAGGAACGCCGTGGTGAAGGCGTAGCGCACCCCCGCCGCGGCGCTCGCCCGTGGGGGCGCGAAGGGGGCGGCGAGACGACGGCCGAGCCGCAGCCGTTGCACGGCGAAGCTGGCAAGCGCCGCCGCGAAGCCGACAAGCAGTGCGAGCGAGGGGAGCGTCATCGCGTGCCGCGCCCCCTCAGACACACCCTTCGGGCTTCGGCAGGCCGGCGATCTTGCACGCGCCCTTGGCCGGTCCCGAGGTGAAAAGCTGATAGATCGTGCGCAGGTTCAGCCCCGTCGTCTGGGTGATCTTGCGGATCAGCGGCGCGGTGCCATGCTCTACCCAGTAGTCGCGGATGTACTTCACGACGGCCCAGTGCTCGGGGGTCATCGCGTCGATGCCCTCGGTGGACGCGAACAGCTGCGCCACCTCCTCGTTCCAGATCTCCGGCTGCTGCAGGAAGCCTTCCTCGTCCACGACGAACGTCCGGCCGCCGATCTCAATCTGCGCCATGTCCGCTCCGCACGCTGGGGTCCGCCGTCCGCCGCCCGCGGGGACGGGCGCTGCCGGCGCGGCCCGCCAGTGGGGCCGACCGACCTACCGGCACTGCACGCATCGTGCCGCGGATGCCCGCGGCCGCGTCAGGTGCGAGGGGTGCTGGGCGGGAGACGCTGGGTGCAGTCCTCGAAGTCGCAGCAGGTGTGGCAGACCCGCTTGAACGCCTCATAGCCGAGGAGCCGGATCCGGGGCGCGAGATAGTGCGCCTGGACCGGCTCCTCGTTCAGAAGGGCCGTGCTGAGGTACTTCTTGTTGTCGTCCGGGAAGACCGTCACGACGATGGCGTCCCTCCCGAGCATCTCCTGCACCTTCACCGCCCCGATGAAGTTCGCCCCCGAGGAGATGCCAACCCCCAGCCCAAGCCGGTTCGCCAACTGCTGCGCCATCAGGACCGAGTCGCCGTCCGAGGCGTCCACCACGGGATCGAGCGCCGACCGATCGAGGATCTGCGGGATGAACTCATCGGAGATGCCCTGGATGCGGTGCCGCCCGAGCTTGCAGCCGGTGCGCAGCGTCGGCGACTCGGCGGGCTCGAGCGGGTACACCTTCACCGCGGGCGCCATCTGCCGCAGGAAACGTCCCACCCCCATCACGGTCCCGCCCGTGCCCACGCCCGCGACGAACGCGTCGGGCTTCAGGAACTGGAACTGCAGCTGCCACCAGATTTCCGGGCCGGTCGTCAGCTCGTGCGCACGGACGTTGCCTTCGTTGGCGAACTGCCGCGGCAGGAAGATGTGCTCGTTGGCCGCCGCGTACTCCTCCGACAGGCGGATGCTGCCGAGGAACCCGCCCTGCTCCGCGCTCACGGGGACGATGTCGGCGCCGAGGCTGTGGATGAGGTCCACCCGCTCCCGGCTCATCCAGTCCGGCATGAAGATGCGGACCGGGTGGCCGAGGGCGCGGCCGATGGCGGAGAAGGAGATGCCGGTATTCCCGCTCGTCGCCTCGGCGATCGTGTCGCCGGGGTGGATGGTGCCCTCCGCGTAGGCCGACTCCAGGATGTGGAGCGCCATCCGGTCCTTGATGCTCCCCGTCATGTTGAGCTGCTCGGACTTGACGTAGAGCGTCCGCCGGTCGCCGTCGAAGGTGAAGTGGATGGCGAGGAGCGGCGTGTTGCCGATGGTGTGGCGCAGACCCTTGAGGATGCGGGCCGGGCCGAGGTCCGTTGGGGTGGTGAATGTCGTCACGAGGTAGGAGTCTACCGCCTTCGCGCCGGGGGCATCAAGGGCGCGACACGCGTAGCCGAGGCACCCGTGGGCGCCGCGGCGGCGCAGCAGGCAAGGCCGAGCCCCGCCGCCCTATGGGCAGCCGTCCACCTCGTCCACGCGCGTGAGCTGCCAGATCTCGGCCAGCGCGTCGTCCCTGGTCTTGCCGGTGGCCTGCTCGATGTGCGCGCCACGCCGCGCCTCGGCGAACCACCTGAGCCCCCAGTGTACCCGCCACCCGGCGTTCTCCAGTCGCAGCGCCGTCTCCTCCCACCGGTGGCTGCCCGCGTAGCGGAGGCCGACGATGGTGGCGAACAGCGACTCCAGCAGTGCCACGTCGTCGTCGGTCGGCTCGACGCCTTCCGGCAAGGGAACCTCGATCGCGTGCGTCGCCAGCATGATCTCCCCCTTCGTGCGCCGTCCCTGCGGGCTAAAGACCGTACTGCTCGATGACTTCCTGCTTCGTCTTGCCCAGTATGCCGTACTTCTTCCCGACCTTGGTGAAGGCTTCGATCCCCCGGTCCAGGTGGTGCTTCTCGTGGGCCGCCGAGAGCTGGGTGCGAATGCGGGCCTGCCCCTTCGCCACCACCGGGAAAAAGAACCCCACCACGTAGATCCCCTCCGCGAACAGGTCCCGCGCCACGTCCTGCGCCAGCTTCGCGTTGTAGAGCATCACCGGCACGATCGGGCTCTCCCCCGCCTTGATGTCGAACCCCGCCTCCGTCAGCAGCTTCCGCCAGTAGCGGGCGTTCCACTCCAGCTTGTCGCGCCGCTCCGTGGACCCGCTGAGCAGCTCCAGCACCTTGAGCGCCCCCGCGACGATGACCGGCGCCACGGTGTTCGAGAAGAGGTAGGGCCGCGCCCGCTGCCGGCACATCTCGACCAGCTCCCGCCGCCCGCTCACGCACCCTCCCGAGGCCCCGCCCATCGCCTTGCCCAGCGTGGTGGTGATGATGTCGATCTTCCCCATCACCCCGCAGTGCTCGTGCGTCCCGCGGCCCGTCTTCCCGATGAAGCCCGTCGCGTGCGAGTCGTCCACGCACACCATCGCGTCGTACCGCTCGGCCAGCGCCACGATCTCGTCGAGCTTGACGATGTCGCCGTCCATCGAGAAGACACCGTCCGTGATGATCATCCGGAACCGCTTGTCCCGGTGCTCCTGGAGCTTCTCCTCCAGGTGCGCCATGTCCGAGTGCTTGAAGGTGTCCTGGAGCGCCTTGCAGAGGCGCATCCCGTCCACGATGGACGCGTGGACCAGCCGGTCGGCGATCATCACGTCCTGGTCCGTCAGCACCGCTTCGAAGACCCCCGCGTTGGCGTCCATGCAGGACGGGAACAGCAGGGTGTCCTCGGTGCCCAGAAACGCCGTGAGGCGACTCTCCAGCTCGCGGTGGATGTCCTGGGTCCCGCAGATGAATCGCACCGACGACATCCCGTAGCCCCGGTGGTCGAGGCCGGCGTGCGCCGCCGCGATCACCTCCGGGTGGCTCGACAGGCCAAGGTAGTTGTTCGCGCAGAGGTTGATGACGCGCCGCGGCGGCGCCCCCACGGGGAACTCCACGTCGATGTCCGCCGCCTGGGGAGCGTGGATGTACCGCTCCTCCTTGAACAGCCCCGCCTCCCGGATGCCCGCCAGCTCACTCTGGTACGACTCGCGCACCGTAGCGCTGTACGCCATAGCCTCCTCCTCCGTTCGTCTTCGGCCGCCGCCCGGCCCCGGGGCGGCGGGTGCGCTACGCGCGCGCCTTCTGGAACCGCCCGACCACCACCGCGATGCTGTCCACGGTGTCGAACGCCGTCGTCGTCGCCTCGGCGTCCGGGATCTGGATCTCGTACTTCCGCTCGAGGAACCGCTTGAGCGAGACCATCGAGAAGGAGTCGACGATCCCCCCGCTGATGAGCGGCGTCGTCTCCGTGATCTCCCGGTCGTCCCCTTCCTCGAGGTACTCCTTCACCACGTAGTCCCGGATGACGCGCTTGATGTCGTCCATGGGCTCACTCCTCCATCAGCGTGGAAATGTCGCCGACCGGCTCGCCCCACTCCTGGGCGCGAAGCACGCGGCGCACGATCTTGCCGCTGCGGGTCTTGGGCAGTGATGCAACGAACTCGATCTCCTGCGGCATTGCGAGCGGCGACAGCTTGCGCCGGATCGTGTTCATGATCTCGAGCTCGAGGTCCGGTCCCGCCGCGAAGCCCGGCTTGAGGGTGACGAACGCCTTCACAACCTCCATATTGATGGGATCGGGCTTGGAGACCGCCGCCGACTCCGCCACCGCCGGGTGCTCCAGCAGCGCGGACTCGATCTCGAACGGGCCGACCAGATGGCCGCCCGTGTTGATTACGTCGTCGTCCCGCCCCACGAACCAGAAATAGCCCTCGGGGTCGATGCTCGACCGGTCGCCGCACAGGTACCACCCGTTGCGGAACTTCCCCTGGTAGGCGGTGGGGTTGTTCCAGTAGCTCCGCATCATCGACGGCCAGCCGGGCCGCAGGGCGATCAGCCCCACGCGCCCCGGCTCCGGGTAGGGCTCGAAGGTCCTCGGGTCCACGACCGTGGCCGTGATGCCGGGGAACGGCCGCCCCATCGAGCCTGGCTTCACCGGCATCCCCGCGAAGTTGGTGATGACGATGCACCCGGTCTCGGTCTGCCAGAACGTGTCGTGGAACGGCAGCCCGAAGGCCTCCCGCGACCAGATCACCGCCTCGGCGTTGAGCGGCTCGCCTACGCTGCACAGGTGGCGCAGCGAGGAGAGATCGAACCGCCTCACCAGCTCGGTGCCCTCGCGCATCAGGAGCCGGATCGCCGTGGGCGCAGAGTACCAGACGGTCACCCGCCGCTTCTCGATGAACCGGTACCACTTCTCCGCCTGGAAGCCGGCGTCAAGGACCACCTGCGTCACGCCGTTCGCCCACGGGCCGATGATGCCGTACGACGTCCCGGTCACCCAGCCGGGATCGGCGTTGCACCAGTAGACGTCGTCAGCCTGCAGGTCGAGAACCCACTTCGCCGTCAGGTACTGCGCGATGAGCGAGTAGTGAACGTGCTGGGCCCCCTTCGGCTGGCCCGTCGTTCCCGACGTATAGTGCAGGACCGACGGCGTCTCGGCGGTGGAGGGATACGCGTCGAAGCGCTCCACCCGCGGGAGCGACTCGAGATCGAGCGCGACCTCCCGCGCCTGGAGGGGCGAGGGCCCCGCGTCCACGACGATGATGTGCCGCAGCGCCGGGAGCGTGTCCCGGATCTTCCGCACCTTCAGCACGTGCTTCTTCTGCGTGATGATCGCCGCGGTCTTGGCGTCGTTGAGGCGCGTGAAGAGCGACTCATCGCCGAACGCGGAGAACAGCGGCTGAACGATTCCACCCATCTTGAGGACGCCCAGGAACCCGATGTACAGCTCGGGTATCCGGTCCATGAACAGGCAGACCCGGTCGCCCGGGCCGAGGCCCAGGCGGCGCAGGTAGTCGGCGATGGCATTGGACAGGATCCGGAGGTCGTCGTAGGTGTAGGTCCGCTCCTCACCCAGATGGCTCTCCCAGAGCAGCGCCGGCTTGGCGGCGAGCCCCTGCTCGCAGATCCGGTCGGTGCAGTACCACCCGATGTTGATCGGCTCGCCCGGCCGGTAGCCCAGCTCCCGCTCGGCGATGGACCAGTCGAACCCGGCCACCCGCTCCTCGTAGCTCATCGCGGCAGTGCTAGTCACGACGCTCCTCCGTGCGCTCCTCGCTCGACTCGAGGACCACGTTGGCGATGGCCCACTTCCTGGTATGGGAGAGCGAGACGAAGATCCGGTCGGCGTGCAGCGCGGCGGCCGCGTCCTGCAGCCGACCGTGCAGGACCAGGTGGCTCTGTCCGGAGCGTTCGTTCCGGACTTCCACCTCGCGCCACGACGCGCCGTTCACCTGCGCGGCCCCCAGCGCCTTGAAGAGCGCTTCCTTCGCGGCGAACCGCACCGCGTAGTGCGGCGCAGGGTAACGCTTCCCCTCACAATATGCGATCTCGCCGGGCGTGAAGAGCTGCTCCCGGAGACCGCATGCATCCTTCGCCAGTTCGCGCGCGATCCGCGCGACCGCGAAGACATCGACGCCGATCCCGACTATCATCCCGGGAGGCTCGTCACCGTTTGGCGATGCGGTGACGATACGCGGACCAACTGACCGCGCAACTCGTTACTACTACGGAATATACGACACTGCCACTCGTCTTTCGGCCAACGCGCGCGCGGGCACGGCCTCCGCCGACCGCCCCTGCCGGGCGTCGCGGCGCCGCGCGGCGGCCGGCGGCACCCTGCCTCGACCCGCGGTGGCAGCTATCTTATGGTCGTCCGTGGAGCGTGGGCATGGGGTCCCGTGACCCGCGCCTCGCCCGCGCGAATCCGCACACTCCGGGAGACCGACCGATGCTCAAGAAGACCGTGTTGAAGGCGCTCAACGACCAGATCAACGCCGAGTTCTTCTCGGCCTACATGTACCTGGGGATGAGCGCGTGGTGCGAGGGCCGGAACCTACCCGGCTTCGCCGGCTGGATGCGCAAGCAGTTCGAGGAGGAACAGAAGCACGCCCTCAAGATCTTCGACTACGTCCTCGAGCAGAACGAGGCCGTGCAGCTGGCGGCCATCTCCCAGCCACCGGCGGTCTACAAGTCGCTGCAGGAGATCTGGGAGGAGACCTACGCCCACGAGCAGCACGTGACGTCGCTCATCCACAAGGTGTACGCCCTGGCGCAGAAGGAGCAGGACTTCGCCACCCAGGGGCTGATGCAGTGGTACGTCAACGAGCAGGTGGAGGAGGAGCAGCAGGCCGGCTCCATCCTCGAGCAGGTGAAGATGGTCGGCACCAACAGCTCGGCGGTGTTCTTCCTCGACCGGCACGTGAGCAAGTCGCGGGACGACTAGACCGTCGGCCGTCAGCCGTCGGCGACCGTTGTCAACCGAGGCCCCGCGGCAGCGCGCCGCGGGGCTTCGTGCGTCCGGGCGCTGAACCCTGCCAACCCTTTCCTCCGTACGGGCATCCAACAGCATGAAGGACCCGACCGGGTCCGCGCCCCTCCGGAGAGCACGCATGCAAGGACCCGCGATCCACTGCACCTCGCGAGCCGCCGCCCTCGTTCTGGCCGCGGCCATCTCGCTCGCGCTGCCCCCGGCGGTAACCGCACAGGACGGCCACAGCGCGGGCCACGCCCCGCCGCCGCCGATGGCGAGCGCGGCGGCGCGGGTCGGCACCATCGTGCTCGACGGCCGCCTCGACGAGGCGGCATGGCAGGCGGTCCCGGCGCTCCAGAACTTCACCCAGATGCAGCCGCACGAGGGGGAGCCGGCCACCCAGCGCACCGAGATCCGCATCCTCTACGACGACGAGGCCCTGTACATCGGCGCGCGGATGTTCGATACCGAGGGGGCCGCCGGGATCCGCACCCGCCTGGCGCGGCGCGACAACCTCCCCGACGCCGACTACATCCAGATCATCTTCGACACCTTCCACGACCACCTCGGCCGCGTGTCGTTCATGGTGAACCCCTCCGGGGTGAAGGGCGACTCCTACGGGCCGAACGGCGCCAACCTCGACGCCTCGTGGGACGCCGTCTGGGACGTCGTGACCCGGGTGGACTCCCTCGGCTGGACGGCCGAGTTCCGGATCCCCTTCGCGCAGCTCCGCTACCCCAGGGATTCGGTGCAGACCTGGGGGCTCCAGGTCTGGCGGAACGAGAGCCGCCTCAACGAGCTGTCGATGTGGTCGTTCTGGCGGATGAACGAATCGGGGGGCCCGCCGCGCTTCGGGCACCTCGAAGGGCTGCGCATCGCGCGCGGGCCCGGTAAGGCCGAGATCCTCCCGTACGTCGTGGGGCGCTCCACGCGCCAGCCGGTGCCGGACGCCGCCGACCCGTTCAACAAGGCCACCGCCTACGACGCGCGGTTCGGGCTGGACCTCAAGTACCTCCTCGCGTCGAACCTGACCCTCTCGGCGACGATCAACCCGGACTTCGGCCAGGTCGAGGTGGACCCCGCGGTCGTGAACCTCTCCGCCTTCGAGACCTTCTTCCCGGAGCACCGGCCCTTCTTCATCGAGGGAGGAGGCCTGTTCAGCTTTGGGAACTTGAACTGTTTCTTCTGCTCCAACGTCTCGAACCCGAACCTCTTCTACTCGCGGCGCATCGGCCGGAGCCCGCAGGGCGCCGCCAACGCCTACGCCGCAGGCGCGTACGCCGACGTGCCGCAGAACACCCAGATCCTCGGCGCCGCGAAGGTCACCGGCACGGTCGCGCCCGGCTGGACGCTGGCGACGCTGGACGCCGTGACCGCGAGGGAGAACGCCACGGTGGACGACGGCGCCGGCGTGCGGTCCCGCCTCGAGGTCGAGCCACTCACCAACTACTTCGTCGGCCGGATCTCGCGCGACCTCAGCCACGGCAGCTTCGTGCGCGGGATGTTCACCTCGGTGGTGCGCGACATCGCCGACTCGACGCTGCGGACCCAGCTCACCACCCACGCCGAGGCTGCCGGCGTGGAGACCAACGTGTGGTGGGGCGGGCAGACGTACCGGTGGATGGGGTGGGCTGACGTCAGCCAGGTATCGGGCTCCCCCGCGGCGATCCTCCGCCTCCAGCAGTCAAGCGCCCGCTACTTCCAGCGCCCCGACCGGGCGCAGCACGGCGACGGGCTCTCCTCCGACGGCCTCGACTCGTCGCTCACGGCGATGAGGGGCTACGCCTTCTACTCGCGGCTCTCGAAGGACGCGGGAGACTGGCTGTGGGAGGCGTCCACGATGGTGAAGAGCCCCGGCTTCGAGTCGAACGACGTCGGGTTCAGCTCCCAGGCCGACCGCATCTGGATGAACGGCAACCTGGTGCGACAGGTCACCAAGCCCAACCGCTTCGCGCGGCAGATGTGGTTCTCCCTCGGCGGGCAGACGGCGCTCAATTACAGCGGCGATCGGGTGGACGGGCAGCTGAACTCGTACGCCCAGCTCCAGTTCCTCAACTACTGGATGGTCACCGCCATGGGCATCTTCCGCCCGCGGAAGATGGACGACCAGCTCACGCGCGGCGGCCCCGTCGTCGAGCGCGCCGCTGCGACCTTCTACGACTTCATGCTCATGACCGACACGCGGAAGCCGCTGATGTTCTCCGTCGAGCCGAACGTCGGGTGCGGCGACGGCCACTGCACCTGGGCATTCAACGCGAGCGTGACGGTGCGGCCCGCCTCCAACATCTCGCTCAGCCTCGGCCCCTCGTGGGAGGACGACCACATCCACTCGCAGTACGTGACCGCCGTCGCGGACCCCACCGCCACGACGATGTACGGCAACCGCTACGTCTTCGCCTTCCTGCGCCAGAAGACGCTGGCGATGGACACCCGGCTCGCCGTGACGTTCACGCCCACGCTGACGCTCGAGCTGTACCTCCAACCGCTGGTCGCCAGCGGCGCGTACTCCGCCTTCCACGAGTTCGACCGCCCCCGCTCCCTGGCGCGCAGCGTCTACGGCGTGGACAAGGGGACGATCGCCTACGCGAACGGCACCTACACCGTGGACCCCGACGGCCCCGGCGGCGCGCGGCCGTTCACCTTCGGCAACCCCGACTTCAACTTCCGCTCGCTGCGGGGCAACGCGGTGGTGCGGTGGGAATTCCACCCCGGCTCGACGCTGTACCTGGTGTGGACGCAGTCGCGCTCCGACGCCGTCGGTGAGGGCGACTTCCAGCTGGGCCGCGACCTGCGCGGGCTCATCGGCACGCCGCCGGAGAACATCTTCCTGGTGAAGATGAGCTACTGGATAGGGCTGTAGGAGGCAGCCGTCGGCCGTCAGCCGTCAGCCGTCGGCCGTCAAGGGAACTTCCGGGGCGCCGACGCGTCTAAACTCGAGAACGCGGAAGGCGCGTGACGTGAAGGCGACGATCCGGGGACTCTTCGCGGCGGCGCTGCTGGCGGGGCTCGTGGCATGCGTGCCGTATCCTCCGCTGGGCGCGGTGTTCATCGGCGCGCGGTTCGGGCCGCCTCCGGCGCAGGTCGAGGTGATCGGGATGGCGCCCGGACCGGGCTTCGTCTGGGTTCGTGGCTACTACCGGTGGGACGGCATGGCCTATCTCTGGATGCCGGGGCGCTGGGCCCAGCCGCCGTACGCCCGTGCGGTGTGGGTGCCCGGCCGATGGCGCCACCATCCCCAGGGCTGGTACTGGGTGGAGGGTCACTGGCGCTAGGCGCCGCCCGCACCCTCGCGGCTCTCCCGAAACACGAAGCCCCGCCGGAAGACCGGCGGGGCTTCGTCTGTTCTGACGGCCGATGGCTGACGGCTTACGGCTGTCCCCCCTACCGCCCTGCGTCGGCCTCCTGCTCCGAGCGGACCAGCCGGCCGGTGCGCAGCTCCTGCAACACCCGGTGGGCACCGTAGACCTTGTCCAGCGCCGCCAAGATGGCGCGGACGTCCACCATCACGTTGCGCCCCTGCTCCGGCAGGTAGATGAAGTCGCGGCCCAGCGCGTCGATGTTGCGATCGAAGTTCAGCCCGACGAGGTGGAGGTCCTTCGTCACCGCGGGGGAGCCGGAGTTTCCGCCGTAGGTGTCGGCTGTCGAGCAGAAGTCGAGGGGCGTCGAGAGGTCGAGGCCAGCCGGCGGCGTGCGCCAACGCGCGGGCAGCTCCCACTCGCTCCCCGAGCCGAACGAGAACCAGCGGTCGTACATCCCCGCGAAGGTCGTGAACGGCGGCGCCAGGGTGCCGTTGTAGGCGTAGCCCTGCACCACGCCGTCGGTGATGCGCAGCGAGAAGGTGGCGTCCGGAGGCACGCCGGTGCCGTAGATCTCGAAGCGCGCGCGGCCGAGCTGCGAGACGAGTTCCGCCTCCGCGGCGGCGAGCCGCTCCCGCTCGCGGAGGAACGCGACCGTGCGCGGCGCGAACGCAGCGCCGAGGCGGACCGCCGGATCGTCCGGCGTCGGGGCGCCCCCCTGGAGCGCCTGGGCCGTGCGGGCCTCGTCGGCGAGCACCGAGCCGTCGAGGAGCGCCTGTGCCGCCTCGTCGGCGGGGCGGCCGCCGAGGGCGAGACGAGTGACCTCGTCGGCGGGGCCGAGGGCGCGGGCGAAGTCGCCGAGCTGGAGCGCCAGGAGGCGCCGCTCGAGGTCCCGCGGCTGGTCGTGCAGCGCGAGGAGACGGCTGCGGAGCACAGGCAGCGACTCGGCGGGGGCGACGCCGAGCCGCCCCGCCAGGTACGCCCGCCGCAGGAGCACGGAGCCGGCGCTGCTCGCGACGTTGGCGAACGCGACGTAGCCGGGGGCGATGCGCCGCTTGTCCCGCTGCAGCGCCGCGAGCTGGTCGAACAGCCGGCCGTAGCGCTCGCGGAGCAGGGGTCGCGCCTGGATGCTGTCCTGGAGCTGCCGCTCGGCGTCGCGCTTGCGCGCCATCACCACCGGGTCATTCAGCGCGTCGAGCCCGCCCGCCGACGCCTTGAGGGAGTTGGAGACGCCGAACATCCGGTTCCGCATCCCGAGCCGCTCGCCTTCGTCGTGATTGGCCTCGTACCACCCACGCATCGCCTCGAGCCGCGTCCGGAGGAACCCCACCGTGGCCGGCTCCGAGACGTCGCGGAGGAACTCGAGCTGGCTCATCGTCAGCATGCGGCTGGTGGGGCCCGGGTTGCCGATGACGAACACGGGGTCGCCGGGGCGGACGCCCTGCCCGAACCGGAAGTAGTTATCGGTGTGCAGCGGGCGGCCGTCGGCGCCGTAGATGCGCAGGATGGTGAAGTCGAGGTCGTAGCGCGGATAGGTGAAGTTGTCCGGGTCCCCGCCGAAGAACCCGAGCTGCAGCTCGGGGGCCACCACCACCCGGACGTCGGTGTAGCGCCGGAAGACGTATGCCGAGTACCGGCCGCCGTTGTAGAGCGACACGAGCTGGACGAAGAGGGAGTCGCCGGGGCTGCGGTAGCGGCCCAGGAGGCGCTCCGCCGCGGCGGCGAACGCGGTGCGGCGGGCCTGCGCGCGCTCGTCGTCGGTGCGGGCGCGGTCGAGCACGGCGAGCACGGAGTCGGAGACGTCCTCGATGGCGACGAGCTGGTCGGCGTAGAAGCCCGGGACGCGGCGCTCCTCGTCGAGGGTCGGGGCGTAGAAGCCGTTGTCGAGGAGGTTCTCCCCCGGCCGGCTCACGGCGGCCACGCCGCCGCGGGCGCAATGGTGGTTGGTGGCGATGAGCCCGTTGGGGGAGACGAACGACGCTGAGCAGCCGGGGATGCGCAGGGCGGCGAGCCGGGCGTGGGCGAACCACGCCGAGTCGGCCGTGAAGCCGTACGTCTCGCTGAAGTACCGCGCCGGAGCGTACTCGAAGGTCCACATCCGGCCGGCGTCGAAGCGGCCGGCCCGGACGGTGTCGAGGTTGACGGTCTGGGCGGAGCCGGCGGCGCCGACTCCGGCGAGGAGTGCACCGAGCAGCAGGACAATACGGTGGGTGTAGCGCATGTCGGGCCTTGGTGCGGGTGGCGACCTGGAAACCAACTCCCCAAAGTCCCGCAAAGACCGCGCCGGGTCAACCGGCGCCGATCTACGAGGGGCGGAGCTCCAGGCCGCGGTGGCACGCCCCGCACGCCAGAGAGCGCACGTCCCCTCGCCACGCCCCGAGCACGTCCAGGTCCTGCTCCGCCCCGCAGTCGCGGCAGACCCCGTGCGCCCGCACCACCAGCGCCTTCGCGCGCAGCCGCAGCACCAGCACGGATGCCGCGCCAACGAGGCACGCCGGGACGAGGAGGAAGTGGGCGACGGGGATGAAGACGCACCCCACGGCCGCGGCGAACCAGGCGCCGAGACCCTTCAGGGCCCGAGTCAGCCGGCGGCTGGTGCCCAGTTCGTCCACCTCGAGCACGGCGTCGGTCGCCTCGGGATGGTAGCCCGAGAGCTTGCACACGCGCGTCGTGGTCATGGCTGGATTGCGCCGCCGGCCATCAAAGGTCCTGCGCCGCCGTCGCGGTCGGGCGCCGCACGTCCACGACGGCGCGGGGCTCCACCGACTCGCTAGTGCTGGAACACCCAGACATTCGCCGGCGCAGTCGACCCCAATGTGCCCGTGATGACCAGCGTGTCGCCGTAGAAGCTGTAGAGGCCGTTGAACGGCGGCACGCCGGCCGACACCGAGGTCTCGGTGAACTCGCTGCTGCCGCACTGGGTGTACGTGCCGCTGTCGGCGATCACGACCGGGCCCGGCAGCGTGACGGTGTATCCATAGGTGCTGGTGTGGAACCGCAGCGATCCGCTCGCCGGCGGCGCCAGGGTCGTCGTCCCGCCCGCCGTGGTATACGAGAAGAGCCCGTACGTACCCACCAGGCTCGGCGGCGTGCCCCTGCACGGGTTGCTGCTGACAGTGCACGCCGCAGCGAGGCCCGCCACCGCGGCGAGTCCGGAGAGAGCGAACGCGATGGTGCGCGATGACATCCTGACCTCCTCGAAACGGTTCCGCAGGACCTGCCGAAGCCACTCTCGCGAGCGATGACCGCGGACGCCCTGTCCCGCTCCGCGCCGCCCCTCGCCCGTGCGGGCCGAGGGTACACCGTGCTACACGCCACCCGTGCCGGAGTTCGATCCCCCCGGCCGGCTGCCCCCGCGATCCGCGCGGCCTGCTGCCGCCATCAGGCGGCGCCGCGCCTGTCACCCCGGCGGGCTCAGAGCGGAGCCCGTGCCGCCCGGAAGCGTTCCTCGATGAGGCCGAGGCAGAGCCCCGCGAGCTCCAGCGCCATGCGCTCCTTCTTGCGGCGCTCCATCCCGCCGGGGGGCGGCGCCGGGATGTCGCTGCGGACGGGCGCGATGCACCAGCGCCCCATGTCGAGGCGGCAGGCGAGCCAGCGGCTGCGCGCCGGGATGGGGATCTTCCAGTGCCGCAGCGCCTCGTTGATCTCCTGCGCGGCCGTTGGGGGCAGCGGCCGGCCGTGGCTGATGGCGATGGGGGCCACCGCATCGTCCGTGGCCTCCCACAGGCCCACCACGCGCCCCTGGAGCGCCTGCCCCGCCCGGCGAAGCACCTCCTCGCGCCAGAACTCCAGTGTCGGCGGTCGCGCCAGCGGTTCGTTCATCGTGCCAGCCTCGGGTCCCGGCCTGGCCGCGGTCAGCGCCGCAGCGCGGCGAGCCGCGCCTCGAGCTCGGTGAGAGTGCGCTCCAGCGCGTCGGCCGCTTGCCGCGCCTGGGTGGTCGGCGCTGCGTCGGCACCTTCGGCGATGCCGAGCACCCCGGCGAGCTGCCCGTTCAATCGCGTCAGGTCGCGGGTGAGCGCTACGATGGAATCGGCGCGCGCGCCCGGCGCGGCCCCCGCACGCAGCGCCCGCGCGCCGGCGAGGGCCGCCGAGTCGCGCTGCATCGCCCGGGCCATACGACTCGACAGCGCAAACTGCTGCTGCAGCATCAGGGGCGTCGCCGGCACGCGCGGATCCATGCGGATGGTGAGCGGCTGTTCGAGCCGTTGACCGTTCGCCGTGAGCCGCACACGGTATTCGCCTGGGAGCGCCCACGGTCCCCGGGGCTCGCGCGGGGTGTTGTGGATCACCGCCGCGATCGTATAGCCGTAGCGCAGCGCCGGGGGCACCGGGTAGCGCAGGTCCCAGACGAAGCGGTGCATCCCCGCGCCGGTGCCAAGGCGCTGCGAGGGGCGGACCCACCAGAGCGGGATGTTGGCGCTGGAGTCCACCGGCTCCGGCGGGTCGTCGCTCGCGAAGCGACGCACCAGGGCGCCGCTGCGGTCGAGGATCTCGAGCACGACGGGCCCCGTCGCCGCCGACGGCAGGTAGTAGTCGAGCACCGCGCCGTCGGGCGGGTTGGGAGCCGCCGGCTCGTCGATCGGGAGGGGCGTGTCGGTGTACCCGTTCCACCGGACGCGCGTGGCCCGCGCCGGCCGGTAGAGGTACGCCCCCTGGACGGCGGCGGCCTGCGCCGCCTGCCGCAGCGGCGTGATGTCGTCGAGGACCCACGCGCCGCGGCCGTGGGTGCCGGCCACCAGGTCCTGCTCGTGGATCCACAGGTCCCGCACCGATGAGCCCGGCAGGTTGAGTCGCAGCGACTGCCAGTGGTCGCCGTCGTCGAACGACACGTAGACCGACCGCTCCGTCCCCGCGAAGAGGAGTCCCTTCACCACCGGGTCCTCCCGCACCGCGTCCACCACCTCGTTCTCGGGGATGCCGGCGACGATCTCGGTCCACGTCGCGCCGCCGTCCCGCGTCCGCCAGATGTGCGGGTGCAGGTCGTCGAGGCGGAAGCGGTTGATGGCGGCGTAGGCCACGAGGGTGTCGGTGTGTGAGGCCTCCATCAGCGAGACCTTGCTCCACGGCGTGAGCGCGGGCGGGGTGACGTTGCGCCAGTGCACGCCGCCGTCGTGCGTCACCCAGATCAGGCCGTCGTCGGTGCCCACCCAGAGGAGGCCCACCCGCCGGAACGACGGGGCGATGGTGTAGATCACGCCGCGGTGCCGGCCGTGCTCGGGGTCGAGCGACGCGTACGGCCCGAGGAGGCCCGACGAGTCGAGGGAGTCGCGCGTGAGGTCGGGGCTGATCGTCTGCCAGCTCTGCCCGCCGGTCACCGTCTTGAAGAGGACGTTCCCGGCGAAGAAGAGGATGTGCGGGTCCACCGGCGAGAAGACGACCGGCGCGGTCCGTACGAAGCGGTATCGTCCGGCGCCGCGCCCGCCGCCCGCCTCCGGTGACACGTTCTGCACCTGGCCCGTGTTCCAGTCGAAGCGCGTGAGCTTGCCGCCGTAGACAAAATTGGGGTGCAGCGGGTCGGGCGCGACGTAGCCGTACTCCTCCACGCCGACGGGGTGCCACTCGCGGTAAGTGATCTGCCCGTCGTTGCCGCGGCTCAGGATGCCCACCGAGCCGCTCTCCTGCTGACCGCCGTAGATGCGGTACGGGAAGCCGTTGTCGGTGATGACGTGGAACAGCTGCGCGCTGGGCTGGTTGTACCAGCTGCTCCACGTCTCGCCGCCATTCACGGTGATGACGGCGCCCTGGTCGCTGGCGTTGAGGATGATCCGCGGGTCGTCGGGGTTGATCCAGAGGCGGTGGTAGTCGTCGCCGCCGGGCGCGCCGCGGAACGGCCGGAAGGTCACGCCCCCGTCGGTGGACTTCCACGTCACGACGTTGGCCGAGTAGACGACGTCGGCGTTCCGCGGGTCCACCTTGATCTCGTTGAAGTCGCCGTCGCGCTCGGAGACGCGCGGGTCGGCGTTCACCAGCCGCCAGTGCTCGCCGCCGTCGTCGGAGCGGTACACGCCTTGATTGCGATTCGCGCCCACGA
>Ga0209777_10003568_pt1 | contig 19124 bp, 26 predicted proteins | sample FrelakmetHBP12HB_FD_187147 | JGI IMG/M metagenome (GOLD analysis project Ga0209777, IMG submission 187147) | Freshwater lake sediment microbial communities from the University of Notre Dame, USA, for methane emissions studies -HBP12 HB (SPAdes)... | ecosystem: Environmental > Aquatic >...
CATTGCAGCCAGGCTGCCTGAAGGAATAAACAAGCTGATGCTGGAAAGATTCAAGGATGGCGCGGAGAAGGTGGCAAGGCTCATTGAATTTAAAACGGCAGTGACATCCATCCACGAGGTCGCAAACAGGGACTTTGAGGCGCTCAGGGCAAGGGCATGGAACGTCGGGAACGAGGAGCTTTGCATGACATGCCTTGCGCTCACCAAGACGCTGGGCGAAGTCGAGGCGCACGACCTTCCTGAGAAAAGGAAGCTCACGCTTTTTTCGGACGACAAGAAGAACGCAGTCGTCATACACACCGACGACCACAGGAAAGAAAAGGTCGGAATAGTCTGCAGGATAACTGCGCTGAAATACAAGGATGACCTCAAGGACAAAGACCCGTATGAACAGGTTTCCGCGCGGAACCCGAGCAGGCCCGGCGCTGACAGGGCCGGCGACGTGAACCCGACTGTCGCGGTTGAGCTGCTTGCCAGGATTGTCGGCAGCGAGTCCTTTTGCAAAAAGACGCTGGAAAAAAGGGACATGGTGCTCTCCAAAATAGTTGAGGAAAACGTTGCCTTGATAATGGCGATGGTGGAAATAAACGAAGAGATAAGGGCAGAACTCGGAAAAGCAACTGAAGAAAAGGCCCCTGAGAAAAAGGATTGACGCTCCGGAGCTACGCGGCTATGCATTTGCCGAATTCTGAAATGAAACTTTTGTATGTTTCTTCTCCCAGCATATCCTGGAATAGACCCACCTGCCAGAGGAATGAGGCTGTTTTGGCATCGCCATTAATTGTTGCATAGGTACGCGCGGTCTTGCTGGCATCGTCTGTCAGGAATATCTCTGCGCCATGCGAAACAAGCACTGCACATACCTTCGCGTACTCCTTTGCAGCGGCATAGTGCAGGGCAGTTTTGCTGCCATCGATTGTTGCGCTGGTTGCATTGACAAATTGGTATGCGCTTATTCCTGCCTGGGCGCACCTGGATATCAGCAGCTTGCATGTCTTCGCATGCCCGTTGTATGCAGCATAAATAAGCGATGTCCGGCCCTTGCCCCAGGACGGGCCCGTTCCTGATTCGACGTTTGCGCCGTTGTCAAGCAAAAATTCGCAGGTATTGGTTTGCCCCTGAAATGCTGCCAGCTTCAATGCAGTCAGGCCCTCTTTTGTGCTTACCGCGTGCACGCTTGCGCCTTTCTTAATAAGCAGGCTGCATGCCATGATGCGGCCGTTTGCCGCTGCCCACATTAGCGGGGTGTTATGGTTGACAAACGAGAATATATCAGCTCCACTTGAGATAAGGCTTTCCATATCCGAGACTCTTCCTTCTGCTGAAGCCTGTGCCAATCTGGCATTAATGGCTCTTTGCTTCTCATAGGTCAGCTTCGGCTTTTGCTCAGCCAAAGCGTCCGGCATTCTGAAAGCTGGCTTTGTATTGTTTTGTTTGCTGTTTTCCAGCCTTTCTTGTGCCATTTTAGCTGCCTCCGATGCATTCCGCAAACCCTGAAATGAAACTTTTGTATGTTTCTTCGCCCATGCGCCCCTGCATTGATTCCGTGGATTTGAGCAATGCGGCAGTCCCTTGTTTGTTTCCCTGCTCGGCACACTTGAGCGAGGTCCTGCCCGCACCATCCTTTGCGTTCACGTCCGCGCCCTTTGCGACAAGCAGGGCGCAGGTGCCAGCAAATCCCTCCTCTGCGGCAAGCATGAGCACAGTCTTGCAGCCATTGATTTTTGCGCTTTTTCTGTTCACGAAGCAGCCTGCGTCTCCGCCTGCTTCTGCATATCTCTCTATCAGCATGGCGCAGGTTTCCGTGTGCCCATAGCCTGCGGCATAGTGCAGGGGCGTCCAGCCATTGACCCAGGACGGCTCATCTTTTACTTCAATGCTTGCTCCGCAGTCAAGCAAAAGGGCGCAGGTTTCCGTGTGCCCGTTCTTTGCAGCCAGCCTTAATACTGTCCAGCCGTTCACAGTGTCAAACGCTTCAATGTTTGCGCCTTTGCCAATCAGCAGTGCGCAGATTCCAGTGTACCCGTTGTTTGCGGCCCACATCAACGGAGTCTTGTGGTCAACAAATATGTTCACCTCAGCTCCTGCATCAATCAACCATTCTACATCTGTAATCCTGCCCTGTGCCGCAGCCCGTATCAGTTCGCTATTGAGTTCGCCCTGCATTTCTCCGGCTAGCTTGGGTTTTTCCTCGGCCAGCGCTTCTGGCAGCCTTGGGACTGGATTGGTATTGAGAATTTTACCTTTTTCCAGCCTTTTTTGCATGTGTTAATCGTGCATCAAATGTGTTAAAAGGCTATGCGTCGACACATTCCCTGAACGAGACCATGAAAGGGCCGAGGCCCTTTGCCATAAATCCATGCAGATGCCCCATAATTACAAGGAATGCCGCCCTCTTAAAGTGCATAAGCCCTGTTACTGCCCTAGCCCACATTAGCGGGGTTTTGCCATCTTCATCTTTCGCATTTATGTCCGCGCCTTTTTCAATCAACACCATGCAGGTCCTGGTCTCTCCGCCCTGTGCTGCATACATGAGCGCGGTCTGGCCATGGGTATCCGCCGCATTCACGTCAGCGCCGTTCTCAACCAGCAAAGCGCAGGATTCTGGATGATCGTACCATGCTGCATACATGAGCGCAGTTATGCCGCGGTTGTTCTTTGCGTTCGCATCAGCGCCCTTTTCCAGGAGACGGGTTAAGGTTGTCTCGTTCCACCCCTTTGCGGCTTCCAGCAGTTTGTAGTTGAGTTCTCTCTGCATTTCCCTGGCTAGCTGGGGTTTCTCTTCAGACAGCACTTCGTTAGGCAGTTTTAGACCCGGGTTAATAGGAGTTGTTTTACTTTTCTCGAGTCTTTTTTGCATGTGTCAATTCGTGCATCAAATGTGTTAAAAGGCTATTGGCCCGTGCATTCGCTGAAATCAGAAAGGAATTGCCTGAAACCGTCCTTGCCTATCACTTTTGCCAATACACCTGCGTACCTGAGGAATGCTGCTGTCTTCATTTTAAAGAGTTCCCTTGCCCACATGAGCGGAGTTCTGTTAAAGGTCTTGTCTTTTGCATCCATATCCGCGCCATTCTCAATCAGCAGCAAACAGGCCTTGGTGTTCCCGCCCCGCGCGGCATACATGAGCGCGGTGTTACCAGTGTTATCCGCTGCATTCACTTCAGCGCTCCTTTCAATCAATATTTCGCAGAGTTCCGGATGGTTGCGCCATGCGGCTTCCATGAGTGCAGTTCTGCCAACATCGTCCTTTGCGTTCACGTCAGCGCCCTTTTTCAGGAAATGGAACGTGATTCGTTCAATCCCATCCCTTGCGGCGAAAATAAGCCTTTGGTTGAGCCACGGCTGCTCCGGCGCGCCATCCCGGTCCAGCCATCTCCTCAACAAATCCCTGGGAATCGGCGGCTTCTGCCGTACCGCATCAGTTTTTTTCGCCTGGCGCCCCTGCATGGTTTATCGGTTGTCTAAAGGTGTTTAAAAATGGTCAAGAAAAGGCTTATAAACCTTATTCCGAAAAACCCTTCAATGGGAAAAATTGTGTATGTCCAGATTGAGACTGGCGGCGTGCTCCAGAAGCACGGCCTCAAGCTTGAGACTGAGAAGACTCCATTCGGCGATTACGAGTTCATGGACGCGAGGGTCTTTGACTTCCCGCAGAAGGAGCTGATAAAAGCGGCCAACAAGGAGAAGACGCCCATATTCTCAAAGACGCACAAGGTGTTCCCGATTGGAAAAACTTTCATGGACTTTGTGAAGAAGAAGTGAAAATGTCAGTACACGCATTCCCCTAGGTTGGAGACAAATTCTCCGAATGCCTTTTTCCCCATGCTTTCCTGCATTGGTCTTATACTGTTGAAGAATTCCATCATATCCATTATGCCCAGTTTATCGCAGATTTCAGATATGGTCTTTCCTTTGCGGCTTTTTGCATAGATGTCTGCGCCTTTTAGGATAAGCAATGCGCACGTCTTAACGTTTGACTCCAGCGCAGCCACCATGAGGAGAGTCCAGCCGTCGCGGTCCCTTGCGTTTCTGTTGGCCCCTGCTTTAAGAAGTCTGCATATTTCCGCGTTCTGGCCCGCTGCCGCTGCGGAGAAAAGCTCGCGGTTCAGCCTTCTTTTTTGCCTGGCTTTTTCGGCCCTTTGCAGTTTGTCATCTGCCAGCACATCAAATGCCGGCTTTTTGCCCAGCACGGCCATATGTTCCGTTTTCTGCCGCTGTGCCATATGCATATCTGTTCGGCAAGCAATTAAAAAGCGGATGGGATGGGGTCAGCCGTACCTTTTCCGTATCGCATCAAGCTTCTCGTCTATCCGCTTTTCGGAATTCATCCTTTCAAGGCCTATCTTGTTTGTATTGAGGAACTTCATCTGCCCTATTACAGGGTCGACCTCGGAAATCTGCCTTTGCATCTCTATCGCGACCTTGCGGTAGTCCGGATGGCCCTGCTCGCCGCTCCTTAATTCAACGAAATGGAAGGCCTCTCTAAGATTAAGGCCGAAAACCCACCTTATGCGGTATGCGAACGGCACGCAGTATGACGCCTCTTTTGGCAGCTTCGCGTAAACCTTTTCATATAGCTCGGCTGACTTGTACATGGCATCTTTCCACAAGTCCGCAAACCCGGCCTCGCTTATCTCGTCCGGCATGTCAAAGCCCAGCCGCGTTGAGACGTCCTGCTTCATCTGCGTCAAAATCCTGTGCCTCTGCAGGTCCCTGAATATGCCGTAATTCCCTATTATCTCAAATACGTAGTTGACTGACTCAAACGCGCGGGAAGGCTTCTGCCTCCTGTTCTTCCTCAGCGCGAAATACCCGGATATCAGCTCTGCCTTCTTCTGCGCAGGCATTGTTAAGGCGATTTTTCTTGCTTCATCCATGCCGATGTCGCTGCTTTCAAATATGAGCAGCGCAATCACGTCGTCTATGTTCCCGTAATGCGAAACCATCCGCACGGGAACGACGCTGCCGCCCTTTGACGAATACGGAAGGGACGATTTCAAATAAGACGATGACGCGTTGATGTAATCTGCCCACTCGTTGCCGTGCTGGCCGTACACCCTTTTGACGAACGGCTTTATTGACGTTGAAAGCTCCGTGTGCATTTCAGAAGCAAGGCTGCTCATCTCCGAAAGCGGATTCGCCCTCATCTTGACAAGCAGGTTTTCAAAGGCCCTGCCGTTGCCGGCCAATCCAACATTGGTCAGCGTCGCTGCAGGAAGCAGGCCCCTTATTATGTCGCAGGTCTTTGCCCTGACAGCGGAGTCGTACGCCCTGTCGCTCACGTCGCCTTGCTTCGGGTATTTTTCAATGACGTACGCCTTCATCTTTTCAACGAGCGAGGCGTAGGTGTCAAACAGGAGGTTCATCAAGTCAACAAAATCGTCCGAAAAATGCTCCATTACCTTCTTGTCCTTGTAAAACAGGTATTCCCCGTCAACCTTTTTGTCAAAGAAAACGTACCTCGTGCTTTTCTCAAGCGGCGAAATCCCTATCCGCGGATCCTCAACGGCCTTGGACGCCATGTTGGATATGTTCTCAAGCGCGATGTGCGCGAACGCAAGCTCGCCCACGCTGTCGTCGCCGAAGCCCACAAGCACCCTGTCGTAGAACTCCTCTGCCTTGTCAACGGCTATCGCCTTGTCAAACCCCATCGCAGCGCCGCTTTTGACTATTTCGCGGAATCCGATGTCCTCGTTCCTTATGAACTCGTCCAGCAGCAGCCTCCTGAGCGACTTTGACGAGCGGCTGTAGCGGGAGAACAGCGCGCCCTTGACAACCTCCGGAAGGTTTTTCAGCGCGAACACGTCCTTGTCTATGTTGCTGACAAAGGGGTAAAGCAGCTCCATTTCCTCTCCTGTGAACATCTCCGGCATCTCAGTTACCCCCGAAGGCCCTTGACACGATGCCTGCTTCCTGCTGGCTTGACGATATGGCGAACTGGATGACGTCGCCCCTTGCGAAAATAAGTATTTTCTTACCGTTGAACACTATGGACATCATCCCCGGGGCGTCCTTCAGCGACTCGTGGACGAAATGCGACGTGTTGTAAAGCCTCACCACGTTCCTTATTATCTCCGGGTCGTCCATCTTGCTGTACTGTACGACCTCGCCGTTCCTCTTTATTACGCAGAACGGAATCCCCATCTTTTCCAGTTCCTCATACATCGCAAGCACCTACAGTATCTCCATCCCTTCAGTTGACGTCCTGAAATACACGGGCGTGTCTAGCGTCGAAATTGACATCTCCCATTTGCCTTTTGATATTTCCTTCATCTCGGCCGTCACGTCAATCGCCCTGAGGAACGTGTTGAGCTGGGTCTTCTCGTGCAGGCCCTCTTCAAAAAGCATCATCATTATGCCGTCCGAGGTTTTTATCCTTCCGGAAACGACCTGGTAGAACTTGAACAATGAATCGAATTGGTTCGCAAGCAGCATGGACGAAAACGAGTGAAAGTAAAAGTTCATCGCCTTTGACGGGTCCTTGGCGTTGAGCAGCCTGTTTATCTCAAGCGAGAGGTCGTTAAGCGCAGTGACGCCGTCTACCACGACGTCCCTGTTCCTGTTGGGCTCAACCCCGGCCTGAATTGAATACATGTCTATGTACTTTGAAACGTTGAGGTTTATTCCCAGGTCGCTGGCCTTCCTCTCCGCGTCATCGGGGGAAAAGTCAATCGCGACGTAGTTGTTGGTTGCGGGCTGCGACGACATCAGGTGCATGCCAAGCAGGCTTTTTTCAAAGCCCTGCGGCCCTATGACTGCGACGGACGAGCCTTTCTGGTACCCGCCTTCCATTATTACGTCCAAATCGTAAAGGCCTGTGGAAACCTTGTCTTTCAGGAACAGATAAGATTTCTCCATGGCGTTTTCATGATTGCGAAACCTATTAAAATGAATGCCCGTCTCTTATCATCCAAGTGCGTCTTATGGCGGATGGCGAAGGGGACGAAAAGGCTTTCCTTGTCTTCAACAGGATAATAAGCGCGATAAAGGAGAAGGCGCCAATCGCTTCCGTAAAAAAGGTGAGGATGGAGGTCCCGGAGGGCTATCCTGCTGCCAAGCTGAAGGGCTATTTCAGCCAGCTCGGCATCTCTTTGTCGCTTGCGATTTCCCCGAAAGGCGAAATACGGGTGAAAGACGTTTTGCTGAGGTAAACGGCTGATATTTTAATCCTTTTGTGCATAATAGGGGCATGGCACAGCGGCAGAAGGAAAAATTCGCGAATCGCATGCCCAAAACAAGGGATTTCCTCTACTACAAGGGCCATTATTATAAGTCGGAAGCGGAGAAAAGAAAGCTAAGTCCGGCAGAACGGGAGCGACTCAACGCTAATCTTTTGGATGCAGTCGGCAAAGGAAACAACGACGATATCGTACGGCTTATCAAAGCCGGCGCAAACATCAATGCAAGGGGTAATGGCGGCGAGAGAGCCCTGCAGGGGGCAGCATTGAATGGATACGCCCAAACATGTGCGCTGCTCATACAAGAATACGCAAAATTAGGCAAAGACGCAAAGAAATTAATCATTGCAAAATACGGATACAATAACGGCAGGACAATCCTTCACGGGGCCGCATGTAACGGGCATACTGAAACATGCAAATTTCTCATAGAAGAATATGCAAAATCCGGAGGAGACAGAAAGGAGCTGATAGCCGCAAAGGACAGGGGCGGATGGACGCCCATGATGTATGCTGCAAAAGACAGACACACTCAAACTGCGCATTTCCTTGCAGTTGAATTAATCAAGGCAACATTCGGAAATGAAACGGCAACTGCTTTCATGAAATCATTCGGCGAATGCGTTGCCACTTAATTTATAATCTCTTTGCCGCATAGTAAAACCATGCAGGAAAGGCAGCTCCAAAGGGATGCAAAAGAACCGCAAAAGCTCAAAGCGGACATACTGCCAAGCGAGAGGCCGGCGTTGTCCTTAGAAGAACAAAGGAAGATGAACATCAAGCTCCTGGCTGCAGCCAAAGACGGAAACGGCTCTGGGATGTTGCAGCTAATCAAAGCGGGCGCGGACATGGCCGCAAATGACGTGGGCGGCTTGACTGCGTTGCACTGGGCCGCACGCTTTGGGCGCACCAAAACCTGCGCACTGATCATACGGGAATACGCAAAGTCCGGCAGGGACGTAAAGGAACTGATTGATGCAGAGGACAACTATGACGGGACGGCAGTGGGCCAAGCCGCACACCACGGCCATATCAAAACCATGCAGTTCCTCCACCTTGTCAGGTGGCTCGTGAACGAAACCGAGAACAGGTTCCTGAAATCCTTCGGCGAATGCGTTGAAGGCTGATTTTTAATTGCTTTGTCTCATAAGAGAGTCATGCAGAAAAGAGAGCCGCACTTGGAAAATGCCAATACGAAGAAACTGCCAGTTAGACTCAATGCTGAAATCATGAAAAGCGAGAGGCTGGCATTGTCTGCAAAAGGGAAAGGACAGCTCAACAAGGGGTTGCGCAATGCCGCAGCCCATGGCGACAACGCAGAGATATTGCGGCTCATGAAGGCAGGCGCTGACATTGCCGCAAAGGACAGTACCGGCTGGACGCCTCTGCAATTTGCCATAGGTAACGACCACACCAAAGCCTGTATTCTGATATTGGCAGAATATGCAAAGGCGGGCGGAGATATGGAAGAACTAATCAATACAAAAGACAAAAATGGCTGGAGTGGCCAGCATTATGCAAAAAACACCGGCACCGTGAAATTCCTCAACTCACTCGTATTGCTTGCAGACATGATGCAAAAAAGTAAAGTGTTATCGTTCATTGCATCCTTCGGCGAATGCATTGCCGGATGATGCCGGCAGGCAATACGAAAAGCCGGAATAAAGCAAGGCTTTTAATCCTTGATAGCAAATTCTAATCCATGGAAGGTCTCAGGATAGGCATAGAGGTCCACCAAAGGCTCAATACGGGAAAGCTGTTCTGCTCGTGCCCGCACGCATACGCGAAAGGAAATCCGCAAAGGACGATGACGCGCGAGTTCCACCTCTCGCTTTCTGAGCTTGGGAAGATTGACATAGCCGCAAGCAGGGAGGCGGAAAAGGGGAAGAGCGTCGGATACAACTATTACGACGGCTCCTGCTGCCTGGTTGACGCAGACGAGGAGCCGCCGCACAGGATAAACAGGAAGGCGCTGACTTTCGCGCTCGGCATTGCCAAGCAGCTGAAAATGAAAATCGTGGACCAGCCGATAGTGATGCGGAAAATAGTGATAGACGGCAGCAACACTGCAGGCTTCCAAAGGACGATGCTGCTCGGCATTGGCGGCTCAATGGAAACGTCAAAAGGGAATGTCAGGATAGAGACGCTTTGTTTGGAGGAGGAAAGCGCGGGCATAGCAAACGACACGAATGAAAAAAGGACGTACTCGCTTGACAGGCTCGGCATACCGCTCATAGAGATAACGACTGCCCCGGATATCAAGGATGAAAGCCATTGCGCAGAAGTGGCGGAAAAGATAGGCCTTGCAATGAGGATAGCTGGCGTCGCGGAAAGGGGCATAGGGACTGTGAGGCAGGACCTGAACGTAAGCATAGAGGGCGGAAGCAGGGTGGAGATAAAGGGGGCGCAGGAGCTCTGGATGTTGCCCAAATGGGTAGAGAACGAGGCAAAAAGGCAGAAGTCGCTCATTGAAATCATCAAAAAACTAAAAGCAAAGAAGGCGTACGAGCAGCTGAAAAAGCAGGAGCCGGCCGACGTTACAGCGATATTGAAAAAATACGCTTCGGAAGGGTTTGTCAAATCGGCGCTTGAAAGAGGGGAAAGGGCGGTTGCATTGGTGATGCCGCACCACAAGGGCGTGCTTGGGATGGAGACCGGGCCTGAAAGGAGGTACGGCTCCGAGCTTTCCGACTACGCGAAGCAGGCCGGCGTGAAAGGCATAATCCACTCTGACGAGGATTTGGCAAAATACGGGATAAATGTTAACTTTGTTAACGAGCTTTCAAACGAGCTTGGGATGAAGCCCGAGGACGGCCTTGTAATCATTGTCAGCAACATGGAGACCGCGCTCAAGGCATTGAAACACGTGAAAGAAAGGGCGCTTGTTGAGATAATACCTAAAGAAACGAGGCAGGCGCTCCCATCCGGAGCGACATCATACATGAGGCCCATAGCAACAAGCGCAAGGATGTATCCGGAAACGGACATACCGGCAATAACATTTGACAAGGAGATGGAGAAGGAAGCAGATGCGATTGCGTCAAAAACGTACGAAAAGACGCTGGAATGGCTGAACGGCATATTGAACCTTGACTTGGCAGGAAAGATGATAAGGAGCAGGCATTTGCAGCTGTTTGAGTCTTTGATGGAGCAGGGCGTTGACGCGTCTGTCGCTGCATCAACGCTGGAAGACACCTGGACAAGGCTGTCCAGGGAGAAAGTGGATGTGACGGAAGAGGCGGCAGAGGACGCATTGCTGCTGTTCAGGGACAAGAAACTGACGAAGAAGGGCATTTACGACTATGCCAGGATGGTCTGCTCAGGCAAGACAGGAAAAGAGGCGCTGAAAGCGACAGGAAGGATAAGCGGCGAGGAGCTGGACATGCTGCTCAAGGAAAATGGCGGGGACGCAAAAAAGCTCATACGGGAATATGGCGCAAGGATAAGCGCCGAAGACCTGGATTTGGGATGATTCCGTCGGGCAGGCAAAAAGCTTTTAAAAGGTTACATTTAGTTATTGCTCAAGGTTGATAAAAATGAATAAGAAGTATGCCATGATTGCAATAGTGTTGCTTGGAATGGGATTTGCGTTTGCAACGGCGCAGCCGACGCAGATTGGAACTGCACTCGATTCTATCAGATCGTTCTTCTGCACGATTATGCCGGCGCTCATGCTGGTCGCGTTCCTGCTTGCGGCGATAGTCTACGCTGCGGGGCAGATGGCTTCTGCTGACCAGAGGGCCAGGTTCCACGGATGGGCGACGAGCCTGCTTATCGGCGGCATTACGTGCGGAGTAATCGTCGTGCTTGCACCATGGATAATAACCATATTCCTGGGAACCACCGCTACTGTAACAGCCTGCTACTGAATCCGGTTTTTTTTAACCATTAATTTTTCATTTTTCATTACAACAGACCACAGTTTCCGTTGAAAACAAGCTTTTTAAATGTTTAGATGCAACGTATCCGCAAGGTGGATGAAAATGAAGAAAAACATGCTGATTCTGGCAATGGTTTTGCTTGCAACAGGCCTGTGCTTCGCGCAATGGCAGGTATTCTATGGAATTCTATATATCGAGTATTTCTTCTGCACAATCATACCGGCAATCATGCTGGTCGCGTTCCTGCTTGCTGCGATAGTCTACGCTGCGGGGCAGATGGCTTCTGCTGACCAGAGGGCCAGGTTCCACGGGTGGGCGACGAGCCTTGTCATCGGTGCCATTACGTGCGGGGTTATGTATGTGCTTGGGCCATGGATAATTATAACCGTATTCGGGATGCCGCAGTACTTCTGGCAGTGCCCATAATAAAAAGCATGTGCTGGCTACGGCAATACACTAATAATTTAGAGTTATTTGCTTGCGCCCTGGGTAATAGGACTGTTCATGCCAAGCCCATGGATGCAGTGCTATCCCTGAAGGGAATTTACAATTTTTTAATTTTAAATTTTCTTGTTCTGCTTAGATTCGCATGGGCTGGCATTTGCCGTTAAAAACGAGCTTTTTAAATGTTTAGATTCAAATGCGTACACAAGGTGGATGAAAATGAATAAGAAGTACGCCATGGTTGCAATCGTGCTGCTCGGGATGGGGTTCGCGTTCGCACAAAGCACCTACCAGATTACGAGTGCGCTTGGGCAAATCAGGTCATTTTTCTGCACAATCATACCGGCGCTGATGCTGGTCGCGTTCCTGCTTGCGGCGATAGTCTATGCTGCGGGGCAGATGGCGTCTGCTGACCAGAGGGCCAGGTTCCACGGATGGGCGACGAGCCTGCTTATCGGCGGCATTACGTGCGGAGTCATTTACGTGCTTGCGCCCTGGATAATACAGCTGTTCATACCGGGCTTAGGCCTGGGGGAATGCGGAGAACAATGGTATGTACACTAATGCAGATGGGGCAAGGCCGGAATTGAATCCTTTTTCATTTTTCCTTGATTTTTCATTGCATGTCCGGAATCCGGGTATTTAAGTCCATTTTTTAAATTTTCTTGTTCCACTCCTGCTTATGCCAGGCATTGACATAAGCCCCATAATCAGGAAATACGCCTTGAAGAACGCGCTGGACTACGGCAAGGCGAACGTCAACGCCGTCATGGGAAGGGCAATGGGCGAGAGCCCGGAGCTGAGGCAGAGGGCCGCAGAGGTAAAGGAAACGGCTGAATCCATAATCAATGAAGTCAACGGCATGCCGAAGGACGAAATTGAAAAGGAGCTTGCCAACTACACCTTTGCCAAAGCTGAGAAAAGGGAGCACAGGTTCACCATACCCAACGCGCAGGACGGGATGGTGACGAGGTTCGCGCCTGAGCCGTCCGGATACCTGCACATAGGCCATGCCAAGGCCATATTCCTTGAGTATGAGGTCGCGAAGGAATACAACGGCCACATGGCTCTCCGCTTTGACGACACCAACCCAAAGAAGGAGAAGCAGGAGTACGTTGACGCAATGAAATCCGACTTGCAGTGGCTTGGCGTGGAATGGAAAAAGGAAAGCTACACGTCAGACAGCATGAAAAAACTTTATGACGTTGCGAAGGCGCTTGTGCAGAAAGGCCACCTTTATGTGACGACGGCGCCTAACGAGGAGATAAGGGCGGCAAGGGCAGACGGCACGACGATAAGCGGAAGGGAAAACACGGTTGAGAAAAACTTGGAGCTTTGGGACAGGATGCTTGCCAACGGGTTCAGGGAAGGCGAGGTTGTTGTGTTGCTGAAATCCGACCTTAAGGCGCTCAACAGCGCCATGAGGGACCCTGCTATGTTCCGCATAGTGGAAGGGGAGCATTACAGGCAGAAAGACAGATACGTGGTATGGCCGACTTACGATTTTGAGGCCCCGCTCATGGACTCCATGGAAGGCATAACGCACGCCATGAGGAGCAAGGAGTACGAGCTGAGGGAAGAGCTTTATTACAGGATGCTTGAGCTGACGGAAATGAGGAAGCCGACGCTCATACACTTTTCGCGGCTGGACATCAAGAACAGCGTCATAAGCAAGAGGCACCTTGTGCCGCTTGTTGAGTCCGGAAAGCTGTGGGGATGGGACGACCCCCGGCTGCCGACGATAAGGGGATTGAGGACAAGGGGCATATGCCAGGAGGCGATAAAGAACTTCGCTCTCCGCTTCGGCCTCGGCAAGCAGGAGAAGGAGGTTGAATGGGATTTCCTGCTCCAGGAGAACAGGCAGGCGCTTGACAAAACGACGAAAAGGATGTTCTTTGTGCGCAACCCAGTCATGCTCACGCTGAACGGCAGCTTCCCGGAAACCGCAGAGATTTCAATGCATCCAAGCGAAGAGATGGGAAAGAGGCATTTTGACATAGGCGGCGCGGTTTACATAGAGGAAAGGGACTGGGACATGCTGAAGGACGGAGAAATTTTCAGGCTGAAGGACTACGCCAGCGCAAAGGCCGACAAGGAAGAGATGTCCCTTGAACTCGTCAAGGAAAAGGAGCTGCCAAAGCAGAAGGTCCACTGGGTTCCGGAAAAGGGCGCATTGGAGGCGAAGCTATACGAGGTCGGGAACCTGCTGAACGAGGACGACACGTTCAACGAGAACAGCCTTGAGTCGGTTTCCGGGTTCTGCGAAAAGACCGCCGAAACGCTTGAAGAGGGCGGCATCGTGCAGTTTGAACGGGTCGGATACGCAAGGCTGCACCGCAAAAAGGGCATGGAGTTCGTGCTTTCCGATTAGGGCAATGAAAAGGGTTTAAAAGGTATGCTGCCAGAAAGGGTATACCATTCTATTGATTCATAGAGAGGGTATGATTAAATGGCAAAAATGCATTCAAAAAAGCGCGGCAAAAGCAGGAGAAAGAGGCCAAAGCTGAGGGAGCTTCCGGCATGGGCAACGAACAACGTTGACGAGATAAAGGAAGTGGTCAGGAAGCTTTCCAGGCAGGGCATGAAGCCTTCCGAGATAGGGCTGGTGCTGAGGGACAATTACGCGGTCCCGTCGTTCAAGCTGCTTGTCGGCAAGACGCTCATGCAGTTCCTGAAGGACGAGCACATATACACGAGGCTGCCGGAGGATTTCCTGCAGCTCATAACCAAGGCAACGAGGCTCTGGGCGCACCTCAAGGCGAACAAGAAGGACGCGCTGAACAAGGTCAAGTACGGCCACGTCGTCGCCAAGATAAACAGGCTGACGAAATACTACAAGAGGAAGAACGTGCTCGAGAAGGGCTGGAAGTACACGCCTGAGACGGCGGCGCTCCTCGTAAGGTGATTTGAATGGCGGAAAAGAAGCCGAAGGGAAAGGTAGTTGACAAGTGGAAAAGCAAGGAGTGGTACGACGTAGTCGCGCCTGCCGCATTTGAGAACAAGAAAGTCGGGGAGGTCGTTTCCGCGGATCCGGAAAACCTCGTCAACAGGATAGTGCCGATTGCGCTTGTCGAGATGACCGGGAGGATGAAGCCGGAATCCATGTACGCCAAGGTGCTGTTCCGCATAACCGGCGTAAAGGACAAGAGGGCCGAAACCGAGATAATAGGCATGAAGATAGCGTTCAGCTACCTCAGGGCGCTTGCCCGCAGAAGGAAGAGCGTGCTGCATGACGTGATGGACATAACGACCAAGGACGGAAAGAAGGTCAGGATAAAGACCATGCTGGTCACGAGGGAAAAGGTCTCAACGGTAGTCAAAAAGAACGTAAGGAAGGAAATGGTCGCGAAGCTCGTTGCGGCTGCGACGGGAAAGACATACTACGAGCTTGTCAAGGACATAGTGGACGAGAAGTTCCTGACCGAGATAGCGAAATCCGTCAACAGGATAAACCCCGTTGACCATCTTGTCATAAAGAAACTGGAGCTTTACGAGACGTTCAACTGAGTGGTAACATGTTTGACCCCAGGCAGATGGAAAAGGCGATGAAGCAGATGGGGATACAGACAGAACAGATTGAGGCGACAGAAGTCATAATAAAGGGCCCTGCGAAGAGCATGGTCATAAGGAGCCCGTCCGTGGTAAAGATGGACGTGAAGGGCCAGACCATGTTCCAGATAACGGGGGAAGTGTCAGAGGCCCCGTACAGCGAGGAGGACATCAGGCTGGTGTCAGAGAAGGCGGGCGTCACTGCTGAAAAGGCGGCCGAGCTTCTTGAAAGGACAAATGGGGACATAGCAGAAGCGATAATGATTGCAAAGTCCGATGTGGCGGAAGGCTGAAGGATTAAGGGTGTTTGGAATGGGAGCATATAAGTACATCAAGGAAACGCTGGAAAACGAATACAAGGAAAGGAGCCCGGAATACAGGGCAAGGGTAATACAATGGAGAAAAGAGCCTACAATCATGAGGGTTGAAAGGCCCTCCAACCTCATAAGGGCAAGGTCCCTTGGGTACAAGGCCAAGCAGGGCATAGCCGTAGTCAGGGTAAAGATGGGCAAGGGGCGGAGAAAGAGGGTTTCGCCGCACCGCGGAAGGAAGGCCAAGACTAATTACAGCTATAGCGCGTTGGACAAGTCGCTGAGGGTGATTGCCGAGGAAAAAGCGGCAAGGAGATATAGCAACATGGAAGTCCTGAACTCGTACTGGGTCGGCGAGGACGGGCAGTACAGGTACTTCGAGATCATACTGGCGGAGAGGGGAAACCCGAGCCTCCCTGGATACATGCAGGACACAATATCCAACAAGGGAAGGGCGTACAGGGGCCTGACGTCAGCAGGAAGGAAGGGCCGCGGATTGAGGGCAAAGGGACTTTCGGCAAAAAGGACAAGGTCCGCCAAAAAGGAAAGGGAATCCGGGCACGACAGGAAATGACGGACATTTCCCTGTTTGCCAGCCCAAAATTCCTCTTTTTGACTGATTTGCTCAATTCGAAAAAAATCGTCAAAATAGGCGAAAGGGCCGACAACTGGGTTGACAGGCACAAGGGATTCGTGATATTGGAATCGTTCAACGAGGGCGTGCTGTCAAAGGTGTCAAAGAACCCGAATGTCGTTGCCGTGCTTCCGCTCAATGATTTGATATCCGCAGAAGGCGCGGGCAAGGCCAGGGAACTTGAAAGGCTGAGGACGTGGGTTTCGTTCCTCCAGAGGTATTCAATACTGTTCACTTTCGCTTCTTTTGGCAAGGACGATGAGTCCATGAGGGATGAAACCGAAAGGGGGCTGATTTGCTCTTTGTTCGGGCTGGACTGCGGCCAGTCTGAAATGATAGTAAAAACGATTGAAAAGCTGAATTGATTATTTGCTTTCCTTTTCCTCTGAGTATACCTCAAGAGGTATCTTCTTTTCCTCGTATTCCTTTAGCGCAATCTCAAGGGGCCTTTCCTTTCCCGTGGCCTTAACGTATATCGGGGCGTCAACCGCTATCTCGAATGAACGGGCGGAAAGCACCCTTGCCTTGACGTACTTGTTGTTCTCCATAAACCCACTTTATTGCTGAAAACATTTATAATGCTATTGGCCGACGCATTGCCTGAAATCTGACAGGAACGGCCTGAAATCCCCTTCCGAAAACAAATCCTGGAACGACTTCATCCGCATTATCAGCCGGTTTGCCTCAGCTTGGTTGATGATTTTGTCCCACATCCGGACAGGCTCCTGCCCCTTCCCTATGCCCACAAAGGCTCCGCGCTCAATAAGCAGCGTCATAATTCCAATACGTTGGTTCGCTGCTGCCCACATGAGCGCGGTCCAGCCGTAATTGTCGGTTGCGTTTATGTTCGCATTCTTCTCCAGCAGCAGTTCTAGGATAGCTGTGTGCCCATACCTGCAGGCAAGCATTAGCGGCGTCAATCCGCTGTCGTTCATTGAATTTGCATCTGCGCCTTTGCCAAGAAGCGCCCGCGCTTCATCGGTTTTGCCGTCTGATGCGGCCCTTATGAGGAAATAATTGAGATCATTCCGTTTCCATAGGTCTAATGGCGTTAAATCTGGCGCAATTTTATGTTTGGCGAAGTTGGTTTTGGCTGGATTCGGCAAGATTGGCTTATTTGGCCTCTGCTTTTCCAGCATGGCTATTTCCTCTTCAGCTTTGCTCCCATCGTGAGCTTTGCCATCAGCCTGCTGATTTTTTCCATGTTTAGCGCCGTTTCGTCAGACGAGCGCATGAGCTTTGCCATGGACGAGTGTATCAGCTTCATTTCAGCGTGCATGGCTTCCTCGGATTCCTTGAGGTTTTCTGTGTCTATGTCCCTTTTCTCCGATTTCCTTGCAATGGAATCCAGCCTGGACTCCAAATCGACCACTCTTTTCTCAAGGCCTTCCAGGCTCTGGCCCTTGTCCTCGGAATGCTCAAACACTATCGGGTCGGATGGGGAAGACGGAACGGCGTTTGCCTTTACGCCTTCCATCTTCTTACGTATCATGCCAGAAAGCTCGTCCTCGTTCTCCACGCCCGGTATCACGACCTCGCTCTCCACGATGTTGGAGCCGGCAGTCTCAATCCTCAGGTTGGATATGCCGAGCACCCTTTCCAGTATGCTCTTGCTTATGTTGAGGTTCTGGATTTCCTTGAACGGAACGACAGTCTTTACGGTATTGAATATGCCCTTCCTGAATATTATCTCGGTATCCGTCATCATGTAATAATAGCCCTTGTATTTCAGCTCTATGTAATAGAGGAACACGAAGGTGGCGAGTATGGCCACGAAAGCCAGCTGCAGCAGGAATTCGGATATGAACGCGTCCCAGCTGCCCACAAGCGCCTCAAACGCGTAGAATATCAGGAACGTTATGAGGAACGCCGCAAGGTAATTCAGGCTCCACAGTATCTTTATGTTGGGGTTGAGCGGCATCTTTGCGTTTGGCCTTATCTCTGTGCTGGTGTGAGCCATGATGCCCATTTGTTGGAAAGGGTTAAAAATATTGTCTTATTCCGTGGGTTTGTGGCGTTCTGGGACATCCACTATGTTTTTAAACCCTGTTCCGGATTAAAGAACACTTAAAACCAATCCGAGGATCAGGGCTCCGATCGTCTAGTGGTCAAGGATGCTGGCCTTTCAAGCCAGCGACCCGGGTTCGAACCCCGGTCGGAGCATGTTGTCGGCCGTGAGGGGCGAGAACCCGGAGGGGGCGAACCCCGGTCGGAGCAAACCAGAACCCGCAAGGGCTGGAACCCGGATGGTTTTAACCGAATCGGCGCAATCTGAAAGCGGGTTGCAAGAGGTCATAGCGGAAATGGAGACTAACATCTACAAAAGCAGGCTATACCTGGTTTTCACCGCTGTCGCGGTGCTGCTGATAGCGTTTTCGCTGCTTAATCTTAACAATTTGAAATACGGCGTCGAGTTCAAGGGCGGCACGCTTGTCATAGTGGACACGTCCCAGCAGGTAGACACGTCCATCATAGAGGACAAGCTGAAGCAAAGCGGATTCTCCGAAGTGAAGATACAGAATTACCAGACGCCATATGGCTACAGGCTGGAGATAGAGGTCCCGAACACCGAGAGCATAGAATACATAGAGATGGAGAAGAACAGGATAAGCGACCTGGTGGACAACCTCTCGTCCAATATGGCTGAAGGCAAGGACTATTCTGCGGAGCAGAGCGAGATATTCAGCATAATGGACGCGTCCGGCAACATGTCCGGCATGTCATACAACAGGACCGTGAAGAACCCGAGGGAGTACCTGAACCGGTTTGACGAGATGTACAACAAGATAAGGTCCGACTACGAGAACGGCATAAAGGACGCGCTGACGTCCCAGATGTCGGTTGAGAGCTTCAGCTTCCAGACGGTAACTCCGACGCTAAGCCTTTCCATGATAGGCAAGGCCACGCAGGCGGCCATAATGTCTGCCGTATTCTCCATATTGCTGGTCTTCATCCTTTTCAGGAACGTTGGGCCCAGCGTCGCGGTGCTGAGCGGCGCCTGTGCCGACATACTCATAGCGGTCGGGCTGATGGCGTTCTTCCAGATACCCATGACGCTGGCGAGCTTCTCTGCTTTGCTCAGCCTCATCGGCTATTCGCTTGACACGGACATCCTGCTTACGAC
>Ga0209777_10003569_pt1 | contig 19124 bp, 13 predicted proteins | sample FrelakmetHBP12HB_FD_187147 | JGI IMG/M metagenome (GOLD analysis project Ga0209777, IMG submission 187147) | Freshwater lake sediment microbial communities from the University of Notre Dame, USA, for methane emissions studies -HBP12 HB (SPAdes)... | ecosystem: Environmental > Aquatic >...
ATATCAATGAAATTAGCCCGTACTAATTCAAAGAAGGAAAAGGGTCCTCCAATCAAGTTCCCGGCTGTGCGCAGGCGCATCTTTGCGTAAAAACATTGGTATTCGGGATTCGCCAGGATGCATTGGTTGAATGTTTCAAAATAGTACGGCATCATTCGATTGTCCGTGTCGAGGTAACAGATCCAGTCATATTTTGCGTGGTTCAAGCCGATGTTTCTGGCTTCACTAACCCCAACCTTGCTGCTGGGAATCAAACGTATATTGCCTTTCCCGATTTTCTCGGGATAGGTCGCCTTGACGTGGTCGAGCGTTCCATCCGTGGAGCCATCATCCACGATCAATAGTTCAAAATCACCGTAGTTTTGGAATAATACCGATTGAATGGCCTGGTCGATGCAATACCTTCGATTGTAAGAGGCCATGATAACCGAAAAAGAGACACGCGCGCGGCTTGGAACAATGCTTGAAGACTGGGTGCTCATTGAATTATCCATTTATCTGTCCACTTTCCTTTGAACCGCTACAATGGGTTAGTCAATAATGCGGCTATATATCCTTATCGGCACTTCATTCACACTTGTTTCCAAATTGAATTCGGCCTCCATATATGATTTGTCTAATCTATCACTATGTAAAACGCAATAATAAATTTTATCTATTCCATGCAACGTCTTAACATCAAGAGTGTTTGTAATATCAATTCCTTTCCCTTCGCTATTATGTGTTATGTAGTATTTGAAGCCGCCGATCCTCATGTGCTGAGAACAACCAGTGCATTTTTATTGTATTTGTCTTCTTGCGCCATTAACCATTCAGACGTTTGTTCCCATGGTTCCCTCGTTGAATGCACTTTACGGTAAAAGTCGCTATATGTCATTGCCGGGATAAATATCATGATAAGACCTATGATTGCGGCGGCAGCAATCTGCCTTTTCTACTTCTCTATTGTATTGGAAACGAGATAGCACATTCTATCAAGTCCATAAGCTACTAAAAGATAATAGACGCATATTATATCGAGAAAATATCGGTTCACATATATTAAAGTTTTTGGATTGATGAAAACAGAATACAAATAAGTGATCAGTATTACAAAGGCAAAAGTAAATATAAGAGCGGCATAGATATAATGTTTTTCAAATGAAGATTTGACTCATTTTCTTTTTTTCATTACTGAATAATACAAGTATGATTATCAATATCTGATTGAACAATCGCCTTGGCCAAGTCATTTGAAGATATACCAAGAATTCCACCAGGTGATTCCTGCCCGATTAATTTCCTATGTATATTTCCATAAGGCATCCATTCTATATTCCCGGGATAATCCCTGAACCATGAAATTGAAGGAGTATTGGTCATCAGCGCAATATGGAGCGCTCCGGAATCTCCGCCCAGATGCATGGAGCTGCGTGCGATAAGAGCCGTCAGTTCAACGATATTTAAATTCCCCGGAAATATCCGGGCTGGTTTTCGTTTAAGAAGCTTCAAGAAGTTTTCCAGTTTATTTTTTTCCCTCTCATTCGAAGCGCAGGAAATAATAAATTTAAAATTTAGCGAATTGATGGCATCCGCCAATACTTCAATCGGAAGCTCTTTGAAATCCAATGTTGTAAATGGACTGATATGCACAAAATTGCCAATATTTTTTAATTCTATGTCCATTTTTTTTTGAGCCTGTGGGGGAATGGTTATGGGAAATTCGACTTCGCTCTTCGGAAAGCCCATTTTTTCCAAGCATTCGCATTTCTGTTGCAAAAGTGATTTTGTTCCGTATGCGACATCCACCATGTTCGTAAAACAATATTTTAGAAATAATGGCGGCCTGTCGGGAACCCTCCCCAATCTGAATTTAGCTCCTGTTAAGTATGTGAGTATGCTCGTTCTATCGGATCCGTTTAAATTGATCACGGCATCATAATTTTCTTTTCTAAGAGAGCGAATACGGTGAATATCTTCATACCATTTGGGGCCAACAGGAAACCGAGGATATCCAATAACATTATCGAGCCATGGTGTTAAATCGAAAATTGATTTTATATGATCAGCAATCAGGACATCAAGTCTAATATTCGGTAATGCGGCTCTAATCATCCATAGAGCGGGAATCAAGTGGATGGCATCACCTAAAAAGCCCAGATCCAAAACGAGTATCTTCTGACAATCTTTAATCTTATTATAAAAATTTACATTATCTCGTTCATTATTCATGTGTTATGAATCGATTGAATTTAAGAATTGATTAATCGCCTTGCCGCATCCAGTGTGTTCTTCATCAGCATAGCAATGGTCATTGGACCGACGCCTCCCGGCACGGGAGTAATGTAGGATGCTTTGGGAGCAACCTCGTTGAAATCGACATCTCCCGCCAGTTTGCCATTTTCCAAACGATTTACACCAACATCAATGACTATCCCACCATCTTTAACCATATCCGCCTTAATCATATGAGCTTTACCGACAGCTGCAATCAAAATATCAGCCCGGCGGGTAACAACGGGTAAGTTTTTTGTCCTTGAGTGACAAATAGTAACAGTGGCATGTTGGGCCAAAAGTAATAGAGCAATTGGCTTCCCGACAATATTGCTGCGTCCGACCACAACTGCTTCTTTACCTTTCAGATCGATACAGGTGCGGGCAATTAATTCCATGATGCCTTGGGGCGTGCAGGGAATGAACAGCGGCGAGCCGGTTACAAGGCCACCCACATTGTAGGGATGAAAACCGTCCACGTCTTTGTGCGGATCGATGGCGGCAATGATTTTTTCAGTGGAAATATGTTTGGGCAGGGGAAGCTGGACCAAAATGCCGTGAATAAGTTTATCTCTGTTTAATTTTCTGATAACCTTGAGCAGCTTTTCTTCATCTGTTTCGGCGGGAAGCTTATACTCGCGGGAGAGGAAACCAACTTCCGCGCACGCCTTGGCTTTTCTTCCCACATAGACTTGCGAGGCAGAGTCTTCGCCTACAAGTACAACTGCCAGACCCGGGACAATTCCCTTTTGCTCTTTGAGCGAAATAGCGCTTTGGCGCACTTCATTACGAATATCCTGCGCTATTTTATTCCCGTCAATAATACTGCCCATGAGCGGCTTCACCTTAAATTATTGGCATGAACCTCAAAGCAAGCTTTGGAAAACTACTCCGCGCAAGTTGCTGGGAATTCCGGATATTATACCTTGTTTATACGGAATAATTCGACTAACAAACTTCTATTCGCTTCGCTTTCGGAATTGGAGTATCACAATAAAATATTCCCCCCTCGAATCCTATTTGGGAAATCGAGGGGGGATATTGCTAAATGACAGGCAATTTATTTTTCTTCTGCATATTTCTTTATTAAATCGATAAGTGTGGGAATATTCCCCATCGGAGTTTTACCTGAATAAACGTAACGAACAATTCGCTCCTTATCAACGAGGATACTTGTAGCGATTTTGTGCGGAGCCCCCACGAGGTTGCCGTATGTAAAATCCGGATCGAGCAGGATGATGGCGCCGGTCTTCTTCTGCTTTCTCTTGGAGATCGCCTTAATGACGAAATTAGGCACCGGACTGTCCTTCTCGTTTCCCACACCCAATCCAGCGTACTTCTTTTCACTTTTTAGACGCACGATATCCTTGTCGGCTTCGATTGCATCAGATACATGATCATTATCATCTGCTGAGCTCGAGCTGGCATATACGATATAAACAGCTCTGCCTGCTAATTCCGGTGAACTGAGGCTATATTCCTTGTCATCAAGCGCAGCATTAAATTTGAAGTCTGGTATCTTGTCCCCCACTTTTAACCCAGCCGCATAAGACGTAAAGGAACCCAACAATAAAACAAGAAAAACTACAGCAATTACTTTCTTCATTTTTTCCTCCTTTTTAATTTTCGTAAATCATCTCATTGACGTTGACTTTGTGATAACTGACGCATGTTAGTTATCTATATTTGTAACATTTGCGGGAGTATAGAATAAAAAAACAGCGGAGGCAAGCAAAAAATACCCTCCAAAAAAGCGAATTAGTATAAGAAAAAAGGTTGAAACCCTCGACTAGTTGTGTAAGAGTTTTACTAAACTTATTCGCATATGAATAGTGACGGGGGAAAGATGGTTCAACAAGCAGAATCCATAGCCAGTAAAGGCATTTATCGGTTATGTCCCCTATGTGGCAATGAAAATAAAGATATAAAACCTTCGATATATTCAAAGGATCCATGGATTATAAAAATGTGCGCCCGGTGCTGTCTTGTTTATTTGGAAAATCCTCCTGCCTATGAAGATCTCGAGGAAATCTTCGCCTGGGAAAAAACATCTCATCAGGTATCCCAGGAGAAAAAGAAAAAGGAATCCGCCCTGCGTCGAGGCGTGCGAGTCATCGAGCGTTTCAAGGACAGACTGATTCGCCGGGATAAGCTTATCGATCTAGTCAAACTATATTTTCCCGCCGGACCGATAATCGACATTGGATGCGGAGGGGGGGAAGTGATGTCCCGCCTCCATCAAAAATATACTCCCTTTGGCGTTGAAGTATCAAAAAATCTTTCCGGCAGGGCTCAACAAATAGCTAAGTCTCGCGGCGGACGGGTTTTTTGTGGCAACGCCCTTTTGGGATTAGATACATTTGAGAAAGATTTCTTTAGCGCGGCAATCATGTCCGCCTATTTAGAACATGAATCCGCGCCCCGTGAGGTTCTTCAGAAAATTCTGCGAATCTTGCGATCCGGCGCTCATCTCATTATTAAGGTGCCTAATTATGGTTGTCTTAATCGCATCGTTATGGGACAAAAATGGTGCGGGTTCCGGTATCCTGACCATGTTAATTACTGGACGCCGGAAACTCTTATCAAAATCATCAGGGGTACAGGATTCCAGATTGTCCGGTTCAACATCTGGGATCGTTTCCCTACCAGTGACAACATGTGGCTTGTAGCTCGTAAACCCGCTTGATGCATTTTAGAAAAAATTGTGCTAAATCAATTTCAAAATTCGCGGACCTGATTAAATTGTAAGAAATCCCTATACTCACATAAACAATGTGACAGAAAATGGGCTTAAAAATATTTTGATATTGGAAAGGAGTTAGAAATGAAAGAAGTAGTAATTGTAAACGGTTCCAGAACTGCAGTAGGTGAATTCGGCGGATCGCTGAAAGGTGTAAACGCCGTTGATATTGGAGCTTTGGTTATCAAAGAAGCGCTGAAACGTGCGGGGTTAAGGCCATCAATTGATGATTTTTCGAAAAGCTGCCGGCCTACTGCTTTAGGTAATTTTGAAATGACGGCAATAAACAAAAAATATTACGATTATAATCAATCCCTTAAGCCTGTCTATATAGATGAAGTAATCATGGGCAATGTTTTACAGGGGGGACAAGGTCAAAACGTCGCCCGTCAAGCTTCCATTTACGCCGGTCTTCCGGAAGAAACCAACGCTTTTACCGTAAATAAAATATGCGCTTCGGGGATGAAAGCTATCGCGCTGGCGGCACAGGCCATCCAAACCGGCAATGCCGAAATTATTATTGCTGGTGGCATGGAAAATATGAGCAATGCGCCATTTGTATTGCCCGGAGCCCGCTGGGGCTATCGCATGAGCATGCCGTACAGTCAGATCACCGATTTAATGGTTTATGACGGCCTTTATGAGATATTTAATGGTTATCACATGGGCGTAACAGCAGAAAATATCGCTGCTCTTTACAAAATTTCCCGTCAGGAACAAGACGAATTTTCTTTGAGAAGCCACCAAAGAGCGCGCGCAGCGAACGCCTCCGGCGCTGTGGCCGATGAAATAGTCTCTGTCGTCATTCCGCAGAAAAAAGGCGACCCTAAAATCTTCAATGTCGATGAACGCCCCATGGATACGTCGCTGGAAAAGATGGGTAAACTGGCCACTGTGTTTAAAAAAGACGGCACGGTAACCGCGGGAAACGCTTCCGGCATCAACGATGGCGCCGCAGCGGTAATTGTTATGAGCGCCGAGAAAGCTAAAGAGCTTAAACTTGAACCACTGGCCAAAATCAAGGGCTTCGCCAGCGGCGGTGTTGATCCCGCTTATATGGGTTTAGGACCCATTCCGGCAACACGTAAACTTTTCAAACAACTGAATCTGACCGTAAAGGATATTGATCTTTTTGAACTCAATGAAGCCTTCGCTTCACAGGCGCTGGCCTGTATGAAAGAATTGGAAGTTGATGTGGAAAAATGCAATCTCAATGGCGGCGCGGTTTCTATTGGTCATCCCATCGGCTGTTCGGGCGCCCGCATTACATATACTCTGGCCATGCAGATGAAAAAGAGAAATTTAAAACGCGGGCTGGCTTCGCTTTGCATCGGCGGCGGTCAGGGATTGTCTATGATATTGGAAAGGGCTTAAAACAACTTTATCTAAGCAAAAAGGGGTGGAAAAAGCCACCCCTTTTTTATCTGATTTTTCGGACGCTGATAACTAATTGGTTGTCTGTCGCAAAACTTCTCGAAAGTTTGATTTATCAAACCAGATTTTATTTTAGAAAAAAATCACGCGCCATAATTTTCCAGTTTTCCCGCGTGCGCCAGAGCGACGCTCATCAGGTATTTCATCGGTATTCTGCCCAGTCCACCAGTAATACATGCTCTCTCCCCAAAATATACAGCCGTATCCAGGCAGCGGTTATTTTACTGTGACATCTCTTTTCTTGACTGGATATCAACTTTTATCTATAAAGAAATCTATGAAAAATTGCAGCAGGAATTAATCACGGGTATGAACCCCAAAGCTAGCTTTAGAAATATTTACGCAGCAAGCTGCGGAGTAGCATATACAGTCCCACTTAGCTTCGCATGTGGGATAATTCGAATAACGCTTCAAACTTCATCCCGACTCGTCGGGATTCGTTTTCAGCGATTCTCATTAAATTGGAGTTTCAACAATAAACGAGGAGCATATTAATGTCATTAAATCTCAATAAATTAAAATTTTTTCATGGCAGAAAAGGTCCCCTGTTGTTGATTATCATGGACGGCGTAGGAATAGGCAAAGCAGGTGAAACGAACGCGGTCTACCTGGCTGATACCCCCAACATCGATCAATTGTTTAAATCGAAGCTATACACGCAACTGAATGCCCACGGTACGGCAGTCGGGCTACCCTCGGATGATGATATGGGAAACAGCGAGGTAGGACATAATGCCATTGGTGCCGGCAGGATCTTTGACCAGGGCGCCCGTCTTGTAAATACGGCGTTAAAGACAGGAAGGATCTTTCACTCTGGGGTCTGGGACAATATAGTAAAGCATTCCCAAAATGGAGGGACGATCCATTTCATAGGGTTGCTTTCAGACGGGAATGTCCACTCACATATTGAGCAGTTATTCATAATGATCGACAAATGCGCTGAACTGAATTTCAAGAGGGTCAGGGTCCATGCCCTTCTTGACGGAAGGGATGTTGGGGAGAGGACGGCCCTTGATTACATTATCCCCACAGAGGAAAAACTAAAAAGGATTTCAGAGGAAAAAGGCCTTGATTACGCCATAGCCTCAGGCGGCGGACGCATGAAGGTAACAATGGACAGGTACAATGCAGACTGGAATATCGTTAAAAGGGGATGGGAGGCTCATGTCCTGGGAAAGGGCAGGAAGTTCCAATCCGCTTCTGATGCAGTGAAAACATTTTACAAGGAAGATCCGAAGGCAACGGATCAGTATCTGCCCGCTTTTGTTATCACCGATGATTCGGGCATGCCCAATGGGACGATCAAAGATGGGGATGCCGTGATTTTTTTCAATTTCCGGGGTGACCGAGCCATTGAGATATCAAGGGCATTCTCCGAGAAGGAATTCTCTGAATTCGACAGGGGACCTCTTCCGGATATATTTTATGCGGGAATGATGGAGTATGACGGGGATGCCCATATACCTCCCCATTTTCTTGTGCAACCTCCGGCTATCGATCGCGTAATCAGCGAGTATCTTTGCGCTGAAAAGATAAAAACCTTTGCAGTATCTGAGACCCAGAAGTTCGGCCATGTTACTTACTTCTGGAACGGCAACCGTTCCGGTTATATCGATGAATCACTTGAAAAATATGTGGAGATACCTTCCGATAGGATTGAGTTTGACCGCGCCCCTCGGATGAAGGCCAAAGAGATAACAGATACGGTTATAGACCTGCTGAAGAGCGGCGATTACAGATTCGGAAGGCTCAATTTTCCGAACGGTGACATGGTCGGGCATACAGGTATGATGGATGCAACCATTATTGCGGTGGAGACAGTGGATAAATGCGTTGGAGCGCTGCTGGCTGTCGTAAAGGAGATCGGAGGCATTGCCGTTATCACTGCGGACCATGGCAACGCGGATGAGATGTTCACTATAGACAAAAAGGGCATTAAATCTGTAAAGACTGCGCATTCCCTGAATCCGGTTCCCTTTATAATCTATGATCCCTTGTATCAGGGAGAATATCACATGGCGGATATTAAAGAAAAAGGTCTGTCCAATGTGGCGGCGACTCTCCTGAATCTTCTGGGGTATGAGAAACCCCAAGAGTATGATCCGTCACTGATAGAAATAGTGCCCTCTGGGAATTAATAAATTTCATAATGTGCCCTAAACAGAACTTGACCTGACAGTGAGTGTAAAGATAATCGATAACTTCCTGTAAGAAACAGATCGTCATCCTCGTTGAGTATGCAAGACTTCAATCCGTAATAAATATATTCCACGCCCACCGTTTCGTGGTCAATATTTCCGTTGACACAAAATAATTCTTAATATAATTTTATAAGATGAAGAAAAACGAAAAAACAAGCAAAGTTAAGTCATCGGATACTTCCAAAAAGCGAAATAAGGCTGAAGAAACGCTGCATCATAGTGAACAAAGAGATAAAACTATTCTGGAAAACATCGAAGAAGGTTATTTTGAAGTTGATCTTGCAGGCAACCTTACCTTTTTCAACGATAACCTTTGCCTGGTTCTTGGCTACCCTAGGGAAGAATTGATGGGTATGAATAACCGGCAGTATATGGACAAAGAGGAGTTAAAAAAAGTTTTTCAAGCGTATAATAAAGTTTACACAACAGGAGAACCCAACAGGGAATTCAGCCAGCAGATTATAAGAAAAGATGGAATTAAAAGATATATTGAAGAATCTGTGTCGCTACTAAAAGATTCATCAGGTAAACCAAAAGGGTTTAGAGGCATTGCCCACGATATCACCGAGCGCAAGCAGGCGGAGGAATTGCTTAAACAAAGAGAAGCCCAATACCGTCTGCTTGCAGACCACATGAAAGACTACGTGTGGCTTATGGATCTTAATTTACAATGGACATATATCAGCCCTTCCGGGGAGAAGTTGCTGGGATACACACTGAAGGAACTGCAACAACTCCCGTTGGATAAACTCCTCACGGCAACATCTTACAAAATCGTAATGGATACTTTTTTAATAAGAATGGAGACGGTTTTAACAGTTCCTTACTTAGAGACTTTACTGGAACTTGAATGCCGATGTAAAGACGGCCGGACTTTATGGATTGAATCCACACTTAGTTTCATCCGTGACGATAATGGAAACCCTCTGTCCCTACTAGGCGAAGGTAGGGATATTACCGACCGCAAACGAGCAGAGAAAAAATTACGCGACGAGGAACAGCGCTTCCGGGCTTTCGTAGAACACTCTTCAGATATGATTGTTCTCGTTAATCTGGAAGGGGTTATCACCTATGTAAATCCAGCGATTGAGAGTGTTTTGGGATTCAAACCTGAAGAAAGGATTGGCGCCTATGGATTTGAGATTGTTCATCCGGATGACATTAAGGCTTTAGTTGACGTATTCAATACTTTGTCCAAGGATACAAACTACCCTGTTATAAAGGGTGAATTGCGTCTTCGTCATAAGGATGGAAGTTGGCGTACGCTCGAAGCTGTGGGAAGCAACCAGATAAACAATAATGTTGTTGAATATATAATTATTAATTACCGCGACATCACCGAGCGCAAGCGAGCGGAAGAGGCTTTGCTGGAAAGCGAACAAAGATACCGTGACCTGAGCATAATCGACGACCTCACGCAGCTTTACAATTCCCGGCATTTTTACGCTCAGCTTGAAAGAGAAATAGAGCGGTCGAACCGCTATGGACAGCCTTTGACCCTTCTGCTGTTGGATCTCGACAAGTTTAAAAATTTTAACGACAAATACGGCCATGTTCAGGGGGATTATGTGTTATTGCTACTTGGTCATGTAATAAAACGAAGCCTGCGCGAGATCGATTCCGCTTATCGTTACGGTGGCGAGGAATTTACGATCATGCTGCCTATGACCTCAAGCGAGGAGGGAATTGTAACCGCTAAAAGAATCCAAACGGAATTAAGGAAAGAGAATTTTTCCCTGGCATTGGGTCAAGAGGTCTATATGACAGTAAGCATCGGTCTGGCGCAGTACAAGCCGAAGGAAGAGATGAAAGCGTTTGTTCACAGGGTAGACCAGCTCATGTACCAGGCGAAGAAGAACGGTAGAGACAGGATTTGTCCTGAATCATAACGTCAGGAATAGTTCAAATGGTAATCCTCAATTCTGACAACTGCCCATAACTGAAACTAAGGAGGTGAAAGAAACAATTGTCAAGGCACATCTCGATTGTACACTATCTGTCAAGTCAAGAATAGTTCAGGACACACAATGGATTTAAAAAGTTCTACGTTCTACCTTCTATGTTCTAGGGTCTACGTTATATTTGGAACAATTTCTTTTAACTTAGAACTTTGAACGTAGAACATTGAACGTTTATTTTCCTGTGAATGTCGGTTTTCTTTTTTCCAGAAACGCCTTCATGCCTTCTTTTTGATCCTGAGTGCTGAAACACTGCACAACACAGCTTACTTCCAGCTTGTTGGCGTTGTCCAGCGATAGATCAAATCCGTAATTGATCGCGTCCTTGGCCATCTTCAGGGCGAATGACGGAAGCTTTGTCAGTTTCCTGGCGAAATTTCTGGTCTCTTCCAGAAGATTATCCGGCGCAAATACCTTATTGACCAGACCAATCTCATAAGCCCTCTGAGCGTTAACCTGAACGCCGCTTAAAATCATTTCTTTGGCTACGCCCATTCCCACCAAACGCGGCAAACGCTGGGTGCCGCCCCAGCCGGGAATAAGACCTATTAAAATCTCCGGTTGCCCGAAAACTGCTTTCTCTGACGCGAATCTAATATCGCACGCCAGCGCGATTTCCGTTCCGCCGCCCAGTGCAAAGCCGTTGACAGCGGCGATAGAAGGTTTCGGCATGGTTTCGATCAGCCTTAAAGTGCGATGACCCAGTTCCATTAATGGGATAATTTCCACTGATGTGGAATTTTGCATTCGGGAAATATCCGCTCCGGCTACAAAAGCCTTGTCTCCCGCTCCGGTTAAAATAAGTGCTTTAATGTTATCGCTTTTTTCGCAGATTGTAACCGCGTCGAGAATTTCCGTCAGCACTTCGAAATTCATGGCGTTTAAAACTTTAGGTCTGTTAAACGTTATGGTCGCTATTTCTTCTTCAACGTTAAAAAGAATGTTTTTGTATTCCATTATCCCTTTCTTTCTTATAAAAATACGGAGAAGCGATACTTAGCTTCTCCGTACTCCCGTTTTATTAACCTTTTCTTTTCTTTAATTCCTCTGCCCGCAATTCCTTGCGCAATATTTTACCCACGGTGGTCTTGGGCAGTTCCTTGCGGAATTCAACTTCTGAAGGCAACTTATAGGCAGCCAGATGAGCCTTGCCATATTCAATCATTTCCTGCGCCGTAGCCGTCTGGCCTTCCTTGAGGACGACAAATAGTTTCACATTCTCTCCGCGTTTCGCATCGGGAATACCGATGGAGCAACACTCTTCAACTTTGGGATTGCCATAATAGACCTCGTCGATATCACGGGGATAGACGTTGAAGCCGCCAGAGATGATCATGTCCTTCTTCCTGTCGACGATAAAGAAATAGCCGTCTTCATCCATTGTGGCGATGTCTCCCGTATACATCCAGCCATCCTTCAGGACGTTGGCTGTTTCATCGGCCATCCCTTTGTAGCCCTTCATCACCTGAGGTCCCTTGACGATCAGCTCACCGGGTTTACCGATGGGTATGTCCGTCACACCATCATCAAGATCGACTATCCGGGACAGGGTATCGGATATGGGAAGGCCAACACTGCCAACCTTCTGCTTTCCGTTGAATGGATTGGTGTGTGTCACGGGACATGTTTCCGTCATGCCGAAACCTTCGGAGATGAAGGTCCCTGTGAGTTTTTGGAATTCATGAATGACTTCGACGGGTAGTGGCGCACTCCCGGAAAAAGCTCCCTTTATACAACTCATGTCCGTTTTCTTCAGATCGGGATGGTTCATCATGCCTATGTACATAGTCGGGACCAACGGCGTGAAGGTCGGTTTGTATTCCCGAATCACCTCCAGCAGAGGCTCCGGCTGCGGTCTGGGAACCAGAATCTGATTCCACCCATTGTAAACGGTCAGGTTCATGGAACAGGATAGTCCGAATACATGGAAATAGGGCAGGGCACCCAGCATGATTTCATGTCCTCTTCCGAAGGTCGGGAACCAGGCGGAAATTTGCTGGACCTGCTTGCTGAGATTCCCATGGGTCAGGATAACCCCCTTGGAGACGCCTGTGGTTCCACCTGTATACTGGTACATGGCAATATCGTCGAAGGTGAGTTTTACTTTCGGCGGATTGGGCTGGTACTTGGCAATGCAATCCATCCAACGATAGACGTCCGGGGCGGCCTTCACATCAGCGAAGGGGAATTTCTTCAGCTTTTTTCCGAGAAACCTCTTAATCGGATTAAGGAAATCGCCGATACCCATGTAAACGATCTGCTTGATCTTGGTCTTGAGCCGCAGATCGATCATGCGATTGCCGAGGGCATCAAGAGTAATGAGGACTTTGGAATCAGAATCCTTGAACTGATGTTCCAACTCCGGATCCGAATAGAGGGGATTATTCATGACAACGATGGCGCCTATCTTTAGAATAGAATAGTAGGCAACAACGCAGGGAATACTATTGGGTAGGAGAATAGATACGGCATCCCCTTTCTTGATGCCGAATCCCGTGAGGCAGGTGGCGAATCGATCCACCTGGTCCTTGAACTGGCGGTATGTCAGCTTATAGCCGACAAACACCATCGCTGTTTCATCGGGAAAGTCTTTTGCCGATTTTTCAAGAAAGTCCGGCATGCTGAGTTCTTCGTACTTGATGCTTTCCGGAACACCTTTTTCGTAGGATTTCAACCAAGGCTTACTTTCATAACTGATATTTGCTGCCATTATTTACTACCCTCCCTTTCACAATTTTTGATAACAAGTCTTATACTCCGTTGCGAGAAAAATTAAAACAAATTTTTAATGAGACTCGCTGAAAGTGAGTCCCAAGCTTTAGAAACGAAGTAAACTGAAGCTTGCTGGACGAATTATGCCAGGCGCGTAGCGCCGTGGTAAAACAAACGAAGTGAATAACCTAAATACCCTAAAGGGCACCATGGGGTCACTGTAGGTTTGAAGCGCTAGTCAAATTATCCAATTGCCAAAGGCTATTGGATAATTATCCAGCATAAGCGGGATTGAATACCAGTGATTTTTCGATATAAAAAGCCCGATTTGAATGAAAATCGGGCTTTTTATAAATCTTATTTTGGAAATAATTACTTAGGTTGCGCAAGCATCAACGGGAGCTTTGATTTCTTCAATTCCCATTGCTTTGACAACGATTTCAGCAATATCCAAAGCGACCATTTTTTCCGTTTGCTGTCTGTCTTTGATTCCGTCCGAAATCATGGTCAGACAGAACGGACAGCCGACAGCCACCGTGCTGGCGTTCGTTGCTATAGCCTGGTCGGTACGCATGTTATTGATGCGATCACCGACATCTTCTTCCATCCACATTCTGGCTCCGCCGGCGCCGCAGCAGAAACTCTTGGACAGATTTCTTTCCATTTCCGCGAGTTTCATCCCGGGAATAGCGTTTAAAATACTGCGCGGCTGAGCATAAACTTGGTTATAACGGCCGAGGAAACAGGAATCATGATAAGTGAATATTCCATCCAGCGCCTTGGTAAGTTTAATCTTACCTTTGGCGATTAAGTCGGCGATGATTTCGGTGTGATGGTAAACTTCATAATTGCCGCCGAAATTGGGGTAATCTTTCTTAATACAGTTATAACCGTGTGGGCAGATGGCGATGATTTTCTTCACGCCGTAGCCGTTCATTATCTCGATATTGGCCTGTGCCTGCGACTGGAAGAGGTATTCATTACCGCCACGCATAGCCGAATCGCCGCAGCAGCCTTCTTCAGTTCCCAGGATGCCGAAGCTGACACCTGCCGCCTGCAGAATTCTGGCAAAGGCGACGGAGATTTTCTTGCCGCGGTCATCAAAAGATCCGGAACAACCGACATAGAAAAGATATTCAACGTTGGGATCCTCCGCCAGAGTTTTCACACCAATTTCCTTGGCCCAGTCGGCGCGCATATGAGCTCCGATACCCCACGGATTGGAATTATTTTCCATGTTGCGGTAAGTCAGTTGCAGTTCCGGAGCGAAATCCGCCTCGGTCAGAACTTTATAGCGGCGCATATCGATAATCTTTGGCACATGTTCAATTGAAGATGAGCAGTTCTCCATGCAATACATACAGTTGGTACAATCCCAGAGTTCATGCATGCTGACAACTTCGCCAACCATTGCTTTCTCCGGAGCTGCGCCTTCCGCGGCTTCAGCAGCAGGAGCTGGTGCTTCCGCGCCTTCCGCGGCGGGAACGACAGCTTTGGTAGCCGCAAGCGGTGCTTTTTCCAACCAATGTGTCTTAAGATCCTGAACCAACTTTTTGGGAGATAAATGTTTACCGGAAAGATAAGCCGGGCATCCATCCTGACAGCGTCCGCATTTCGTGCAGGCGTCGGAATCAAAAATCTGTTTCCAGGTAAACTCTTCCAGCTTGGATACACCAAAGGATTCCGCCGTTTCAAAATCACGAATCGGCTCAATGTATCCGGTCGGCTTCAGAGACATAAGGAAGTGATTGGCCGGCGTAGTAATCATGTGCAGAAGCCTGGAATAAGGAATGTAAGCGATAAAACCAAGAGCTAGAAAAGTATGCGTCCACCAGGTTATCTTGTGCAACATCCTCGCGGTTTCAAGATTCAGTCGGCCGATATAAGTTTGAGCAAGAGCCCAACCCACAAACGAACAGGTTTCCCATGGAGGATTGGTAACGTAGATACGTAAAGATTCAATTAAAAAACCGGTGATGATGATGCCGGCAATCAGTAAAAGAGCGATGGCGTCATCGGCGGTATTATCGGGTTTACCCTTATAACCGAGACGATCCGGTTTGATAATGTATCTGCGTACAATTGCCATCAGCACTCCGATGAATACCAGCAGGCCGAATAAATCCATCAAAAAGGAAAACCATATGTAAAATTTGCCGCGTAAAAACGACCAATTAAACAAGGGTTCCGTAATGTGAAATTCACCGGCATCGAAAGCGGCTCCGAAAATCAAAACAAAGAAACCGAAAAATATAAGGCCGTGCATAATTCCCGGATAAACGTCTCTCCATGTTTTAAGCTGAAGGAAACCGTTAACGAACAAAGATTTCAGTCTCAGGGGAAGCTGATCCCAGCGGATTTCTTCTTTGCCCATCGCTTTCCATAACTGCCAGCGGCGGTAAACGCCGTAAGCGAATATTGCCATTGCTATGGCCGTAAAAAGAAAAAGAAACGGCTCAAAACCTTGAGCGTTCCAGAAAACTTCACGACCTTCATTTCCTATTCCTATCGGGCTCGTATGTTCCATTTATCCTCCGAAATATTGAGGGTTTTTGATATACTTTTAAATTAATTTTCCCCTCAAGTCTTTATTGACTTGAATATAAAAATTTTTACGCAGATTCCTGAATGTTAATTGTTTATATTCAGCTTCCGGTAGCGGTGAATTATTACATTGCTACCGGAAGCTTTTTAAAATAAATTTTTAAGCCATCAATTTCTTGCAGGCATTGGTCAATTCGGGAACAACCTTGAAAAGATCATCCACTACACCAAAATCGGCTTTGGTAAAGATAGGGGCTTCCGCATCCTTATTAATGGCCACGATACACTTAGACGAGCTCATGCCTGCCAGATGCTGAATCGCGCCGGAAATTCCGCAGGCTATATACAGATTGGGAGAAACAACCTTTCCGGTCTGCCCGACCTGATCTTTCTGCAGTCTCCAGCCGGCGTCAACTGCGGCGCGGGATGCACCGACCGTGCCTTTAAGCACATCAGCCAGTTCTTCCAGAATCTTATATTCATCCGGACCTTTCATACCGCGTCCGCCGGAAACAATGATGTTGGCTTCGGTCAAGTCAACCTTGCCGCTGGTATCTTTCTGTACTTCCAGAACCTTGCTCTTGACACCGTCAACAGCCACATCCACTTTTGTTACCGCGCCGGCTTTGGCGTTTTCCACAGCCGCAAACACGTTGGGGCGAAGCGATGCCATTGCCGGGGTGGTGTTGAATACCACTTCGCCGAAGCACTTGCCGGCGTACATCGGGCGAACGGCAACAAGTTTGCCTCCATCCAATTTTACATCCGTGCAGTCCGTGGCCAGACCACCGGCCAGTTTAGCGGCCACGCGAGCGGAAAGGTCTTTGCCCTGAACTGACGCGCCAAACAGTGCAATTGCCGCATCATTATCCTTTAATATTTTGGCAACGACCTGAGCGTGCGCTTCGGTAACGTATGGTTCCAAAGCCGCATTGTCGCCGACAAAAACTTTATCCACACCGAATTTACCCAATTCGGCAGCCAAACCTTCTATACCTGAGCCAAGCAGAATGGCGCTGACTTCATCTCCTGTCTGATCAGCCAGTTTCCTGGCTGCGGAAGCAAGCTCAAAACTTACTTTACGCAGGGCGCCGTCTCTCTGTTCCGCAATTACAAATACTCCTTTTGCCATTTTTCATTTCCTCCGCTTTAAAATTAAATAACTTTAGCTTCTTCCCTGAGACACCGGGCCAATTCCGCCGCCTTCTGCGCCGCATCATCACCGCAGATTATTTTCCCCGCCGCTCTGGCGGGGGGCGGAACAACTTTGGCTACTTTGGCTTTCACATCTGTGGCAATTCCCAAAGCCGCCGCATTTTTCACGTCCACTGGTTTCTTCTTGGCTTTCATAATTCCGGGAAGCGACGCGTAGCGGGGTTCGTTGAGACCTTTTTGCGCCGTTACCACGCAGGGTAAGCTGGTTTCTATTGAGAGCTGTGCTCCTTCAATCGGCCGAATTACTTTCACGGAAGATCCGGCGTAATCGAGTTTGGTGACCAGAGTCAGCTGGGGGATTCCCAGAAGCTCGGCCAGCATTGCTCCGACCTGGCCGGAGTCATCGTCAATGGCGCGCTGTCCGCAGAAGATAATGTCATGGGGCAGCCCTTTAATAGCGGCAGCCAGTGCTGACGCCGTCACAAAAGCGTCGGCGTTATCCAGAGCTGCATCGCAGATATGAATGCCTTTATCCGCGCCCATAGCCAGAGCCGTTCTGATTGTTTCCATTGCCCTTGCCGGTCCTAAGGAGACAATTGTTACGTCCCCGCCGTTTTTCTCTTTCAGTTTCAAAGCTTCTTCCACACCGTACTCGTCATAAGGATTCATGACCCATTTGATCTGGCCATCTTCGATCCCTGATCCGTCAGCTTTGACCTTGATCTGGGCTTCCGTATCCGGTACTTGTTTTACGCATGCAATAATGTTCACTTTGTCCAACCTCCTTCTTCTGCATGTCATTCTTAAAAAAGATAGACCTGCATTTTTATTTTTTCTTTTTACAGGTTTTATAAAAAAGTCCGATTCCCTTTTTTTATGAGAATCGGACTTTAATTTTACTGCCTGTTTTTGACGATATCATCAACAACCGACGGATCGGCCAGCGTACTGGTGTCGCCCAGTTCGTTCACCAGATTGGCGGCGACCTTTTTCAGAATTCTTCTCATGATCTTGCCGCTGCGTGTTTTGGGAAGACCATCCGCCCACTGAATCTTGTCGGGCGTCGCGATGGGTCCGATCAGAGTGCGGACATGAGCAATAAGTTCTTTCTTCAGCGCATCGGATTTCTCAATGCCGGTTTTCAGGGTAACGTAAGCGTAAATGCCCTGGCCCTTGATTTCATGCGGCATACCGACAACAGCGGCTTCCGCGACAGACTTATGGGCAACCAGAGCGCTTTCCACTTCGGCGGTTCCCATGCGATGACCGGAAACATTGATAACGTCATCAATACGGCCGGTAATCTGATAGTAACCGTCTTTATCGCGGCGGCAGCCGTCACCGGTTACATAGTAGCCGGGGAACTGTTCGAAATAGGTTTCCTGGAATCTCTTGGGATCGCCGTAAACGCCTCTCATAATTCCGGGCCACGGTTTCTTGATGCACAGAGCGCCGCTGGCTTCCGTATCCGTAAATTCTTTTCCTTCGTCATCAACCAGCACCGGTTGTACGCCGAAGAACGGCAGGGTGGCCATGCCGGGTTTGATATCAATCGCGCCGGGCAGAGGAGTAATCAAAATTCCGCCGGTTTCGGTCTGCCACCAGGTATCCACGATGGGGCATTCGCCGCGGCCGATAACATTATAGTACCAGTTCCAGGCTTCGGGGTTGATCGGCTCGCCGACGGTTCCCAGAATGCGCAGCGAAGAGATATTAGCTTTCTTCACAAAATCGTCGCCTTCTTTAGCGATGGCGCGGATAGCTGTCGGAGCGGTGTAGAATATGGTGACCTTGTATTTTTCCACAGTCTGCCAGAAGCGGCTGTAGGTCGGATAGTTGGGAACGCCTTCGAACATAACGGATGTTGCGCCGTTGCAGAGAGGCCCGTAAACAATATAGCTGTGACCGGTTACCCAACCGATGTCGGCTGTGCACCAGAAAATATCATCTTCATGATAATCGAAAATTATTTTGTGCGTGTAGGATACATAAACCAGATAACCGCCAGTGGTATGCATAACGCCTTTGGGTTGTCCGGTGGAACCTGAGGTATAAAGGATGAACAGAGGATCTTCGGCATCCATCCATTCCGGTTCGCACTTGGCATCAACTTTAGCCATTTCTTCA
>Ga0209777_10003570_pt1 | contig 19120 bp, 16 predicted proteins | sample FrelakmetHBP12HB_FD_187147 | JGI IMG/M metagenome (GOLD analysis project Ga0209777, IMG submission 187147) | Freshwater lake sediment microbial communities from the University of Notre Dame, USA, for methane emissions studies -HBP12 HB (SPAdes)... | ecosystem: Environmental > Aquatic >...
TCCGTAGTCGGGTGCTCCCTTGAAACGGGAGCACCGGGACGGACCGTGGACCAGTCGCAGATCATATGGGCACACCGTTGCACCACGAATCACCCCAGATTCAGCCGGTTTTTCCGCAACCTGCTAGTGATAAAGTGCCTTCACGCGGCCCCAGCTCGACAGCTCCGTCGGGATCACGTTCGTGTCGATCACCACGTCGTCGATACGCGTGATGTCATTGCCCGTCGACGAATAACCCCAGATCCCTATCGCATTCAGCTGCCCGGAAGCGCGGAGGTTGCCCGTCGTGTTGATGAAGGTCCATCTGGCCCCCGGGGCGACGAGGAACTCGTCGTAGCTGTTGTCCGCGTACAGGAAGTCGACCGCCTGGAATGCGGTCCGGGACGGCTGCTTCGAGTACATCGTGACCGGGTTGATCGACCCGACATCGATCGGATCGAAGGTCTGCGCCACGTTGTAGTTTCCGTTGTCCTCGGCGGCGTAGCTCCCGGAGTTGACATCCGCGCCCTGGACGAACCAGTTGCTGGAGGTCCAGGGAGGAAGGCTGCCGGTCTCGAAGCCGGGGTTCACAAGGATGTTTCCGCGGGTCTCGATGTGCTGGCGTTGTTGCCCGGCGTGTAGCTGTTGGTGTCGATCACAGTCGATCCGCTGGCGGCCTGGATGCGGGCATCGACACGGCGGGACGGCGACGATATGCTTCCGCTGTCATGGAAGATCACGAGTCGCACGACGCCCTGCTCCGGGATCTGATGCCTTTTCGGGTCCGGGACATCCTCCTCGTTTCGAGCCCATATGACCTTTACATCCTTGAGGAGGACGGCCTGCTCGGGGAGAGCATCGATGTCGAGTATCTCCAGCTCAACCTGAGTGCTGCGCCGCGGATCACGAGGGTTTCGACGGGGGAGGAGGCGCTCGAGACCCTCGCGCACCGACCATTCGACCTCGTGATCACGATGACCCGTCTGGGCGAGATGGACGTCCGTCTTTTCGGGCGGGCCGTCAAGGAGAAGCACCCCGGTCTGCCGGTCGTGCTGCTCGGGATCAGCGCGGCGGAGGCGAGCCGCTTGAAGGAAGCCGACGCGGGTCGCTGTTTCGATCAGATCTTCACCTGGCGGGGGGACGTGCGCCTGTTCCTCGCGATCATCAAGTACGTCGAGGATCGCCGGAATGCGGAGCACGACATGCAGGTCGCCGAGGTGCGCGCGATCGTGCTGATCGAGAACTCCGCGCGCTTCTACTCGTCGTACCTGCCCCTCCTGTACACCGAGCTCGTGCGCCAGAACCAGATCGTGATGGCCGACGGGGTGAACGCGACGCAGCGCCTGCGACGGATGCGCGCACGCCCAAAGATCCTGCTCGCGGAAACGTTCGAGGAGGGGTGGGCTCTATTCGAGAAGTACCGTGCGTACGTCCTCGGGGTGATCACGGACGCGCGTTTCCCGCGCGGCGGCGCGACCGACCCCGAGGCGGGGCTCGAATTCGTCCGCCGGGTGAAGGACGTAGACCCGGACATGCCGGCCCTTGTTCAGTCATCGGACGGCAATCTGGCGGGGCGCGCGGCGCAGCTCGGCGCAGCCTTCATCAACAAGCGGTCGCCTCGGCTCCTGGAAGAGCTGCGCCGCTTCATCCTGACGAGCCTGGGATTCGGGGACTTCGTCTTCATCCTCCCCGACGGTACCGAGGTCGAGCGGGTGCATGACCTGGCCGCAATGCCCGAGGCGTTGCGCCGCGTGCCGGAGGCCTCGCTGCGCTATCACGCCGGCCGCAATCACTTCTCGAACTGGTGCATGGCCCGGACCGAATTCGCGCTCGCGCAGCGGCTGCGACCCGTCAAGGTCTCGCAGTTCCAGACAATCGAGAGGCTGCGCGAATACTTGATCGACGCGTTCAGTCGGCTGCGGAGCGATGCGCGCCGCGGGGTCGTGGCGGATTTCTCGCGTGCCGATTTCAGCGAAGCGGCGGGTTTCGCGCGGATCGGCTCGGGGTCGATGGGCGGAAAGGGGCGCGGGCTCGGGTTCGCGAACGCGCTCCTTTCCCAACCCGGGACGATCGATGGCCTGGAGGGCGTCCGCGTGTACATTCCGCCGTCCGCGGTGGTTGGGACGGACACGTTCGATGAGTTCATGCTCCGGAACCGTCTCGCGGGGATCGCCCTCTCCGACGCGTCCGACGGGGAGATCGCCTCCGCCTTCCTGCGCGGCATCCTCCCCGAGTCGCTGCTGCAGGACATCCGTGTGTTTGCCGAGAGGATGCACGAGCCGATCGCCGTCCGGTCTTCCTCGCTGCTCGAGGACTCGCACGAGCAGCCGTTCGCAGGGATCTATAAGACCTTGATGCTCCCGAACAACGATCTCGATCTCGAAATTCGCGTGCGGCATCTGTGCGATGCGATCCGGCTCGTCTACGCGTCGACCTTCTCGCGAAACGCGAAGGCCTATTTGCAGAACACGCAGCACCGGATGGAAGAGGAGAAGATGGCGGTCGTCTTGCAGAGGCTCGTCGGCCGCACGCACGGGTCCCTGTTCTACCCCGACTTCGCCGGCGTGGCTCGATCGTATAACTACTATCCCGTTCTCGGGGCGATTGCGGAGGACGGGGTCGCGCTGGTTGGGCTCGGCCTCGGCAAGACGGTCGTTGACGGTGAGCGGGCGGTGCGCTTTTCCCCCGGGGACCCGCAGAACCTGCCGCAGTTCTCGAGCGTCGGGGATATCCTCGAGAACGCGCAGCGGCAGTTCTACGCGCTCGACCTCGAACGGTGCGCGCCCTTGTCGGTCGACGATCCCGAAGACGCCGGGCTCGTGCGACTCGATCTCTCCCGAGCCGAGGCGGACGGCACCCTGGGTCCGCTCGCGTCCACCTACTCGCCTGACAACGACGCGGTCTACGACGGGCTGTCGCGCCACGGGGTACGCCTCGTCACGTTCGCGCCGATCCTGAAATCCGGAATGTTCCCGCTCGCGCGGATCCTTTCGCGGCTCCTCGCGATAGGCAGTCGCGCGATGAGCTGCCCGGTCGAGATCGAGTTCGCCGCGAACGCGACGCAATCGCAGAGCGGACCGCCCGAGTTCGCGTTCCTCCAGATCCGGCCGATGACTATCGAAGGAGGACCGCTCGATCTCGAGGAGATCCTCGGCAGGGTGCAGGACGACGACATCCTTTGTGCGAGCGACCGCGCGCTGGGACAGGGCCACACACTGGACATCCGGGACGTCGTGTACGTGAAACCGCCGGCGTTCGACCGCAGCCGCACGCACGCGATCGCGGGCGAGATCGGTGTGTTCAACACGAAGCTCGTGCGCGAGGGGCGCCCCTATCTGTTGATCGGACCGGGCCGATGGGGGACATCCGACCCGTGGCTCGGCATTCCGGTCGCCTGGCACCAGATCTCCGGCGCCCGCGCGATCATCGAAACCGGTCTGGACGAGGTCGCCGTCACCCCGTCGGAGGGGACCCACTTCTTCCAGAATCTGACGTCGTTCGGGATCGGCTACTTCACCGTGCACGCGGGGGACGTCTGGTCCCGCGTCGATCACCCGTGGCTGGACGGACAGACGGCCGACGATGAATCGCGGACGGTGCGGCATGTCCGGCTCGCGGCACCACTCGAGATCTGGGTCGACGGGCGTTCCCGCAGGGGGATCGTCCTGAAGGGTCCGGCCGAATAGCCTCCGGCCGTCCGGCGGCAGGGGAGGATTCAGGCATGCGCTTTTGCGCCCCAGGGCTCGTTTGTCCCCTGTTCCTTCTGTTCATGAGTCTTTCTTGCGGGGCCCCGAGTGGACCGCAGAAGCCCGATTCACAGGACGACGCGACCGTCTTCACCGCCGTGATCGATTCCTTGACCGAGCCGGGCGGAACCGTGATTCTCGCCGACTCCACGGTCGTTCCGCATGTCCTCGGGGGGTTGGACGCCGCAGAGTTCGCCCGCAGGGCGCATGAGGCGGACTCCACGCTGGCTCTCGATGATCTGGCGGGCGCGTATCGCAACCTGGTCGTCGCGAATGTTTCCCCGCGGGCGCTCGTCCCCCTCAGCCCCAGAATCCGCACCGTCCAGCGGGCACCGTCGCATGAGCTTCCTCCCATCGCGTCATGGGATGCGTTTCATGTCCGGTTCCCTGGGGCTTCAGGTCCTTACTGGTTCTCCTCGGTTGGATACAGCACGGCCGGGTCCACTGCCGTGGTCAGCCTCGACCACGGATGCGACCCCCTGTGCGGAGCGGGTCGCATCGCGATCCTCCATCTGCGGGGTGGTCGCTGGCGGATCGTTGGAGTGATGCTTACGTGGATCGGTTGATGCAGCGTGACTGAAGGCCCGGACGGATCGTTCCGCCCGGGCCTTCCACTGCGCTCGGATCTTCGCGAAGCCGGATCGGCTTACACGAGACCTTGATCGAGCATCGAGTCGGCGACCTTGATGAACCCGCCGATGTTCGCGCCCGAGACGTAGTTGATGAACCCGTCCTTCTGTGTCCCGTGCTTCACGCAGGTCGCGTGGATGTTCTTCATGATGTTGTGGAGACGGGAGTCGACCTCCTCGCGCGTCCAGCTCAGGCGGAGCGAGTTCTGGGACATCTCGAGACCCGAGGTCGCCACGCCACCGGCGTTGGCGGCCTTGCCCGGGCCGTAGAGGATCTTCTTGCCGATGAAGACCTCGATACCGGCCGGCTCGGTCGGCATGTTGGCGCCCTCGGCGACGCAGACGCAGCCGTTCTTCACGAGCTCCGTCGCGTCCGCGCCGCTGACCTCGTTCTGGGTCGCGCAGGGGAGAGCGATGTCGCACTTGACGCCCCACGGACGCGCGTCCTCGTGGAACTCGCAGGCGTACTTCGCCGCGTACTCCTGGATCCTGCCGCGCTTCACGTTCTTCAGATCCATGACGTAGGCGAGTTTCTCGGCGTCGATCCCCTTCGGATCGTAGATCGTGCCGTTCGAGTCGGAGAGTGTGACGCACTTGCCGCCCAGCTCGTTGACCTTCTCGACCGCGTATTGCGCGACATTCCCGGATCCAGAGACGGCGACGACCTTCCCCTTGAAGGACTGGCTGCGGGTCGCAAGCTGTTCCTGCGCGAAGTAGACGGTGCCGTAGCCCGTCGCCTCGGGACGGATGAGGCTGCCGCCCCAGTTGATCCCCTTGCCCGTGAGCACGCCGGTGAACTCGTTGCGGAGCCGCTTATACTGCCCGTACATGAAGCCGATTTCACGGCCGCCGACGCCGATGTCGCCCGCGGGCACGTCGGTGTTCGCGCCGATGTGACGCTGCAACTCGGTCATGAAGCTCTGGCAGAAACGCATCACGTCGTTGTCCGACTTGCCCTTCGGGTCGAAGTCCGAACCGCCCTTGCCGCCGCCCATCGGCAGCGTGGTCAGGCTGTTCTTGAAGACCTGCTCGAAGCCGAGGAACTTCAGGATGCCGAGGTTGACGGTCGGGTGGAAGCGAAGTCCGCCCTTGTAGGGACCGATCGCGCTGTTGAACTCGACCCGATATGCCTTGTTAACCTGGATTTGTCCCTTGTCGTCGAGCCACGGGACGCGGAACAGGATGACCCTCTCGGGCTCGACGATCCGCTCCATGATCTTGGCTTCCATGTAATGCGGGTGCTGCTCGAGGAACGGCCAGATCGACTCGACCACTTCGTGAACAGCCTGGTGGAATTCCTTCTCGCCAGGGTTCTTCTTGATCACATACTCCATGAAGGACGCGACGGTGTGCGGCACCTTCCCCCTCCTTAAAAGTGGAACATCCCATCCCGGCCGTTTCCGCCGGGCCCCTATGCCATAGCGGCGATTCTGCTCCCGGAGGGGTGGAAAGGCAAGCCTCAAAGGCAGGGTTTCACATTGCCAGGGGACCGCTTACGACGGGGGCAAACCGCGATTGGGGAATTCCTCCCCTGCGGGTTATGCCGCATCGCGCGTCGGAACGCGCCTCCCAAGGCGCTGGGGCATCCATTCGGACGGATCTCGTTCCAGCCAGTAGACGACCTTATCCAGGAACTCCTGTCTTCTAACTGGCTTCGAGAGGTAGTCATCGCACCCGGCCTGAAGGGTTCGATCGGCATCTCCCTGCATCGCGCGAGCGGTAAGAGCAATGATCGGGATGTTGTCGAAAAGGGGATCCTGGATGATCCGCCACGCGGCCTCGTACCCGTCCATCACGGGCATCATCATGTCGAGGAGAAAGATGTGGGGGAGCGCCACTCGGGCGTGCTCGAGGGTCTGCAGGCCGTTCTCGACGATGACCGGATCGAAGCCTGCACTCCGGAGGATCGCGCGGAACACGTATTGATTGGTCGGATCATCCTCGGCGACGAGGATGCGAACGTCCGCCGGGTTCATCTTCTCCTCCTTCGGCAAGGGCGACGGCCGCGGCCCTTCGGCTAGGCGGCTCGATCGACCTCCTGGCCGTTGCCGGCGTTTCTCTCTTCGGTCCTCACCGTGGGGATCCTCAGCCGGAAGATCGAGCCACGCGCGAGGGTGCTATCGACCTCGAGATTCCCGCCCATGAGATCGGCGAGCCGTTGCGAGATCGACAGACCGAGTCCCGTTCCCCCGTAGCGACGTGACGGAGAACCATCCACCTGTCGGAACTCCTGGAAGATCGATTCGAGCTGATCCTGGGCGATGCCGATCCCCGTGTCGCGCACGCTCAGATCGAGCAGGCCGCTTGCATCGACCACGGCCGTAACCTCCACGTACCCGCGTTCCGTGAACTTGAGCGCGTTGCCGAGCAGGTTGACGAGGATCTGCCGCACCCGGTCCACGTCGGCCCGCACTAGCGGCCCTTCGGCGATCGAGAGACGCAGGTCGAGCCCGCGACTCGCCGCCATCGGCTGCATCTCGGTCGCAACCCTGCGGATTTCGCCCAGAACGTCGCACCGGATCGGGTGGATCTCCATCCTGCCCGCCTCGATCTTCGACAGATCGAGGATGTCGTTGATCAGGTGCAACAAGCCCGTCCCGCTCCGATGGACCATCTCGACGTGCGAGCGTTGCTCCTCGTTCAGTTCACCCGAGAGGCCCTCCGTCAGAAGCTCCGAGAGCGCGAGGATTGCGTTCAGCGGCGTTCGCAGTTCGTGTGAGACGTTCGCGAGGAACGCCCCTTTCAGTCGACTCGCCTCGAGGACCCGCTCGTTCTGCAGCTCGAGCGCGAGGTTCTTCTGCCGCAGCTCCTCGGTTCGCTCCTGGACCTTCCCCTCCAGGAGTTGTCGCGACCGTTCGACTTCCTTGCGCGAGGCGGCGAGCCGCGCCGTCATCATGTTGAACGTTTTCGCGAGAAGCCCGACCTCGTCGTTCGAGCGGATCGGGAGGGGCTCGTCGAACAGCCCGGCGGCGAGCTTGCGGGTGGAATCGGTCAACTCGAGGAGCGGCGTCGTGAGGCGTCGCCCCAGAGTGTGGCCGATCAGAATGCTGATCAGCGCGAGCGCGAGCGTGATCCCGAATAGCCAGAGGATGTTCGTCTCGAGAACGTGGCGAGTGGTCCCCATCGAATAGCCGATCAGCAGGGTCCCGATCACGCTGTTCGATGCGTCGCGCACCGGCGCAGAGTAGACGAGCATCTCCGAGAGCTTCTGCACGCAAACGGCGGCCGAGGGGTCCCGATCGACCCCTGTGGGGAGGGGATCTCCCATGCTGACGAACGTCTCGCCGCTCGGCCGCAGGACCGTCACGAATCGGATTCCGGAGATCCCGAACAACCCGGAAATCGCGTCACGCACCGACTCCGGCTCTCCCGCGCTCAAGCCTGGACCGATGTTGTGCGCCATCAGCGAGGTGAAGGAGACGATCGAGTCGTTCGTCTGCCGGAGCGTCTCGTTGCGGAAACGAAGACTCGTCGTGAGTCCGAGCAATAGACATGCCCCCAGCGTGACGCTGGCCATCGCCAGGAGGAGCTTCGTGCGGATCGTTTGCTGTGGCTTGTCGACGATCAAATGGCGTGTCTCCGGCTGCCTCGAATTCCCCAAGCCGAGCGCCGGGCGTTTTCGCCCGAGCTCGAAGCTCTTCAGCAAATTATCGACCGCCGGGCTCATCCTCTTTGGCGGAATCCGCTGGTGGCCGCCGGGTCGACCGGTCGGCGGGATGTCCCTTTCCGCCCCTCGGGCCGGCTCCCGATCCAAGCGATCGGCGGGTCTGCCCGGGTGAGGGCGTCGGCGGTTGGGCTGTCCGGAGCATCCCGACCTGCCGATGCTATTCATGTGTCGCGGCGAATCTTGACGGAGCTCGAATGTGCCCGTATCGTGCGCAACTGAATCGTGGCAAAATGAAGGGATGTGGCAGCGATCTCGTTGGAGTTTCATGGAATGAATCGCAGCAGACGTGGAAGTACGGCCTTGCGGCTGACCGTTTTCGCGATCCTCGTCGTCGCGACCGGCTTCGTTCTTTTCGCGGTTGAGAGGGACCCCACGCCCTCCGCGCAGTTGCTCGAGACCGAGCGATACTTGAACCTCGCCCGAGAGGCGAAGGCGGATCTCGACGCCCCCGCATCGTTCTCCTCGGCCGAAACGAAATTCCACCAGGCGCGCTCGGAGATGATGATCCAGTTCGGACGCCCCGCATTTCTCCGAGATTACGGCCGAACCCGCCGCATGCTGCTCGACGCCCACCGGACGACCGCTCAGGCGATCGAGGAGGCGCGCAACGAAGCGGCGAACCGCCAGCAGCGGATCGAATCGGAGATCCAGCAGATCACCGCGGATGCGGGCGACGTGAGGAACCTCCTGCTCCGGCTCCCGCCGCGCTATCATCGCGCTCTTCGACACGTGGTGGCGGCCGAGAGCCGCATGAAGGCCGCCGAAGCGAAGTTGACCGCCGAAGAGAGCCGGGATGCGCTCGAGTCGATGCAGATCGCGCGTGGTGAGGTGAGCCTTGCCCTGCACGACGTACGCGGGCTGCTTCTTTCCTTCCTCTCCCGGCGCCCGCGTTGGAACGAGGACATCCGCCAGACGATCGACTGGTCCCGGTCCACCGGCGGGACCGCGCTCATCGTCGACAAACTGAACCACTCGGCGCATCTCCTTCAGGCGGGGAAGGATGTTCACGACTTCCCGGTCGAGTTCGGTCCGGGGTGGCTCGACCAGAAGCTCCGTGCCGGCGATCAGGCGACCCCGGAGGGACGCTATCGGATCGTCAGCAAGAAGGCCGGCTCGCACTACTACAAGGCCATGCTCCTGAACTACCCGAATGACGCGGATCTGCGGCGCTTCCGCAACATGACCTCGAACGGTCTCATGTCGCGCAGTGCACGCCCCGGCGGCCTGATCGAGATCCACGGGGGCGGCGGAAAGGGCGAGGACTGGACCTTCGGCTGCATCAGCCTGCGCAACGAGCACATCGATCAGCTGTTTCCCCGCGTCGCGGTCGGCACCCCCGTCACGATCGTGGGACTCTGGGAGGAGCCCGCGTGGCTGGAGCGCGCGCTCCAGACGGCGAGCCGGTGATCGGGGAGGACCCGCGCCTCGAATCCCTCCGCCGCAGCATAGAGAAGACCGAATCAGATCTGTGTGACCTCGGCTATCATGTCGAGCGCTGCATCACGCATCCCGGCACGCGCCTCTCGAACCAGATCTTCGACGAGAAGACCCTGATCCTCGTCCTTCTTGGCCGGGTCCGGGTCCAGAGCAACGAGGAGAGCGCCATTCTTGGCCCGGGGGACCGGCTCGATGTTCCGCCGGGCGTCCCGTACATCCTCGAGGTGGAGGAGGGGGCTCCCGCTTACTGGCTCCATGCGCTCTTGAAGGAAGAGACCCCCGAGCCGGATGCGTCGGCGCCGCCATTGCCGTCCTGATCTGTCCAACCCCCTCATGGACGAAACCGTTAGACTATCGCCGAATGCCAAGCCGTGTCGCGGTGACGGGAGGATTGCGCTCGATGGCTGCAAAACCGCATCGGATCGATGCGATCGGCTAGGGGGCAGCCGATGAAGCGTGCGAGACTGATCCTTGCCTGCCTGCTCGCTCTGCTCGCGATCGGCGCGGCGCTTCTCGGTTCGCGCGCGCTCATTCTTTACGGGGCGCGCAGCGTCCTCGATCGGTGGAGTGAAGCGGGATTCCCCGGCGACGCCCCCCGCGGCGGGGGGCCATACGCCGACTTCCACTGGCCCCCCCATGTCACCTGGCGCGACCTGAAATGGGGGGACGATGGCCCCCTGCGGCTCTCGTGCAGCCGTCTCGAGATCGCGATCGCGCCGCTCGATCTGATTCGCGGCCGCGTTTCTCTCAGGCGCGTCGATATCCGCGACCTGCACGTCTCGTCGTCGAAGCCGGTATCTCCCTGGACCGATCTCGTCCTTGCCAGCCTGACGGATTCGAGCGGCCCGACCTCGACGAAACCGGCCCGCGACGCGGTCCTCTTCAACATCGCCCCGGTGTCGTTCGACAGCTCCGCCATGCGTCTCGCCCGGCTGGCCGGCTGGGCATGGGCACCGAGCGCCGCCTCCTGGTCCTTCGTCGCAAACGTGAGTGGCGGGGGATCGAGAACGATGATTCTTCGCGGGAACGGCTCCGGTGCCGCCGGCGCGGGGGACGTGACGCTCGATGCCGGATTGGGAAGGGGGTCTGCGCTGCATTTGAGCGGACGCCGTCCGATCGGGGGCGTGTGGTCCTGGCAGCTTTCCGGGAGGGACGATGGCGCCCTCGCGTCCTCGATCATCGCGCAAAGGCTCTCGCACGCCCTCCCGATCCACGGCTCGATCGACTTCAACTTTTCGCACCTCCCTCCCGCCCCGATCGAGGGGGATGTGCAGCTCCAGGACATCAGAATTGCACCGCAGGGTGCCGGCGACCGCGAGGGGTGGACGGTGGACGGTCAGGTTTGCCTCTCCGGCGGACGGGTGGATCTGCAGGCGTGCTACCTCACGAGCCCTGAAGCGCGCGTTCGCATCGACGCCGAGATTCCTCTCGATGCGGGGGACTCCGTGGCGCCCGGCCGCTGCACGGTCGACGGGTCGTGGAGCGGCTCCGTGTTTCGATTCGACGGGACGATCCACCGCGCGCGAAACAGCCTGGTCCTGCATGCTCCCTGCATCGAGAGGGGAGGGCTCCGCACGGGGATCGCGGATTTCCGCCTGATCGGGATCGAGGCGGAGGCCGGCGCGCCGCCCGTGCGGTCGCGCGTGGCGGGCGTCGTCCGGCTCGGCTCGGGCTCGGTCGAGGTTGAGGGGGGAGCGGGTCCGGCGTCCGAGCCGTTGATCTTGCGCGGCAAGGGGATCCCGGTCGATGCGATCGAACCGTGGCTTCCGTTCCGCGCGCCCGGCGACTGGACGGGGCAGATCGATGCGGACGCGGCGTTGCGGCTCGCGCCGGGTGGATGGCGCTGGATCGGCACCGCCTCGCTCTCGCGCGGGCGGGTCCGCGGGTTCCCGCTCCTCGACCAGATCGCCGCCCTCCGCAGTGAGAAGGGCGGGGGAGCGATCCTCTTCGATCGAATCTCGACCGCTTGGTCGTACGCGCCCGGGCGGTTCTTCGCGGACAGCCTCTTGATCAGGTCCCGAACGATGACGGTTCAGGGCGCGATCTTCTATGCATCGCCGGACTCGCTCCTCGCCCTTCTTAGAATTCTGCCCGGAGAAGAGGACGCCGTGAGCTCACTTCTCCGCCTCTTCGGGGGAGCTTCCGCGGCACTCGACCTGGGGATTGCCGGGAGTGCACAAAGCCCGAGGGTTGAGGTTCTGGACCGCACATCGAAGGCGCGATGGCGGGACCAGATCGAGTCGGTTCGTCGGGCGATCGGTGGGAGCTGATCGTGGACCGGATCAGAGAAGCGGGCGGCCCCCGTCCACGTTGAGGATCGTCCCGGTCACGTAACTCGCGCCCGCAAGGTACAGGACCGCGTCGGCGACGTCGCTCGGGTCTCCGACCCGGCCGAGAGGCACGGCCCTCACGACCGCGTCGATCGCCTCCGGCGTCATGTCGTCCGCCAGGAGAACGGGCCCGGGTGCGATCCCGTTCACGCGCACCTCGGGGGCGAGCGCGCGCGCGAGTCCGAGCGTCGCTGCGGCGAGCCCCGCCTTCGATATCGCGTACGGGACCTGGTCGGCGTACGGGCGCTCCATCGACCAGTCGAGCAGGTTCACGATCGCGCCGCCGCCGCGCGTCTTCATCGCGCGCCCCAGCGAGAGCCCCAGCAGGAACGGCGCCCTCAGGTTGATCGCAAGAACTCGGTCGAGATCCTCCGGGCGCACGCTCCCGATCGGTCCGCGCGGCCAGATCGAGGCGTTGTTGACGAGGAGGTCGCAGCCGCCGAAGTCCCCAAGGACCTCTTCCGCAAGGCGCGCTTCCGATCCCGGCTGCTCGAAATCCGCCACGTACGCCCGGGCCGTTCCTCCGCACCTCTCGATCTCCGAAACGACGGCCGCGGCTTGAGGCAGCGAGGAACGCGTGTGGACGGCGACGCGCATCCCCGCGGACGCGAGGGAAAGCGCGATGGCTCGCCCGACGCGAACTCCGGCGCCCGTGACCAGGGCCGACCGGCCTTTCAGATCCTCCCGGCTCATCGCTTGCCCGCCAGTCTAGCACGTGGCCGCCGACTCCGCCTTGCCCCGCGGCCCCCGGCTTCATAGACTGCACGCGTGGTCGCCGCCCGTGAGGCGGAGCAGCCTGGACGGACCGGTGCGGTGGAGCCGCGGGAGGATAGGGATGATCGACTTCTCATTGACCGAGGAACAGATCGAGTTTCAGAAGCTCGCGCGCGATTTCGCCCAGAGGGAGATCGCGCCGAAGGCCGCCCACCACGACGAGACCGGGGAGTTTCCCCGCGAGATCTGTCGTAAGGCATGGGAAATGGGCCTCATGAACACGCACATCCCGCAGGAGTACGGCGGGCTGGGCCTGAGCGTTGCCGACGGCTGCATCATCGCGGAGGAGTTCGCGGCCGCGTGTTCCGGGATCGGGACCGCGATGGAAGCCAATACCCTGGCCGAGGCCCCGATCATCGTCGGCGGGAGTGACGAACAGAAGAAGAAGTGGCTCACCCCGATGGTCGAGGAGTTCCAGCTGGCCGCCTACTGCGTGACCGAGCCCGGGGCGGGGTCCGACGTGCAGGGGGTCAAGACGATCGCGCGCAAGGTCGGTTCCGAGTACGTGCTGAACGGCAGCAAGATGTGGATCACGAACGGCGGGGTCGCGGACTGGTACTTCGTCCTCGCCCTGACCGATCCCGCGCGGGGCGCGCGAGGGATGAGCACGTTCGTTGTCCCCAAGTGCGACCGTATCGAGATCGGCAAGAAGGAAAAGACGATGGGCCAGCGCGCGAGCGATACGCGCGCTCTGACCTTTCACGACGTCGTCGTTCCTGAAGCGAACCGGATCGGCGCCGAGGGGAAGGGCTTCTTTCTCGCGATGAGCGCCTTTGATCACACGCGCCCGCCGGTCGCGGCGGCGGCCGTCGGCGTCGCGCGCAGCGCGATGGAGCACGCGATCCGCTACGCGAAGGAGCGCCAGACCTTTGGCGTTCCGATCGCACGCCACCAATCTATCGGCTTCATGATTGCGGAGATGGCGCGGGACATCGAGGCGGCGCGCCTCCTCGTCTGGAAGGCCGCATGGAAGATCGACCGCGGCGAGCGCAACACTCTTGAGGCGGCCATGGCGAAGCTGATGGCCGCGGATACGTGCATGCGCGTGACCACCGATGCGGTGCAGATCTTCGGAGGTTACGGATACAGCCGGGAATACCCGGTCGAGAAGCTCATGCGGGACGCGAAGGTTTTCCAGATCTACGAGGGGACGAGTCAGATCCAGCGCTACATCGTGTCCGAGAAGATCCTGGGGGGGCGCGCCTAGGTCTTCTCCGGGGTTTCGCCTCGCTCCGGTCGCAAGTCGGCCAGGGAACCAGACGCCGGCCAGAGCCGCAACAGAATCTGGTGAGGGACCGCGCGGAATCGCCCCCACCCGCTCCAAGTTCCACCCAGGGACTCGAGTCGGGCGATGATCCGCCGGAGCCCATCGCGGTCGGCGTCGCGAAAAGCCGTAATCTGCTCGCGCGGGTCGCGGCTCTCGATTCTCGTCGTCGCTTCGGTCATCAGGAAGCCGTAGCTGTCGAACTGCTTACCGGATCCTTCCCACCGGTACTGGATCCGGAACAGGAACGCGACGGGTTGAAGCTCGTTTCCCGTCTCTTCGATCGACTCGCGAAGGACCGCGTGCTCGATCCTCTCGCCGCGATGGAGCCCACCGGTCGGAAGGCGCCAGATCCCCGAAGGGTAAAAGTGCTTCGTGTGCACAAGGACCCGGTTCGCCTGATGGGGGATGATCAGGACGACCTCGGCCGTCCGAGGGCTCGTGAGGGGAAATCCCGCCGGGCCCGAGGAAGTGGGGGCCAAGGTGAATTGAACCTGCTCCTTTACGGGCGGGCCGAACCGTTGGATCAGGGACGCAATTTCTGCCGGCGGCACGGCCCTTCCCCCGTGCCCCTGCACATGATAGCCGCCCATCGATCCTCCCCGACCGTCTCGCTCAGTCGGCAGGCAAGACGAGCGGAACGCGGTAAGACCGCTTCTCCCTCACCGCCGGGAGGGGACATGGATCGCCCCTGCGCACTCTACAATCTGCCGGTCGGCGAGAGGTCGCTCTCTTCGTACGAAATCCCCGCTCGCTCGGCCCTACTCGAAGAATGCACCGCGCCGCTCAACCCAAGTTTCGCGACCTCGATCTCGAACTTCTTTTTCTTTCGATCGTAGAAATTCGCGCGCTCGGTGTTGTTCCTCTTGCGGTAGCCGTCGACCAGGATGTCGCAGCGCTCGACCACTTCCTCCGCGACCCGGTGCCGCTGCTCGGAGTTCAGATGGCCGCTCTGGAACGCCTTCTCGAGGGCGTACACGCGATATCGGTCGAGGCTCCACGACGGAATGGAAGGGGACCGCTTCTGGTGAACGATCGCCTCCGAGACCTGGTAGATCGGCATATGGGCCGCGATCCGGATCCACAGGTCATAGTCCTCGCACGAGGGGAGGTTCTCATCGAAGTACCCGTGAGACTCCAGGCAGCGGCGACGGATCACGATCGCCGATGCGCAGACCCCCGTCCCGGCGACCACTTCCGTGAACTCCATTGCGGTTGCGCCGCGCGGCTTCTTCTTGCCGTTACGGGGGACCGACCGCATGAACGGGACGACGCGGCCGTGCGAGATCCATGCATCCGCCCTCTCGTTGAAAAAGTCGATCTGGTGCTGAAGATGATCCTTGTCCCAGATGTACTCGGGCTCAAGGAAAGCGATGAATTCCCCCTGGGACAGCTGCAGACCGCGATTCCGTGCGGTCCCCATGCCTCGATTCGACTGATAGACGTACTGGAGCGCAAGATCACGGGTCCAGAATCCGAAACCGCAGGCTCCAGTGGAGGAAGCGGTCCTCTGCCTCCACAACGTTTCCGCTCTCTCGGGATCGGGACCGAGCCGCCGCAGAACTTCCACGGCGCTGTCGTCGGAGCTGCCGTCGTCGATGACCAGGATTTCCATGTCGCGGAAGGATTGATCGAGTGCCGAGCGGATGGTTTCGATGAGGGACTCGCCGGCGTTGAAAGTCGGGACGATCACGGAAACCAGTGGCATGGGTCGTCTCCCTCCCTGAGTCTTCGATCGGAGCGCGGGGGCTTCCGACGGAACGCGCCCCGGAGACATCCGTATCGAAAAGCCGGCATGGGAAGGAGGTGTTCTTTCCCTGTATTCCCCTTACGCCGACCGCAAACGCGGCCGCCCTTCCCGAGCCGGGGGTATCTTACGATTCGGCTCGAATCCCGTCAACCTTTTGATTTGCACGGGAAAGTCGCAGGTGCGATCAATTTTGGTGGGCGGCGGAACCGCCCGGAGGAGAAGTGATGATCCAGCCAAACCTTCGCTTCAAAGGGCGATCTGCAGCCGTACTGGCCATCCTCGCCCTGTCCCTCGTTGTCGTCGGGTGCGCCGCCCGCAAGCAGATTACCCGAATCCCGACCGACACGACCACGGACCTGTCCGGACGTTGGAATGACACCGACTCGAGGGAGGTCTCCGATGAGATGATCCGCGACTGCCTGAGCGGCAGCTGGATCGTTCAGCACGCCGCCTCCACCGGAAAACGGCCGGTCGCCATTGTCGGGAGGATCCAGAACCAGACTCTGGAGCACATCCCGACCGGCACCTTTGTCGCCGATCTCGAGCGGGCCATGGTCAACTCCGGCAAGGTGGACGTGGTCGCAACCGCGACGGAGAGGGGAGCCCTGCGCGCTGAGAAGGAAGACCAGTGGGCGAACGCCTCGGAAGACACCGCGAAGCGGATGGGGCTCGAGCGCGGCGCCGACTACATGCTGATGGGGACGGTCCAGTCGATCGAGGACCAGGAAGGCGGCACGAAGGTTGTCTTCTACCAGGTGGATATGACGATGGTCGACATCGAATCGAACCAGAAGGTCTGGATCGGCCAGAAGAAGATCAAGAAGGAGATCCGTCAGGCCCACTACGCTCCCTAGCGGGGCGGGCGGACCGATGCGCAGCTCGGGACGGCGTCCGTTTCTCTGGATCGCCCTGGCCCTGATCACGATCCTCGGGGCCGGTTGCGCCACGTACGGCGCGGGGGTCCAGCCCATGCTGGATCGCCTGCAGGCCGGCGATCCGCAGGGCGCGCTCGCGCACCTCGAAAAACGTCCGCGCGAAGGGGACGCGCTGTACCAACTCGAGCGCGGGATGCTGCTCAGACTCGCGGGACGGTTTCGTGAGAGCAACGCCGCGTTCGATGCCGCGGACCGCATCACCGAAGATCTCTACACACGAAGCGTGAGCCGGCAGACGGTGGCGCTCGCGGTGACCGATCGGCTCGCCCCATACCGCCCCGCCGTGTACGAGCGCCTGCTCACGCACCAGTACCAGGCCCGCAACTACCTCGATATCGCCGATCTCGCGGGCGCGCTCGTCGAGGCGCGTCGGATGGAGGCGCTCCTCGATCAGTTCGAGGATGCGCGCGGGGACCGCTCGCGGCCGTACGGATCCGAACTCGCGTACCTGACCTCCGCGGTGATCTATGAAGCGGGCGGCCAACCCGAGGACGCCCTGCGGATGTACCGTCGCCTCGCGGCGCGCCCCCAGGAGTCCGTCCTCCCCGCATGGGCCGAGACACGGATGCGCAGGCTGGCGAGGCAGACGGGATTCGACCTGTCACACGGCGGCGGCGCGGATTCTTCGGCGACGAGATCCGCGGCCGAGGATTCTTCGACATTCACCGTGGTCCTTTTCATCGACCGCGGCCTCGTCCCGCTCCGGCAAGAGGCTCGTCTGGACGTGCCGATCCTGAAGTCCGAGGAGCACGACAAGCCCGAAACGATTGCCCCGAAGATCGGGGAGCGCATCGGCGGGATCCGCGCGCACGAATTGGACTTCAGCGGCGCGGAGATCGCCTACTGGCTTGCGATCGCGCTCCCGTTCTACAGTGCGGCGCCGCCGGACCCAGGCCCGATCCGCATCGACGCCGAAGGCGTCGGCGTCGATGCGACCCGCACGGCGGACATCTTCGGAATGGCGGCATGCGCGCTCGAGGATGACATGCCCGGAATCGTGCTCCGAACCGTCCTGCGGGCGCTCATCAAGTACGGCGCTCAGCACGCCGCAGAGAAGCATGGAGGAGAACTCGGCGGAATCCTCGCGAACATGCTCGGCGCGGCGACGGAGCAGGCGGAGACGCGAGCGTGGGCGACCCTTCCACGGGACATCGTCATGATCGCTTTGGACCTCCCGCGTCCCGTTCGATCCGTGCAATTGACTCCGCGCGGGTCGGACGGCCTCGAAGGGGCGCAGGCAATCCCGCTGGTTTTCCCGGCAGGCAGCCGGTTTGCCTTCGCCTCGAGGCGAATTTGGCCCTAGGGGAATCGTCCTGCGGATCTCTCCCGGCCAAATCGGGTCATGAATTTCGCATGAATTGCCGAGAACACAGAAGGAAAGTCCGCCAAATGAGCCGGTTTGGCGGTCGTTTCCGGCCGTCCGGGATGGGGGAAGAATGCAACCTGCATGAGGGGATACCCCGGCAGGAAACTCGGGAGTTGCCCGAGCGGGAAGAAATTAGGCGGAGAAAACAATCATTCGATCAACCAAGTTTCCAGTTGACCTTCAGCCGGAAATGCCAGATACTAACTACTGTCCGATCTCGACTGATCCGGCGACAGGAGAGATGGATGAGATGGTGGCTCACATCGGTTGTCCACGTGCAGAGTCGCTATGTCGTAAGGATTGTGCATATGCCCGAGTTGTACGACAACTTAATGGAGGAATCCTCAACCATGAAGAAGTTTGCTTTTGTTCTGGCGCTTTGCCTCATCGCCGTCCCGGCGATGGCTTTCAACATGATGCACCCGGCCGTCGGCACGCCTCACCAGGGTGCCGTGCCGCGCGATGCCTGCTGGACTGATGCTCCTGACGTCAATGGCATGATCGCTTCGTCCGAGGTGATCGGCGCCTACGGTGTCGAGAGCGAGATGGCGAACGACTTCGTCCCGACGGATAACGTCATTCACATCACCGTGTGGACGGGCTACTGGAACAACACCACGCCGTGTGCGACCGGTATCGCTTTCCCGGGTCTCAACATCCGGGTTTACGACGACGCCGGCTGCATCCCCGGCGGCACGCTGTACGATGTCACCCCGGCCTTCACCGAGACGTCTTACGGCTGCCAGTCGGGTGCCTACCCGATGTTCCAGGACGATGCGGACGTCAACTTCACGCTGACCGGTGGCAGCCTCTACTGGCTCGGCGCGCAGGTGGCGGACCATGCGTTCCCGCCGCAAGGTGGGCGTCTTGCAGCGGTCGGTGTCCAGAGCTGCGACACCGTCTGGAAGAGTGTCTACTTCGGCTACCCCGACTGGACGCCGACCATCGACGTTTGGGGGATGTCTATCGACGCCAGCCAGGCGTTCATCTGCGGCGTCACCGCGACGCAGCCGAGCACCTGGGGCCAGATCAAGGGGATGTACCACTAGGTCGATCCTCCGATCTGTCTAGGTTGTAAACGAAGATCCCCCGTCCCAAAGGACGGGGGATCTCTCGTTGGGTGCGCCCGGCATGGGCACAGACTTGGAGGTGCAAGTCCTCTCCTGAGCAGGTCACAGCGAGGGAAGGGAAGCGCAAGGGCGGGAGGGCGACCGACCGTCCGAAGGAAGCGTGGAACGAGCCC
>Ga0209777_10003571_pt1 | contig 19117 bp, 17 predicted proteins | sample FrelakmetHBP12HB_FD_187147 | JGI IMG/M metagenome (GOLD analysis project Ga0209777, IMG submission 187147) | Freshwater lake sediment microbial communities from the University of Notre Dame, USA, for methane emissions studies -HBP12 HB (SPAdes)... | ecosystem: Environmental > Aquatic >...
CTCAATCCAACGTGTTTGGTTACAAAAACTGAGGGGGTGCCGGATGCCGAGGCTCCCAAAGCCAAATCGAGCCCTACCTTTTCATTAGCAGTGGATATCCAAATAGGTTTCAAATTTTCGATTATTTTTATAACAGGATATCCTACGACGCCCGTGGCTATACCGACGCCAGCGTCAAATATCCCACAAGTAAGCGCATTTAAGCCGTCCGTTTTAAACATCTGCGTAGCGTTAGTGGCGCGTCCCTTGAAAACAGCGCATGGTCTCTGAGCCAAGTTAACTCTTAACCTTGCTCATTTAGTTCTTTTTCATGGTGGCCTGTTGAAGCATTATCGGTCCGCTACCTGCACAGCGTCTTTCTTCAAACCGCTGCAGGTTTCATGCTGTCACCACTGGCAACTTATAACGTTGTGTCTATAGCGATTAAATATCGCTTCACATCAAGTCCGGACGATAGAAAGGCACATTCAGTTATTAATTTTTCCAGCGCGTTGGGTTCGCGAGTAAATAGTAGGTGCTTGATGCGCAGGAAGCCAATCACAACTTTTTTATGCGTGACGACCTTTGAAGAGAGCGGTTATTATGGCAGAAATACCACTGGCAGTCGTTTTGCGTATTATGAAGGTTGCTGGAGCTGAACGAGCGAATCGCAAGGCAGTAAAAATGATGGCTGAGAGAGCAGAGGATTATGGCGGTGCCGTTGCCAAAGAAGCGGTTAAGCTCACGAAGCTCGCGGACAGGAAAACAATCTCAGGGAATGACATAAAGCTCGCAGCTGAACGAGTAAATAGACGCTGACGCGCGACTTGTTTCTCAGGTTAACTTAATCAGCCCGCCAGTTTTACGTCCTCATTGCTTGAGCCCCGTCGATTTGCACAGGGATCCTTTTTAACAAGACAGCAGGAGAATGTATCTTTTGTAGCTAAAGGCGCGCTTAAAGTGACATCGGCTAGAAGACAAGACGCTTCTGGCCTGAAAGTGCGATAGCCGGGACTCGAACCCGGGTTAAAGGCTTGGGAAGCCTTTGTGCTGCCTCTACACCACTACCGCGACAATGCAGCTACATTCTCCCTTCTGAAGCATAAATGTTGTTACAGGGAATATTACGCAAAATGCAGCCTGAACGCAAGACATTTAAGCGTAGATGCTGATGTAGGTGCTGGGATTTTTTTATGCCGAACGATCTGAGGACACCTATTGTTGCAGTGCTTGGTCACGTAGATCACGGCAAAACCACCATTCTTGACAAGATTCGCGGCACTACCGTTGCTGAAAAAGAACCCGGACTGATCACTCAACATATTGGGGCGACGGAGGTCCCGCTAGACGTTATATCAAAGCTTTGTGGATCTCTCTTAGAGGATATTCGCATTCCTGGGTTGCTTTTCATCGATACGCCTGGCCATCACGCTTTTACGACACTGCGCGCTCGTGGAGGCGCTTTAGCAGACATCGCGATACTAGTCGTCGACATAAATGAAGGCTTTCAGCCGCAGACTAAAGAAAGCATTAGTATCTTAAAGCAGCACAAAACCCCCTTCATTGTCGCGGCTAACAAAATAGACAGGATACACGGGTGGCTTCCACACAACAATACGATGTTCACTGAAACGTACAAGCTCCAGAGCGAGAGAACTCAGCGTCTTCTTGACGAGAAAATCTACAAACTTGTAGAAAATCTGTATAATGTGGGCTTTAGTTCGGATCGGTACGACAGAATTAGAGATTTTACCCAAAACATAAGCATCGTCCCTACCAGCGCGCGAACAGGTGAAGGCATCCCTGATCTGCTAATGGTGTCGCTTGGTCTAGCTCAGCGATTTCTCGACAAGGATTTGAGACTCCACGCCGACGGTCCGGTATTAGGCACGGTCATTGAAATTAAAGAAGAAAAAGGGTTCGGCACAACGCTTGATGCCATAATATATGACGGCGTTCTCAAGACCGGTGACCGCATCGTTGTTGGAGCTTTGGAGCAACCGATCGTGACAAAAGTTAGGGCGTTGCTAAAACCTGAATCGGCTGGTGGCTTCAAACGGGTGAAGAGAGTGATAGCAGCTGCAGGAGTTAAGATCGCCGCTCCAGGCATTGAAAATGCACTTGCAGGTTCACCTGTTAGAGTCGCGACAGACGATATCGATGAAGTCATTACAGATGTCGAGAGCGAAATGCGCGACATAACGATGAGTACTCAAGAAGTTGGCGTCGTTATTAAAGCAGATACTATAGGCGCTTTGGAAGCGCTCGCAGGAGAGCTAAGCCGAGCTGAGGTCCCGATTAGCAAAGCTAATTTAGGTGAGGTCTCTCGCCGAGATGTCATCGAAGCAGAAACGATAAGTGACCCATTGTACGCTGTGGTTCTCGGCTTTAATGTCGATGTCCTGCCTGATGCCAAAGACGCAGCGGAAAAAACAAACGTTAGTTTATTCGTCAATGACGTGATCTACCGGTTAATTGAAGATTATCAGACATGGTTCGAAAAACAGAAAACATTGCACGGAAAAAAACGATATGAGGCTATCGTTAGGCCCGGGAAATTCAAAATACTCTTGGGATGCGTTTTCAGGCAAAGCAAGCCTGCAATAGTCGGAATTCAGGTACTCGGTGGCACGCTGAGGAATGGGGTCTCTCTGGTACGAGAAGACGGAGTCCGAGTTGGAACGTTGAAGGGTATGCAAGATAGAGGCGAAAACGTCAGCGAAATAAGCGAAGGAAAAGAAGTTGCGATCTCTATTGACGGACCAACGGTCGGAAGACAAATAAACGAAGGGGACCTACTTTACGTTGAAGTGCCAGAAAAGCATGCAAAAGTAATGGAGCAAGAACTCTACGATGCACTTGGCCAGAGCGAGAGATTGATGCTTGATGAGTTTTTGACGATCAAGCGTAAGGATAACCCGTTTTGGGCTAAGTGAACTATAACAGTTTAATCTCTACGCTGCAATGTATCTAACAATAGACGATAGTAAGATCACCACAGAGGAGTAAGATGAATGGCAGACTTTAGGTTAATCATTTCTGATCCAAGCAATAAGAGCGCATTCAAAATGGACGTTTCAGGCGCGAAAGCAAACAAGCTGTTAGGACTAGGTATTGGAGACTTATTACAGGGCGAAGCGATTGGTCTCAATGATTACGCGCTCGTTATAACGGGCGGTTCAGACAAAGATGGCGTCGCTATGCGGTGTGATCTTCCTGGGACAGTCCGAAAGAGATTGCTGCTCACCGGTGGGGTTGGCTACCGTCCAACAAGAGCAGGGATTAGAAGGCGAAAGAGCATCCGAGGCCGAGTTATCTCTGCGGAAACTGGTCAGATTAATCTCGTTGTAGAGAAAAGCGGCGTGAAACCGCTCGATGAGATTTTTAAGGCGACAGAGCCTGAGGAATAGTAATCTGCGACTCTTCTTGCTTGAACGTCGCGTCTAAACGAGACGAATACCTGCAAAGCGCGCTCCTGCATCCGATTTTTACGGTTAGAAATACAGTTGCACAGCGCGTTCCCCAAGCGCCTCCTGCTTGTTGAAAAACAGTGCTGAAAATTTGTCGGAGAGCTTCCTAGCGTCGAATCTAACGTAGAGAAGCGCTCGGATTTATGATACTTTGTTCTAACCGAGTAAGGCGGTGTCTTGTCCTCTTACAAGACTACGAAACTTGGCGTGTACTGCTGCGATTTCCTGCAGCTGCTCTTTAGTTCTACCCTCCAAAACGTGCAAACGCGGAAAAACTGTGTCATTAGAAGCATTGGCAAAAAAACGTGCTAATTCGGGGCTTAGAGCGTGCTTTGGTATCAAGCGTGGGTCTCGCACAAATTTGCAACACTCGTGTTCCCAACAGGCAGCTAAGTCGAATGCAGATTTGACGCCGCCCGCTCGGAACTGTGTAAGAATAAGATGGAGGCTCCGAATATCAACACATGCCATTCCAATGTTGGCATATGGTAGAGCATAATCATTTCCATTGAACGCTACTGAAAGCCCGCCCGCGCCACGAATCCGCTGGAGCATCTTGTAGTCAGTTATGCTATCGCCGATGGCCGCAGTTTCTTTCGTCCGTGCGCCGCGGATGGCCGACATCAGGGCTTGAACTTTGCGCTCACCGCCAACTACCGTGACCTTATCGAAAATTGCCTTGATTCGCGTTCTAGGTACCTTCTCGAAGAAAAAATCATCAAGCTGCGTGGTGAGTCTGTCAATCCTCGAATTTTCTTCTTCGGTGTTTGTAAAAAACGAGACAATCTCGTCTTGGATCTCTCTAATCAATTCTATCTCTGGCTCTCCCAGCATGTCAGCAAATGAATCTAGCGGAAAACGGGTACAGTGCACTTTTTTGCGGTCAATTCCAAGCTGAGAAGCAATGTTGCAAGCGTGTTGCTCATAGCTTGTTGAAATGACATGAACGTTCCACATATCGTCTTGTAGCCACTTGATCAGCTCCTTAGCGCCGCCCACCAGCTTTGCTCGCTTGGAGACCTCTAAAATATCCAGCTCTGTTACGCCATTAGCTACCAAAAATGGAACGATCAGCTTTAGCGTGTCGCCGGGCTCGTAATCGGGTGTGTTTCGAAGGGCGAGATAATCGTCATACCTGCTCAAAACTTCAAATAGGGATGATCCATCTTTGATTAAGTGCATGACTTCGTACGCATTGTCTTGTAGTGATAATGGCCCTTCTAAATCGAAAGCAGCGCTAAATACGCGAACCACGCGTACCAAGTGCCTCTTCAACGTCATATACATTGCCTAAGACAAGCGTGTTGAGGGCCACCGGAAGGCGTAGCAATACGTACACGCCGGAGTAGCCGCATTTTTTGAAATTCTGCGCGGGTACCGTCTTTGATTGTCACGCGCTTGACCGGGAGCTTACGCTAATCTGCTTCTCGGCAAGACGCAAGCGGTTACTCGGGCGTCTCAGCGGTTGCTCATTTCGATACTACGGGCGCGAGCGCTGCGGGCAAGAATGAATTCGTAAACCGCGTGGTGGCGTTTATGTCCGCACATTCTCGACCTGTTCTACACAATATTACCGACGGCTTTTCAATATGTGACGAGTGTGCGAGAGGCGGACGCGAACGAAAAAGGCAAATTGAAGTGGAAAAGGTCGCTTTAGGCGCTGAGGCCGTCGTATCGGCGATATTGAATTGACCTACGCCGTTGTGTTTTCGCCGGTCTCACGCAGGCGTTGCAGTCGGTACGAGATTAACCACCTGAGTTCGGCGACGTTGTGTTTCTTGGCGCTTATAGGCACAACTCGATCGATCCACTGCTTGTAAGGAGGAAGCATTCCGAGTCGCGAGACTATCTCGTTTAAGCTGGCTTCGTGTGACGCGATCTTATCCATTTTGTTGATAGCAACGATAGGGTCGATTTCAAAATCGAGCAAATCATCAAACAAATCAACGTCAAAAGGCTTAGAATGCCGTTCGATAATCTCTAGGAATGATTTTGCGTCGATGATTTGTACTCCTAACGGCAGTGGTTGATGCCTATCCCGTGAGCTCTCGATTATGGTGCGCAGCATAGACCGGTAACCATATCGTCCACGCCGGAATCCGATTCCAGGCAAATCTATGACTATCAAGTTTCCAAGTCTATGTCGTACCGGCGCTCTCGTGACGCCAGGATTTCTTCCCGTTCGCGTTTTCAGTCCGAAAAGTTCCTTGATAACCGTGGATTTACCCGCATTCGTTCTTCCAACGAAAAACACTTCAATGTCCTTCATAGCTGAACTTTCACTGCTATAACGTCAGTTTATCCACTTGTATTCACATCTCTCTAATGTGTGTGAGCGCCATTCTGTCTCTTGTATCGCTTTTGTCTTAGGTACAATGCGGAGCATAAAACGATTAGAACTGCCGCGTTAGCAAGCGCCAGGCTTGAGATTGTTAAGCCTAAACTACCCGCCAAGCTAAGCGCGATTGAAATCGCTGTTAGGACTCCGATCCCGATGCCGAAAGACGCCGTCAGCGTCTCAATAATGTCAAGATCGTGCATCTTGAGGCCGCCGAGGATCAGATAGCCTGGAAGCATAATCAAGTAAAATAGTCCGAGAATAAAAAGCAAGATGCTTGAAAACTCGATGTTCACGTTTGTTCTCCTTATGACAACTAGGTTTAGCTAATCCTTTATTCCTGACGCATTTGCTAGGTGTCCTTCAATTTGTATACGACAACCGTGGGATTTGAGTACACGCGCTCGAAATATTTTGGATCCTTGACTGTGGTAGCGATATTATACTGTTGCTCGTGGGAGCCCACAAAAATGTAGGACACGTTGTGTTGCTTGAGGCCAAGACTTAGTAGCTCAGGACTGCGCTGGTTCATCAATGCGTTGATCTCTTGCTGTATGTCGATCCCATGATACTGAATCGCATAGAGCTCTCCTGCGAAAGCCAGCCGTCGGCCGGTCTCAAATGGAATTCGAGGGAATGTGGACGGTTCTTCGAGGAAGATAGCGTCTTTGGAAGTGTTTGCTTTTATCCACTGCATGGCTTGTACTTCGTCAGGCGAAGCGAGGACGTAAGTATCGTTGTTGTAGAACCCCCATAACATATACGACGTGGGGAGCGCGAGAAAAAGTGCTGCCAAAATAGCCAAAACCTCGAGAGCTCTCTTTTTTGACCAAAAATGTTTATTGGGAACCTTTGCTACGGCGGTCGAAATATAATAGCTGGCAAATATGGCTACCGGAAGCCACAGGAAAACTAAGAAGCGATAGCTGTTGGTGGTGAGCGGAAGTGCGACAACGTTCATGGCTACTAAGGCGCACAGCGCGAAGAGTATGAGCGGTTTACCGGCTTCCTTGCTCAACGACTTGTAGGCTCCGATGCATGCGAGAATTCCGATGAGACCGTAGATTAGTAACAGAAAATCGAGCGAATAAGTGGAAAAAGCAATTTCGACTTGACTTGGACCCCCAATAAGCAGGAATAGCAGCGGTGACGCTGTAGCCGCTCCAACTGCGAGAGCGCCGAAATGATATTGTGCAGATGCAACTTGTCCTCTTGCATATTTCCACACCACATAGGCAGCTACTGCTAAAAACATCGGGAACGCTGTGATGACATGATAATACGGGAGCGTTCCGAGAATAAACCCAAAAAGCAGCGCATTTCGTACGCTCAGTTCCTTTATTAACGTTATCCACAAAATGAACGCAAAAACAAGAACGACTAATGCAAATGTTTGCGTTTGTGGCAGCAAATAGAACAGCAGGGTCTGATCGTACTTGATGGCCGCAGTCTCGGTAAAACGGTAAATAAGGGCGGGAAACAGGTCGCTCGGCCTTTGAGCGATAATTACAATCCACGCCAGCCCTCCGCCGAGCGTGTATAGAATCATCGCGATTAGAGCTGTTACTCTATTGAATGCCCTCCGACAAAGCACGTAGATATCCACTGAAAGTGTGAAGAATAGGAGGGGAACTGCAATCTTGAAGATTGTAAGTGAGCTGATGCCAGTCAGAATGCTTAGCGTGCCCACATAAACGTGAGTAAAAAAATCATAAACGACGTAGTGCGCGGGAAGATAGGGATCCTCAGGCGGTACGTGCGGGGATTCAACGAATCGCGCTATAATGGAAAGGTGGAAGTTCAGGTCACTCGCTTCTGTGGGATTCATCACCAGTCCTTCATCGTTAACGACTAGTGATTTAGAGAGGGGAATGCTGACTACCAGCGCGAGCGAAAGTGCCAGCAGAATGGGAAGTACTAGAAAGACCAACTTATGATCGCGCTTGGCTTTTTCGCTGTCGACCTCGGGCGGCTTCAAGCCTTTTTTTCGGAGAGCAAATGACAGTATCGACGCCGCGATGATAACGAGTCCGATGGCCGCGCCAGTCATCGTGATACCAACGCCAGCAAAGTACACGATCGACGCAGCAGTCGGTATAATGACGAGCGAGAGGGATAAGGAGTAAGCTATAGTCTCAAGAATGTCTATCTGCTTAGCGCCCTTGTAAAGCAGAAAGAAACAGAGACCAGGTAAGCTAAGGAGCAATGGAAGCGAAAAAGACTGCAAAGGGAGCAGCAAGAGTACTCCCATCGCTGAGGTCAAGAACTGATATGGAATAGGGTGCGTCTTTGCCATGGTTCGCTTACGTATCTTTGGTCCTTTCGATGGCTCCTGCCACACGAGTGTTGAGGAACTGTAGAACAGCATAAGCCCCAATTCCGCCTGCTACAATCAAAGACTCAACAAAAAAGGTCAGAAACCGGTCCATAAATATTCCTATTCCTAGCAAGTCGTTCTTTGTGAGCAGGAGGGAAGCTACGATCCATGAATATAGTAGGAACCGTTTGTTTGTTCTGTTTCTTTCGAGCCAGGCAAGCCCGATGGCTGCAAACGGAAGGAGAAGCAACCCAGCTCGCTCGAAGAATCCCACCCTGACCTCGCTTGCTAGGAAATCGACCGGTGTGCCCTCGTGATATTTTACTTGAGATAATCCTAAGATGCTCACCGTATGCAATGTGTATACTTGCCACAATGCATAAACCACCATGACAGTCACCAGTGGGATAAACGCCTTAAGAAACTCGTTTTTGTTCTTGATTTGTGTGAGTGCGTAAGCTGCCAAAACGAGGGCGAGGGTGAGAAGCGTCATTTGATGCGTCAATGCGGTCACTGCTGCGGCAATAACAGAGAGAACTACATATCCATTAAGCTTGAAAGGCGCACTGGTTCTGTTTGCGAGAACAAAAAAGAGAGTAAGCGGCAACATGAACAGTCCAAGGAGCTCTGGCAGTGCCCGGATGGTGAAGATTGTTAGTTCTGGCGACAGCGTCAAGAAGAACAAAGCGCAAACGGCTGCACTCGCATGTGCAAGTTGCTTCGTTAATGCGTAAATGACGCCGAATGTAGCGATAGAAAGCGTTATTGTGAGGAGCCCCGAGATCACCATGGGATCGATTCCGGAAAATAACGACTGAGACGCTACTAGCAAGCGATATGCCGGAACGTAAAAGTTCGGGAAGCCACCGTTGTACGAGAGCTCTTGCGTCGGGTAGTGCCCAGAATCGAGCGTCAGCCGCTCTATTCCAACGTGATACAAGGTATTTCCGTAAGTGGGGATCACATAACCTTGCAAGACATTCAGGCGATAGCTCACAAATAAGATGAATAATGCAACAATGACGCCATATCTTAGAGCGGTAGCAGCGTCAAGCGAATTCAAGCGATCGCGAATTCTTGCTTTACTAAGCCACCTTATAGATTTGTACATCCTCATTTGAATATTGGAGCTTGAAGTAGTCGTTATTATCAAACTTTGTAGCGTCAATCGGTACCCATCCGAACCCGCAAAAAACTTGTCTGCTGAGTGGAACGAATACGTAACTCAAGTTGTACTGTTTGCTCAATGCATGCGCCTCCTCAGCGGAGCTCGTTTGATAAATCTGCTGCGAATCTCGCATATTCGCAATAGGATCTGGTGCGTTGGCCCAATCGCCGCCAACGATAGGAATGCGCGTGGTCATTCCCATTATTAGCTCGCCGCCGAAGATGTCTGCTTGGAAGTGATCCGTAGATTGTGTGTTTGTCTTTATCCACGTAGTAGATTCAAATTCCCCTTTCGTCACTACTGGATCGAGCCAGAGATCCCCCTGTTTTTGAACGCTTGCCATGCCGTATGTGGCCGTTAACAGCAGCACCGCGACTAAAAACAAAATTCGAACCAGATTTAGTGCTAAGCGAACCATCTCGCTTAAAATTGTGTTTATAGTATTAAGTTCTTGTACCGCCCTATCGGCTGTGAATACTGAACGTGCGCTAAAAAAAATTCGTTACTTAAAGGCACAAGCAGTCGGCCAGATTTTGAAAGCTTCATATGGCTTCCGATACCAGCCCAATCTGATTGCAGATATCCTGTTCAGTCAGAACATCAAGTTGGGCCCCAGCTATGTCGATTAGTCTGAACGCCGCTCCGATCTCTGACGTGGAAAAGAATAGCGCTGTAATCATGAGGAAGTCTGCGGGATGGGGCCTTCGGCTTCAGCAGTAGATGACGTCTGTCAGCATACGATCTAATGCTTATTGAAGCGAACGCGTACAACTTAGACAGTCGATCAGATATAGTTCTGACGACATCGTCAGCACGAAATTGTCGAGTTCTATATCGCTTTGACAAGTCGGTTGTCCCGCAAACGCCGCAAGATCTTCAACACATCGAGCGCGTTCTGCTGTCGCAGATGTGACACTCGTAGCGGTCAACTGCTTATGTATTCGAGGAGCAAAACGCACAGCAATTCAACTGGGACAATCCGAACGGCGAAAGAGCACTTATGTCTACCATCCTGAATTTTTTCAGCGTCTCTGTTTCACAGCGAAGAATCTCATGGGTGTTGAGCGTTTTGGAATAGCATGCACTTTTGGTCGACGAGTACATGGAAACGCAAGTTTCGAGAACGGACAATGTAGCTTAAGTTGCAAAGTCTGCGCTCAGTAACAGCTTATGCAAAGAATTTAGATTGCTTTCTTTTTGCGCTCCATCTACCGTAGGGAATTGAAATCCAGTATGACCCATGCGAGAGTATCTTGAGTGGAACCCCGTCGAAATTCAAGTCGTCTATGAGCCATTCTTCAATGCTTTTTATGCACCCAAGCGAAAAACCTCACCGAGGGAATTCTTGATTTGCTCTCAGTATCGACTCGTCTTTGAGCCGCTCGTTTGGTCACGAAAAAAGCTTAAAACATATAATTTAGCGTTAGTATTATCACTGCCGAGAGAACGCAAGCGATGATAATTGATCGGGGAGGGATATGTATGGCATTCTTATCTTCGGATTCAAAGTACCTTACCAAGCCAGCGCTCGACATAGGCCCGCCAGCTTGACGTTGTCCTTTCGCCATAATTTAAAATACAGTTTGCTACGATTTATACGTTGCTATGGAGGACTACGTTGTCGGCGGACACATTCTGAATGGCGACGATTTTGATTTGATAAGGGGTTACGTCTATGTGGAAGGCGGGAGAATCGTCGAAATAGAAGAGAGATCAAACATCAAAACGGACAATTGTGCGGCAAGCGGCATCGTCATGCCCTCGTTGATCAACGCCCATACACACCTCGGAGATTCCATAATTAAAGATGTCTCGTTCAGTGGCTTAGACACACTGGTAAAACCTCCTCACGGCTTGAAACACCGCGCTCTCCGCGACGCAGCAATGGGAGTTTTGGTCGAGGCGATGCACAAGTCGCTTTTGGACGCTCTTGTTACGGGAACAACCGTGCTTGCAGACTTTAGGGAAGGGGGGATACCTGGCGTAAATGCGCTAAAAACTGCAATGGACCAGGTGAAAAATGTATGGGTGATGATTTTGGGCAGGCCAAAAGACGGACGAGATTATATAGTAGAAAATGAAATTGATACCATTCTCGATGTCGCGTCGGGCCTAGGGGTAAGCGGAAGTCGCGATTTCAGCAGCTCAGCCGCTAAAGCAATGATCGATAGAGCACGAGCACGCTGCAAGTTTGTTGCCATTCACGCAGGGGAGAGAGACGACTCGGATATTGATGCTGCCATATCATTTAATCCAGACTGCCTTGTCCATATGACCCACGCTTCCAAACACCAGATTGAAAGCGGTATTCCTATTGTAGTATGTCCTAGGTCCAATCTAGTAACTGGCGTCGGCTCGGCTTTTCTGCATCCACCAATCGGAGAAATGCTACAGGCGGCCACTGTCGGGCTCGGGACGGACAATGTGATGCTGAATTCATTGAATATGTTTGCGGAAATGGAGTTTGTGTCAAAAGCATATCTGCACGACGACCTCAAGGTGCTCGAAATGGCAACGATGAACAATGCCAAGATATTAGGGATTGATAATGAACTAGGCTCAATTGTCGCCGGCAAGCAAGCTAGTCTCCTAGTCATTAACAACCAATCAAACAACCTCTTTGGAACTGAGAACATTATCAACAGCGTGGTCAGAAGAGCTCGTCCAGACGATATCGTCCTCCTCACTCACGGGGCTAGGTGCTTAAATGAGAGCGTCTAACTGCGCGAATCGCGACAGTAGCGCAAGATCACAAGGCGGCATGTGCACGAAGTTCAGACTGCGCAACCGGAGATCCGCGCCACCGGTCTTAAAGCTAAGATTTGTCGCAGGAACCCTATGCATCACTGGAACCGATCGCGCTAGAGAGGCTTGAAGATAATGAACGTAGAAGACGTGATGACAAGAGATGTTGTGTTCGCCGAGGTACCGGGATCGCGAGACTCGGCCCTTAAAATTATGAAGGAGAAGGGGATAACAAGCGTCCCTGTCGTCAAGAATCGCATGCTTGTGGGAATAATTACGCGCGGCGACATATTTCGAAATCCTGAGGAGGACCAAATCGCCCTTCTCATGACGAGGCAGCCCGTTTTGGTCTCTCCGACAGCAACCATCAAAGAAGCAGCTCGCAAATTCACTGAAAATGCGATTAGACGTATGCCCGTTGTCGACGACTCGCAACTTGTCGGTTTTATTACTGTAACAGATATCGTGAGTGCTATAACAGATATGGATATCAAGACTCCTGTAGATGATTATATCATTCGTGAAATCATTGCAGTTTGGGACATGACCCCAGTAGACGTTGTTGGTGAAATCATGAGGCTCGCAAACGCTGAAGCGAGTCCGGTACTCGATTCGGCCAACAGGGTCGTAGGTATTGTAACTGAGAGCGCCCTGTTGAAGGCTAGCAAAATTGAAGACACAATAGAAAAGGCAGACCTATCCGCAGGTTCCGACGAAGATGCGTGGACGTGGGAAGCGGTCAGGGATACGATGAGTTTGTACTATGGCGTATCTAGAGTAGAGCTTCCAAATGCGCCGGTGAAGGACATAATGATGGCTGAATACGAATCACTATATCACAAGACAGGCATAAGTGAATGTGCGAGACAAATGCGACGTTTTGACGTAGAGCTCTTGCCTGTAGTCACTGCAGACGAGAAACTGGAAGGAATTATAAGAGACTCGGATCTCGTTAAAGTACTCCTCTAAACAGCAACAATACAGATTATCATGTATCCTTCGTTGCGACGTTGGGTAAGTAACCATTGACGGGCTTTTTTTTAGTTTAGGTGCCTCGAACTTCGTTGTTCTGTTTGGTTCCATGCATAATCATTAAGTCTTGGAAATCGAATACGGACACAGACAAGAAGGTCAACAGGAAATGCGTCGATTAGCATTGCTAACACTGTCGCTAGTTTTGACATTTGTAGCGCTTGTCATATTTGCACCGCTTTCTGAAGCGATAGCGCTCCCTCCAAGCCAATCAACTGCTGCGCAGCTCAATATTGGGGGTAACATTTTTGACCAAATTAGCAGCCTATTAAATAATCTCACAAAGCGTTTTGACCTGAATCCTTTTACGCCACAACAAACCGCGACGCCATCAGTTAAAATCGCCGCAGTCAAGACCGCCGCGGGGCAGTCTGCCGCACCACAAGTTATTGTCGCTTTGCAAAACGGGAAAGTCGCTCTCGATGGTGTCCGCGTTGATGTCGTGTATACGAATACGGCTGGCGCGAACGTACTCTCCGATAGCACAGTGGTAGCACTAAAGTCGGGTGAAAATCGTTCGATAACGTTCGCGCCAAAAGGCTTGTCAGTTGGCAGTTATGGGATCGGGGTAGTTGTTTATAAAAACGGCACTGATCCGTCCAATCAAGCGACACCCCCCTATGACAAGAAACAAAATGTGGAGGTACTCACTGTCGCAAGTCCAACTACTGCTGGAGTGGGGGTGGGGAAAGCTGCAGACCCAGGGAGTCAAATAAGTAACGTTGGTGATATTCTAAGCAATCTCGGCCCGTGGATATATTTCATAATCGCAATGACGGTACTCATTACAATTGCGCTGTTTTTCGTCTTCTCGCAAAACAGGTCTGGAGAAGACCGCTATGAAGACGATCATTTCAAAGGAGACGGTTATGTGGCTAGGGAAGGCAGCATATCCAATACTCCTACGTCTAGTAGCGCATCTTCTACTGCAGTAGATCGCTCAGATGACAGTCTGCCGGGCGCAATCTCAGGGCCACGGCGATCGAGACGGATAGAAGTGACTGAATCCGAAAGGGCCTCTGGAGAATCCGGAGCCACTCGGGCGAAGAACCCACCTCGTTCGACTGAGCCCGTGCTGCAATTCGATGCTGATGGTTTTGTTGTCGGTGATGTGACGTCAAAAAAGGCGATGAGGAACAAGATACGGGGAAAGAGAGGCTCCTAGACGTTCTTTTTGCCTAGCGTCGCTTTTTTTGGAATACACATTAATGCACCTAGCCTCTAAAGCTTCACTCCCATATTGCGTCAGTATCGAGGTTCTGCCTCACTGTTTCCTTAATTAAGCTGATTTTTTGGCGGTCAAATGGATCAATGCGCGCTGTTAATCTTTCTAATCGCTCAGCAGCGGTCAGCGTATCCAAATGAACAAGAATTACATTTACGCCGAGTTCTTGTGCTCGCGCGATAACGTGATTGGCCGGGTACAATCCACCGGTGAGCACAAGGCACGACATCGAAGTCGACAAAGCGGCAAGCTGCAAATCTGCTCGGTCGCCTCCGGTGATAACCGCCTTAGCAGGCACCTGTCTGAAATATTTAAGTGCTGATTCCGGCGTCATCGCGCCGATGAGGATCCTCTCTATAAGGCGATCTTCTCCCTCGACTATGACTTCTCCACCAAGTTCTTCAGCTATTTCGAACGCGTGAAGCGCTTTCAGCTCCGTTAAGAAAGGAATTGACCCTATGATTTTTATCCCTCGTTTGACCATGTAGTTTTCAAATTCCTGATCTTGTGACTGATTCAACACAACGCCCTTGAGCTTAACCTTGAGCTTGTCGAGAAGAAGTTTGATCATCGCTACCCTGTCAAGCGAGTAAATGTCGGTCACAAGCAAGATCTCGGCGTTGAGCATTTTAGCAGTCTGAATGCTTGAAACGTTGTGAACGAAGCCTGTGCTAATATCTTTCGTTCCCTCGAGTAAAACTGCCTGTTTGTCGCTACAGATTCGGTTCAAGCCGCAAATGATGTCTGCAGCTTTGATGCCTCTGAAGAGGTTGTATGTAAAAGGCGACAGCAACGACTCATCCTCTAAGTCGAGGACGTTTTTCATTAAATACGCGTCTTCCTCTACCAGATTTCCTTCAACGTGGATAAGATTTTCACGGATAGGCTTATAGAACCCTAACACTCCTTTAAAGTTCAACGCAAGACCTAAAGCAACTACGGTTTTTCCGCAACGTTCAGACACGGAACTTATGACGAGTGTTGGGACCTCGCTTTTAAATCCCAATTTGTCCACCTCCGCCGTTTTTCAATAGCATTAGTCTCTCCTGTCTATGACAACCAATGCATCTACAGCAATACAGCCCTCCTCTTGAACCATAAGCGGGTTAACCTCTATCTCTTGGATCTCTTTGAAATCCTGGCTGATTCTGCTCACGCATAGTATGCTAAGTGCTACAGCGTCGATGTCTAGAGCTTTTCTGCCGCGTGTGCCAAGGAGAATCGGGTATGACTTGACTTCAGCAATCATCTGCTTTGCTTCTACTAGGGTAATCGGGGCTAGCCGATGCGATACGTCCTTAAGCACTTCAACATATACCCCCCCTAGACCAAAGGTGATAAAAGGTCCGAATTGGGGGTCGTATGTGACCCCGATGATCACCTCAACCCCGTGCACCATCTCTTGGACTGTTACCCCTTCTATTCGCGCTCGTGGTATCCTCTTGTTTATGTTAGCATATATTTGATCGAAAGCATTCGTAGCCGCTTTGTCTGTGCTTATGCCTGTAATTACCCCCCCCACGTCGGTCTTGTGGGAAATATCTGGCGAGTTTACCTTCAACGCGACGGGGTACCCGATTTCGCTCGCTGCTTGAATCACTTTGTCTCGCGAGGTCACAAGTCTTTCTTTCGGGGTCTCGATGCCGTACGCCCGTAGAACGTTCTTACCCTCTTCTTCTGTTAACGCCGTCCTCCTCTCTGCCTGAACTCTCCGAATCTGCAGCAATGCACCGCGTTTTTGGCTGCCCCCTCCTAATGGCATCGATTCCACCTTTGCTGAGGTTGTGATCTCTCTGAACTTGATAAGGTTACTCGCCGCTCTGACGGCAGTTTCTGGACTTGTGAAGTTCGCTATTTTTCCTTGCTTTAACTTTTCGCGCGATTTGCTCAGTTCTTTGCCGCCCACAAAGGAAGCAAATATGGGCTTGGACGCTTGCAAGGAGAGCTCATTGAGTAAGTCTGCAGACTTTTCTGGTTCTGTCATAGCTTGTGGGGTAAGAAGCACGACAACCAGGCCGACGTTTTGATCGGCTAACACGGTTTTCAGCGTGTCGACGTATCGTTGTGGCTTCGCATCTCCAAGAATATCAACCGGATTGTAGACATTGCTTTCTTGTGTTAGTGCGCCTCGAAGTGCTTCGATTGTCTCCTTGGTAAAATTTGCCAGCGGGACCTTATACTCAGCGGCGCTATCGCTTGCAAGCACACCGAGCCCTCCCGCGTTTGTTATGATAGCCATTCCTGGATTTTTTGGAATCGGACAGCGCGAGAAGGCTTTTGCAGCGTCGAAAAACTCGTCAATTGAACTGACCCGTATAATGCCCGATTGCTTGAAAGCCGCGTCATAGGCAGCGTCGGAGCCAGCAAGCGCGCCAGTGTGAGAAGAGGCCGCTTTAGCCCCCATATCAGTCCGACCTGCTTTTAGCGCGACAAGCGGCGTCAGCCTCGACACCTCTTTCGCGACCCGCATGAACTCACGCCCGTTATCAATCCCCTCGACGTAGAGCGCAACGACGCGCGTCGACGGATAGCGCGCGATGTACTTCAGTAACTCGGCTTCTGCCGTGTCGGCCTTGTTTCCGACGCTTACCAATTTGTCGAAGCCAAGGCATTCGCTGGCAGCCCAATCAAGAAAAGAGGTGCAGATTGCTCCACTTTGCGAAATAAGAGAGATATTGCCTTTGCTTGGATATTCGCTTGCGAAGGAGGCATTCATATTCGCGCCAGTGCTTATGATGCCTAGACAATTAGGGCCGATGATTCTAATGTTATTTTTTTTCGCTATCTCTCGGATTTGCGCTTCTAGGATTGCGCCTTGTGCTCCAGATTCTCGAAAACCCGCCGATATAATTATTGAGGCTTTTACGCCAACGCGCGCCGAATCCTCTAACACAGAAGGCACGATATTTGCCGGGACTACTATAACTGCGAGGTTGACCTTTTTTATCGTGGGATAAACTTTTAATCCCAAGATCTCGTCGGCATTTGGGTTTACCGGGACGAGTTCTCCTTGGAAGCCGGCGTCTATCAGGTTCTTTAACACTGAATGCCCAACTTTCTGACTTTCTCGGGAAGCACCTATGACCGCTATAGATCTTGGATAAAAGAAGTCATCCATCGTACTCTTTTTAGCTTTTTAGAGAGTAATAAACGTAGCTCGCCGATTTAGGAATTCTGCGGCTTGGGTTCTTGATTATAAGGATTGTGTCGCATTAGGATACTCGAATGTTTTATATATGTACTTGCCGATACTTGTTCATACATAATTCGAGGTAAACAGAATGCTACGATCGGTCCACGGGATGACGCTGCTGTTGCTCTCTGTCATCGCTGTCTTATTGCTAGTAAGCGCCGCTGTAATTCCCACATCGGCAACCACGATCATACAACTGCAGCCGACTACGGTGAGTTCAGGTGACAAGGTATCTGTATCGGCCAACGTGGCACGAAACGGAAGTACCGTCACGTTATCGTATTACTATGACGCCAACGGGAACGGTAAGGACGACGACGGGGGGTCGTGGGTAACGATTACAAATGTCACCGATGGGGGGGCACACGATGGAAAGAATAACACTAACGGTTTCATCTTTTTTCAGTGGATGACTCCGCAGCTCTCTCCTGGGCAATACATCGTCAAAGTTGAAGATCCCTACGGGCCGACCCGAACAGCAATTTTGACTGCACAGAATGTTCAGCTCAAGCTTGTGCCAACAATCTATGGGCCAAAAGGGACATCTGATAAAGGACTTATCAATGCTGGGAACTCTTTCTCTGTAGTTACCATAGTAACAGGCAACTGTCGCCTTTGTCATACGACAGATCTTCCCACAACGCAAAACCCCGGTGTAGATGATCAAAAGGTGAAAAAGGCGTTTTCCGCCGATATAAGTCAAATCACGGGAAATCCAGGCGACACTGCTGTTGCTCCAGATTTCGTGCATCACCAGCAAGTGCTATGGTCGACCATCGCGAGCAAGACGCTTGCCGATAACCAAACGCTCAACGTCACCGTGATTGGCACAAATCCGGCTGGCAACTTAACGACACAAGCAACAGCGTTCGCTGGCGTCAACAAGGCGGTTAACATACCCCCAACATCAACGAACCAAAATACCAACGGAAGCAGTGCCAGTGCCTCTGCAGCTAAATCAAGTAGTTCGACGAGCAATCCGCTGCCTGGTTTTGAAGCACTTTTTGCAGTCGCTGGATTGACTTTCGTAGCTTATTTGGTAAATAGAAGGCGATAAATCGCCTACTCAGTGAATCGACGTCTTCGCGTCCAACCTCGCTTGTAACCTGACTTTCGAGCGTGCCATAACGATGAAACAGCGTGCCCTTGAAATCATCCTCGAGCAGGTGAAAGCTTTCGAATCCCCTTCTGCAGAACTCGAACAATACAGAACTCCGGCAACCATCGCAGCGCGACTCCTCCACGTCGCTGACTTGCAAGGCGACATTGCCGACAGACGCGTAGTCGATCTGGGCTGTGGGACGGGTATTCTAGCGCTAGGTGCGGCCCTGCTGGAGGGAGCTGTGACAGGCGTCGACTCAGACGAACGAGCACTCGAGATCGCTCGAGCTAACGCAAAGTTGCTTGGTGCAAAAGTAAGTTGGTTAAAATGTAGCATAGAAAGCTTTGAAGGCTCTTACGATACAGTCGTCATGAACCCCCCCTTCGGAGCTCAGAAGCGGCATAGCGACAGGCCGTTCTTGCGTAAGGCGGTAAGCTTAGGTAAGGTCATTTACTTGCTTCACAACGCCGTCGTAAACGGCTTCGTGCGGCACTTCCTTGAGCCGCACCGCGTTACTGACGCAATTCGGGTTAAGCTGCCCATTGCAC